>Ga0335075_10010888_pt1 | contig 13780 bp, 12 predicted proteins | sample Lox_Sample_24_FD_206723 | JGI IMG/M metagenome (GOLD analysis project Ga0335075, IMG submission 206723) | Soil microbial communities from Loxahatchee National Wildlife Refuge, Florida, United States - Lox_Sample_2.4 | ecosystem: Environmental > Terrestrial > Soil > Wetlands | place: USA...
TCGCGATATCTGGCTCCTTCCGACCGACGGCTCGCGCAAGCCGTTCAACCTGTCGCGCCACCCCTACAACGACGGCAATCCCGTATGGTCTCCGGATGGCCGGCTCATCGCCTTCACCGGGCGGCGCGGCTTGACGGAAGTGGACATTCACTATGTCTGGCTCCGCGCTGAGGACGACGAGAAGAGCAGTCATGAGCGCGCTCTGGAAAAAGCTCTAGAAAAGATCAAGAAAGTGCGCAAGAAGGGGCGGACCGGCGAGACGCCGGTCGCACCACAGCAGAAGACCGGCGAGACGCCGGTCCCACCGGGACAAGCAAAGACGCCGGAGGTGGTTATCGATTTCGACAACCTCCATCGCCGTATTCATCGTCTGTCGATTCCACATTCGACAGAGACGGGTTTGTTCTGGTCGCCGGACTCGCGCAAGCTGGCGTTCACGGCCGTCGTCGAGGGGAAGCGCGGCACCTATACGGTGGAGGTTCCCGACAATCTCAAGCCGAAATTGCTGACCACGCTGACCGGCACACAGGCTCGCTGGCTGAAACAGGGCAATCAAATCGTCTGGCTGTCGAACGGCCTGCCCGCGAGCTTCACGCCGAGCACAGGGAAAGCTGCCTCGCCGGTCCCATCGACCGGCGAGACGCCGGTCCCACCGAGCGGAGGCTATCGCTTCCAGGCGCTTCAGCGCGTCGAATTGAGCCAGCGCAATCGGGCGGCCTTCGATATATGCTGGCGCACTATGCGCGATACCTGGTACGACGAGCGGCTGGGCAACCGCGACTGGCCGGCCATCCGCCGCAAGTACACGGACATGGCCGCCGCGGCCCCCGATGCCGAGGCGTTCACCACCGTCGTGCAGCTGATGCTCGGCGAGCTGAACGGCTCGCACCTGAACTTTTACCCGCCGGGAAGCAAGAGCTATGCCCGCCACGTCAAGCCGTCCGCCGACGCGCCGGCGACGAAGTGGTCGGAATCGACCGCTCATCTCGGCGTGCGTTTTGAGCCGAGCTTCGCGGGACCGGGCCTGAAAATCCGCGATGTCCTTCCCGGCGGCCCGGCCAGCCACAAGAAGAGCCGCCTCCACGCAGGCGAAGTAATCCTCAAGATTGACGATGTTGCCGTCGATCCGGACATGGATTTGACGCGCGTGCTGAACGGTCCTCTGCCGCGCGACGTGCGGCTGCGGGTGCGCGGCAAGGACGGCGAGGAGCGCGACGTGACGCTGCGGCCCATCTCCTACGAGCAGGCCCAGCCGCTGCTCTACCAGGCCTGGCTCGACACCAATCGCCGTCTGGTGGACCGCGCCTCTGGCGGCACGCTTGGCTATCTGCACATCCGCGCCATGGACGCCGTTCGTTTCAGCAAGTTCGAGGAGCAGCTGTACGCCGTCGGCGCGGGCAAGGACGGCCTGGTTATCGACGTGCGCGAGAACGGCGGCGGCAATACGGCCGATCACCTGCTGACAGCGTTGATGCAGCCGGTCCACGCCGTCACCGTGCCGCGCGGCGGACAGCCGGGCTATCCGCACGATCGCAAGATTTACGCCACCTGGAACAAGCCGATCGTCGTCTTGTGCAATCAGAACAGCTTCAGCAACGCCGAGATTTTCAGCCATGCCATCAAGACGCTGAAACGCGGCCAGCTCGTCGGCGTGCCGACGGCCGGCGGCGTTATCAGCACGGGCGCCCAGCGTATCATGGATGTGGGCGTGATCCGCGTGCCGTTCCGCGGCTGGTTCGTGGTGGGCAGCGGCGAGGACATGGAGCTGAACGGAGCCGTGCCGGATCATGTCCTGTGGCCGAAGCCGGGGCAGATGCCGCGCGGCGAGGACGTGCAGCTGAAGAAGGCGATTGACGTGCTGCAAGCCGACGTGCGGGCCTGGAAGCAGAAGCCGCGACCGCCGCTGCACAAAGCGTCGGAGCGACCGAGGAGTGAGCCGGCGAGCAAATAAACGCTCGACGACAAGGAGAGAAGTCATGGAATCCGTGCAAGCCGCCGATGAGGGCACCCTGTTCTGGTTCGAGAACCATCACTCGCTCGTCGGCGACAAGATAATGAAGGTTATTACGCATGTGGGCGATCCCAAAGCGGTGATTGCCGTGGTCGCGGTCGCGGTGATCCTCTTTTTCCTCGCGGGGCGGCGGCGTACCGCCCTGGTCATGCTGCTGGCGTCGCTCCTGGGACTGGGGATCGCTCAGTCCATGAAATACGTGGTCAAGCGCGAACGGCCGGATGTGGCCTGGCGGCTGGTCACGCGCCCACATACCCCCAGCTTTCCCAGCGGCCACTCCCTCAACTCGATGGCGATTTACGGCAGCCTGGCTCTGCTGGCGGCGCGTCACGCGCGCCGCCGGCTCCTGGCCGGATTGATTCTCGCCGCCGGCTTCGCTGTGCCGCTGGCGATCGGCTTCAGCCGGCCTTATCTCGGCGTGCATTATCCCACGGACGTGCTGGCCGGCTGGACGGCGGGCCTGGCGTGCGCCATGCTCGCTCTCTGGGCCGATCAACGGTGGGGTGATCGCGAACTCTTTGCTCCGCCGGTGACGCCTCTCGCAGCCCCGCAGCCGCTGTCGCCTTCAACCGCCGGCTCCGAAGGCATTCGCCGCGCCGGCGAGATAACCGGCGTCCGCGGGCCCTGACGAAAATCGTTCCTTCCAGTGGAGGCGAGATGGCTGATTCAAGCATGGATGGTGATTTGCGGCAGCGCGTGGCAGGCATCGTGGCCGGCGAGGTGGCTCCGCTCTTGGGCATGGACGGCGGCGGCATCGAGGTGGTGGCGATCGAGCAGGGCGTGGTGCAGGTGCGACTGCACGGCGCGTGCGGCTGTTGTCCCGGCTCGGTGCAGACCGTTATCATGGGTATCGAAGAGGAGCTGCGCCGCCGCGTGCCGGAGGTGGAGTATCTCGAAGTGGTGCCCTAACCGAAGTGTCCCAATGATGACCCGCACCATGCTGCTACTCGCCGCCCTGCTCGGTCTGTCGCCGATCGCTGGCGCCGAATCCTTCAATGCCGACGATGCCGATAAGCTGGTGCGGCGCGCCCTCGAATCGTGGCGCGTTCCCGGCGTCGCCGTCGCCATCGTGCGCGGCGACAAGGTGATTTATCTTCGCGGCCACGGCTTCAGCTCCATCAAAGGCGGCTTCAAGGTCACGCCGAATACGCTGTTTCCCATCGCCTCTTGCACCAAGTCGTTCACGACAACGGCGATGGCTCTGCTCGTCGATGAAGGCAAGATGAGCTGGGACGATCCGCCGCGGAAATACGTGCCTTACTTTCACCTGTCCGATCCGCTCGTCGATCGCGAGGTGACGCTGCGTGATCTGGTGACGCATCGCACGGGCCTGCGCGATCATTTCTTGCTGTGGTATCGTTCGCCGTGGACGCCGGAAGAACGCATCCGCCGCTTCGCCAAGCTGCCGCTCGACAAACCGTTCCGCACGACGTTTCAGTATCAGAGCACCATGTTCACTGTCGCCGGTCTCGCCGTCGCCAGGGCGTCCGGCATGTCCTGGGCGGATTTCGTGCAAAAACGGCTGCTCGATCCCCTCGACATGAAGGCGACGCGCTTCACGACAACAGCGATCGCCGAAGTCGCCGACAAGGCCAGCTCCTATCGGCTCGACGCCAAGAAAAAACCGCAGCTCATGGAGCTTTATCCAATGAAGGAAGCGGAGCCGGCCGGCTCGATCCAGTCCAGTGCCCGCGACCTGAGCAAGTGGCTGCTTTTCCAATTGAACAACAAGATCGTGGACGGGAAACCGCTCGTCTCCGCGCGCAACCTGGAAACAACGCACACACCGCAGATCATGCTGCGCATGGATGCCGCCGATCGCATCATGTTTCCCGAAACCAGCCAGATGAGCTACGGAATGGGCTGGGAGATTCAGGATCATTTCGGCCATCACTTGTTGCAGCACGCGGGACTGATCGACGGTTTTCGTTGTCATTTCACGCTGGTGCCGAAGGCGCGGCTGGGCATCGTGCTTTTGTGCAACCTGCATCAGACACGCATGAACATCGCCCTGAGCAACGCTCTGCTCGATATGCTGCTGGAGCTGCCGCATCGCGAGCATCGCAATTGGAACGCCATCGTCCACGCGGCCGAGCGCAAGGATGAGGAGGAGGCGGAGAAGAAGGAACGCGAGAAAGAGAAGCACCATCAACCCGACACGCAGCCTTCTCGCGAGCTGGCCGGCTATATCGGCGCCTACGAGCATCCCGCCTACGGCACAGTACATATCACGCTGGAGAACGGCCGGCTGGTCTGGCAGTGGAACCACTGGAGCGCCGCGCTGATCCACTATCACTACGACACGTTCACGCTGCCGATCGAGAAGATGGGCACGCCACGGGTGGTGTTCACGCTGGATGCGAAGGGGAGGGTGGCACGCATGAAAGTGCTGGGCAACGTGGACGTGGAGTTTCAACGGAAGCGCTGAGGCTCCGTTGTTCCTGCCGGTACGCGCGAAAGTACGCTTCCGATTGACGGCGAACGTCGCCGCGGGATACACTGGCGAGCCTGTCCGTCCCGCGGCGGCGTCTGATCATGGAGGAACGGTCGATGAAACGAAAGCTAATTGTTGGTGGCGTGCTGATGATGGTTTGTCTGGGCGTGCTTGTCGTGAAGGGTGTGTCGCAAACTTCTGGGTTGCGGATCCCAGATCCGCTAACCTCACCGAAACCGCCGGTGAGCTCCCCCACAGGGGGTTTCTCCGCCGTGCAGCCACAGCAGCAATCGCAGACCTTCGAGCAGCTGGCCGACGCGCTGCAAGCCGTGCGCGCTCGCCAGAAGGAGTTAAAGACTCAGGAGGCAGATTTGCTCGCCAAGATGTCGGAGAGAATTGAGGAAAAGCGAAAGGATCTCCAGAAGGCCGAGGAGACGTTACAGCAGCTCCAAGGAGCACCCAAAGGACCACAGACCGTTATCGGAACAGGGGGAGGATTCACTACAACGAAGCCGCGATAGTGAGGGAGCAGTTGTTGCCCCGCGCCCTCACGGTCGCGGCTCGGCTTCGTGTGAGCCTCAGCTCGTGATCGCTCCCTCCGAGGCCGAGTGAACGCAGCGGGCGTACTTGGCGAGGACGCCGCGGGCCACGCGCGGCGGCGGCGCGATCCAGGCATCGCGCCGCTTGGCCAGCTCGCCCTCCTCCAACAGCACATCCAGACGCTTGGCATCGGCGTCGATGGTGATGCGATCGCCGTCGCGCAGCAGGGCAATGGGACCGCCGACCCACGCTTCTGGGGCGACGTGGCCGACGACCAGGCCGTGCGTGCCGCCGGAGAATCGGCCATCGGTAATCAGGCCGACGCTCTCGCCGAGTCCCTGACCGACCAGGGCGGCGGTGACGGCGAGCATCTCGCGCATGCCGGGACCGCCGACCGGCCCTTCGCCGCGGATGACGACGACATCGCCGGCCTTGATCTCGCGCCGCTGGATGGCGGCGAAACACGTTTCCTCACCGTCGAACACGCGCGCCGGGCCGGTGATGCGCGTCGTTTGCAAGCCCGCCACCTTGGCCACTGCACCCTCGGGGGCCAGGTTGCCGTGCAGAACGACCAGGTGTCCCGTGGCGTGCAGCGGCCGATCGAGAGGCCGCACCACGTCCTGGCGGCGTTTATAAATACTTTCGACATCCTTTAAGTTCTCGGCGAGGGTCTGGCCGGTGCAGGTCAGACAATCGCCGTGGAGCCAGCCGGCTTCAAGCAGCGCCTTGAGCACGGCAGGCGTACCTCCGGCGCGGGACAGATCGTTCATCACATAGCGGCCGCCCGGCTTCAGATCGGCCAGGTGGGGGATCTTGCCGCCCAGGCGATCGAAGTCGGCCAGCGTCCACTCGACGCCGGCCTCGCGGGCGATGGCCATCAAATGCAGCACGGCATTCGTCGAGCCGCCCAGCGCTAGCACCAGCGTGTAGGCATTCTCCAGCGATTTGCGCGTGATGATGTCGCGCGGCCGAATGTTCTTTTCGACGAGATGCACCAGCGCTTCGCCGGCCAGGAACGTCTCGCGTTCCTTGGCACTGGAGACGGCGGGATAGCTGGCGTCGTAGGGCAGCGACATGCCCATCGCCTCGATGGCGGAGCTCATGGTGTTGGCGGTGTACATGCCGCCGCAGGAGCCGGCGCCGGGACACGCCTCGCACTCGATGGCGTGGACGCCCTTGGCGTCGAGCTTGCCGGCCTGGTGTCGCCCGACCGCCTCGAAGATCGACACGATGTCGATATCGCCGCCGTCCGGCCCGACGCCGGGCAGAATGCTGCCGCCGTAGACGAAGATGCTGGGAATATTGAGACGGGCCATCGCCATGACGCAGCCCGGCATGTTCTTGTCGCAGCCGCCGATGGCCAGCAAGCCATCGTGATTCATGCCGCCGGCCACGACTTCGAGACTATCGGCGATGACTTCGCGGGAAACCAGGCTGTAGCGCATGCCCTGGTGTCCCATCATGATGCCGTCCGAGGCGGTGGGCGCACCGAAAATTTGCGGCACGCCGCCGCCGGCGCGAATGCCCTCACAGCCGCGGCGAGCCAGGCGGTCGAGATGAGCGTTGCACGGCGTGATCTCGCTGAACAGCGAAGCGACGCCGATCATGGGACGGTCGAAATCGTCATCGTGAAAGCCGACGGCCCGCAGCATGGCGCGATTGGGCGCGCGGCCGGAGCCTGCGGTGGTCAGGCGGCTGGTACGGTTACGCTCGGACGGCATGAATCCTCTCCCGATACGGAAATCGCTTGTTGAAATCACAGGGTCGCTTCGTCACTGTAGCTTGCGCGAGCGACGGCGGCAATCGGCCGAGGTGTTCCGCAAGCAAAACCCGTCCGAGCCTGAAGCGTAAGCGAAGGATAATGGAAGCGAGGGAATTTTTCTCTTGCCCACGAAGGAATCGCGTATTGCTCGGCTTCAACAAGCTGATGGAAGGACGAGCAGGACCTGTGCAGCTGAATCCCGTACTACCATTTCGATGTCTATAATGGCATTGTCCTCACAGGCCAGATTGCCAAGAGGTTATTCGCATGACGGTCACGGACTCAATCCTTAAGGATCGTTTTGAAGGTTGCTTTCTCGGTCTCGCCGTGGGCGATGCCCTCGGCGGTAAGTTCGAGGGACAGTCGGCGGATGCCATTCGTGCCCGTTTCCCCACTGGCGAAAACTTGATCGCCTACCCGCAGGAGGAAATCTGGTACACCGACGATACGCAAATGGCGATCGGTGTCGCCGAGGCGCTACTTGAGCGCGGGGAGATTGCCGAGGAGGTCCTTTGCCGGGCTTTCGTCGCCAACTACGTCGCGTCACGAGGCTATGGTCGGGGCGCGCGCGCCGTTCTGGAGGCAATGGAAGAAGGCCGCGACTACCGGCAGGTGGCCGAGCGGCACTTTCCCGGCGGATCCTTCGGCAATGGCGCGGCCATGCGGGTTGCCCCGATTGGCTTATTCTTCCGCAACGACCGACGGCGGTTATGGGATCAGGCGCGTTTATCGGCGCTGCCAACCCATTTACACCCTCTGGGTATTGAAGGGGCTCAGCTGTTGGCGTTAGCGGTCGCCCTCTGTTCCAGCATGGAGCAGTTCGATCGTTCCATCTTTTTCGCTGAATTAGTTGCTGCCTGTGAGTCGGAGGCGTACCAGGCCAAGCTGGAAGCGGCGGGGAAGGTGCAGACCCCTGACGATCTCGCCGACCTGGGCAATCGGATCGAGGCGCTGCATTCCGTGCCGACGGCCATTGCCAGCTTCGCCCTGACGCCGGAGTCGTTTGAGGCAGCGGTCAGCAATGTTATCTTTCTGGGTGGGGACACCGATACCTTAGCCGCGATGGCAGGAGCGCTATCTGGGAGTTTCGTTGGCGCCCGTCGCCTCCCCGGCCCTCTGGTAAGTCTGCTGGAAAGTAGCCCGAAGGGCCAGAAGTACCTCTGGCAGCTTGCAGGGCAATTATTCGACCTTTACGTGGACGGATTGAACACCTCCAGTAATTAAAACACCTTAAACCGGTATAGTTGCAAAAGGAGAGGACTGTTCACCCAATTATCTTCGCTTCCAAGGAAATAGCCGATGAATGAATCGCTCTCCCTTCGTGATGCTTCCGTCCAGGACATCCAGCTCGAATTGATTCGTCGCACCGCCTTCAATTCGATGAACGGCGAACGAATCGTCGCCAGTCTTCTCCGGCACCGCGATTTGTGGCTGGCCGTCCTGCTGGATCGGCCGGGGTTGCCGAACTATGACGAACCCATCCGCATACTGACGGCCGGTCTCATCAAGCTCCGCGACCTGCTGGATAACCTCTGGAACGCCGACAAGTTGTTTATTCTGACTCGAACCCGAGAACAGGCTCACCGGCTGGCACGGATCGTCGAGGAGGAAGATTGGCTTGGCGATGAAGTTCACGTTTACGATAACCAGCACGAAATCGGCCAGGCGTTGGGCACAGGACGGCAGTATGGGCTGGTGTCGGTTTGGTGGGATTGAAGTCATCTGTTAAACTGAGATCGCCCTTGGTCCACCGCGAAAGGACAGCCATGCGACTTCTAACCACTAGCCTCGCGGTTGTCGTCACTCTCCTGACTTGCTCCGCGCCGCTGCGAGCGGGCCTGTACTACTCCGGAGAAAAGTACGCCGAGCTGCCGTCGCAGTGGCGCGGCTTCCTGCTGGATCAACGCCTGTTGCGCGGCGTCGCCGTGCGGCCCAAGGACGGCGCGGCGGCGGGACCGATCCGCAAACGCTACGAGGCCGAGGCGGCGAAGCTGACGAAGCGCAGCCAGGAGCGCAAGCTGAGCACCGACGAGGCCGCCGACCTGGGAGCGCTGCTCCTCCGCCTCGGCGAGACGGCCCGCGCCGTCGAAGTGCTGCGGACCGCCCAGCGCGACAACCCCAAGGATTTCCAGCTGCTCGCCAATCTCGGCACCGCCTGGCAGATGCAAGGCGATCTCGCTCAGGCGGCGGCTTGCCTGGAACAGGCTGCTCGTTTGGCCCCCGCCAAGCTCCGCGAGGCGGAACGATTGCACCTGAAGCTTGTCCGCCTGCGCGTCCGCCAATCGAGCGACACCCAGGCTCTCGATGATCTGTTCGGTATCCGGTACGTCGGCGACAGCGGCAAGTTCGAAGCGGGCCGGCTCACCGCAGCGCAGCGCAAACGTCTGCCGAATGATGCCATCGCGCAGGTACAGCAGCTAGCGCTGTGGCTGCCGGCTGATGGGCGATTGCTGTGGCAGCTCGCTGAGCTGGCGGGGGCCAACGGCGATGTCGCCACTGCCGCCGCCATCATGGACGGCTGTGTCACGGCGTTCGGGATGCGTGCCGTGCAGCTGCGCGAGCATCGCCGTGCCTATCGCGCCGCGGCCGAGGAACACGTTAAAAGCGGCGACAATGCGAAAACACAACATGAGGGCCATGCCGGATTGTTCAAGCCGCGCTCGCCGCGGCCGCTGACCCGCAAGCTCGACGAGCTTCCGCTGCCGCCCATCGATCCCAAGGGCGTCAACGCCCTGCCCTGGTCTGTCGTCACCGAGACGACGCTGGATCGCCAGTATCGGCCGACGTTTCCCCGCTATCTGAAAGACCTGGATCGCAAGAAAGTGATGCTGCGCGGCTATCTGCAACCGCTGGGCGACGATGCCGACCTGAGCGCGTTTCTGCTCGTCGAGTATCCCATCGGCTGCTGGTACTGCGAACAACCGGAGATGACGGGTATCCTCCTCGTCGAGATGCCGGAGGGCAAGTCCTTCCATTACGCGCGCGGTCAAGTTCGCGTCCGCGGCAAGTTGATCCTCAATGCGACCGATCCGGAGAATTTTCTTTACACCATCCGCGACGCGGAAGTGAGCCAGGAGGAGTAGTGCGGTGTGCAGAGGTAAGGAAAATGCGATCGGATCCCTCGTCACTTTTTCGGCGCGTCTTCACGATGCAGTGCCTCGTCCACCGCTTGCAGCCGCCGGCGCAACCGCTCGTTCTCATTCCGCAGCCGCTCGTTCTCGTTGCGGAAACGTATCGCTCCGACCGGGTTCGTTTCCATCGTTTGCACTCTGGTCTCTTGCGTCTGCGAAAACTCCACGTCCGTTTTCTGCCCGCCGATCTTGATTACCAACGTGCCCCCCAGCTCCGTACTCATCTCCGAGCGATCGAGGCGGCCCTTGGTACGATCGAAGTAGAGGACGCCCGTCCCTCGTCCGCGAAGAGTAGTCTTTTCGTCGATACGAAAGGGTAATCCTCCGATTCCTTGTTGATCGTGACGAGGAGGAAGATATTTCGGAGTCATCTTCACCTGAATTTTATCCAACTTGCCTTTCCTCCCCTCATAGGTGCATTGGAAGTGGTTCTGATACTTCCCGATTGGACCCATATCCATTTGGCGTCGCTTGGTCCAGGAATCGCCGGGTCGAGCCGGTCCCATCAGCAGTCCGAAAGAGGCATCCGCCATCTCTTTGAGGGCATCTTCGCTCAGAAGCTTGTCGATCAAGGGCTTCATCGCTGGGTTCGTCTCCCCCAGCTTTTTGACGAGCTTCGCGCGCCCGTCGAGGCGAAGGATCTCTAAGGTCTTGGCATCGAGAGTCCATTTGAGCTCCGCGCCAACCAGTGCCTTGCTGATGTCTTGGGCGACATTCGGAGGGTTGTTGCCAAGGTCGATATCCAATTTCGCGCCGAGAATCTTCTGCGCGAGAATCCATTTGCCGCCCAACGTTTTCTCCGGCGTCCATTGGAGATAGAAGGTCTCTCTTTGTTTCTGCCTTACGTCATTATTCATGACCTTCATCACTTGCGAAGTCTCCGTGGTGAAGATCTGGTAGAAAGGCTGTCCCGTCGTGAGCTGCCATTGGAGCATGACGGCGGTTGGCTGGTGTTTTTCGGTGGACGCATTTCGACCGTCCGCCGCGGAGACCGTCTTCTCCGGCTCGGCGGCCAGTACACGATGAACGAGCATAGCACCGCCGCCGCTGGCCAGGCTGAGAGTCAGAATCATTACCGTTATCGCGGTCCATCGGGTCAAGGACATGGCTCGCAAGGCTCCATTCGTCAAGGCGGCGACGGAGGTGGAGATCAACCCCGCGGCCGCTGCCTGCTCGGCCGTGCCTAGCAGGGCGGCCTGCACGGTAGAATTCACCAGTGCCGACGACAGCACGGCGACGATATTCCGCAACTCGCCCAACGACGAGAGATCGAAGCCCCGGCGCGCCAGGCGTCGGCGTAGCAGCGTCCGCGCTCGCGCCAGCCGGGTGCCGACCGTCGCCGACGGACAAGCCAGGCCGCGCGCCGCCGACTCGATGGTCTGGCCTTCTAGATGGCAAAGCACCAGGGCGACGCGATACTTTTCCGGCAGGCGATGGATCTCCTCATCGACCGCCGCGGCCAATTCACGCCAAAGAAGATCGTTGATTGGTTCTCGACTCGACGGATCGGGCAGCGGTTCCTCGCGGAGGGATCGCAAGGGGATCGTGTTCCTGGCGCGTAGGGCGATGCGATAGGCGACCTTGTACAGCCAGCTACCCAGCGATTCGCGTTTGCCGATGGCGTCGGCCTTGCGCGCCAGGGCAAGGAACGTAGCCTGAAAGGCGTCCTCGGCATCGTGCTCGTGGTGCAGAACGCGGCGGCAGACGTTCAGCACCATCAGCCCATGCCGCCAGATCAGCAGCTCGAATGCCTGCTGGTCGCGCTCCTGCACGAAGCGCTGAAGCAGATGAGCATCGCTCGCTCCTTCCGCCGCGGCAGGATGCAGCACACGACGCAGATGACGCAGGAACGAGCTGAGCTGAGCGCTGGACATGGTGACTCCTCGAACAAAACCCTCTAACAGATATAGAGGCGTCGAAGGAGCGAACTTTTTCACAATTGCTCGACGGACAAGGCCGGCTTGGCTATCCAGCAAGCCATTCATGCGTTATTCTAGGAGATGTTATCGTCTTTGTTCTCTCGGAGGAATCTTATGGCCCCGACGATGAAAGAGCTTGGGATTGATCGGCTAAGCATCCCCGATCGAATCACGCTCGTGCAAGAGATCTGGGACAGTATCGCCGCCCACCCCGAGTCGGTTCCGCTGACGGAGGATCTCAAGCTGGAGCTGGACCGGCGCATCGCCGACCTTGATGCCAACCCGAATGATGTCTTGACTTGGGAGGAAATTAAAGCGCGTATCCGGGAGCGCCGATGAGCCTACCGCTGGTTTTCTACCCTGCCGTCCAGGGTGAGATCGATGATTCCTACCAGTGGTACGAGCAACAGCAGGCTGGCTTGGGACAAGATTTCCTCACGGCGTTGGATGAGGTATTCAACCGATTGCAACAGATGCCGGAGGCCCATCAGGTGATCTACCGAGATGTGCGTCGGGCGCTTCCGCGCCGGTTCCCCTATGGCATCTACTACCGGGTCCACGCCGATCGCATCGAGGTGATCGCGGTCCAGCACAGCCGGCGCGATCCCGCACGCTGGCAATCGAGAGTCTGATCCCGACTCGTTCACCCTCACATCTGCTGCTCCATCTCATCGAGCAGATGGCCGAGCTTGTCCTTCTTGGTTTGCAGATAGCGGCGATTGTTCTGATTGGGCGGAATCTGGATCGGCACGCGCTCGACGATGCGCAGTCCATAGCCATCGACGCCGACCACCTTCTTCGGATTGTTCGTCAGCAGGCGAATCTGACGGATGCCGAGATCGAGCAGGATCTGGGCGCCGATACCGTAATGGCGCAAATCGGCGCTGAAGCCGAGACGCTGATTCGCCTCCACGGTATCCAGCCCTTCCTCTTGCTGGAGCTTGTACGCTTGCAGCTTCGACAGCAGACCGATGCCGCGGCCCTCCTGCCGCATGTAGAGGATGGCGCCCTTGCCGGCCTCGGCGACCTGCTTCATGGCCTGGTGCAGCTGCGAGCCGCAATCGCACATCCGGCTCTCGAAAATGTCGCCGGTCAGACATTGACTGTGGATGCGCACCAGCACCGGCTCGTCCTGAACCGGCACCACGCCGCCCTCCTCGACGCCGACGCCGCCCATGCACAGCGCCAGGTGCGGCTCCGGATCGACCACCGACGTGTAGGCGATCAGATCGAACTCGCCGAAGGGCGTCGGCAGCTTGAGCGACAATTCGCGGTGGATGAGCCGTTCGCGCTGGCGGCGATACTTGATCAAATCCTCAATCGTGCAGAGCTTCAAATTGTGCCGGCGGCTGAACGCCAGCAAGTCGGGCAGCCGGGCCATGTTGCCTTCCGGCGTCATGATCTCGCAAATGACGGCGGCTTCCTTGAGTCCGGCCAGGCGCGCCAGATCGACGCTGCCCTCGGTGTGTCCCGCACGGACCAGCACGCCGCCCTCACGGGCACGCAGACCGGGTACGTGGCCCTTGCCGACAACGAGGTCGGCGGCGGTCGAGCGCTCGTCGATGACAACCTGGATGGTGCGGGCACGGTCGAAAGCGGAGGTGCCAGTGGTGATGCCGGTGCGGGCGTCGATGTGCGGCGTCCACGGCGTCGCCTGGGCATCGACGTTGCGACCCGGCAGCGGCTCCAGGCCGAGATGATCGCAAATCTTCGGCGCCATCGACAGCCCCAGGATGCCGCAACCGTTTCGCACCATGAAGTTGATGGCCTCCGGCGTCACTTTCTCGGCGGCAATCACCAGATCGCCTTCGTTCTCGCGATACTCGTCATCGACGAGAACAATCATGCGTCCCTGACGCAGCTCCTCCAGCGCTTCCTCGATGGTGCAGAAACCTTCTTGGATGACGGACATGTCGGCTCCTTTGTTTGGGGCGAGCGGGGGGCGTCAGCCCCCTGATTCTTCGTTCCGGTGAGAATCAGGGG
>Ga0335075_10010889_pt1 | contig 13780 bp, 7 predicted proteins | sample Lox_Sample_24_FD_206723 | JGI IMG/M metagenome (GOLD analysis project Ga0335075, IMG submission 206723) | Soil microbial communities from Loxahatchee National Wildlife Refuge, Florida, United States - Lox_Sample_2.4 | ecosystem: Environmental > Terrestrial > Soil > Wetlands | place: USA: Florida...
ATGGAGATCTGCTCGCGCAAGGCCAGCACGTTGAAATAGCCATCGGCGACGGCGGCCGTGACCGTCAGTGCCGTCACCTGCTGCGCGAAGCGCGACGACTTGAGGTCCTCGGTTGCAGAGCGCAGATCGTCACCCTGGAGGCCCCAGACATCCAGGTCATACGAGGCGTCGAGATTCAGGCCGAAGGAGTTGCCGGTGGAGACCTGCTCGCCCCCCGTCTCCACGGCTGACTTGCCTACACCCGCGCGAATCGCTTCGGCCTGCAGGTTGACCTGCGGAAAGAGCGCGGCGCGCTGGATCGTGACCTCCGCCCTCGCCTCCTGCAGCCTCGCCGCGGCGGCGGCGAGATCGCGATTGTCGGCCTGCGCCAGGGTGATGAGCTGGGCCAGCTCCGGACTGCCGAACTCGCGCCACCAGCCCGCCCTCGGCCACACTGGTGCGGCGGCCGACACCGGCCCCACGAATTTCGGCGGCACGAGCGTCGGCGTCAGAACCTGCGGCGGGCGGGTCGCACACGCTGAGAGAAGAATAAGAATAACGAGCCCGGCCACCGCTCCGCGCACCCGGCACACTCCGCGCAATTGTGTTTCGCCCCGCATTTCCGCTTGCCTACTCGTAGCGCAGCGCGTGAATGGGACTCGTGCGTGCCAACCGCAGCGTATTTGCGTACACCGTCGCCCAGGCGATGAGCAGCGCCCCCGCCCCGGCAGCGAGGAAATACAGGGGGCTGAGAGAGATCCGGTCCGCGTACCCGTCGAGCCAATGACGCAGGTAGTAGTAAGCCACGGGCCACGCAATCACATTCGCCGCGAGCACGGGAATGGAAATCCGCCACAGCATGAGCTTCACGATGTCGGCCGTGCGGGCTCCCGAGACCTTGCGGATGCCGACCTCCTTCGTGCGGCGCTCGGCGGTGAACACCGCCAGACCGAAGAGGCCGAGGCAGCCGATGAGAATGGCGATGCCCACAAACGCGGCGAAGATCGTCCCCTGTCTCTCGTCCGAGCGGAATAAATCGTTGAACCTGTCGCTCACGAAATATCGGCTCATCGCGATGCCCGGTGCGAACGATCGCCAGGTGCTGTCGAGAAACGAGAGCGCCTGCGGCAGTTGCGCGCTGCGGACCTTGACCGAGAGAAGCCAGTAGCGGCTGGGGTCGGCGAGATAAATCATCGGCTGCGCCGGCTCGTTCAATGTCTCCCTCATGGCATCGCCCAGCACACCGACGACTCGCAATCGGGTGCCGCGACCGACCAGCTCGATCGTCCGCCCCACCGCTCCCTGCTCCGAAATACCGAAGCGACGGGCCGCCGCCGCGTTGATGAGGACGCTCTTGCCGGCCCAATCCGCAGACATATCACTGCCGCGTGCCGTGGAAAGAAGCCGCCCGGCAAGCAGACGCATACCGTAGAGCGAGGGGAACTCCGGGCTCGTCTCGACGAGAAATGCACCCACCATCGGCCCTTGCCCGTCGAGCCGCGTAGACCAAGTGCTCGTAGCGAAAAGATCGAACGGTACCGCGTCCGAAAGTGCCGCTCCGCTGATTCCGGGACCCGCGCTGAGAACGCGGGCCAGGCTCTCGCGCGTCTGCAACGGGACCCTCGCGACGCTCGGTACCACGATGATGTCGAAGCGATCGAAGCCGAGGTCCAAGGCGCGCGAGAAGCTGATCTGCCGAAAGATCACGATGGCAGCGATCCCAAGGCCGATCGAGACGGCGAATTGCCCGATCACCAGCGCCGACCGCAGCCAGCCCGCGCCCCTCGCCGCCGATACGCCTCCCTTAAGGGCCGAGGCCGGCCGGAACCTGGAGAGCACCAGCGCGGGATAGAGGCCGCTCAAGAGACCGACGGCGATCGCCCCGGCCACCACCGCGGCGAGCAGCGGCCAGTCGCCGCGATAGTAGACTTGCAAGGGCTCGTTCAAAAAGCGCACGTAGACCGGGAGCAGCATCTCGACCAAAGCAAGTGCGACGGCGAGCGCCACCAACACGATCAGCACGGCCTCACAGAGGAATTGCGCGATGAGCTGCACGCGCCTAGCGCCCGCAACCTTGCGTAAGCCGATTTCCCGCACGCGCAACGTCGCTTGTGCCGTGGCGAGATTCATGAAGTTGCAGCAGGCAACCAGGACGACGAGAGCTGCCACGATCGCAAAGCCATAAACGGTCGTACGGCTTCCGGCCGACGTCATGCCACCATACCGGTCACTCGTGAGGTGGGCGTCCCGGAAGGGGGTGAGATGAAACTGCTCCAGCTCACTGGCAGCCATATTCAGTCCGTACTTCCTCAGGTCCACGGATCGGTCGAGTATTGACCGGAGCGCACCCAGCACCGCGGTCGGGCGGGCCCCGGCAGCCAGCTCGACGTACCCGTAATCCGCGTCCGTGGCCATCCAGTCCCCGGTCTTGTCGGACTCTGAAAGCTCATCCGCTGAGGAAGTATTCGGCACCACGAGGTCGGCGACCAGCTGCGTATCGTGTGGCAGGTCCTTCAGCACGCCCGTGACAGTCAGGTCGTGTACCGCAAAAAAACACTTGGCGTCGTTTGACTTGCACTCGTCGGGCGAGACTCCGCTCACCTCGAGCACTTTTCCAACCGGATCGGTGTTCCCGAAGAACTTGCGGGCCATGGTCTCGGAGAGCACGACCGATTCGGGCTGAGCGAGGGCCCGGGAGGGGTTGCCCTCGAGGAGCGGAAGCTTGATCACCCGCAGGAAGTTTGGATCGACCATGGTGACCGTTTCCACAAATTGCCGCTTCCCAACCATAACCGTCATCGTCTCCGGAAGCACGTGGGTCACCGCACGCACCTGCGGAATTTGCTCTCCCACGGCCGTTAGCACCGGGAACGGGCACTCCGCTGTCTTGAACGGTTCGCCACCTGGCGGATGTGCCGTCACCTCCAGCCGATACAAGTTGGCCGTATCGGGGATCCATCTGTCCCAGGAGAGCTGGTCCCGCACGAAGAGCAGGATGAGAATCGCGCTCGCCAGGGCGACCGACAGCCCCACCACACTGATGAGGCTGTAGAGCTTGTGCCGGATCAACCCGCGCGCGGCGATCATCAGGTTGTGGCGCCACACGAGGCCGGCTCCCTATTCGTACCGCAGCGCATGGATGGGGCTGGCACGTGCCAGGCGGAGCGTGTTCGCGTAGACCGTCGCCCACGCGATCAGCAGCGCCCCGGCCCCAGCGGCCAGAAAGTAGAGCGGGTTGAGCGAGATGCGATAAGCGTAACCTTCTAGCCAGCGATGCAGATAGAAGTAAGCCAGGGGCCAGGCGAGCAGGTTTGCTACCAGTACGGGTACCGAAATCCGCCACAGCATCAATCTCACGATGTCGGTGGTGCGGGCTCCCGAGACCTTGCGGATGCCGACCTCCTTCGTGCGGCGCTCGGCGGTGAACACCACCAGACCAAAGAGGCCGAGGCAGGCGATGAGAATGGCGATGGTCACGAAAACGACGAACATCGTCCCCTGCCTCTCGTCGGACGTGAACAGGTCGTTGAATGCATCGCTCATGAAATATCGTTGCATTGCCGCCGCGGGGGCGAACGACCGCCACGTCCTGTCGATGAAGGCGAGCGCCTCAGAAAGCCTGTCGCTGCGCACCCTGACCGACAGCAGGATGGAATCGTCGGTATCGACCAGATACACCACCGGCCACACTGGGTTTCTCAGCCCCTCCTTCATCGCATCGTTGAGGACCCCCACGACCCGCAGGTGCGAGGTCCCGAGATCGATGCTTTTGCCCACGGCTTCGGCCGTCGTGAATCCGAAGCGGCGCGCGGCCGCGGCATTGATCAGAACATTCTTACCGTTCAAATCGGACTGCATATCCTGTCCCCGATCCGCGGACAGGAGCCTCCCCGTCAGCAGCCGCATGCCGTACAGCGCGGGAAACTGCGGGCTGATGACCACGACGTGGGCCGTCGTGCTGCCGATCTCCCCTTCCGCGCGCACCGGCTCGTCAAACGCCCACCCAGTGTTGAACGGGACTACATTGGAAAGCGCGGTGCCGACGATTCCCGGCCCCGTGCTCAGCACACGCGCCAGCCGCACCCGTGCGTCCGACGGTAAATTCGAGATGCTGTTGATGACGACCATGTCGTAACGGTCAAAGCCCAAGTCGAGCGTGCGCGCGTAGTGAATCTGCCGAAAGATCACGATGGCGGCGATGCCGAGGCCAATGGAGACCACGAACTGGCCCACGACGAGCACCGAGCGCAGCAGGCCGGAGCCGCCATACCCCGCGCCGCTCGCCTTCAGTGTCGCGACCGGACGGAACCGCGACAGCAGGAGCGCAGGATAAGCACCGCTCAGCAGGCCCACGAGCACTGCCCCAACGATGGTGCCGCCGAGGAGCAGGCCGTCGCTCAAGTAGTGCAAGCCGATCGGCTCGCCCAGGAAGCGGTCGTAAAAGGGCAGCAGAACCTCCACCAGCGAGAGCGCGATGGCGAGCGAGAGCAAAGTCGTGCATACCGCTTCCACCAGGAACTGCACGGCGAGATCCCTACGCTTGGCCCCCACCACTTTCCTGAGCCCAACCTCGCGGGCGCGCAGGGTCGCGCGTGCCGTCGCGAGATTCATGAAATTGCAGCACGCGACCAGCACGATCAGGAGCGCGATGAGCGCAAAGCCGTAAACGGTCGTGCGACTTCCGGTCGGCCTCATTTCGCCGAACTTGCCGCTCGTCAGGTGGACGCTTCGAAACGGCGTCAAGCTATAATGCTCGAGCTGGCTGCCCGTCAGAGTGGAGCCTGTCTTTACCGACCGGTCGAGTATCGGCCGCAATTGCGCGAGCACTCTCGCGGGACTGGTGCCTCGTGCCAGCCTGAGGTAGCTGATGTTTCCCAACGTCCCCTGCCACGTCCCTTGCTTCTGCGACGGTGTCAGTTCGTCTGCCTTTGACGTATTCGGCATCACGAAATCGGCGATGAGCTGCGTGTTGTGCGGCAGGTCGCGCAGTACGCCCGTAACTCTGAGCGTATGCGTGGCGGAGAAGCACGACTTATCGTTCGATTTGCACGAGAACGGCGCCACTCCGCTCACCTGCAGGAATTTCCCCACCGGATCAGATCGGCCGAAGTACTTGCGCGCCATGCTCTGGGAAAGGACGATCGATTCGGGCTCGGCGAGCACGGTCTTCGGGTCTCCTGAGACGAGCGGCAGCCTGATTACCTGAAAGAAGTTCGGATCGACGACCGTGGTTGTCTGCAGGAACTGGTGGTCACCAGCCGTCACCGTCATCTGCTCCGGAACGACGTGTGTAACGGCCTCTACGCCCGGGATTTCCGCCTTCATCGCATTCAACACCGGGAATGGACTCAGTGCGGTTGCGAGAAGGCGGCCCCCTGGCTCGTACCACGTCACCTGGAGCCGATAGAGACTTTGGGTGTCGGGAATCCAGTCGTCGTAGGAGAGCTGGTCGCGTACGAAGAGCAGGATGAGGATGGCGCAGGCGAGCGCCACTGACAGGCCGACCACGTTGATGAAGCTGTAGAGTTTGTGCCTCACCAAGCTCCGCGCAGCCATGACGAGGTAATGCCGCAACATCAGTCTACTCGTACCGCAGCGCGTGCACGGGACTCGTGCGCGCAATGCGCAGTGTGTTTCCGTATACCGTCGCCCAGGCGATGAGCAGCGCCACGGCGCCGCCGGCCAGGAAGTAGAGTGGGCTGAGCGGTATCCGGTAGGCGTAACCGTCGAGCCAATGGCGCAGATAGACGTATACGACCGGCCAGGCAATGAGATTCGCGACGAGCACGGGCGCGGAGATTCGCCACAGCATGAGCCACACGATGTCACCTGTGCGTGCACCGGAGACTTTGCGTATCCCGATCTCCTGGGTTCGCCGCTCGGTGGTGAATACTGCGAGGCCATAGAGGCCGAGACATCCGATCAGGACCGAGACGGTCACGAATGCGCCCAGCATTGCGCCCTCCCGCTCATCCTCGCGATAAAGCTGGTCGAAGCTCTGATCGAGGAACTGGCGTTGAATGGCCACCGTCGGCATGAGTGCGTGCCAGGTGCGGTCGATGAAGTTCAGGGTCTGCGGGATCCGTCCGCGTCGCAGCCGCACCGAGATGTTCATCCCCCAGCCCGGTACATACACATAGATCATCGGCACGACCGGCTCCAGCGCCCCCTGGAGCTTGGCGTCAGCGAGCACACCCACGATGCTCACATGGTTATGGTTATAGAGGATGGTCTTTCCGACCGCTTGCTGCGGGTCGAAGCCGAGCCGTCTCGCGGCGGCCGCGTTGATGAGAACGTTGCGACCCTCGTTGAGCGGATCGCCACCGGTAGCAATGCCGAGGCTGTTCAGGCGATCCACGCCACGTTCCGACAAGCGCCGGCCGGCGATTAGCGGTATGCCATAGACCTGGGGATAACCGGGACCAATGATCGTTGTATTCATCGTGAGCTGGCCGGGCCGGCCAGGCACCTGGATCAGTGAGTTCGACTGGCCAGAGCCGAACGGCGTATAGCTCGAGAGTCCCACCGCAGCCACCCCTGGATCCGCCCGCAGAGCCTGCGCGAACGCCTCTTGCCTCGCGTCGGTGAGGCGGGGATCGCCGCTGATGACCACGACATTATCGCGCCGAAATCCCAGGTCCATTGAGCGCCCGTAACTGACCTGCCCGAAGACGACAGCGGCTGCGATGCCCATGCCGACGGAAACCGAAAACTGCAGCACCACGAGCACATTCCGCAGGCCTCCCGACCGCGGCGGCCTCGCATCGCCAGCCCGCAGGCCGGCGATGGGACGAAGTCCGGAAAGCACCAGCGCCGAATAACTGCCGCTGATGAGCCCAGTCACCACGGCCACACCGGCGAGCAGGAGCAGCAACTGCCAGTCGGCCGTGTAGTGCAGAGCGATCGGCCGCTGCACGAAGTCATCGAATAGGGGCAGCAGTACCTCCGCCAGTGCAAGCGCAACCATCAGGGAGAGAAGTGCCACGAGCACCGCCTCGCCGAGAAACTGCAGGATCAGCTGTCCCCGGCCGGCGCCCAGCACTTTCCGCAAGGCAATCTCACGCGCCCGCAGCGTTGCCCGGGCTGTCGTCAGGTTCATGAAGTTGAAGCAGGCCACCAGTAGGGTCATGGCGCCGATGACCGCGACGCCGTAAAGTGTGCCCCAGCTTCCGGGAGGTGTCAGGTTGTATTGCCACTGCGATGAGCTGAGGTGAACCTTTGCAAAGGGCGTCAGATGGGCTTTGTACACCTGGCTGCCAAGCAGCGGGGTGTCCGAATACCTTCGCAGCACAGGCGTCACGTATTGGTCGAAAATCGGCGCCATGGCCGCTACCACGGCTGCCGGAGCAACCCCTCGAGCCAGGCGAACGTAGGCGAATCCAGTCTGGGCGAACCAATCCTGTTTCATGCCCTCCGGGATGGGGCTAGCCAGCGAATTGGTGGGAATGAAGGCCTCTCCCACCAGCTGGGTGTTGTGCGGCAGGTCGCGCACGATCCCCGTCACCCGGAGTGACACCTGCCGACATACGGCCGCGTGACTGTCGCAATGCCCCTCGGCAGCCGTGACAGTTCGCCCGATGGGATCAGCATCGCCAAAATACTCTTTGGCGACCGACTGGCTGAGAACCACCGACTCGGGCTGGCGCAAGACCGTGCCTGGATCTCCATCGACGAGCGGCAGCCGGATGATGTCGAAGAAATCCGGGTCCACGACATCGACGGTCTGCGCGAACTGGCGATTGCCGCTCGTCAATGTCACGCCCCACGGGTACAGCCGCGTCATCCCGGTCACTTGCGGGATTGCATCGCGCATCGCGGCAGGCATCGGATACGGAGTGACGGCAATCGGTAGCGGTGAACGTCCGGGAATATCGATGGTCAGCTCCACGCGATAGAGATTTTGCGTGCCGGGGATCCATCTGTCGTACGAAAGCTCATCGCGCACGAAGAGGATGACGAAGATGATGCAGGTCAGGCCCACTGCCAGACCCGCGATATTGATCGCGCTGTACAGCCGGTGGTGGATGAATCCGCGCGCCGCGGTCGACAGATAGTGGCGCCACATGTCCGCCGCCTCAGACCGCCATGCGCACTCTTTCGGTGACGATCGCGCCGTCCAGGAGGTTGACGATGCGGTGCGCATATTCGGCGTGTGGACGCGAGTGCGTGACCATGATGATGGTCGTGCCCTCCCCGTTCAGCTCCGTGAGAAGCTGCATCACCTCCTCGCCCGTCGTGGAGTCGAGGTTGCCCGTCGGCTCGTCGGCGAGGATCAGCTTGGGTCGCGAGACCACCGCGCGCGCTATCGCGACGCGCTGCTGCTGACCACCTGACAGCTGCTGCGGCCGGTGGCGCGCACGATGGGCGATCTTCATGCGCTCGAGCGCCTCGCGCACCCGCGTCTTGCGCTCGCGGGCCGGGACGTCCCTGTGATAGAGGAGCGCGAGCTCCACGTTCTCGAACACGTTGAGCTCATCGACCAGATTGAAGCTCTGGAAGATGAACCCGAGACTGTTCTTGCGCAGGTCCGAGAGCTGGCTCTCCGACCACCCGGCGATGTTCTGGCCCGCAAACCAGTATTCCCCCGACGACGGGCTGTCGAGCATGCCGACGATGTTGAGCAGCGTCGATTTGCCGCATCCCGAGGGTCCCATGACGGCGAGGAACTCGCCGGCCGCGGCGTCGAAATCCACGCTGCGCAGCGCAGTCGTCTCGACTTCAGTGGTGCGATATACTTTCGTAAGACGTTTCAGTGACAGCATCGGACTCATCCTGCACGATCAGTTCTGGTGGTTGGGTTTCTCGAGCTCGACGCGCTCGACGCGGTCGAATCCCTGGTAGCTGGAAACGATGACCCGCTCGCCGGGCTCGAGTCCGTCGAGGACCTCGACGTGATCGGGATTGCGGCGGCCGAGCTCTATCTTGCGGCGCGTGGCGTACTTCCCGTCGGGAGTCAGCACGAAGGCCCACTGCCCGCCCGTGTCCTGGTAGAAGGGGCCGTTGGGCAGCATCAATGCCGTGGCTGCGCCTCCGAGCTCAAGCTTCGTGTCGATCGCCTGTCCGACGGTGATCCCCTCGGGCGCCGGCCCATTGAAGTGGAGGTCCACTTTGAACGTGCCGTCGGAGACCTGCGGATAAATCTTCACGACCGTCGCCTGGAAGTCCCGGTCGCCGACGGAGAACAACGCCGTCTGCCCGAGGGCGATGCGGCCGAGATAGAACTCATCGACCTCCGCGGTCAGCTTGAAGCGGTCGAGGGAATCGACCTGTCCGAGCACCGCCCCGGCCACCTTGGACTGACCCACCTTGGCATCGAGAGCCGTCAACTGCCCGGCGGTCGGCGCGGCTATGGTGAGCGCGTCGAGACTGGCGCGCGCCGTGGCGATGTTGTCTTTGAGCCAGGCCAGCGTCTTGCCGAGCTGGGCAAGCTGAGTCGTACGCAAGCGCTGCTCCGCGTTGCGCGAGACGATGGTGGCGTCGCGGAGCTTGAGCTCGTAGCGGTACTGCTCCTGCTCCTGCGCATAGAGCATGGGGGCGATCGCATTGCCGTCGAGCAGGATTTTGTCGCGCGCCAGGTCGCTCTTCAGCACGGCGAGCTGGTGCGCGATATCGAGCAGCTCGCTCTGGTACTTGAAGCGGGTGTCCTCGAGCTGCAGCTTCGTGCTCTCGATGGCGTTGATCTGGCTCGAGATGTCGGCCTCCCGGGAGGCGACCTGGAGCCGCAGAGCGGTGTTGGAGAGCACGATGAGCGGCTGGCCCGCCTTCACGATCGCGCCGTCCTCCGCGAGCACTTGCTTCACGCCACCACCCTGCTCGGTCGTGAGGTAGAAAGTGGTGAGCGGCGCGACCGTCGCGCGCACGGCGATGTAGTCCTCGAACTTTCCCCGTGTCACCGTGCCGACGGTGAGCTGATCCGCCGGAACGCGATAGGTGCTGATGCCGATACCGTGCAGCAGCCAGATCACGGCGCCGATGACGAGCACGGCCGCCGTTCCGTACGCGCCGTAACGCCGCCAGGCAGGCGGGCGAGCGATGGGTTTATCCATTCCGTCGCCGGCCGGAGGGGGACCCGGCTCGGGGCCGCCCGCCCGCCTGCTCGACACGTCGACCACGCGGCTGTCGCGGGTCTTGGGTTGTCCGCCGAAATGCATAGCCCCTGGGTGCAATGCCCATGCCATGTACAAATGCGTTATTTATCAGTCCGTTATCGGTATCCGCTGGCCGCGAGGTGTCCGCCGGTGTACAAGTACGGCGGACAACTGTTCGGATTCGGACATTGGCACAGACGAAGATCGATCCGGCCCGCATCCTCATCATCGACGACCAGGAGGACATCCTCCTCGCCGTTCGCCTCCTGCTGAAGCGGCATTTCGCATCCGTGAAGACACTGCGCGATCCCGCCACTCTGCCGGAGCTGGTGCGGCGCAATGCGTTCGACGTTCTGCTCCTCGACATGAATTTTGCGGCTGGCGCGGACAAAGGCGCCGAAGGGCTGGCCATCCTCACGCAGGTGCTGGCGCTCGACAGCCAAGCGGTCGTCGTGCTCATCACGGCGCACGGTGATGTTTCCCTGGCAGTTGCAGCCATGAAGAAAGGCGCGGCGGATTTCGTCACCAAGCCTTGGGAGAACGAACGGCTGCTCGCAACGCTGATCGCCGCATCCAACCTGCGCCGCTCGCGGATCGAGGCCACGGAGTTTCGCGCCCGCAGCCAGGGGCTCGCCGAGGCCACGCGCATCGAGGGACAGATGATCGGGACCTCCCCGCGCATGTTGCGCGTTTTCCAGACCATCCGCCGCGCCGCTCCCACCGAAGCCAACGTGCTCATCCTGGGAGAGAACGGAACCGGCAAGGAGCTGCTCGCGCGTGAGATTCACCGGCACTCGGCGCGCGCCGAGCACGCCTTCGTGCGCGTCGATCTCGGAACGCTCTCGCCGCAGCTCTTCGAGAGCGAGCTCTTCGGCCACCGCCGCGGAGCGTTCACGGACGCCAGGCAGGACCGGATCGGACTACTGCGCGCCGCTGCCGGCGGCACGCTCTTTCTCGACGAGATCGGCAACGTGCCGCTGCATCTGCAGGGCAAGCTCCTCACCGCCATCGAGCGGCGCGAAGTGACGCCGGTAGGTGCCGAGAAGCCCGAGCCCATCGACGTCCGCCTGATCAGCGCCACCAACCTCTCACCGCAGCGTCTCGCCGACGAGAACGCTTTCCGCCAGGACCTTCTCTACCGGATCAACACGGTGGAGCTCGACCTGCCGCCGCTGCGCGAGCGACCGGAGGACATTCCGCTGCTCCTCGAGCACTTCATCGCGATCTATTCGGAGAAGTACAACGTACCTCCCAAGCGATTGAGCGCGGCGGCACTCGATCGCCTGACGCGGCACGCCTGGCCGGGCAACGTGCGCGCCCTGCGCCATGCCGTCGAGCGCGCCGTCATTCTGAGCGAAGGGGAAATGCTCGAGCCGGCCGACTTCTCACTGGCCGCGACAGGATCAGGATCGGCAGCCACCGGCGCAGTGCCCACAGCACTCCCACCGGAAGCGTCGACGCTCGATGCCATGGAAAAGGAGGCGATCCTGCGAGCGCTCGAGGCACATGGCAGGAACATCAGCCGCGCCGCCGAGGCGCTCGGCCTCACGCGGCCCTCACTCTACCGGCGCATGCAGAAATATGGCCTCTAGCCCCTTTCGGGCCGGCGTTGCGGTGCGCACGGCCGCACTCTTCCTGACGGTCGGTGCGGTGGCGTGGATGATCGCGAATACGCAGTGGTACGTGACGATCTCTCTTTTCGTCGCCGCCGCGGTCTACGAGGCCATCGCCCTGGTACGGTTCTCGACTCAGTCGAGTCGCGAGATCGCCCGCTTCCTCGATGCGCTCTCGGTGGACGATCTGTCGCAGAGCTTCGGCGGTCTGACAGCCGACGGAGCTCACCGCGAGCTCGGCAGCGCCATGGAGCGAGTTCTCGCGCGCCTGCGCGCCAGCCGCTCGGAGCGGGACGAGCAGGCACAGTATCTGCAAACGCTGGTCAACCATGTCCCCGTGGCCTTGATCTCCATCGACGAGCGGGGCGCCGTGAGATTGCTCAACATGGCCGGGCGGCGTCTCTTCGAGAGCTCGCTCACCAAGGCTGCGCAGCTCTCACGATACGGCGAGTCCTTCGCCGTGAGCCTCGAGTCCCTCTCGCCGGGCAACACCGCCATCCTGCGAATGGAGCGCTCGTCGGGCGCCCTGCTCCTCAAGGCGGCAGCCACTGAGATTGTCGCGCGGGGACTGCGCACGCGGCTCGTATCCCTGCAGAACATCGAGAATGAGATGAGCGCCCAGGAGCTCGAGGCCTGGCAGACGGTCATCCGCGTCATGGCTCACGAGGTGATGAACTCGCTTACGCCGGTGTCCTCTCTCGCTACCACCGCCCATGATCTCGTGCGCGATGTGCTCGCACAGCTGCCAGCCGATGACCCGCGCGCAGCCGCCCTGGCGGATGCCCGTGACGCGCTGGAGACAGTGTCCAGGAGGAGCGAGGGATTGCTGCATTTCGTACGCAGCCACCGGCGCCTGACGAAACCGCTCGCGGCGCGTATGGAGTTGATCCCGGTGCAGCGCCTGTTCGCCCGGATCCAACGGCTGCTCGCCGGCGATCTCGCCGATCGCGACATCCGCATGGTGAGCCGTGTCGAGCCCGAGACCCTGGAGCTCGCGGTCGACGCCGAGCTCCTCGATCAGGCGCTCATCAACCTGGTGCGCAATGCCATCGAGGCCTTGCGCGACATCCCATCCGGAGAGATCGCCCTCTGCGCCTACCGGGAATCGGACGGACGGATCGCGATCTCAGTCGCCGACAACGGGCCGGGCATTCCGCCCGACCAACGCGAGAAAGTGTTCGTTCCCTTTTTTACCACCAAACGCCAAGGCAGCGGCATCGGTCTCACTCTCGTGCGCCAGATTGCCGCCGCACACGGCGCCAGCGTCGACGTTGGCGACACCCCTGCAGGCGGAGCCACCGTTCGAATGAGATTTTGAACGAGAAAAACGCGTTAACTGATTGATTTCATGGCGCCCCCGGCCGGAGTTGAACCGACGACCTACCGCTTAGGAGGCGGTCGCTCTATCCACTGAGCTACGGGGGCGCCGCCGGGCGAAGTTTACAGGAGTATGCTGAGGGCGAGCAGGGTTACGGAGTCCTCCATGAACACGTCCCTAAGCCTCGGGAAGCGTCCTTTTCTCCATGTAGAGGTGCGCAGCGTTCCGGCGCTGCAGTCGGTCGTGTGGCTGCGCGGCGGCTGGGAGGACCTCCGCAACATGGAACGCGCCAGCCTCGCGCACGGCGTCATCATCTCCATAATCGGGGCGGTGCTCCTCATGTTGGGCGGCACCCACCCCTATCTCGTCGCGGCCGCGGTGACGGGCTACCTGTTGGTGGGGCCCATCATGACCACGGGCGTCTGCGAGCTCTCCAGGCGCCGCGCGGCACGCGAGCCGCGAGGATTCGACGAGTCGTTGGAGGCCGTCACCCGCAACCCCGATGCGCTGATGCATTTCGGCGGCATCCTCGCCGTGATCGCGATCGTCTGGTTCGTCGCCTCGACGGTGCTACTGCAATCGGCGTTGGACATCCGTGTGCCGAGCCTCGCTGTCGCCCTCTGGGGCGGCGCCGGCGATTTCGCCAGCACTCGGGAAGTCCTCGCCTACTTCTCATCGGGCGCCATCTTCGCGGTCACGGTCTTCGTGCTGTCGGTCGTCGCCGTACCACTCATCATCGACCGGCATGCGACCGCGTCCGAAGCCATGTGGGCGAGCGTCAA
>Ga0335075_10010890_pt1 | contig 13779 bp, 10 predicted proteins | sample Lox_Sample_24_FD_206723 | JGI IMG/M metagenome (GOLD analysis project Ga0335075, IMG submission 206723) | Soil microbial communities from Loxahatchee National Wildlife Refuge, Florida, United States - Lox_Sample_2.4 | ecosystem: Environmental > Terrestrial > Soil > Wetlands | place: USA...
CGCCCGGGGTGCGCATGCTGGTCAGCCCGGCCAGCCAGGAGGTCTACCGCGATGCGCTGAAGGCCGGCTGGCTGGAGGTCCTGGCCGATGCCGGCTGCCTGGTCGAGCACTCCACCTGCGGGCCGTGTTTCGGCGGGCACCTGGGCGTGCTGGGTGACGGTGAGGTGTGCATCTCCTCCAGCAACCGCAACTTCCAGGGCCGGATGGGCAGCGCGAAGGCCGAGGTCTACCTGGCCAGCCCGGCCACGGTGGCCGCCTCGGCGATCACCGGCCAGATCACCGACCCCCGGGAGTTCCTCGCCTAGCGCAGCCCGCCTGGCGCAGCCCGCCTGGCCCAGCGCGCCTGGCCCAGCCCGCCTGGCGCAGCCCACGACTTCGACGACTGGGAGTACCTCGTGCAGACCGTTTACTCCGGACGCGTGTGGAAGTTCGGCGACAAGATCAGCACCGACCTGATGGTGCCGGGATCGTACGTGCTGGCCCGGCGCAACATCGACCCGGCGGAAGCGGCCCTGCAGTGCATGCGGGCCAACCGGCCGGACTGGGCCCGGCAGGTCCGGCCGGGCGACATCCTGATCGCGGGGCGCAACTTCGGCTGCGGATCGAGCCGCAATGGCTCCGAGCCGCTCAAGGCGCTCGGGATCGCGGCGGTGCTGGTGGAGTCGGTGTCCCGGATTCATCTGCGCAACGCCATCAACACCGGCTTGCCGACGCTGGTCTGTCCCGGAATCCTCGGCCTGGCTGACGAAGGCCAGCGGATCGAAGTGGACATCCTCAGCGGGACGGTCGTCAACACCGGCACCGGGGCCGAACTGCGGGCCGACAGCTGGGAGCCGGGCAGCCCTCCTTACCAGATCCTGATGGCCGGCGGCTTCATGCCGTTCTTCACCGAAAAGCTGCGCAGCGCCGGCCTGATCACCAGCGCGAGCGAATGAGAGGCACCGCGATGACTCAAGCATGGCTGGATTGGCTCGCCGGGCGGCGCCCGTTCATCCTCGCGCCAGGCGTCTACGACGGGCTGACCGCGAAGATCGCGGGAAGCATCGGCTTCGACGCGCTGTACATGACCGGCTTCGGCACGGCGGCGTCGCTGGGGATGCCGGACGTCGGCCTGGCCACGCTGACCGAGATGACGGCGAACGTGGCCCGGGTGGCTGAGGCCAGCGGCCTGCCCGTCATCGCTGACGCCGACACCGGCTACGGCAACCCGCTGAACGTCCAGCGGACCGTCCGCGCCTACCAGCGGGCCGGGGCGGTGGCGCTGCACCTGGAAGACCAGGCGTTCCCGAAGAAATGCGGGTTCTTCGAAGGCAAGCGGCTCATCCCCGCCGCCGAGCATGTGCAGAAGATCAAGGCCGCCTGCGACGCCCGCGCCAGCGACGACTTCGTGATCATCGCCAGGACCGACGCGCTCGCCGTGACCGGCTGGGATGACGTCGCCGACCGGGTGAACGCCTACCGGGAGGCCGGCGCTGACCTGATCTTCGTCGACGGGATCAGGACCCGCGCCGACCTGGACGGTTACGTCGACCGGGTGGTCAGGCCGGGCCTGCCCGCCCTCTACAACGGCGCGCTGGTCCCGGCCGCGGAAGCCGAAGCCCTGGGCTTCCGCATCCAGATTCTCCCCGGGGCCGCCCTGCAGGCCGCCTTCGAAGCCATTCGCGGCGCCCTCCAGACCGTCAAGGACACCGGTCAGCAGCCCGCGGTATCTCCCGATGCGGCCATAACTCCCGGCGCAGCCGGGCCGGCCAGCACTGCCGGGCTGGGCAGCATCACCGACGTGCTTGGACTGCCCACTGTCTATGATCTGGAACGTAGATACATGGTTACCTCTTAAACGGCGGCCACTCTGGCGCCCGGTACCGTGAACGGCGTGCAATCGTCTGTTGAAGCGGTGTTCCGCTACCCGGTCAAATCCCTGCTCGGCACCCGTGTCGAGCAGGCCGAGCTGCGTGCATCCGGCCTGGCCGGTGACCGGAGCTGGGCTCTGGTCGACCGGCAGACCGGCAAGGTCGCGAGCGCCAAGCAGCCCCGTTTGTGGCGGTCCCTGCTGCAGTTGCGAGCCGAGTACCTCGGTGCCGCCGGCCAGGCGGAGCCGGCCGGCGCGGTGACGATCACGCTGCCGGACGGCACGTCGGTGCGGGCCGGCCAGCCGGGCACCGACCAGGTGCTGTCCGGGTTCATTGGGCGCCCGGTCGAGCTGCGCCAGGGACGTGAGGCCAGCACCACGATCGACCGGGCCGTGCCCGAGGAAGTGCTGGCCCACGGCGTGGGCGCCGAGGTAGCTTTCGAGCTGATCGAGCTTTCCGAGCAGACGCCCGGTGACAGCTTCGTGGACTACGCCCCGGTCCACCTCATCACCACCGCGACCTTGGCCGCCGTCACCGACGCGGCGGGCTCGGCGCCTCGCCCCCGGGTGTTCCGCCCCAACCTGGTGCTGGCCACCCCCGGGCTGAGTGGCTACGCCGAGAACGACTGGGTCGGCCGGCAGCTGATCATTGGCGGCCAGGTTCGCCTGGAGATCTTCCAGTCCACCGTGCGCTGTGCCGTGCCGACGCTGGCCCACGGCCAGGACCCCGCTAACCCGCAGGTGCTCCGCGCCCTGGCCCGGAGCAACCGTATCCCCGTCCCCGGCTTCGGCGCGGCGACCTGCGCGGGCGTCTACGCCAGGGTCGTCAGCCCGGGACGGGTCCGGGCCGGCGACGAGGTTCGCGTCGCCCCGTAACCGTGGACAGCGCAGCCGCTCGCCCGGCTTTGCCCTGACCGGGAAATGAGTGCTTACTTTCAATTGGACGGATAAAGGACTACTTCGCCGTCGGCATTTACCGAATTGAGCTCCGGCGACACGCCTTTAGCTGCGCGGCCGCCGCCCCGCGGCGCTGCTAGTGTCGATCACGATTAGTAGTCATCAAGTTGCGTACCGTAAAGAATTCCGGGCTGTCGTGTACTTGCCCGTTGATCACGTGGCGAAATTGCTAAAGAGGACAGATGTATCGCCTTACTCGCGCGAGGCGCATTCCGATTACCGCGGCAGTGATCCGCGTGGCCCTTCCTGGCGCGATGGTTGCGCTAATGCTCTCGTCGTGCGGCGGCGCCGGCACGGAGCCGTCCCGCGTCCCGGCTGGCGTCCCGGCTGGCGTCCCGGCTGGCGTCCCGGCCGGCGCCCTGGCCCGTGCGCTGGGGCGCGCAGCCGCGTCGGGCACCACCGTGCTGGCCATCGTGCGGCAGGACGCGCCCAGGTACGGGGTCCCGGGCGGGCTGGCCCTCGGCGTCGTGCCGGCCAGCTGGTATGACCGGCCCTCGGTCCTGCCGGTGATCGCGACGCGGCCCGGATGGGTCCAGGTGCGGCTCGCGCAGCGGCCGAACCAGTCCACGGCCTGGCTGCCCGCCAAGGACGTCACGCTCGGCAGCACGCCCTACCGGATCGTGGTCAACCTGGCCACCACTCACTTAACGCTGTACGACTCGGGCCGACTGGTCTTCTCGGCGCCGGCCGGGGTAGGGGTGCCGGCCGACCCGACGCCAACCGGCGAGTTCTTCGTGGCGTTCGACGAGCAGCCGCCGCAGCCTAACCCGGGGTACGGCCCGTTCATCATGGTCACCTCGGCGCACTCACCGGGGATCACTGACTGGGAGGGCTCAGGCGACGCCGTCATCGGCATCCACGGCCCGCTCGGCAAGGGCCGTGTGATCGGGACCACCGGGGCCAGGATCTCCCACGGCTGTATCCGCCTGCAGGAGCAGGCGCTTGAACGGCTGCGCGGCATTCCGCCCGGCACCCCGGTCGACATCACTGGATAGGCGCCCGGCAGCGCCTGAAAGAGGAGTGTTGCGATGTCCGCTCTCGTGAGGCGAGGGCTTTGCGCGGCCGTGGCCCTGGCCGTCGCCGCCGCTTCGGGCCTGGCCGCACCCCCCACGGCGGCGCGTGCGGCGGCGGAGCGTACGGCGGCGGCGGGCGACCCCGACCCCACCATCACCATCCGGACCAGCGGGGACAGGACCAGTTCCGGCACCAGCGCCACCGGGGGGACGGTGACCGGCGTCGCGGGCGTGACCTACGGCGTGAGCCCCACCACCCCGGGTGAGCCGAGCACCTGCACGACCGCGGCCGACGGAGAGTGCACGCTCATGGTGAGCAGCGGCCGTACCTACACGATCACGCAGTTAAGCGCGCCGACAGGGAATCCGGTCGCCCAGGACAATTACTTCATAAACCCGAGCTTAGGCATCGGGGTCAGTGGCAGCGTCGTAGCGACGACCTACAACTCGCTCACGGTCGGCCCGGTCACCAGCAACATAACCATACCCGTGGCCACCACAGGGAACACGACCGTCAACACCGCACGGAGCGGCCGCTGGGCCGTGTCGCGGTACAACCCGCCCCCGCCGGATCACTGCGGGATCGAGGCGGCGCTCCTGTTCGACCTGTCCGCATCGATCACCGCCGCCAACCTCGCGGCGATCAAAGCGGCCGCCATAGGCTACGTGCGCGCGCTCCTCGGCACAGATACCGGGGTGACGCTGTACACCTTCGGGACCGTCGCACCCGCGCCCGGTGCCAACAACGCCACCTTCGGGCCCGTCAGCACGCTCACGCCGAGCGGGGTAACCAGCCTGGTGAACAGGATCAACGGGCTCACCGTCCCGACTTCCCCGGCCCAGTACACGAACTGGGACGCGGGGCTGTGGCAGATCGCGAACTCCGCAACGACCTACAACGAAGCGATCATGCTCACCGACGGGGACCCGACCGCCTACGGCAGTACCGGCATCGGCGGCACCGGCACGGCGAGAACCAGGTTCCAGGACGTCGAGAACGGCATTTTCTCCGCCAACGCGCTCAAGAACAAAGGTACGCGGATCATCGGGGTAGGGCTCGATGAAAGCTTGCCAGGATCGATCGATAACATCATTTCCATTTCCGGCCCAGAAGCGGGGTCGGACTATTTTGTTATACCTTTCGACGAGCTCGCGGACGTGCTGAAGGACCTGGCGCTGGAGAACTGTGCCAGCCTCAGCCTCGAGAAGTCGGCCAGCCCGGAAACGTACAGCAGCGCTGGGCAGACGATCACCTACCACTACGTGGTGACCAACACCGGGGTGTTCACGCTGCACGACATCACCGTCACCGACGACAGGGCCGGGACGATCACCAACTGCACGCCCACCACGCTCGCCGCCGGCCAGACGGCGCACTGCACCGCTACCTACACCACCACTCAGGCCGACGTGGACGCCGGCCGCGTCGTCAATACCGCGCACGCCACCGGCCTGACGCCGAATGAGGATGAGGTGACGTCGCCCCCGGCCATGCAGATAGTCACGGCCGAGCGTACCCCGGCGATCGAGATCACCAAGTCCGCCTCTCCGGCCACGTACGTCATGCCGGGACAGGTGATCACCTACACCTACACGGTGACCAACACAGGGAACGTGACCCTGACCGGTGTGCATTTCACCGACGACCGGATCCCCGGGCCATTCACCTGCACGCCGGCCATGGGGGCCACACTTGCCCCGGGCGAGTCGATGCACTGCACGGCCCAGTACACCACCACCCAGGCGGACGTGAACGCGGGCCACATCAAGAACACCGCGACCGCGACCGGCACCCCGCCCGACGACCTCACACCCCCGACCGACACCGCCCACGAGGAAGTCACCGCCGAGCGCATTCCGGCGATCGAGATCACCAAGAGCGCCAGCCCCCGGACCTACAGCGCGGCCGGGCAGACGATCACCTACACCTACATAGTGCAAAACACGGGAAACGTGGCCCTGACCGGCGTGCATTTCACCGACGACCGGATCCCCGGGCCGTTCACCTGCACGCCGGCGATGGGGTCGACCCTGATTCCCGGGGCGACGATGACCTGCACCGCCACCTACATCACCACCCAGGCGGACGTGAACGCGGGCCACATCAAGAACACCGTGACCGCGACCGGCACCCCGCCCGACGACCTTGCGCCGCCGACCGACACCGCCCACGAGGAAGTCACCGGCGAGGGCCAGCCCGCGATCCAGGTCACCAAGAGCGCCAGCCCCCAGACGTACACCGAGGCCGGGCAGACGATCACCTACATCTACACGGTGCAAAACATCGGCGCCGTGACCCTGACCGACGTCACCCTCACCGACGACACGATCGCGGGGCCGTTCACCTGCACACCGGCCATGGGCTCGACGCTGGTCCCCGGGGCGACCATGACCTGCATCGCCACCCACATCGTCACCCAGGCGGACCTGGACCGGGGCTACATCAAGAACACCGCGACCGTGACCGGCCACCCGCCGACCGGCCCGCCGGTGACAGGCGACGACCAGGAGACCGTCACCGCCGGGCTCGCCCCGTCGATCAAGATCACCAAGACGGCCTGGCCGCCCACCTACGATCGGCGCGGGCAGTGGATCACCTACACCTACACGGTGACCAACACCGGGAACCTGACCTTGAGCAACATCAGCGTCATCGACAGCAGGTTTGGCGCGATCTCCTGCCCGCAGACGACGCTCGCCCCGGGCGCCTCGATGACCTGCACCGCCACCCACATCGTCACCCAGGCGGACCTGGACCGGGGCTACATCAAGAACACCGCGACCGTGACCGGCCACCCGCCGACCGGCCCGCCGGTGACGGACAAGGACCAGGAGACCGTCACCGCCCGGCTGGCTCCGTCGATCAAGATCACCAAATCCGCCTGGCCGCCCACCTACAGCAGGCCCGGGCAGGTGGTCACCTACACCTACACGGTGACCAACACCGGGAACCTGACCTTGCGCGATGTCAGCGTCATCGACAGCAGGCTTGGCGCGATCTCCTGCCCGCGGACGACGCTCGCCCCGGGCGCCTCCATGACCTGTACGGCGAGCTACACGGTCACGCCCGCCGACCTGGACGAGGGCAGCATCGTCAACACCGCCACCGCGACCGGCCAGCCGCCGACCGGCCAGCCGGTGACATCGCTCCCGGCGACGGTGACCGTCACGGCGAAGCCCTCGCTGCCCGTCACCGGCTGACCGCGTACCGGATCCGCGCCCAGGGACGCCACGCTGGAACCGCCGCGCCGGGGGCCGCCGCGTGGTTAGGCGGGCAGCTTGGGTGACGCGGGCTCGCGGGCTGCCTCCGCCGCCGGGACGATGCCGTCGATGTCGACGGTCAGGTGGCGGGGGCCCCGCAGTTCCGGACTGGGCCGGTACGGCGGGGGATCGGTGACCAGCCGGGGATTGACCAGCCGGCGGGCCAGGGCGGGCAGGGCCACCTGCGCCTCCACCCGGGCCAGCGGGGCGCCGAAGCAGTAGTGGATGCCGCTGTTGAAGGCGAGGTGCTCGTTGTCGGTGCGGTCCGGGTCGAACCGGTCCGGGTCAGGGAAGCGGTTGGGGTCGCGGTTGCCGGCCGCGAGCACCAGAGCGAGCGGCGAGCCCGCGGGGATCGTGACCCCGGCCACCTCGATGTCGGCCAGCGTGATGCGGTTCGTCCGCATCTGCACCGGCGGCTCGAAGCGCAGCAGCTCCTCGACCAGCCAGGTGACCATGGCGGGCTCGCGGCGCAGCCGGTCGAGCACGTCCGGGTGGCGCAGCAGGGTCAGCATGCCGTTGGTGATCAGGTTTACCGTGGTCTCGTGCCCGGCGACCAGCAGCAGCGAGGCGGTGGACAGCACGTCTTCCCTGGACATCGGCCCGTGCGGGCCGGCCTCGGCGAGCAGCCCGGAGATCAGGTCGTCGCCCGGCTTGCGGGCGCGGGCGTCGGCCAGCTCGCCCAGGTACTGGCCCAGCTCGACATTCACCTGCTGACGCCTGCGGAACCGCTCTTCGAACGTTCCCGCGCCTGGGTCAATGGTCTCGATGAGCGCGTCGGCCCAGACGTGGAAGCGAGGCTGGTCCTCGCGGGGGACGCCGAGGATCCGGCAGATGGCCGTCACCGGCAGCGGGTAGGCGAAGTCGTCGACGATGTCGACCGGGCTGCGGCCGGCCAGCTTGTCGATCAGGCCGGCGGTCACCTCGGCCAGCCAGGGGCGCATGCCCTCGATCCACCCCGGGGAGCACGGCGGGCCGAACGGCCGCATGGCCAGCTCGCGGAGCCGGTCATGGTCGGGCGGGTCGCGGTTGATAAAGGACAGCGGCAGGCCGGGCGGGCCCTCCTCGGCCGCGGGCGTGGCGCCGGCCACCCCGGGATGCTGGCGGGGATCGGAGCTGACCCGCGGGTCGTGCAGCAGGGCGACGATCTCGTCGTAGGTGCTGACCACGTAGGTGCCGTCGGCCTGGCGTGTCACCGGCGTCTTGCGCAGTTCGGCGTACAGCGGGTACGGGTTGGCCCGGTTGGCCGGGTCGAGGACCTGGTCGAAGATGCTGGCCTCTGGCATGTAAACGTCTCCCTTGCACGGGTGCGGGATGCATCAGCGCCCGGATCATCGGTCGTGATACACCATTTCCGCGCGGCGCTCGCTCGGATCGTGGCCGGTGACCACGACGGTGGCGGACACGTCGCGGATCCGCGGATCAGGCAGGCCGACCGGAACGGGCTGGCGCTCACCCGGCTGGTCGACCTCGACGAAAGCGGGCGGGAACGGCTCGGCCGCGTCGATCATCTTCTGGTACGACTCCAGCCACTTGCCCTGGTCGAAACCGACCGCGGCGGTGAGGCGACCGCGGTAGCCGTACGCGGCCACGAACCGGCGCGTCTCGATCGAGCCCTGGGCGATGACAACCTGGTCGGCAAAGGTCGGCACGCCGACCGACTTGATGTTGGTGCCGAACTGGGCGGACCAGAACACCGGCTTGGGCACGTGCGGCCACCGGTCACCCGCAGCATTGATCATGTTGTGCGCGGCCACCTCGGCCGCGGTGACCGCGTTGCCCCAGTGCTCAACCGCCACGAACTGGTAGTCATAGGCCGGGTGCGGGCTGCGGGCCACGTCGCCGGCCGCGAACACGTCGTCGGTGACCAGGCCATTGGCGTCGAACACGCGGCACCCGGCGTCACAGGCCACGCCCCAGGGGCCGACGGCCAGGCCCGAGCCGAGCAGCCACTCCACGTTGCGCAGGGCACCGAGCGCCACCACCGCCACGTCGGTGTCGACCGTGGCCCCGTCGGACAGGTGGGCGCGGCGCAGCCGGCCGTTGCCGTCGCCCTCCAGCGAGGTGACGGTGACACCGCAGCGCAAGTCTACGCCGTGCTCGCGCTGCATGTCGCCGGCCACCGCCCCGATCGTGTGGCCGAGAGCACCGGACAGCGGTGCCGGGCCCCGCTCGGCCACCGTGACCGGGATGTCCGCGTCCCGGCAGGCCGAGGCGACCTCGCAGCCGGTGAACCCGCCGCCGATGACCAGCACCCGCTGGGGCCGGTCGGCCAGCCGCCGGCGCAAGCCGGCGGCGTCGTCGCGGGTGCGCAGCACGAATACCCCGTCGAGCGCGGCCTCGGCCTGGTTCGGCCAGGGCCGGGCGCGGGTCCCGGTGGCGATCAGCAGCCGGTCGTAGTCGACGGTGCCGCCGTCGGCCAGGCGTACCTGCCGGCCGGCCGCGTCGAGCCCGGTGGCGGGGACTCCGAGCAGCCACCGGGCGTTGAGCTCGTCGCTGCGCGGCAGCGCGGTGTGGTCGGCGGGTACCCATCCCTCCAGGACCTGCTTGGACAGCGGCGGACGGTCATAGGGCTGGTACGGCTCGTCCCCGATCAGGGTCAGCGGTCCGGTGAAGCCCTCATCCCGCAGCGCTACCGCGGCGCGCAGCCCGGCCAGTGACGCGCCCACGATCACGATGCGGCCGCTGCGCCGGAACGTATCGACCGCGGCCGCGATGCGGCTGCGCAAGGCCCGCTGCGCGGGCACGGCCGCCCGGGACGCCGCCACCACGCCCGGCCCCGAAACCGCGGCGCTGCCGAACCGGTCGGCCCGGATGGCCTGCACCGGGCACGCCGCTTCGGCCCTCGCTATCGCCGCTCGCTGCGCGTCGTCGGGCTCGGTCTCGTACATCAGAACCTCGTCGCCGCGCATGCGGAAGACGTCAGGCGCGAGAAAGGCGCACTGCCCGTACCCCTGGCACCGCGTGAGATCCACGACAACTCTCATGGCCAGCCCCCGCCGCCGTCGTGACTGCTCAGCCAAGTTCCCCGATTAGCTTCCCGTTCCCGGCCGGGCCGGGAGGGAAACGCTGCCCGGTCCTTTGACCAGCCCGGTAGCTGGCAGGCCGGCGAACTGGTGTAAATGCTGGCGATCCGATTTTTTTTCTGGAACGGGACGCCCCGCGGCCGGTGTCGCCCGCCAGGACGGCCGTCCGTGGCCCAGCCCTGGCCCGGGCCGCTCGATGTCCGTTCCGTTCAAGACGGCCGGGAGCCGGTCACCTTATCGTCGGGCCATGGACGATGCCTTCGCGGCGGGAAACCGCTTCATGCTTAACCAGGCGCGGCTGCTGGAACTGCGCCTGTTCGCCAACTGTTTCCAGGGTGAGTCGGCCGCCCGGGCCGTCGATGCCCTGCGCGGCTACCAGAACGACGACGGCGGGTTCGGCCACGCCCTCGAGCCGGACGTGCGCTGCCCGTTCAGCCTGCCGATCGATGTCGAGATCGCTTTCCAGGCGCTGGCCACGGCGGGCACCGTCGACCACGGCATGGTGACCCGGGCTTGCGACTTCCTGGCCCGAGCGGCGCAGGAGGCCGGCGCGGGCGGCGCGGTGCCGCCGGCCTTCCCGGTCATCGAGTCCTTCCCGCGCGCTGAGCACTGGGCCGAGTGGACCTACCAGCCCGGCCTCAACCCGACCGCTGGGCTGGTCGGCCTGCTGTACCAGCTGGGCGTCGACCATCCGTGGCGGTCCGCGGGCGCCGCTTACTGCTGGCAGCAGCTCGAGGCGGGCACCGTGCCGGGCGACGCGCACGCGCTCAAGGAGGTGCTCGTCTTCCTCGAGCACGTTCCGGACCGGGACCGGGCCGATGAACATGCGGCCACGCTCGCGCCGAAGCTGGCCGGCATCCCGATGTTCCACCTCGACCCCGACGCTCCCGGCTACGGCCTGTCGCCGCTCGATATGGCGCCGCAGGCCACCTCCCGGTGGCGCGCGCTGTTCACCGACGCCCAGATCGGCGCCCATCTCGACCGGCTGCAGAAAAACCAGCAGGCCGACGGCGGCTGGCCCATCACCTGGGAGCCACCCAGCCAGGCCGCCGCGTTCGAATGGCGGGGGATCGTGACCCTGGGAGCCCTGCGCACGCTCACGTCCTACGGGCGGCTGACCGCAGGCGCGTGAGGCTGGATTCGTACTTTCGGCCGGCAGACCCTGGCTGTTCGCGGCCATACCCTGAGTGCCGTGGACGTGCCGCTTCGCCGGATAGAGACCCGGGCCAACCTGGCCCTGGCCCTGCTCATGGCGGCGGCCCTGGCCTTTGACGCGGCCCGGGCGGCCCGGGTCAACGGCCAGTGGCCGTACGTCGCCACGTTCGGGATCGTCGTGTGTGCCGTCGCCCTGCTGCGCGCGCGCAGCCGGGCGTGGGCGGTCGTGACCGGCCTGGCTGCCTTCGCGCTGGCCGCCCTGATCTCCTCGCTGTGGAACGTGCCCCCCGGGCAGCTGGCGATCGCGCCGCTCATCGGGCTGGTCGTGCTGGCCGCCGCGCAGGCGCGCTGGCTGCCGGCCCGCCAGGCAGTGCTCATCACCGCGGTCGGCACGGTCGTCGTCGCAGCTGCCGAAAGCTCGCACGCCGGAGGCAGCTTCGACCCGCGCGCGCTGTTCGCTCTGTTCGGCGCCACGGTCTGGGCGGGTGCGGCCGGGGCCGGCGTGTGGCTGCGCTACCTCGACCACCGCCGGGAATCGGCCCTCGAATCGGTACGGCGCGAGGAGCGCCTCGAACTCGCCCGGGAGCTCCACGACGTGGTGGCCCACCACGTCACCGGCATCGTCGTCCAGGCCCAGGCCGCCCGCTTCGCCGGGCCGGATCATCCCGGGCCGGCCGACGCGGCGCTGGCCAGCATCGAGAGCGCCGGGGCCGAAACGCTGACCGCTATCCGCAAGCTGGTCGGCCTGCTGCGCGACCCGGGCGACACGGCCGGCTCCGGCTCCGCCCCGGAGCCGATCAGCCAGCTGGTCGAGCGCTTCGGCCGCCACGGCCCCGCGGTCGACCTGCGCCTCCCGGCCGATTTCACCGTCACCGCCTGGCCTCCCGAAGTCGTCAGCACCGTCTACCGGATCGTTCAGGAGTCGCTGACCAACGTCACCCGCCACGCCCCGGCCGCCCGGTCCGTGGCCGTGACCGTCACCCAGGATCCGCAGCAGGTCACCGTCGAGGTGACCGACGACGCCCCGCCCGCCGCACCCCGGCCGGCCCGCGTCGCCAGCGGTTACGGCCTGATCGGCATGCGCGAACGCGTCGAGGCGCTCGGCGGAAGACTGCAGGCGGGCCCGCTGGCCAACGCTGGATGGGCCGTCCGGGCCAGCCTGCCGGCGAACGCCCGGGGCGGACCGTGAGCATCCGGATCCTGCTCGCTGACGACCAGGCGATGGTCCGAAGCGGCTTCCGGCTGATCCTCGAAACCCAGACCGGCATGACCGTGGTGGCCGAGGCCAGCAACGGCGCGCAGGCCGTCGCCCTGGCCCGGCAGCTGCGCCCCGACGTCTGTCTCGTCGACATCCGCATGCCGGAACTCGACGGCATCGAAGTGGCCCGCGCGCTGGCCGGCCCGGACGTCCCCGATCCGCTGCGGGTCGTGATCGTGACCACGTTCGACACCGACGAGTACGTCTACGGCGCGCTGCGGGCCGGTGCCGCCGGATTCTTGCTCAAAGACGCCGGGCCGGCCCTGCTCATCGAGTCCGTGCTGGCCGCTCACGCCGGAGACGCCCTCATCTCGCCGTCGGTCACCGTCCGCCTCCTGCAGCAACTGGCCGCGGCCCGCGGGCCGGCCGGCCGGGAACCGCTGAGCGTCCTGTCCGAACGGGAGCTCCAGATCGTCGCCGCCATCGCCAAAGGCCGCACCAACCAGGAGATCGCCGCCGGGCTGTTCATCTCGCTCAGCACGGTGAAGACCCACATCGCCCGCGTCCAGGAGAAGCTCGGCGTCCGTAACCGCGTAGAGATCGCCGCCTGGTCCTGGGAGAACCACGTCGCCGATCCGGCCTAGACCAGCCGCCGGCCGCCATTGCGCCGTGATTCCGTCTGGCGATCGACACGGCGCGTTCACCCGAAGGCGGCCTGCGCGGCGCACACTGGGCACTTGTCTAGCCCGGCTCGGCGCCGGTGTCACCGGCCGAGCCACCCCCCTGCACGAAGAGGACGGAGTAGCATGACCAGCTCGGATAATCCACGTGAGCATGCCCACGGCGCAACCGGGTCCGTCTGGCAGCCCGGCCAACCGATCGTGCCGGGCGTAAGCCGGCGCCGCTTCCTGCAATACACGGCGCTCGGCAGCGCGGCGGCCGCGGCGGCGGGCCTGAGCGCCGGGCCGGCGGCCGCCAGCGTGGCCCGCAGCGCGGCGGCCCGGGTGCTGCCCAAGGGCTGGACCGGGACCATGGCCGACCTCAAGCACGTGGTGATCCTCATGCAGGAGAACCGGTCCTTCGACCACTACTTCGGGACGCTCAGGGGAGTCCGGGGCTTCGGCGACAAGCAGGCCCTCACCTGGCAGAACGGCAACAACATCTTCCAGCAGCCGGACGCGGCCCGTACCGACCTGGGGTACCTGCTCCCCTACAACCTCACCGACCAGACCGACGGCGACCTCGACCACAGCTGGGACGGCGACCACGAGGCCTGGAACGGCGGGCTGTGGAACGAGTGGGTTCCGGCCAAGACCGAAGAGA
>Ga0335075_10010891_pt1 | contig 13778 bp, 7 predicted proteins | sample Lox_Sample_24_FD_206723 | JGI IMG/M metagenome (GOLD analysis project Ga0335075, IMG submission 206723) | Soil microbial communities from Loxahatchee National Wildlife Refuge, Florida, United States - Lox_Sample_2.4 | ecosystem: Environmental > Terrestrial > Soil > Wetlands | place: USA: Florida...
CGCGCAGGCTCTCGGCGACCACCGTTTCCCCGGCGTTGTCGAGGAAGTCGGCCAGCCGGAGCACGTCGTGCCACCTGGCCTGGCCGAGCAGGCCGTCGGCCAGGGCTATCGAGTGGCCGACGACCTTGGCCCACAGCACCCCGGCGTCAGCGTAGGCGGCAAGCAGCCGGGCCTGCCGGTCCCCGCGGTCATTGCCCGGGATTTCCGCGCCCGGATCCGGGCTGAGCAGGTGAACCAGGCCGACCGCCTCGAGCAGTTCCCGCGTGGCCTCGAGGAGCTGGCTCGCCTCATCGGCGAGCGCACCGGCCCGTTCCTGTTCGCTGGCCAGGACGGTGTAGGTCACGATCGCGGGCCGCACCGCCTGGCGAAGCGAGAGGTACGGCGACAGCGCCGTGGCCGGGGCCTGCGCTGGCATCGAGGTCATGCCGGTCTCCTGAAGGCGCTACGGGCAAAGGCGTACAGCGAGGTGCTCGAGTACGGCTTGAACTTCTCGACCTGCTCGTGCGGCCAGTCCACGTCCCGGAACAGGGCGCGGTCATCGGCCAGGCTGGCCGCGGCGGGCACGCCAAGAAGCGCGTCGCTCTCCGACGGCGAGGGCAGGCGCATCGCCGCGCGAAGCGAGAACTGGCCGATGCCGGAGCGCCGGAGAGCGCGTTCGGCGGTAGCGTAGCTGTCCGCCCAGACCACCAAGTGAATGCCCACCTCGGGACCGTGCTCGGCCAGCCTGGTCAGCAGCGCCGTCGCCTCGGTGGGCTTGCCCCATTCGCCGTCGGCGCCAAGTTCCGGCCAGCGGTGCAGCCCGGCGATCATGAAGAACCGCCGTGGCTGCGGTGATGCCCCCGCGTCCGCGAGCCGCGCATCGAGATCGGCGGACATGTCCTTCAGGGCGACCAGGGCACCGGCCCCGCCGACCAGCCGCGTCTCGTGGGGAATGTCCCGCACCGCGTCAAAGTACCGGTGATAGGACGAGGACGGCCGCGCGAATTCCGCGATCACGAAGGACACGTCGCCGGGTGAGCGCTGGGCCGCCGCGCTCAGCAGGGCGGCCAGGAGCAGTGCGTGGCCGTGTTCCTCGTCGCCGACGACCAGCAGGTTCGACCGGACGAAGCACTCGAACACGGCGGCCGTGGCCGGCTTGATCTCGATCGCCTCGCCGAGCCACGCCGTCGTGGTGGGGCCGGGAGCGGGCCAGCGGCCGGGCTCCGCGGCGAAGGCCGCGCAGGCCGGGTTGGCCGTGAAGTCCGCTGGCGCGTCCGGGTCGAAGGTGGCGGACGGCTCGTAGGCGCGGTCGCGGCCGATGGCCCGGATCGTCGATATCCACTCCAGCCGGCCGGCGGTCGGCAGCATCGCGATCCGCATGACCGTGTTCGTGCCTTCTCCACGGCGGTCGTTGTAGATGGCGTCGCCCGCCCTGGTGAGCCTGATCGCGGCGTCGTTGCCCTCGCCCAGGATGGCCTGGGAGACGCTCGGCAGCAGGCAGCCAAGGGCAATGCGCAGCGCCATCTGCTCGTAAGCGGGCCGCAGGTGCACGGTCAGCGAGCCGCCCGGCGACTGGGTGGCCAGCAGCAGGTGCAGCCCGAAGGCGGCGCCACGCTTGGCGATGTCGGCCAGGAGCGCCCCGGCCTCTCTGGACAGCCGGTCCTCCTCGCTGAACAGCACCTGGAACTCGTCCATGATCACCAGTGACCTGGGCAGCACCTGGCCGGTCTGCATCCGGTACTCGGGGAGCTGGGTGACCCTGGCCTCCCGGCACAGCCGGGCCCGCCGCTCGATCTCGTCATGGAACCGGCGCAGCATGCTGAGGCCGAACTCGCGGTCGGTGCGGGACGCGATCGCCTTGGCGTGCGGCAGCCGCTCAGTCAGGTACGCGTCGAACTCGACTTCCTTGAAGTCGAGCAGGTACAGCTCCAGTTCTTCCGGCGGGTACTTCAGTGCGAGCTGGGTGATCAGCACGTGCAGCAGGTTGCTCTTGCCCATCCGCACGTCGCCGCCGACCAGGCCGTTGTGCACCCCGCGGGTTCCCATCACGAAATGCTGCGGCTCGCCCCTGCTGTCGACGCCGATCTGCGCGTCGAGGCCGTCGGTGGTGTCGGCCGTCCACCGCTCCGCGGGCGGCACTGCGATCCGGTCATACGGCAGATCCCGTGAGCCCGCGCTGGCGGCCGCGCCGACGGCGTCGAGCCAGGCGTTGACCCTGGCCGCCGACGGCACCGCGTCCGGCTCGATCGCCCACCGGCCGAAGTCCGGATCAGTCCAGGTGACGGCGCCCGCGCCGTCCACCTGCAGGTCCATCGTGGTGCCGGTCAGGGCCGTGAGGTCGAGGTGCCGGGCCCGCTGTGGCCCGCGCTCGGCCGTCGCGAGGATGTAGACACCCGCGCGGGGGCCGTTGCGGGCCAGCTGGGTCAGCAGTTCCGCCGAGTGCTCGCTGATCCCACCGGGGAAACCGGCCAGCACCAGGACGTGGTACGGCACCGACACCCCGGTGGTGGCCGCGTTGTAGGCCTCTACGCTGTCGTAGACGTTGGTCAGCCGGGTCTGGGTCACCTCGACGACATGGTCGGTCAGCGTCTTCAGCAGCGCTTCGATCTCAGCCGCGCTCGACGCGACGCCGCTGCCCACCCGCAGCGTAGCTGGCAGCCGGAGGAATCCGCTCAGCTGCTCACCCTGGCCGAGCGGGTCAGCGAGCGCGAACCGCACGGTGCCCGGCCTGGTGGCCACGGCCAGCCGGAGAGTCAGGGCCTGCAGCAGGCAACGGGCTCCGGCGGCGCCGCCGCTGGAGGCCGCGATCAGCAAGTGACCGTGCCCGGTGAACCGGGCGACCGCGGGCATGGGCGGCATGACGCTGCCCGGCGCCAGGTGCAGCAGCCCGATCCGGATCCCGGCCGGCGCGGGCGCGTCCAGATCGGGCTCATAATCATCCCACCGTGGATCACCGAAGTCGGCGAGAGCCCAGGGATTGGCGGCAGTTAGCGCATTAATGGTGCCAGGCAGGGTGTCGAAGCCCTGATCAGGCGCCTGCATTTCGGTTGCAATGACAGTTTCATGAGCCGTATCAGGTGCCACAGGAGCCGCATGAAACACGGTGAAGTCAATCCGTTTATCCAGGTAATGCTCGCGGCAGTATCGGACCAAGGCGGCCGACTCGGCCAGGTGTACGTAGGCATCATGAATCTCGCGCTCGATCTCCTCGATCGACATGCGGCGCTCGCTCCTCGCTAAGGGTCGTACCGGAGATCGGCGGAGCATCGGCACTAGCAGCTCGCTTGATAAGTGGCAATCAGTGCCGATTCTATTTGAAACCCGCCAAGAGACCATATCGGTGCACCGGCCACATCGGGCCGCACCACACCGGGCGGCAACGGGGGTCCCTTGCCGAGCCCCTGACCTGTTCTTTGCCGAACCTCCGGTGATCAAGACCCCCAAAAGTTACGATTTGGTACACCAGCGGCCACCCGCGGCCGCGTCAAGCGAGAGGCAACTCCCCTATGCATCGTCGTCCTGACCGGCTGCTCGGCACGGCATTAGTGGCATGTGTACCGGCGATTGGCCTGCTCCTGGCGTTCGGCCCGACGGCCGGCGCCAGCACCACCAGAGCGGCCAGCACCGCACCGAGCGCCCGTGAGATCGCGACCGCCCGCAGCTTCATCGAGCACCTCGCGATCGGGGAGCACGGCACCGATCACCGGGTGGCCGGGCACGAGTCCAAGGTCAAGGCGCTGACCCAGGTGGAAAGCACCAACTGGTCTGGCTACGCCGACACGGGCAGCGGTTTCAAAACGGTGACGGCCAGCTGGAAGGAGCCGACCGGCCACTGCGGCTCCGGTTCCTCGCTCGCGGCGTTCTGGGTCGGTATCGACGGCTACAGCAGCGACTCGGTGGAGCAGGACGGCACGCTGATCGAGTGCTCGGGCGGCACACCCGTCTACTTCACGTGGTGGGAGATGTTCCCCACCAACGACGTGCAGGTGGTCGGCGAGACCCTGGTCCCGGGCGACCTCATTAACGCCTCGGTGACCCGGAGCGGGGACAGCTACAAGCTCTCGGTCAAGGACCCCACCCACCCGGCGAATAGCTTCACTACCACCCAGACCTGCTCGGATTGCGCCAACTCGAGCGCCGAGTGGATCGCCGAGGCGCCGAGCAGTTCGTCCGGCGTCGAGCCGCTCTCTGACTTCGGCACCTGGAGCCCGTATGCCGCCACGGTGGCGACCACCTCGAAGACCGGGGTTATCTCGTCGTTCACCGACGATGAGATCACCATGGCCGATTCCTCGGGGAACGTAGAGGCTCAGCCGGGCAAGCTCGGCAGCAACGGCAAGTACTTCACCGTCACCTGGAAGCGAAGCACCTGACCTAGCAGGCGGAGTCCACGGGCCAGCCCGGCTGACCGGCCGGGCTGGCCTCCGCTTGTACTGGGCACTTGTACTGGGCATAAGTCCGGGTTTTAGCCAGGATGTACTCATGCCCGTCAACGAAGCCGCGGACCGGTACGTGCGCTGGCTGTACCGGTATGCCTCGTCCAAGCCTGACCTCGCGCTGCTGGCGCGGGTAGCCGGGGCCGTGGCGGTGCTCGAAGACCAGCCCGGGGACCTGGCGGCGGTGCTGCACGACGAGCTCGCGATCGCCATGGCCGCCGTCGCGGAGGCCAGGCCGGAGCTGGCCATCGCCCTGGCCCGGCTGCGGCCGCGCTCGCCGGTCCTGACCATGGCGTTGCGGCACCCGGCCATGCGCCGGCCGGCCTGTGCCGCGATGGCCAACCATCTCGACCACGCCGAGGTGCTGGAGCAGTACCTCTCGCTGCTCACGGATCCCGACCCGGCCGTGGTCGGCGATGCGCTGTTCGGGCTGGAGGCGTTCCGCGGGGTACGTCAGGCCGGTGCGGCCCGTGCCCGCGCGGTCACCCGCCCGCTGCCCGAGGCCGCGGCGTCCTGCGTCGTCGACCTGCTCGGCCACGGGGATCCCGCCGTCGTCGCCAGCGCCCTGCGCGCCCTTGAGGGCCGGGTCCTCCCGGGAGACCTGGTGGCCCGGATCGTCGGGCTGCTCGGCCACGGGGATGACTCGATCGCGGCCAGCGCCCGGCTGGTCCTTGACGGCCGGGATCTGGCTGGCGACCTGCTGGAACGCGTGGTCGGGCTGCTCGGGCACGAGGACACCTCGGTCGCGGCCAGCGCCCGGCTGGTCCTTGACGGCCGGGACCTCCCAGATGATCTTCTTGAACGTATCGTCGCCCTGCTGGCCAACCCGGACCGCTCGCTGGCCGAGCGCGCCGCGTCCCTGCTGGAGAACCGTGACCTTCCCGGTCGCCTGCTCGCGCCGATCGTCGGCCTGCTCGCGGACCCTGATCCGCTGGTGGTGTGGAGTGCGCTGAGCGTGCTGGACGGGCGCGAGCTGGACGAGGAGATCCTGCTGCGCATCGTCGGGCTGCTCGAGCACGGGGATGCGCTGGTCGTGTGGAGCGCGCTCAGCGTCCTGGACGGCTGTGAGCTGGATGAGGAGATCCTGTCCCGCATCGTCGGGCTGCTCGAGCACGAGAGCGCCCAGGTGGTGGCCGGCGCTCTCGGCCTGCTGGAGAACCGTGACCTTCCCGACGAGCTGCTATCTCGTCTGGTCGGGCTGCTCGAGCATGAGGACACGTCAGTAGGGGCGGGAGCCCGGTCCGTCCTGGCCAGCTCCGAGCTGCCCGGCCATGTCTTCTCCCATGTCGTCAGCCTGCTCGAGCACGAAGATGCCACGGTCGTCGGGCATGTCCTGCTGGTGCTCGAAGGCCGGGATCTCCCGCCGGGCGTGATCTCCCGGGTCATCGGGTCGCTGGAACGAAGGGACCCGTCGATCGTCGGCGGTGCTCACTCCGTGCTGCGCGGCCGTCACCTGGCCGAGCAGGTCCTGCAGCGCATCGGGGGGCTGCTCGGGCACGGAAGCCCTTCGGTGGTGGCGAGTGGCCTGGAGCTACTTCAGGGCCGAGACCTGCCCCCGGATGTGCTCTCCTCGGTGGTCGGGCTGCTCGGGCACGACGATCCGCTGGTCGTCTGGACCGCTCTGGCCGTCCTGGCCGGCCGGCATCTGCCCGATGCCGTGGCGATCCGCGGGGTATCACGGCTGCTCGAGGCGCCTGAGGTCGACGCCAGGGTGCTTGGCCGCTTCCTGCGTGGCCGCGTGCTGCCCGAGCCGGCCGCCCTCGCGCTCAGCTCCTGGGTGGCCGCGGACCCGACGACCCGCTGGCCGGTCGCCCTCGAGCTGGAATGGCCGGAGCGGCTCGCCGCCGGCATGGCCGCCAACGTCCGGGCCATGGCAGCAGCCAGGGCGGTGGACGAAGTCGCCGCCTTCGACGGCCTGGTGGCCGCCGCCGCCGGGCAGTGGCTCAGCAGCGCGACCGGCGAAGGCTGGGAAACGGCGGCCGGCCTGGCGCTGGCCAAGCTCCGGGCCCACTATCCCTACCAAACCCATCAGCCGGTTGCTTCGCGGCTGGAGGCTTCATGAGCTGGGCTGAGATCATTGATGCGGTGGCCACGCCCCTGGAGGCGAGGCGGCTGCCGGACGCCGGCGGTGAAGACTCGGTGTCGCTGCTGGCCGCGGTCACCGGGTCCGTTCCGCCCGGCCTGCGGCGCAGGCTCCAGCATCAGCTGCCCAGCCAGGACCCGGCCAACGACGACGTGGAGCCCCTGATCTACCAGAACGAGTTCGGTGTCCATCTGCTGGCCGACGGCATCGTGGACGTGGCCACCCAGGCGGTGGCAGGCCGCTGCGCCCGGGGCTGCCCGGCAGTCACGGCCATCGTCGCGGTGGCGGCCCTGTCCACGCTGCGGCTGGAACCGGCCGGGAACGCTGCCGCGCGGCTGCAGGTGCACCGCCGGATCACCATGTTCGGCGCGCCCGCCTGGACCGAGGCGCTGGACTGCCTGGCCAGCCGGACCGCCGAGCTGAACGACCTCTTGACCAAGGCGGCGGACGGCCGCCGCCAGTCCTGGGCCCGGGTAACGCCAGAAGACCGGATCCTGGCCGAGGCGCTGGCCGCCGCCGTGGTCGGTGGCGCGGCCCAGGCCAGCGGGGTGCCACCGCAGCGATGGCTGCTCCCGTTCCACCTGTTCTGCAGTCTCGGAACCAGCGCGGCCAGGTCGTCGCTCACCACCATCGAGCACTGGCTCGGGATCGAGTTCCTGCCCGCACCGCGTACCGCCGGGCGGGCCGCGAGCCTGGCCGCGCTGGTCGCGGACGAGGCAGCCGCCCTGTGGCGCGGCTGCGGGTGCAAGGTGGCGGCGGGTGGGGACGAGCTGGGCTTCGCGCGACGGGGACCGTGCCGCCAGGACGACCACGACCTGCGGGCCTGGCGGCCCGGGGAGGGCAAGCCCGGCAGCCGGGGCGGCGCCCGGTATGCCAGCACGCTGTGGGGCTGGCAGCGCCGGTGGCTCGGTGGCGCGGATTTCGGCCGGGCCGCCACGGCGACCGACGCCGCGCGTCCACGACTGCGGCCCAACGACGTGGCCAGCAGCGTCCTGGCCCGCAGATGGCTGGACGCCGATCGCGGGTTTGGCGGCCCGGTCCTGCGCTACGACCGCATCCTGCCGGAGTTCTGCCTGGGTTGCGGCAGCAAGGTCCGGCTGACCTCCGTTCCGGGTCCGGCCGGGCACATGCTCGTCCGGCGGGCCACGTGCTGTCCGCAGCAGCAACTGGTGTACCGGAGCGAGTTCATCTGGCGCGACGGCCGGCGCCTGCTCAGGCCCAAGCTCGGCCTGGTTGTCGCGGCCGAGGGAGGCAACGCCGGGTACGGCTCAACCGAGCCGCTCGGCCCGGTCTGGGTATGCCGCAGCACCGGCCGCTACTCGTGCTCCGGGCGCTATTGCCCCGAATGCGGTCCCGGCCAGGAGCGGGGGCACGAGCGCGTGCACCACGGGTGGGTGCTGCTGCCGCTGGCCGGCGCATGGGCTGACCTGAGGGCCACGGCCGGGCTCGATGACCTCCAGGTGAACGTCTCACCGGCTGACGGCGTCTCACCGGCTGACACTGGCTCACCGGCAGACAACACGGTCGGCGACGCAGATCTGCGGTTCCTGGCCGATGTCTGCGGCCATCTGCCGCCCGGCCATCAGCGGCAGTTCGAGGCGCCCGCGGATGCCTGGGCCCTGGCGAAAGGATGGTCGTCGGCCGAAATGAACAGGTTCAAAGATCTCGCCGGGCTACGTGGACTTGAGCTGCTCCTGCGATGCAGGCGGTTCGCCGAGGCACATAGAACGGGCAGCCGGAGGTGAGGGCATTGTCCGAGGTGACTGAGGTTCTGCTGGCCGAAGCAGCCGTCTTCCTGGCCCGGGATCAAGGCTCACCGGGCTTCCTGGACCGGTTCACCGAAGCGGTCGGCGACGACCCACGGCTGGCCAGCCTGGCGCTCGACCGGGCGCTGGCCGCGCAGGCCCGGGCCGGCCAGGCCAGCGTCGAGCTCGAGCCCGGCGACCTGCGAGTGGAAATCACCTCTTCCGGAGCCAGCCTGACCGCCTGCGCCGTGGCCGCCGGGGAAGGATGCCTCGCCGTCGGTATCCGCCTGATCGACGCGCAGCGGCGTCCGGTGGCCGGCGCGGCCGTGGCGGTGCATACCGAGAGCGAGGACCGGGTGGTGGTCACCGATCCCGCGGGCTGGGTGCACCTCAGCCAGCCCGGGCCGGCCCTGCACATCCAGGTCGGGGGCGGGGAGGGGGTCCATTCGGCCAGCGGGGGCAGCATCATCGAGCTGCCGCGGATCCGCCGGGCCGTGGGGAACGCAGCGTTTGAGCTGGCCGCCGCGCACGAGGATGCGGGCCGCGAGCCCGATGAACAGGACCGGTGGCGGATCGAGGCGGGCGGGGTCGATTTCCTGTGCCTGGACCGCAAGGGCGGCTATGACCTCACGGTCCTGCTGACCGGCGTGACCGCGGACTTCGCCGACGCAGCGGCCGGCACCTACGCGGCTGGATTCCTGACCTGGGGCCGCAACGGACGGCCACACCGCTGGATGGTGCCACTAGCGCCCAGCCCGCTTGGCCTGGCCGGATCCCTCTACAGCACCGACGAGGATCGGTTCGACCGCGAGAGCGTCGAGGTCGGCCGCGCTGACCAGCTCATCTCCGCCCTGGGGGACCAGCTTGACGAGGTGGTCAGCCGGAGTGTCAGGCACTCGGACGCTCTGGAGGCGTGGGGTGTTTTGTGCCGGCGGCTGAGACCCGGTCGTGAGCGGGCGGTGCTTGAGGCCGAGCTCGCCGAGCGTGAGAACTTCCTGTGAGCCACGCCCTTTTGTGCTACCGCCCCGACGAATGGGCCTATGACCTGGACGAATGGTGGATGCCGCTGGCCGGGCTCTCGGCCGGAACCGACTGCACATCCGACGGCTGGCTGAGCGTTCTTGGCGTCCAGGAGTTCTTCGAGCCACGGCTGCTTGAGCAGGCACGCGTCCTGACTCCCTGGATCTGCCTGGCCGCCACCGCGGTGGCAGCATCCGCCGCCCGAGGCTGGGCTGAGACCGGAGAGATGAGCGCGCGGGCCCTCGCCACCGCGGCCTTCGACGTCGCCGTGTCCCTGGAGCGGCTGCGGTGGGATGGCGGGAAGATCGGCGAGGGCGTGCTCAGCACGGCCGGGCTGCTCGACCTGGGCCGGGCGGTTCTGGAGGCGCGAGGGTACGGGGCCGCTACCGATGCCGAGCCGATCGGCGTGCAGGCGGCGGCGGGCTGGCTGGCGCACACCGGCGCGGCCGTGGCGATGACGGCGGTGGTGCCCGAACCGGCCGCTGGGGAGTTCACGGCGGAGCGGGCGTTCGCGGACCTCGCCGCGGCAGGCTGCGGATCCGATCCGATCGCCTGGGGAGTGGCCCACCTGGGCGAGCGGCTCCTGGGCGGCACCATGGACCGCCGCCGGGAGGCTCTGCGCCCAGACGATCCTCCCGGGGCGGCCCGGTCCAACGTTCTGCTCGTGGCCGGGCACGGGCAGGTTGGCCTGTTCGAGGCCGGGCGGCAGCACTCACGGCTCGAGGTGCCGTCCGGCATCGTCGTGCCAGACCTGGCCCGCATGGCGTTCGTTCACGGCAACGATGACTTCCGGCGATCCATCGATGCCGCGTTCGCCGCCGCGCTCAAGGTGGAGCGGCTGGAACGGCCGGGGGAGCTCGTCTCGTGGAGCATTCAGCTCCCGGGCGGTGCGCACCCCCTGGCCGAGAAGACAGTGTCCGGCCGGTCGGCCGGCCTCGGCGCATATGTGGCCTTCCGGTCCCTCAGCAACGTGGGCGTGTTCGCCGACCGGGACGTGGCCTTCACCGGCCAGGTCTCGCCAGAAGGGGAAGTCGGCGAGGTTGAGAACGCGAACGACAAGATCGATGCGGCCCGCCGCCGCCGGATCCGCCTCGTCGTGCACCCCAAGGGCCAGGCCTGGCGCGACCCGGACGGCACCGTCCAGCTAGAAGGCGTGGAAACGGCCGAGGACGCGTTGATCGCCGCGGCGCAGCAGCTACGCGGGATCCGCAGTTACCTGGAGGCGGCGTGCCGCCTGGTCGCCCCCGAGCCGTGGTTGCGGACCTGGCTGCGCAAGCAAGGACGGCCGGGGGACGAGATGCCGTTGCTCACCGTGACCTGCCGTCACTTGCCTGCGGCCGGGCCGGATGGCGGCGCGGGGAAGGAGCCGGAGATCACGCCCTCCCCGGCGCACCTGCTGGCCAGCACGTATCCCGGCTACTCGTTCGCGATCAGCGGCGATGCTGGGGGCGGCAACACCATGGCGGCGAAGCGCATGGTCGCGGAGGCGGCCCGGCGGGCGGTCGACGGGCTGCGCGTGCTGGGGGGCGAGGACCGCGTTCCAGCATTCACCCTCCCGCTCTACGTCCCGCTCGGCGAGCTGCCGGCGACCTGGGACGGCCTGGTCCAGGCCAGCGTGGCGGCGCTCCCGGCGCTGGCCGAGCCGGGCCTGGAGATCGCGGCCGCCCTGGCCAGCACCCTGCGCGCCGACAACCCGCGCCCATGGCGGGCCCTGGTGGTGGTGGACGGGACCGACCGGACCCGCCGCAGCGGCAGCGGCTCCGGCGCCGACAAGGAGCGGGATTTCGTCGCCCTGGTCACCGGCAGCCTGCACCAGAGCCACCCGGGCTGGCGGCCCAGCCGGCCTGCCCAGGTGGTGCTGTGCGGCCGGAATGGGAGCCCGGCGCACCACCGGGCCGGCGAGGCGCTGCGTCACGAGCGGCCGGAACGCACGGCGACCATGGTCCTCGACCCGCTGACCGGGGAGGAAATCGACCGGTACGTCAGGAGCCTGTCGGCCGGGCCGATCTCACTCACCGGCCAGTCTCGCGACCTGGCCGCGAACCCGCTGCTGCTGACGCTGAGCGTGATCGCCGGCCGGCCGCACGCCGGTGACGGTGACGCGACCGATCTGCTCGATCGGGTCATCGACGTTCTGCTCGGCGCCGAATCGGGGCACCGCCGGTTTCTGGCCGAGATCGCCTTCCGGGCGGCAGTGGCGAAACGCCAGCCGGTAGGGGAGTTCACCCTGGCTGACATCGCCACCCAGGGATCCGAGGCGGCCGTAAATCTGGCTCTGGCGGACAGCGACACCGAACGCGCAATGGCGATCGCGCTTGACCGCGATGAGCGGCGGGCGTTCCAGAGCGCCGAATCCGAAACGCACCTGCTAACGGCCTCCGGCGGCGGCTGGCGTTTCTTCCACGACCGGGCCTTTGCCTTCCTCGTCGCTGACCGGGTCGCGCGGCATGCCGGACTAGAACCGGAAGCCGGGGACGAGCTTTTCGGGGAGCTCGGTTCCCATCTCGGCGACCCGCTGTGGACCGATGTGATCGAGGCGACCGGCCGTCTTCTTGAATTGCGAAGCCGGGCCTGAGCGGCCGATAAAAATCATGCGAAACACGCGCAACTCGCGGCGCATCGGTCCCAGATCCGCCCGGTTCGGCCCTGGCCGCGCAGAGCCTAGCAGGTCAAATGGCGTTTAGCCCGAGGTGGCGAATTTACATAATGCGAGGCAGTGGCTCTCGCTAGGCTCCCCTCAATGTCAGGCGCTCCCCAAGGCTGTCGTTCCCCCGGGCAGCTTTCCGGGAGCGTGCCCCGCTCGGAGAGGAGTCCCTTGGGCCGCCACAGTAAACCGTCACGCATCCGACTCCCACACGGAGCGCAGGTCGCCGCCGCTCCCACGCTGGCCAGCGTGGTTGCGGCTTTTTTCTTGTCACAGCAGATACCTGCGGCCTCAGCAGCCGCTGAAGCTGCTCCCTCTCACCCCGCGTCTGAAGATGCCGTCTACAAGACGGACGGCTCATTGACACCAGACGTCCCAGCAGTGCAGGCGTCTTTTGGCTGGCCGCAACTCACGGCGGCCGATCGGGAGGTATTGCTTTCGCAAATGCGGGCGGCCTGGCAGGAGAAGCCCAGCACCAGCCTGCCGGCCTGGTACAAAGTCCAGCCCGGTGACTCGCTTTCCGCGATCGCCGAGCGCTTTTATCACAACCCGTCCGCCTGGCCGGTGCTGTACTGGCGCAACCACGGCCAGATTCGCTGGGCGGACGACATCACGGCCGGGCAGGTGCTGCGCATCCCGGCCGAACCCGCCAGGATACCCAGCCCGCCCGCGCAGCTCGAGCCGGCTCCGGCGCCGGTGGTCCGCACCGTTGCGGACTACACGCCGCGTCATGCGAGTTCGGCTCCGGTGCAGGCCCAGTCCGCACCCGCACAGTCAGCCCCTGCCCCGGCTGCACCCACCGTGTCCACCACCGCCACTGACGGCTCCCTCGGGGTCATACCGGGCGGCGCGTTCGGACAATGCGTGGTCGAGCGTGAGTCCGGCGGAAATCCCCAGGTCATGAACTCCAGCGGCCACTACGGCCTGTTCCAGTTCAGCTTCTCAACCTGGGTTGGGTACGGGGGCAACCCGAACGACTTCGGCCACGCCAGCGTGGCCGAGCAGGAACAGGTGTTCGCCAACGCACTCGCCTCCCCCGGGGGCGAGAACAATTGGGCCCCCTACGACGGCTGCTGAACCCACGCCGTTTGCCGCCGGACCCGGATGAACATCCGGGTCCGGCGGCGTTTTTTCGCCGCGAATCGTCGGCGGCGACTGGCTAATCCCGGCTATGGTGCGGTGATTCGCCCGGTCCGACAGGAACGCACCGCGTCGCCCCTCTGGTCCGGTGCGCGGCCGGGGCGAAGGCTGTCCCCCTCGACCCCGCCGCAACCCCCCATGCAGGCGGGGTCAGCCATTTATTAGGCATAGTGGAGCAATGACGGTCACTGCCAGCCTTGCCGACTTCGACCTCGACGCCAAGTACCGGGTCACCGACGGCAGCGTGCTCATCACCGGCGTCCAGGCCCTCGCCCGCGTGCTGCTCGATCAGATCCGCGCCGACCGCGAGCGGGGCCTGCGCATCGCCGCGTTCGTGAGCGGCTATCCCGGTTCACCGCTGGGCGGTTTCGACCAGATCCTTGAACGTAACGCCGCCCTGCTGGCCGAGCACGACGTGCGCTGGGTCCCGGGGGTCAACGAGGACCTGGCGGCCACCGCGGTGTGGGGGAGCCAGCAGGACAACCTGGCGCCGCTGAACAACCACGACGGGGTCATCGGCATGTGGTACGGCAAGGCGCCGGGAGTGGACCGTAGCGGCGACGCGTTCCGGCACGCGAACCTGCACGGTGTCGGCACGAACGGTGGTGTGGTCTGCGCGGTCGGCGACGACCCGCAGTCCAAGTCGTCCACGCTGCCCAGCGCGAGCGAGGTCGCCCTGTACGACGCCGGAATGCCGGTCCTGGTGCCCGGCACCGCCCAGGAGGTGCTCG
>Ga0335075_10010892_pt1 | contig 13778 bp, 11 predicted proteins | sample Lox_Sample_24_FD_206723 | JGI IMG/M metagenome (GOLD analysis project Ga0335075, IMG submission 206723) | Soil microbial communities from Loxahatchee National Wildlife Refuge, Florida, United States - Lox_Sample_2.4 | ecosystem: Environmental > Terrestrial > Soil > Wetlands | place: USA...
AGGCCATCCAGACCCTGCTGCAGTCCTGCGATTGCATGCGCGAGATGATCGCCGCCACCGAGGCGGGGCACCCGCTCGATGCCGGGCGCATCGCCGTGCTGAACGGCGATATCGCTCACATTCTGGGTGATTCGCCCGGCTACCCGGGAGCCGGGCCGCCGGATACCGAGAGCTCCGTCGATGCCTCGGGCGCGCCGCTCGCCGAGCAAGCCCGCTCGCCGGCCGCGGCGCAGGGATGGCGCATCGCCTTCGAGCCCGTTGCCGATCTGCTGAGACTGCGCAACGAGCCGATTCGCATGTTCACCGAGCTGCAACGCCTGGGCAGGTTGTCGGTACGCCTCGATGCTTCGCGTATTCCCGCCCTCGAGGCGCTCGATCCGGAGGCTTGCTACCTCGGCTGGGAGCTCGAGCTGGAGGGAGCGGTGGCGCGGCAGCAGCTCGAGGACGTATTCGATTGGGTGGACTCGCGCTGCCGGCTCGAGTTCACGCCCCGACCGCCCGCCGCCGATGGGGGACTTCCCGAGCCGTGTGCGGCAGCGCCTGCGGCGTCGGCGGCACCGCCCGCGGCCGTCGGCGTGACCGCCGTGCGTCCCGCGCCGCCGGTGCCGCCGGCGCCGGGCGGTACCGGGTCCAAGCAAGGCGCGCCGGCCGCCAAATCCTCCGCCGAGTCGGCCTCCATCCGAGTCGCCACGGAGAAGCTCGACAACATCATCAACCTGGTCGGCGAGCTGCTCATCACGCAATCGATGCTCACGGTCCTCGCCGACGACTTCGCGCCGGGCAAGCTCGACCGGCTGCGCAAGGGACTGTCGCAGCTCGCCCGCAACACGCGCGAGCTGCAAGAGAGCGTGATGCAGATCCGCATGCTGCCGATCAGCTTTGCGTTCAACCGATTCCCGCGCCTGGTGCACGATCTGTCGCGCAAGCTCGAAAAATCGGTCGAGATCAAGCTCACCGGCGAGAGCACCGAGCTCGACAAGACCGTGCTCGAGAAGATCAGCGATCCGCTCGTGCACCTGGTGCGCAACGCGCTGGACCATGGACTCGAGACCCCCGAGCAGCGCGCCGCGGCCGGCAAAGCGGCCACCGGCATCATCGAGCTCAGCGCATTCCACGAGGGCGGCAGCATCATCATCGAGGTGCGCGACGACGGCGCCGGACTCAACCGTGCGCGCATCCTGAGCAAAGCCCGCGAACGAGGACTGGTTGCCGACAACCAGGAATTGACCGACGAGCAGATACACAGCTTGATCTTCATGCCGGGCTTCTCCACGGCGCAGCAGGTGAGCGATGTCTCCGGCCGTGGCGTCGGCATGGACGTCGTGCGCAAGAACATCAACGACCTCGGTGGATACGTGCAGATAGTCTCAACGGAGGGGCAAGGCAGCACCGTGCGGATCCGGCTGCCGCTGACCCTGGCCATTCTCGACGGACAGCTGGTGCGCGTCGGCAAGGAGATCTACGTGATTTCGCTGCTCGCGATCGTCGAGACCATCCAGGTATCGCGAGAGCGGCTGAACACCATCCTGGGCGGCTCGCAGGTATTCAGGCTGCGCGATGAGTTCCTGCCGGTCGTCAGGCTCGGTGAGTTGTTCGCTGTCGAAGGGGACAGCGCGAATCCCGAGGACGGGCTGCTGGTGGTGGTGGAGGCCGACGACAAGCGGGTGTGCCTGCTGGTCGACGATCTGCTGGCGCAGCAGCAGGTCGTGATCAAGAGCCTCGAATCCAATTTCAAGCCGGTCCCGGGCGTCGCAGGAGCGACGATTCTCGGCGATGGCGCAGTCGCGCTCATCATCGAGGTGCGCGACGTCATTCGAGCCGCGACCGAGCGGTCGGGCGATGCTCGCAGCATGCGGGCTGCGTGATGAGGTCAGCATGAGGAGTGGATGACATGACTGCCGATCGACAAACGGGGCACGCCGACGGTCCGGCGGCGGGCGGGGCGGAGCAGTATCTGACCTTCCTGCTCGCCGGAGAGGAATACGGCGTCGACATCCTGCGGGTGCAGGAGATCAAGGGGTGGGACAAGGTCACGCGCATCCCGCGCACCGCGGACTACGTGCTGGGCGTCATCAATCTGCGCGGCGCGGTGGTGCCCATCATCGACCTGCGCCGCCGCTTCGCACTCGAGAGCCTGGAGTTCGGGCCGACGACCGTGGTGATCGTCGTGCGGGTGGTCGCCAAATCGGGCGAGCGCACGGTGGGCATGGTCGTCGACGCCGTCTCGGAGGTGTACAGCATCGACATGGCCGCCACCAAGCCGCCCCCGGACGTTTGCGCCGGCGTGGACACGGTGTTCGTCAAGGCCCTGGCCACGGTCGATGACAAGATGCTCATCCTGCTCGACATCGATCTGCTGATCGGCCACAGCATCCTCGAGGAGGCGGCGGCGGCCGCGTCGGCGGCATGAGCCGCAAGAGGCCGCCGCGCGCAGCCCGGATCCGGACGATCGTCCTGCAGAGAAGGCTGTCGATTGCGCAGAGCGCGGAGCTGCACGGGATCCTTTGCGGGAGTCTCGCCGAGGGAGCCCCGCTGCGGGTCGATGCGAGCCAGGTCGAGGAAATCGATACGGCCATCCTGCAGCTGCTCGCGAGCCTGTGGCGCACCTGCGCCGAGCGCGGTGTGGAGTGCAGATGGCAGGGGATCTCGGACCCCGTGCGCCGCGCGGCCGCCCTCATCGGAATGGATGCAACCCTCGAGACGGCGGGAGTTGCGGCGGCTGCCGGTCAGGCGGACAGCTGAGGCGCACGCGGACATCATGAGCTCTCGGCCGGTACTGCAGGAGTTCGAGCTCTCGGACTCCGACTTCGCCCGTCTGCGCGCGCTGGTACGCGAGCACACCGGCGTGGCGCTGGCCGACTCGAAGCGTGAGCTCGTGTACTCGCGGGTGGCGCGCCGGCTGCGGGCGCTCAAGCTTTCCTCCTTCAGCGACTATTGCGCCCTGGTCGAGACAGGCCACGGCGATGAGCTGCAGGAGCTGACCAACGCCATCACCACCAACCTCACCGCATTTTTCCGTGAAAAGCATCACTTCGATCAGCTCGCCGCGGAAGTACTGCCGCAGCTGCAGCAGGAGCGCAGGACCGGCCGGCGCGTGCGGCTCTGGTCGGCGGGCTGTTCGAGCGGCGAGGAGCCGTATTCGATCGCGATGGTGCTGCGGGAGGCCTGGACTCGCTGGACGGATTGGGACGTGCGGCTGCTGGCGACGGACATCGACTCGAAGGTGCTCTGCGCCGCCAGCGCGGGAGAGTATTCCGCGGAGCGGCTCAAGGGCGTGAGCCCCGAGCGCGCCGAGCGCTGGTTCACTCCCGGCGCGGGAAAGGCCTTCACGGCTGGCGACGAATTGAAGAGCCTGATCACCTTCAGGCGGCTCAACCTGCTCGAGGCGTGGCCCATGAAGGGGCCCTTCGACGTGATCTTTTGCCGCAATGTGGTGATCTACTTCGACAAGGAGACGCAGCGCGAGCTGTTCGACCGGATGGCCGATCTGCAGGATCCCGGGGGCTGGCTGTTCATCGGCCACTCGGAGAACCTCTTCAACGTCACGCGCCGCTACAAGCTGGTCGGGCGCACCGTGTACCGGAGGGTGAGTTGAGCCCGCCGGTTCCGCCGCAATTCGCTCACATCCGCCGCGCCTTCGATCCGAAGTTCGCCCGGGTCGTTGCCAAGCTGGAGATATTGAAGCTCGGCGGCCAGCGCCAGAACCTGGAGTTCAAGGTGATCGGCGGCGGTAAGGTGCTCGACATGACCCTGGATGTCGGGTCGGAGAACTCGCAGTTCGTCCGTGACTACCTGCGCCGGGAGGGATTCGCGATCGCCGCCGAGGACCTCGGAGATGATTTCGCCCGCAAGCTCTATTACAGCCCGCGCAGCGGAAAGGTGCGCGTCAAGCGGCTGCCGTCGACCGTCAACCGCATCGTGTTCGAGCGCGAGCAGAGCTGGAAGTGCGGCGATGACTAAGAAAATTCGCGTGCTGGTGGTGGACGACTCGGCCGTGATGCGCCAGATGCTGAGCAGCATCCTGCAATCGGACCCGGGAATCGAGGTCGTGGCGACCGCGGAGGACCCGTATGACGCGCGCGAGAAGATCAAGGCGCTCGATCCGGACGTGCTCACCCTCGACGTGGAGATGCCGCGCATGGACGGTCTCACGTTCCTGAGCAATCTCATGCGGTTGCGGCCGATGCCCGTGGTGATGTGCGCCTCGATCACGCATCGCGGCGCCGATCTCATTCTCAGCGCGCTCGACCTGGGCGCGATCGATTTCGTGGCCAAGCCGGCACTCGATGCGGCGAAGGGCATCCGCGAGACGGCGCAGGAGATCATCTTCAAGGTGAGGATGGCGGCGGGTGCGAGCGTTCGTGCCCGCGCCGCGCCGCCCGCGCCGCCGCGCCCGTCCGGCGCGGCGGTTGCGCCGTGTGCGCCAAGGCGGCTCGCAGCGGACGCGCGCATCATCGCCATCGGCGCTTCCACCGGCGGGACGGAGGCGATCAGGCAGGTCCTGTCGCATCTGCCTGCGGATCTGCCCGGCATCGTCGTGGTGCAGCATATTCCGAAGGCGTTCAGCCAGGCATTTGCCGAGCGCGTGAATGCGCACTCCAGCCTGCAGGTATGCGAGGCGCTCGATGGTCAGGAGATCCTGCCCGGTCATGCCTACATTGCGCCCGGCGATCAACATCTGCAAATCGCGCGCCACGCGGTCCACTATCAATGCCGCCTGACGGGCTCCGCGCCCGTGAATCGGCACTGTCCATCGGTCGATGTGCTGTTCCATTCGGTCGCAGAGCTCGCCGGCGCTCATTCTCTCGGCGTGATTCTCACCGGCATGGGCCGCGACGGCGCCGCGGGCCTGAAGGCGATGCGCCAGGCCGGAGCGCGAACGATGGCGCAGGATGAGGCCACCAGCGTCGTCTGGGGAATGCCCGGCGCGGCCTGGCAGACGGGCGCGGCGCAGTCGCTCCATCCGCTGCCGCTCATCGCCGAGCACATCGTCAGCTGGGCGCGTGGCGGAGGCGCTCTGCTGCAGAGCGACATTCAAGTACCGCGCAGCAGCGCCGATACGGGGAGGGTGCCATGACGCACGACCGGCCCACGATGCACGTGACGGGTTCAGGCGCACGGAGAGGCAAATGAAGATCTTGATCGTGGACGACTCCACCGCAATGCGCATGATCGTCAAGAAGACCTTGCGCCTCGCCGGCTTCGAAGGACACGAAATCATCGAGGCCGACGATGGGGCGAAGGCCCTCACGGCCATCAAGGCATCGGCGCCCGATCTGGTCCTCTCCGACTGGAACATGCCGAACATGAGCGGACTGGAGCTGCTCGAGGCACTGAAGGGCAGCGGGGTCAGGCTGACCTTCGGCTTCGTGACCACCGAGGCGACATCTGCCATGCGCACCAAGGCCATGGAGGCCGGCGCGAGATTCCTCATCTCGAAGCCGTTCACACCCGAATCGTTCAAGGAGCAGCTCGGCCCGCATCTGCGCTGAGCGATCAGGAGTCGAGAACCCATGGCCGGCGTTTATTCGCTTCCAGACGCGCCCAAGGTGCTGCATTTGCTGGGCATGCTCTTCGACGGTCTCGATGTGAAGGCCGGCGGCACCTTCGACCAATCGCCCGTGGGCGGATCCTGGTTCGGCGTGTTCATCGGAGCGGCCGGCGAGCCGGTCGCCCTTTGCGGCGCCGACGCGCAGCTTGCGGCGAGCTTCGGCGCCGCCCTGTCGATGTTGCCGCCGAACGCCGCGAAGGAGGCCGCCAAGGCGCGTGAGCTCAGCGACACCATGCGCGAGAATTTGCGTGAGGTCATGAACATCTGCACGCGCCTGGTGCTGGACGGCGATTCCCCGCACCTGAAGCTCGATCAGCTGGTGCACCGAAAATCGCTGCCGGCCGCGGCCGCAACGCTGCTCGACGCCCCCAAGGGGAGGCGCGAGTTTCAGCTGCAGCTGCCGAGGTACGGCGGCGGCGTGCTCACGATCCTGTCGAGCTAGCCGAGGGTACTCATGAGATTTCGCAATTCGGTCGCCGCCCGCCTGCTGTTCGCCTTCGTGGGCGTCATCGCCGTGTTCGGGATCGCCGTGACCTTGAGCATCGTGCGCCTCGGCGCCTTCGACGCCGCCGTGACCGAGATCACGGGGCCGATGCTCGAGGACATCGAGATCACCGATGCATGGGCGGCGAGCGTCTCCGAATCGATGCGTCACGCCCGCAACATGCTGATCATGGACGACAAGACCCTGGTGCACGGCGAGCGCAGCAAGATCACGGCGCTCTATGACAAGGCGGCCGGCTACGCCCGGGCGTTGACGGACCGTGCGCAGACCGCCGACGCCCAAGCCCTGCTGCAGGATGCGCTCGATGCCCGCTCGAGTCTCGCGCCGCTCGAGGCGAGCTACTTTCAGCAAGTGGAAAGCGGCGACGTGAAAGGCGCGCGCGATACGCTTCTGCAGCAGTCACGGCCGGCACAGCTCAAGCTCATGGCGGCGCTCTCGAAGCTTGCCGAGTATTACAAGGGGGAGATGCACCGACAGGCGGATGCGCTCGCCGTCTCCTACCGCAGCATGCGGATTCTGCTCATCTCCCTGTCGCTGCTCGCCGTCTCGATCGCGAGCGTGCTCGCTCTGGCGCTCGCGCGCACCATCAGGCGCCCGTTGAACGAGGCTCTGAAGGTGCTCGGCGAGATCGAAAGGGGCAACTACTCCGCTCGGCTCGACGTCCGCTCGAAGGACGAGATCGGGCGCATGCTGAGCGGTCTCGGCCGCATGCAGGGCGCGCTCAAGGAGCGCACCGAACACGAGCACGCCGCCGCCGCCGAGAACGCCCGCATCCGCACCGCGCTCGACCGCGTCTCGGTGGCCGTCATGGTCGCGGATTCTCGCGGCATCATCAGCTACGCGAACGAAGCGGCGTCGGCCAAGTTTCGCGAGCTGGCCGGCGACATCCGCAAGACCGTGCCGGGGTTCGATCCGCAACGCCTGGTGGGCGCATCCCTTGAGTCCCTGCACCGCGTCTCGACGCTCGAGGAGCGCGGCTCGAGCGGCCCGGCTCGCGCGGACGGCTCGGATGTGCGCATGGGAGGGGCGATATTGCGGGTGGTTGCGAATCCGGTCGTGGACGATCAAGGCGTCAGGGTCGGTACGGTCACGCAGTGGACCGATCGAACGCAGGAGGCGGCCACCGAGGAGGAGGTTCAGGCAATCGTCGCCCGGGCGCTGAGCGGGGACTTGACGGCGCGCATCGAGGAGCACGGCAAGCATTCGTTCTTCAAGACGCTCTCCAACGGCGTGAATCGCATCCTCGACAACATGAGCGGCGTGGTGCGCAGCATGTCGCAGGCGGCGGCGGAAGTGCGCAACGGCGCGGAGGAGATCTCGCGCGGAAATTCCGACCTCAGCCAACGCACCGAGGAGCAGGCGAGCAGTCTGCAGGAAACGGCCTCCTCGATGGAGCAGATGACCGCGACGGTCAAGAACAACGCGGAGAATGCCACGCAGGCAAGCTCGCTCGCGAGCGCGGCACGCGAGCGTGCCGAGCGCGGCGGCACCGTGGTTGGTGCGGCGGTGGCGGCCATGTCGGAGATCAGTGTCTCGTCCCGGCGAATCGCCGACATCATCGGTGTGATCGATGAAATCGCCTTCCAGACGAACCTGCTGGCGCTCAATGCCGCGGTGGAGGCGGCGCGTGCCGGCGATCAAGGGCGCGGGTTCGCCGTGGTGGCCTCGGAGGTGAGGAATCTCGCTTCGCGCAGCGCCGAAGCGGCGAAGGAGATCAAGATCCTGATCCAGGATTCGGTCTCGAAGGTGAAAGAAGGGACCAAGATGGTCGACGAATCGGGCAAGGTGCTCGAGGCAATCGTCGCCGACGTGAAGAAGGTGACCGACGTCATGACCGCCATCGCCTCCTCGAGTCACGAGCAGGCCGCGGGGATCGAGCAGGTCAACAAGGCGGTGACCATGATGGACGACGTCACGCAGCAGAACGCCGCCCTGGTCGAGCAAGCCTCCGCGGCAGCTCACGCCCTGACCGAGCAGGCCCTCAATTTGACGCGGTTGATCGCGGGCTACCAGGTCGCCGGCGGTGCCGCCCCCCAATCGTCCGCCGCAGCGCCGGGCGCGTCCCCGGCCGCGCCGGGCGCGTTCCCGGCGGCGCCGAGCGTGTCCCCGGCGGCGCCGGCGCCGGCTGCGCCGATCGTGAAGCCGGGCTTCTCGCCGAGGCCGCGTGCTGCGTCCGTCAAGCCGGGCGCGACGCCCGCCAGAGCCGTGCGCAGCGCATCCGGCGCCGCGCTCGCCTCCAAGCCGCCTGCCGAGGCGGCCGAGGAGTGGCAGCACTTCTGACCGCGGGCGGGCGTACCTGTGCCCGGCGCTTGACCCAGAGATGAGAACGCTTATCATTCGTAGACGCGTTTGCATCGTGATCATCATCATCCATGCTTCAAGACATAATCGCGCGGTGCCTTGCGGCCGGGCTCGCAGTCCTGCTCTGCGGGCAGGCGCTCGGGGCGGATTCGGCGGCGCCGGCCGATGCCGATCAGGCATCGGATCTGAGCCTCCCCCAGGTGGTGGTCGAGGGTGCGCGGCCTCAAGAGGAAAAGAACAAGGCGCTCGATGAGTCTCGCGATCGCTATCTGTTGCCCAAGCTGGGCGCCTCGACGTACGACCTCGATCAGCAGTCCATCGAGGCGCTGCCGCAGGGGACCGATACACCGCTCGACAAAGTGCTGTTGCAGGTGCCGGGTATCTCCTACGACTCGGCGATCAGCAATCCGGACTTTCACGTCCGCAACGAGTACGCGAACGTCCAGTACCGCATCAACGGCATCCAGCTGCCGGACGGCGTATCGGCGCTCGGGCCGGTGCTCGAGACCGCGTTCATCGGCAATCTGAACCTGCTCGACGGGGCGTTGCCCGCGCAGTACGGTCTGCGCACCGCCGGGGTGGTCGACATCAGCACGAAGAGCGCCTTCGATCCGGGCGGCACGCTGAGCGTGTACGGCGGGAGCCTCGGAACGATCAGCCCGAGCATCGAGTACGGCGGCGACGCGGGCGCCTCCCAGTACTTTCTCGTCGGGCGCTATCTGCGCAGCGACGAGGGGCTGGAGAATGCCATGCCGACCGCCGACCCCATCCATGACCGCACCTCGCAGGGCAGGCTGTTCGGCTACGGCTCGACGCTGATCGGCGATTCCAGCCGCTTGACCTACATCGGCGGCGCATGGACGGGTCGCTTTCAGATTCCCGATGTCGCCGGCATGCAGCCGCTGGGCGACTTCGGTCCCGCCGATCTGTCCTCGGCGGGCTTGAACGAGAACGAGACCGACCGGTTCTTCTTCGGCATCGTCGCGCTGCAGACTCGGCGCGGCGACCTCGAGTCGCAATTGTCCGCGTTCACGCGCTACGCAACCATCGACTTCATGCCCGATGTGTACGGCGACCTGGCCTTCAACGACGTCGCCTCCAGCGTGGTGCGCAAGAGTCTGCTCGACGGGGTGCAGCTCGATCTGGCCGACCGGCTCGACGAGTGGAACGTGCTGCGCGGCGGGTTCATCGTGAGTGTCGAGCAGACCCAGGTGGATGACCTGTCGACCGTCCTGCCGCTCGATGCCGCCGGCAATGCCGTGCCGCTGCCCCTGACGCTGAACGACCACACCGCGAAGGTGGGGGATACGGTCGGTGTCTATCTCCAGGATGAGTGGAGTCCTGCGCCGCTCCTCACGCTCAATGCCGGCGCGCGATTCGACGCGATGAGGCAGTTCGTGTCCGCGGATCAGGTGAGCCCGCGCATCGCCGTCGTGTACCGGCCGCTGCAGCAAACGCGCGTGCACGCCGGGATCTCGCGCTACTTCACGCCGCCGATGCAGGCGCAGGCAACCCCGGTCAATCTCGCCTTGTTCAGCAACACGACGCAGCAACAGGCGATCGAGCTCGAGGATCCGGTTCGCCCCGAGCGCGCAACCTACCTCGATGTCGGCGTCGACCAGACGTTCGCGCCCGGCCTCACGGGCGGCCTGGACCTGTATTACAAGCGCGCCACCGATCCTCTGGATGACGGCCAGTTCGGCCAGGCCGTGGTGCTCGAGCAGTTCAATTACGCGCGCGGCTTCAGCCGCGGAGCGGAATTGAAGTTGAACTACCTCAAGGATGGACTGCGCCTCTACGGTAACTTCTCGGCGGAGGTCACCAAGGCCAAGGAGGTGATCTCGAATCAGTTCCTGATCGGCGATCCGGTGGAGCTCGCCTACCTCGCCGACAACTACACCTACGCCTCCGACGCGCAGACTTTCACGGCGTCCACGGGCGCCGCCTACCGCTGGGGCTCGATGCTCGCGAGCGTCGACGGCCTCTATGGCAGCGGACTGCGCACCGGCTTTGCGAACCTGCAGCACACGCCGGGCTACACGCAGTGGAACGCCGCGATCGGCCGCGCGTTCCGTCCTTGGAGCGGGGGTAAGCCGCTCACCCTGCGTCTGAGCGTGGTCAATCTGTTCGATCGCAGCTACCTGCTGCGCTCGGGCAGCGGCATCGGCGAATTCGCGCCGCAATACGGGCCGCGCCGCGGCCTGTATGCCGAGATCGCGCAGCGGTTCTGATGAGCGCGAGCCGAGGCGCCACGGGCGCGAAAATCTCCCCGTGGCGCTCAGGCCGGCAAGCGTTCTGCGCGGGTCTCGTGGCCGAAGGGGATGAATGCCAGGCCGAGCAGGAACGCAAGCGCCGTGCAGGCCACCGGAAGACCGAGCGTGTGATGCTGTTGGATGGCGCCCGCGAGCAGAAAATTGACGCCGGCGCCGATCCATCGTCCGAACGAGGTCGTGAACGCAAACGCCGTCGCGCGCACCCGGGTGGCGTATTGCTCGGGTAGCCAGAGGCTGTAGATGGCGAAGTTGCCGCCGAAGAATCCGAGCACGAACAGCAGCGCGATGAACGTGGTCAGGCCCTCGGGTCGATAGAACGCCCAGCCGAAGCAAAGCCAGATGCACAGGGCCATTCCGGCGAAATACAGCGCGGTCGCCCCACGGCGTCCGAGCCGTTCGCAGAGCGGCGGCGCGGCCAGGCAGCCGAGGATGGTGCCGATCGACAAAAGCCCCGTGCCCATGGAGGCGAGCCGCACCGCATGCATCGCATCCATGCCGCTTCGCTTCGCGAGCGTGATGATGGCGGTCGGCTCGTACACGGCACCGGCCCACAGGCCGATGATGGACACGGTCAGCAAGGCCGTATTCACGATGCTGCGCCGCCGATACGGGGCGCAGAAGATCGCGCGCAGGGGACCCATCCGCGGCGGGCTGATCGCAGCTTTCTCCCAGCGCTCGGGCTCCTTCACCTTGAGGACCACGTATAGCGCGAGCGCCACGGGCGCGAGACCGCACAGGAACATGGCGCGCCAGCCGAATCGGGCACCCACGGTGTAATTCAGGGCGGCGGCGAGGAAGAAGCCGGCGTAATAGCCGGTCTGCAGGTAGCCCGCGCCCATCTTGCGCCGGTCTTCGGGCCAGGATTCGGCGACATAGGTGCCGGCGAGCGCCCACTCGCCGCCGATGCCGATTCCCGCCAGCAGCCGAAATGCGGCGAGCTGCCAAACGTTCTGCGCCAAGGCGGCGGCTCCCGTGAACAGCGCGTACATGAGTACCGAGGCTGCCAGCGTACGCACGCGCCCAAAGCGATCGGCGATGGGGCCCCACACGATCGCGAGTCCCCAGCCGACGAGAAACAGTGCGAACAGCAAGGATCCGACGCGTGCCACGTTGGCCGGCGAGCCGTCCATGCCGGAGCGGGGGAGCAGCTCGGTGAGCGCCGGGCTCAATACCAGCGCGTAGATCACCCCGTCCATGCCGTCGAGGGTCCAGCCGGTCCAGGCTGCCCAGAAGCCCCGACGCTGCGCTGCGTCGAGCGGAGTGCGGCTGTTCGAGCTCGTCATGATACGCTCCCCCGGTCCGTGCCGCGGATCGCGCTGGCGCTGATCGGCGCGGCATTTTTGTATACAATATACTGATGGGGCGCGTCTATCAATTTGGCAATCCGCTGTCCGAGCGGCAGGATTCGCCGCGGCTCATAGCCGACGCGCTGCGCGGGGCGATCATTCAGGGGCGCCTGCTGCCCGGCGAGCCGCTGCGTCAGGAACAGCTCGCCGCCCACTTCAAGGTGAGCCGGATCCCTTTGCGCGAGGCGCTGCGAGGGCTCGAGAGCGAGGGCTGGATCGAATTCCTGCCGAACCGCGGAGCACGTGTCAGTGGGTTGTCGGCGGCCGAGGTCATGGAGATCTACGAGATTCGCGCCTCGCTCGAGTGCACGGCGCTCAGGCTCGCCTTTGCGCGCCACACGCGCAGCAGCTGGCGCGAGGTGGCCTCGGCGCTGCGCGCCGCCCGGCGCGAAGGGCAGCGCTCGCGCTATGTGCAGCGCAATCGGGAATTCCATCTGTCGCTCTACCGGCCGGCCGCAAGGCCGCATCTGCTGGCGCTCATCGAATCGCTCCACCGCCGCGGTGAGCGCTACCTGCGCCTCAAGCTGGAAATGCCCGTCCACAAGCGCGCTTCGGACGAGGAGCATCGGCAGATCTACCGCGCCTGTCGGCACGGCGATCTCGATCGAGCCTCGCAGGTCCTGGCGGCACACCTCCTGCTCACGGGCAGCGTGCTGGCGCGCCAGCTCGGCTCCCAGGCCGAGCCGCCGGACCGAGCGGCTGCGCTCACCTGAGCGAGGAGGCGCTCGACGATGCCCCTCGTGACCGGCGGCGCTCGCTCCTGGAACACCCGGCGGGACTCCAAGGCGCGGCGCCTCGAGCGCGTCAAGGCTCATGCCAGCGGCAAGGTGCTCGATCCGGCGGCGATCGTGCCGGTATTGCAGTCGCTGATACGTCCCGGCGACCGCGTGGTGCTCGAGGGTGACAACCAGAAGCAGGCGGACTTTCTGTCGCGCTCGCTGCTCGAGGTCGATCCCACCCACGTGCACGACATCCACCTGCTGATCTCGGCGATCAGCCGCCCCGAGCATCTCGATCTGTTCGAGCGCGGCATTGCCCGCAAGCTGGATTTCTCCTTCGCCGGTCCGCAGAGCCTGCGTCTCGCCCAGCTGCTCGAGGACGGACGGCTGCAGGTCGGCGCCATCCATACCTACGTGGAGCTGTATGCACGCATGTTCGTCGATCTCACGCCGGACCTGGCGCTGGTGTGTGCGGAACAGGCCGATCGCGCAGGCAATCTCTATACCGGCGCGAACACCGAGGATACGCCGACCCTCATCGAGGCGGCCGCGTTCCGCCAGGGCATCGTGCTCGCTCAGGTCAACGAGATCGTGGATGAGCTGCCGCGCGTCGACATCCCGGCCTCGTGGGTCGATCTGATCGTCGAGGCGGATCGGCCGTTCGCCCTGGAGGCGCTGTTCACGCGCGATCCGCGCCACATCAGCGAGCTGCAGGTGCTCATGGGCATGATGGTGATCCGCGGAATCTACGAGCGTCACGCCGTCACCTCGTTGAACCACGGCATCGGCTACGACACGGCGGCGATCGAGCTGTTGTTGCCGACCTATGGCGAGAGTCTCGGTCTGAAGGGCAGGATCTGCCGCAACTGGGCGCTCAATCCGCACCCGACGCTCATCCCGGCGATCGAGAGCGGCTGGGTGCAGAGCGTGCATTGCTTCGGCGGCGAGGTGGGCATGGAGGAGTACGTGCGCGCGCGCTCCGATGTCTTCTTCGTGGGCTCCGATGGGAGCTTGCGCTCCAATCGCGCACTGTGCCAGCTCGCCGGCCAGTATGGCGTCGACCTGTTCGCCGGATCGACCCTG
>Ga0335075_10010893_pt1 | contig 13777 bp, 13 predicted proteins | sample Lox_Sample_24_FD_206723 | JGI IMG/M metagenome (GOLD analysis project Ga0335075, IMG submission 206723) | Soil microbial communities from Loxahatchee National Wildlife Refuge, Florida, United States - Lox_Sample_2.4 | ecosystem: Environmental > Terrestrial > Soil > Wetlands | place: USA...
CTCGCCAACGGCTACACCGAACTTCACACCAGCAACGAGGAGCGGAATACGCCAGTCAATCGGCTCAACGCCCGCCTCGGCTACCGGCCCGGAGTCGGGCGAATCTACCTGGTAGGCCCGCTGCACGCTTAACCGCGCCGTCGTCCGGCTCATTACCCACAGACGCGAGGCTGGAGTCACGGCCTTAATCGATGGCGACAGCTTCCCAATCCAGCCTGCGGGTCATTATCGGTCGTCGAGAAACTCGCGCACGGCGCGCTTGGACCGGAGCATGTACACCGCCACATGCTTTCCGTGCTGCGACACGATCTTCAGCTCTCTCTCGCGGTCGGAGCGGCGGACTCGCCAGATGCGCCAAGCCAGCGACCATTCATGGCGAAGCCGGCGCAAACGGGACTCGTCACAGCCGTTCGGCAGCTCGAAGCCAACCGGGCGCGTTCGAACCCCGCGCACGAGCGCGCGCCATGCGCAGATCCACCACAGTATGTCGAGGAACACGACCGTGTCCGCTCGCTCGAGTCGAAGATCGAGCGTGGCGTGGTAGTTGCCGTCGGCGATCCACTCGTCGCCGGCGAGCAGTCTCTTCTGCTTCTCGCGCCACTCGGCCTCGGTCGGCTCGGTCCAACCCGGCTGCCAGAAGTGGACGTCGAGAACGACGAGAGGGAGGCCGGTCTTCGCCGACAGCGCTCGGGAGAACGTACTCTTCCCTGCCCCGGCCAAGCCGGTGACCACGACGCGGCGCCCGACGTCGATCGCTGGTGGGATGTCGCTCATTCAGGCCAAGGTCCCAGACGCAGCCATTCGACGCCACCTAATAATGCCGGAAGCGGGGACTCCCGGTTGGCGGCCACGCAGGTATCCGCGGCGGCCGCTCACGTGCGCCGCGCAGGACCGAAATAATGCGTGGCGGGGTTATTTCGCGCAGCCGTAATCTCTGAACATCGCAGTCCGCCACGACACATGCCTCGCGCTCGTCAACCGCCGCGCATCCAGCCCGGGTAGCGCCGTCGGCGCTGGCCGGAAAGATCGCCTGACTCATGAGTACCGAGCCGGAGGCCCCAGAATGCTCTCTGCCTGAGGTCCGGCGCAGGCGGGTGGGCGGTCTGCTGCGCACACGGGACTTCGGCTTGCTCTGGGCGGGCGAGTCGATCAGCGGCTTCGGCTCGGCGATCACGACAGTGGCCCTCCCGCTGGTGGCAGTATCGACCCTGCACGCCAGCGTCGGCATGGTCGCCCTGCTGACGGCCGCCACCTGGCTGCCCTGGATGCTGATCGGCCTTCCGGCCGGCACCTGGGTCGACCGGTGGCCACGCCGCCGCACCTTGCTGACTGCCGACCTGGTATCCGCGGCAGTTCTGGCCGCGATCCCGATCGCTGCCTGGACTGGCGTCCTGACAGTCGCGATGCTGCTGGCCGCCGCTCTGGTAGCCGGCACCAGCAGCATGTTCTTCAACCTGGCGTTCAACGCCTACCTGCCGCACCTGCTGACGCCTGAAGATCGTCTGGAAGGCACCGCCAGACTGCAGACCAGCGCGCAGGCTGCTCAGGTCGCTGGCCCGGGCCTGGGCGGGCTGCTGGCGCAGCTGGCCGGACCAGTCTGCGGACTGCTGGCCGATGCGCTGACGTTCCTGGTGTCTGCAGCCTGCCTTCTCAGTTTGCGGCCGGGGCCCGAGCCGAGATCCGCACACGCCAGCCGCCCGCGCATGATCCGCCAGATCGCCGAGGGCCTCGAGCCCTGGCGGCACGGCGGGTTTCTGCTGCCCATGCTCGCAGTGGCGGCGACGATGAATTTCGGGATGATGGGCGTGTTCGCGCTGCGCATCGTCTTCCTAGTGCGCACCGACGGTGCCGTACCGGGAACAGCAGGGGTCCTGATCAGCCTGGGCAGCCTCGGCGGACTGCTGGGCGCCGCTCTGGCACGCCGCGCCGTGACACGCTTTGGCAGCGCGCGGACCTATCTGATCGCCTCCATTGCGACCGCGCCGTTCATGCTGCTCCTGCCGGCCACCAGCCACGGCTGGCGGCTGCTGCTGTTCCCGGCCGGATCCTTCGTAGTACTGGCTGGCCTGGCAATGGCGGGCGTCATAACGTTCACCTTCCGCGCGAACTACATTCCGCCGCACCTCCTCGGCCGGGTGACCGCGGCCACGGGATTCGTCGTCGCCGGCACGGTGCCGCTCGGCGCGGCCACCGCGGGTGCTCTCGCGACTGCCTTCGGGATCCGGGCCGCGCTATGGACGCTAGCCGCGCTGTTCACTGTGATGCCTAACTTCCTGCTTGCCACATCACTGCGCACCATGCGGAACTTCCCTGACCGTCCCGACTATCTGAGCGACAGCACCGATGAGCTGGCGATGGATACGCGGCCATAGGAAGCGAGCGCCATCCACTATCGGCACGAGGTGTCGCGCCTGAGGGCGAACTGTGCGCGGACGGAGCAGGAATGAGTCAGTTCGTCTTATTGTGGTAGGCAGGCCTTGATGGCTGAATCCGTGCGTGATCTGTACGCCCGCCGGGCTGGCGGTGCTCGCGCCGCGGTCGGGCCGGCGGCCCCGAACCTGGTCCCGGTGAGCGGCTTCGGGGATGTCACGCGAGACGTCGATGCCGATCTCTTCCTCACCATTACACAAAGCCGGATTTGCCATATTCTGGGCCCGTGGCTGGCAATGAACGCCGCGGGCTCGCCGGCCAGATCCGGTGGCTGGGCGGCACTCCCGTCACGTATCAGCAGGCCTGGCTAGGCGCAGCCGCTGCCCTCCTACCCCTCTTCGTAGTCCTTTACGGGCTTGCTGCGGCTGGTAGGGCGCTTCTAGGGCTGCCGCGTTTGTCGTTGCTGGACGTTGCCGCATGCTCTGTCTTCGGCTGCCTGGTAGCTGCCGTGGGATCTAGTCGCAAGATCCGCCGGGAACGCCGCTCCGCCAGTGCCCAGCCGCAGGGAGCACGCTGACAGCGCCCTCGAAACCCTGGATCACGGCACCTGCGAGAACGACAGAAGGGCCCAGCAGGTCATGGCAATCGAGCCACGGCACCGGATCTGTTCGCGGAACTGATGCGCGACCTGGTAACGCCAGAATTGCGTGCGATGGGTTTCCGCGGAGGCCGCAACCGCGGTTACTGGATCGAGCAGGGAGACTACAGCAGCAGCCCGTGGACCCCTGCGCTCAGCGCTGCAGGCTCTCGCAGCGATGCTACGGATAGGTGACTTCTTGCGGCGCCTTCGTGGCGTGCATGGTCCAGAGCAGGCTAGCGAGGTGGTCGGGGTCGACGGTGGGCATCCCCCAGACCGGGTCGCCCGCGGCTTTGGCCTTCTCCAGCTCGGCGTGGAAGCTGCTGTTCTTAATGGCTGCACCGATGTAGAGCATGCCGACGTAGACACCTTTGCCGGCTACCTCGGCGTGCAGGGCTTGCAGGTAGTTCCGCTGGGCGGCTTGCGCAGGACTGGGCCGCTCATGTTCGGCAGGCCCTGCACGGTGCTGCCGCGCCGAGGGACGCCGTTCGGCGCGGGTCGCGCGATAAGTCCTCGCACCCGGGTCGCGGACGCTGGCATAATCGCGCGGGTGATCGTCGACCCCGCCGCCAGCTTTGCCATCAAGCCAACTCTGGCTGGCGCGAATGTCTTGCTGCGCCCCTTTGCCTTCGAGCGAGACGCTCCCGCACTCCGGGAGATGCTGGATCCGGAGGCCCTCAAGCTGACCGGCAGCTATCACGACCCCGGCGAGATGCCGGAATGGGACGCGGCGGCCGAGGCCACGTTCCGGGACTGGTATGGCACCAGGAACGACCAGACGGACCGGCTCGACCTAGCGGTCGTGGACAATGCCAGCGGCCAGTGCGTTGGGGAAGTCGTCTTCAATGAGTGGAGCGAGGCTAACCGCAGCTGCAACTTCAGGACGATCCTCGGCCCGCGCGGCCGGGACCGCGGTCTTGGCACGGAAGCGATCAGGCTGTTCCTCAGCTACGGCTTCGAGCAGCTTGGCCTCCACCGGATTTCGCTGGACGTGCTCAACTTCAACCCCCGCGCCAAGCGGGTCTACGAGAAGCTCGGCTTCGTCACCGAGGGCGTACTCCGCGAAGAACACCGCTGGGGCGACCAGTGGATCGACGTAACAATCATGTCGATGCTCGCCCGCGAGTGGGATCGCCACCACGGCCGGCCCTAGCGATGATCGACGCCAGGCGGTGGAGGCCAGTTAAGTGTCGATCGGCTTCTGCCACAGCAGCAGGTAGCGCCAGAAGGTCAGCCGCCGCACACGCGCGCCGGGCAGAAGCGCCGTTGCCTGCCGCCGGACCTGGCGGGTGGTCGGGGATGGATCAAGAACGACGGGCATACTTGCGTGGCTGCTTTCCATCGCGTACCAGCGTCCGCGACCGGACGCCCTGAGGATGGCAAATGCGACCCCGAGCAGCCGGTGACCGATCGCCCCGGTGAGCTCGGCGGGCAGCTCCTGTGGTAGATCGCTCCGCGGCAAAGCAACGGCCGCCAGTACACCACCCGGGCGCAACGACCCGGCTAGGCGCGGCAGGACCTGCTCAAGAGGTGCGTGGTGCAGAGCGCTGATTGACACGATGGCGTCATACCGGGCATGCGGCAAGGGCTCTTGCAATACGTCAGCGAGAATGCAGGTGACGTTGGATGGTGCCACTCGTCTGGCCTCATCGATCATGGCCGGAGAGCGGTCAAGGGCGTCGACGTGCTCCGCTCGCCCAGCCAGTTCCATGGCGAAAGCCCCAGCGCCGCAGCCGACATCGAGTACGCGATTACACGGACGTGGCAGGTGCCGCAACAGCAAACGGTGGTAGTAGGCGTTGTGATCCCAGGCCAACGCATTCATGCTTCCAGATTGTGCTACGGGCTTCGCGAAAGCATCGACGGCGTTACCGGCGATTAGCATCCCTGCCATGGAATTCCAGGACATTGTGCGCCGCCGGCGGATGGTCAGGCAGTTCGCGCCCCAAGCCGTACCCCAGAAAAGCATCGACCGCATCCTTGCCAATGCCGTGCGCGGGCCATCGGCCGGCTTCTCCCAGGGCCAGGCCTTCCTCGTACTCAGAGGCGACGATTTGCCGAGATTCTGGGCCGTGGGCGGCGAAGCGGCTGTCGCGTCGGTGCGCGACGCGCCGCTTGTGATCATCCCGATGTCGTCCAAGCGCGTCTACCTCGACAGGTACGCGCGTCCTGACAAAGGCTGGACCGACCGCGACGAGCGACGCTGGCCCGTCCCGTTCTGGCACATCGACACTGGCATGGCGACTTTGCTGATCCTGCAGACAGCGCTCGACGAAGGACTTGGCGCTTGTTACTTTGGCATCGTTCCCGAGGCAGTCGACCAGGTCCGGGCGACCTTCGGCATTCCCGATGATCACGAGCCAATCGGCGCCGTAGCGATCGGCTATGACGCCGAGCCAGCTAAACCGAACTACAGCAGCCGTCGCCGGCCCGCTACTGAGATGGTTCACTATGGCAGCTGGTGAGTGCGGCGATCTTCAGCCCGGGATGCCAGCGACAAACAAGCCGCCGTGGTGACGCCAAGGCGTCCGGGAACGGTCGGCCTGACCTGCGGCCGCGCCAGGTACGATCTAGCCGCATGGCCACCCCGACCGTCCCCGACGACCTCGACATCGTCTTCCAGGCCGCCTCTGTAGACCTGGTCCGCGACAGCCGGCTGCTGCTTGATCAGGTCAGCTTTGCCATCAGGGCCGGGGAGCACTGGGCTCTGCTCGGGCCTAACGGCGCCGGCAAGAGCACCCTGCTGCAGATCATGGCGACCTACTCTTTCCCGAGCCGCGGACATGTCGACGTGCTAGGCCATCGCCTCGGACGGGTGGACGTGTTCAGCCTCAGGCCACGGATCGGGCTGGTCAGCACTCACCACCGAGTGGATTCGCATCGCACGGTCCGCGAGGTAGTGCTCACTGGCATAACCGGCACGATCCAGCTAGTTCCCCGGCGGGAGACCAGCGCGGCTGAGCTGTCACGCGCGGTCGCGCTGATCGGGCTGATGGGACTCGCCGGCCGGGTCGACGCGCCGTGGCAGGTACTGTCTCAGGGCGAGCGCGGCCGGGCGCTCATAGCGCGAGCGCTGATGGCGCGGCCGCGCCTGCTCCTGCTCGACGAGCCTGCAGCCGGGCTGGATGTGGCGGGCCGCGAGCAACTTCTGGCCAGCCTGGACGATCTGCGGCTGCGGGAGCCCGGGCTTGCGACGGTCCTGGTGACCCATCATCTGGAAGAGCTACCCGCCAGCACGACCCATGCGCTGCTGCTCCGCGGCGGCCGAATACTGGCCGCCGGCGTCATCGACGACGTGCTCACCACGGAGCAGGCCAGTGCGTGCTTCGGCCACCCGGTCGCGGTCAGCCGGCTAGCGGGGCGCTGGGCCGCGGTGTCGGTCCGATGATTAGCCTGCGCTCGGCCACTTTTGACCGAGGCCGCAGGCTGCGGGTATTCTTCTAAAGGTTTGTAGAGGCACCTCGTTCGGTGAGGCGTCGACATGAACACAGGCCACTGATCCGACGACGTCGAGAGACGCCCAGGGTCAGGACAGGTATCCCCGGCTTAAGGGGTTACCCGAAGTGGCTGCACCGTGAGGTGCTACGTCGTGTCGTGCCAAAGCTCTGACGAGTCAGGGGTGCGCGCCGGTCAGATCCGGCGGTTCTCCTCTGGCGTGCCCGCCACGGGCGCCCCCCGCGCGCCATGACCGGAGGAGGCGAGACATGGATTCCAGTAAACCGGGCCACGAACGGCCCGCGATCCAGCCGTACTCGTACTCTTCCGGCACGCGGTAACCACCCGCTCTGTGACCCTTTTCCTGGGCTTGCGCTGAGCGCTGAGCGCTCGACGCAGGGTGGCTGAATGCTACGTGCCTCCCGGATGCATGGGAGGAATGGTTCATGACCAGCACCGCGATGGACTTCCGCAGCAACAGCGCGGTCCTGGACGCCGAGCACGTTGGTGACATCCGCGGCGCCCTCGGCACCATCAAGCTGGACGACACCGCACCGCGCCGCGGCACATCCGCTGTCCTGAAGACCCTGCTGGCCATTGTCGGCCCCGGCCTGATCGTCATGGTCGGCGACAACGACGCCGGCGCCTTCGCCACCTACGGTCAGGCCGGCCAGGATTACGGGACCAGGCTGCTGTGGACGCTGCTGCTCCTCGTGCCCGTGCTGTACGTCAACCAGGAGATGGTGCTACGCCTCGGCGCCGTCACCGGAGTCGGGCACGCCCGGCTGATCCTCGAGCGGTTCGGCAAGTTCTGGGGCGCATTCAGCGTCATCGATCTCTTCATCCTGAATGCGCTCACGATCATCACCGAGTTCATCGGCATTACCCTAGGCGCTGGTTACCTTGGCCTGCCCAAGGTTCCGGCGGTGGCGCTGGCCGCTGTCGTCGTGGTCGCTGCCGCCTTTACTGGTAGCTTCCGCCGGTTTGAGCGGATTGCGATCGCATTCTGCGCGGGCAGCTTGCTGCTCATCCCGGTCTACTTCCTCTCCCACCCCGCGCTCCCGCAGATGGCCCGCGACTTCGCCCTGCCCCAGCTTCCTGACGGCGCTGGCGGGCTGTCCACGGCCATGCTGCTGATCATCGGGATCGTCGGCACCACCGTCGCGCCATGGCAGCTGTTCTTTCAGCAGAGCTACGTGATCGACAAGCGGATCACGCCCCGGTTCATCCGCTACGAAAAGGCTGACCTGTGGATCGGCATCTGCATTGTCGTCATCGCCGGAGCAGCGGTCATGGGGGCCACTGCCACCGCATTCGCGCACAGCCCGGCGTTCGGCCGGTTTACTGACTCGGCCGGGCTGGCGGCCGGGCTCCAGGCTTCGGCTGGCAAAGCTGCCGGGGTGCTCTTCGCGATCGCGCTCTTGGACGCCTCGATCATCGGCGCGTTCGCGGTCTCGCTGTCAACCGCCTACGCGATCAGCGACGTGTTCGGCATCAGCCACTCGTTGCACCGAGGTGTCCGGGGCGCCAAGGGCTTCTACGCGGTCTACGCGGCGCTCATCGCTGCCGCGGCGACGATAGTGCTGCTTCCCGGGTCGCCGCTCGGCCTGCTCACCGAAGGTGTCCAGGTACTCGCCGGAGTGCTGCTTCCGTCGGCGTCGGTGTTCTTGCTGCTGCTGTGCAACGATCGTGAAGTCCTAGGCCCGTGGGTCAACGGGCGCAAGGTGAACATGTTCGTCTCCGCCGTGGTTGCCGTACTGGTCTCGCTGTCGGTCATCCTGACCGCCTCAGTGCTCTTCCCCTCGATCAGCTCGCGACAGATTATCGACATCATGATCGGCTGCGGGGCGGTCACGGTGCTCGCGGCCGGGTACGCGCTGAGCCGTCGATTGCGGTCAGGCCAGTTGTCAGCTGCGCCGGTTGACCGCTCGGGCAGACAGACCTGGCGGATGCCCCCGCTGAGCCTGCTGCAGCGGCCGGAGATGTCGACGGGCCGCAAGATCGCCATGGGTGCGCTGCGGCTCTACCTCGGCGTAGCGATGATCCTGGTGATCGTCAAGATCGCCGAGCTGGCTCTCGGGCACTAACGCGAACAATCGCGGACACGCCAACGGCACAGCCCCGGACGCGGGCTGTGCCGTTGGCGCTGACCAGGCCTATGCCTGGAGTGACGCGTAGCTGGCCGGATAGTTCGACGGCACGGTGCCATACGGCGTGGCAGTCCCGTTGAACGGACTCACGGGGACTCCGAGGGCATGGAGCAGATGGTCGAAGTTGATCCCGACCGCTGTCGGGAACGGGCCTCCGCCGCTGATGCCGCCGGCCGCCGGCAGCTGCGACTCCGCCGAACTGCTGTCCGGCATCGCCCAGCCCGTCTCGATGCCCGCGCTGCCGTTGTACATATTGGCGATCACGGTATTCGGCGTCACGTGCTGGCCAACCTGCACGCTGGGCGTCACGTCCTCGGCGAGGTACACAACCAGACCCTTGGCGGGCCCGTCCGTCAGCTGGTAGGTAATCCAGCCGCCGCCCGGCCAGCCCGGCGAATCACCGGTGGCGTTCGTGATCACGGCGTCGCCGATCGCGTAGACGGGGCCAGATCCCCCGAAGTCGGCGCCCATGTCGATGCGTTCCGCCATCAGCCCCGAGACCTTGCGGAGCGGATTGAGATAGACGGACGTGGCGGCTTTTTTGGCCGTCGCAGGATGTGCGGTAGAGGTCTTAGTGGCGGACGCCTTGGCCGGTGCTTTAGCCGCGGAAGCCTTGGCCGGTGCCTTGGCGGCCGGGGCCTTGCTAGCGGACTTCGCGGTCTTAGATCCTGCAGCCGCTGACTTGCCGAGCCGCGAGCTCTTGGCCGTGTCGGCCTGGGGGAGCTGGTTTATCGCGTGGCCAGTGTCGCCGGCGAGGCTGCTGCCGAGGGTGTCAGTGACCTGGCCCGCAGCAGTCTGGCTGGCGGCCGTCGTTCCGGTACGCAGGGCCGGCAGGCCGAAAATGACCGCTGCTGCCACTGCGGCCGCTGCGGTGACTACTCCCACCACGACCGAGGTACGCCTGGCCTTACGCCCATCGAACTCGGTCGTGTACTTACGGTGCCGTGCTGGCGCGGCGTGCCGCGCGACGTCGATTTCGGATTGCTTCCGGTGCCGGGAAACGGTATCGGACACGATGTGCCTTCACTCGGAGCGCAGTCCCGCGCTCTGCTTGTTCACCTCCCTGCTGGCCTTCGGGCCAGCGGCATGCGGATGCAGTGCAAGTTCAGGGCGAGCCGGTTTCGGCTGCTGCCGTCGCGCACGCTGGGTGCTCTCGACTAACCACCATGCACCGATTCCGGCCCCAGTGTGACCGAAACGCGAAGACAAAACAGTAAAGAAATCGCAACGATGCCGAAAGCAGGCAGTGGTATGAATCGGGTATAAGTGATAAACGAGACTGGCGTCCGCGCCTAGCCCGTGCCAGTGCCGGACGCGAGTCGCCTAGCCGGATACCGGCGTTCCCTGATGAAAATAAACGCGCCAGCCTGCCGGGGTCCGCCGCCAGATCGAGCTTCGGTTGCAGCGCCGCTCCCCGTCGTCGCTGACGTAGGTCACTAGCACGACACCCTCCGCAATCCACGTCGCGCGCAGGTCGTGAGCAGCTGCCGCCGCCTCGCGCTCTTCGCTGGCAAGGCTGGTCAGGATCTCCGATCGGCTCCACCGGCGCCCGGACGCCCCGAATTCTGAAAACTCGGGGTCCAGCAGGGCGTCGACGTCGGCCGGTGCCCGGCGCACCTGCGGCTGAAGAAGGCGGATCTCGCCGTCGACGACTGCCTGAAGGTCCTCATCAGGTTGCACCGTCATGACCGCCGCTCCAAACCTGACCGTTGCTGACGCGGCTCCGGAGCCAGGAAGGGCGTGCGTCGCCGTGCACGTGACGAGCGGGCCGCGGTCCGGCCGGCCGCTTGGGAGTAAGGCATCGCCTCGATGTTTCCAGCGGTTATCGCCAACGTCCATTCGATTTCACGGCACCCGCGGCGAGCGCTTCCGGTCAGCACGGATTCCCCAGCCCGGCTCATCTCCGCCCGATATCACGCAGGCGGTCGGCCGAAACCGAGCTGAGTCTCGGCCACGGCGAAGCCGACGGAGCGGTAGATCCGGATGGCTACGTCATGCGGGTCAGCGAGCATCACCAGGGTGGTAGCCGCGCGGTCGCGGAGGCCATGCTGACCCGCGTGCCAGACCAGCGTTCCGGCCAGCCCCTGGCGCCTTGCTTGCGGGTGCGTCTCCACGTTCTGGTAACGAGCGATGCCGGACCCGACATTGACCAGGCCTAGCTGTGCTACCAGTTTCCCGCTCAGAAACGCGCCGAACCACGTTGCGTGGCCCGCTTCCGTCAGGGCCCGCTCGGACTGGATCCGCGCCTGCAGGAAAGACGGCTCAGCGCCGGGCTCGCCCTCATTGACCGTAGCCCGCAGTTCCGCCGCCTGGCGCCAGTCGCTATCGCCGGTCAGAGCTCTGATCTCGGCGGCCGCATTGGGGTGCGGCGGCTCACGCACTTCCAGCGCGGTGAGGACCGCCGTCTGTTCCTGGTGCATGCCGTAGCTCAGCATCTCGGCTGTGTTGAGGTTGCCGGTCTCGGTGACGTCGATGCCCAGCGCCACATGCCTGGCGTGCGGGAATTCAGCCGAGAACTTCTCCAGCCAGGATCCAGTCTCGCCCGGCTCTGGCGGGGAATCCAGGAGCAGGAAATTGCCCCACCAGTAGCTGGGATTGGCGGGGCTGCGGACGACCAGGTAGTCACCGCGGTCGTCGATCTGGCTGCCCTCGAGGCTGCGGATCATCAGGTCGGTGCGATAGCCGAGCGAGCGCACGTGCACGCCGAGAGCTTATCGAGGCGAATTGCCGGTGGTCGCTCAGCTGAACCGTGATCAAGATCGGCTAAGCCGGAAATGCGCGTTCCCGTGGCTAGTACGCTCGGCAGCATAAGCCGAGGCTGGAGTTTCATCGTCGCAGGGAGCACTGACATGAGTCTCTTCCAACGGGCGCACGACATCGTCGCCGCGAAGGCGAACAAGGCGCTGGACGCGGCCGAGAACCCGAACGAGATGCTCGACTACTCGTACGAGCAAATGCTGGACCACATCACCCAGGTCCGCCGGGCGCTGGTGGACATCACCGCTTCAAAGAAGCAGCTCGAGCTGCAGGAGCAGCAGCTGCAGCACTCCATTGAGCATCTGAACGACCAGGCCAAGGCGGCGCTGGCGCAGGGCCGGGAGGACCTGGCACGGGAAGCGCTATCCCGGAAGGCCACCGCGCAGCAGCAGATCGACGAGATGGAGCCGCAGCACCAGCAGCTGAATGACGAAGAGCAGAAGATGGAGCAGACGCTCAGTACGCTCCAGCAGCGCGTCAACGACTTCCGCAGCAAGAAGGAAGTCATGAAGGCCCAGTACACCGCGGCGTCGGCGATGACCTCGGTGAACGAGGAGGCGGCGGGCATCTCCAGGAGCTTCAGCGACTCCGGAGCGGCCTTGCAGCGGGCCCAGGACAAGATCGCGAATATGCAGGCCAGGGCATCGGCTACCGACGAGCTCCTCCAGTCCGGGGTGCTCGAGGATGTCGGCGGCGACACCGACGACATTCAGCGGGAGCTAGACCAGGCCAGCACCAATGCCAACGTCGACGCGGAGCTAGCCGCGCTCAAAGCCCAGATCGCGAGCGCTCCCGCTGTTCCGGAACTGCCTGCGGGCGGCTGATCCAGGCGCTAGTTCCGCAGTGCCAGATTCCACCGGGGCGACGGCCGGGATAGCATCGCTGTCGTGGGTTTCCTTTGACTGTGATCTGAGCGGAAGCGTCGACTTCGGACCCGGCTCGCCCGGCCGGGTCTAGCACGGTGCTGGCAACCACGGGCCGGCACTGGCGTGTTGCTCGCCGCGCTGGCGGTGGAATTCGTCGACGAGTTCTTCGACGGCACCCGAAGCGGCGCGCTGCCGCTCATCAAGCATGACCTGTCGCTCAGCTATCTTCAGGTCAGCTTGCTCTCGGCAGTGCCGCTCGTGGTCGGCAGCATTGTCGAGATGCCGATAGGCGTCATTAGCGGAACTGGCTCGCGGCGCCGGCGGTTCATCTTGGCCGGCGGCCTGATCTTCATCGCTTCCGTGCTCGCCGCCGGGCTCGCTCCCGACTTCGCGGTGCTGCTGGTCGCGCTGACGATCTTCTTCCCTGCCTCGGGGTCGTTTGTCAGCCTGAGCCAGTCGGCGCTCATGGACTCAGCCACCGACCGCCAGGCGCAGCGAATGGTCCGCTGGACACTTGCCGGATCGGCGGGAGCCGTCGCAGGACCGCTGCTTGTCGCGGCGGTGCTGGCTGTCGGCGGCAGCTGGCGACTGGCCTTCATGGCATGTACGGGCTGCTCCGTCCTGGCCTGGCTTGCCGTTGCGACAACTGGCCGGGCTGATCGTGCGAGCGGGTCAGTGGCGGCCAGCCCGGCCGCAGGCATCACTCCCGCGCGGGAGGACGACGGCGTTCCCGGCGATGACGAATCCGGCTGGCCCGGCTGGCGGCTTGCTATCGGCATCGTCCGCAGCTCGGGTGCCTTGCGCTGGCTCCTGCTGCTGCAGGTGTCAGACCTGCTGCTGGACGTATTCACCACGTTCCTGGCCCTGTACCTGGTTGAAGCCGTGCACGCCGGCCCGCTCGGCGCGGCACTCGGCGTCGGCGTCCGGCTCGGCGCTGGCCTGGCCTGCAATGTCATCCTGATCCAGTTGCTGGAGCGGTTCGACAGTCGGCGGGTGCTGCGGGCCAGCGTCTGTCTGGCGCTGGGGCTGCTCCCGGCGTTCTTGCTGGCCCCAGGGCTCGGCGCCAAGCTGATGCTGCTCGCGCTGCTGACGCTGGCGACCGCGCCGTGGTATCCCGTGCTCGAGGCCGAGTTGTTCGGCAGCTTGCCGGGCCGGAGCGGGCTCGCGGTGTCGCTCTCCAGCGTCGCCGGACTGGCGGGCGGACTAGGTCCGCTGGCCGTGGGCCTGCTCGCCCAGGGGCTCGGCCTGAGCTGGGCGATGACCGCGCTTTGCGTGGCGCCCGTGATCATGCTCATGCTCGTTGTCCCCGCTGGCGACGGCAAGGGCTCGACTAGACTCGGCTGCCGTGACTAGCTCGGATTCTGGGGTCAGGGTGCGCTTCGCGCCGTCACCCACTGGCATGTTCCACGTGGGCAGCGCACGGTCTGTCCTGTTTAACTGGGCTTTCGCGCTGCACAACGGCGGCGCGCTGGTGCTCAGGATCGAAGACACCGACGCCGCCAGGAACCGGCCGGAGTGGACTGAGGGCATCATCACCGCGATGGCCTGGCTGGGCATCGACA
>Ga0335075_10010894_pt1 | contig 13776 bp, 9 predicted proteins | sample Lox_Sample_24_FD_206723 | JGI IMG/M metagenome (GOLD analysis project Ga0335075, IMG submission 206723) | Soil microbial communities from Loxahatchee National Wildlife Refuge, Florida, United States - Lox_Sample_2.4 | ecosystem: Environmental > Terrestrial > Soil > Wetlands | place: USA: Florida...
AACGGAATCTCAGCCTGCGTCGGCATGATCGCGGCCGACAGCAAACAGCGATCTTCCAACACTTCCACGTTCGGTATCGTCCGCTTTTCGCTTTCCTCATTTCGCTGTCTTCTTTTCGCGTCTCGGTCTCGGCGGAGAACGGTGAGCGGGCTGCCAAGAGCGGCGACGGCACTGGTGAGCAGAGATGTAATCATGGCGGCAAGTATTATCTTCGTGAGGCGCTAGCGCGAGGTGATCGGCCTCACTTTGTTGTGCAAATTCTCTCTCTTGCCAAGCCTACCCGCACGATGGGGTCAGTCAAAAAAATCGTGGGGTTTTCTCGGACAGAAAAGATGGAGAACGTCGGAGCAATGCGGAGATTTGATTGGGAAAGACGAACCCAACGGTTCCGTGTCGATGTCATTTCCGTTCTCTTGACACTCGGATCTCGTTCCGCTATACAGTCGCGTCCCACAGGGCGGGGTTCGCCCTTGGAGACGGACATCGCCGCCAAAGCTCAGTCGAATGCAACTTCGGGCGCCCGCAACGGAACATCGGGAAAGGATGAAGTCAGAAGAACGATTTTTCCGAAGAAATGGATAATACGGCCCCTCGATCGATCCTTCTTTACTACTTCGTCCTTTAGGAGTTGGGGAATGATCATCTCCCGAACGCCCTTCCGTATCTCCTTTTTCGGGGGCGGAACGGATTATCCGGCCTGGTATCGCCGTCACGGCGGGGCCGTACTGGCGGCGACCATCGACAAGTATTGCTACCTCACTTGCCGCTATCTCCCCCCCTTCTTCGAGCACCGCATTCGACTGGTTTACCGCGAGATCGAAACGTGCCAGACGGTATCTCAGATCCGCCATCCAGCCGTGCGAGAAGGGCTGAAATATCTTGGAATCAACCGCGGCATCGAATTGCATCACGACGGCGATTTGCCGGCGCGCAGCGGCATGGGTTCCAGTTCGGCGTTCACCGTAGGTTTTCTCCACGCCCTGCACGCGCTGAATGGCCGTATGCCCTCCAAGAAGCAGCTTGCTGCCGAAAGCATCTACCTGGAACAGGAAGTGCTCGGTGAAACGGTCGGCTCTCAGGACCAGGTCATGGCCGCCTACGGCGGACTGCGGCACGTTCGCTTCGAGAGCAACGGCGAGATCATCGCCTCCCCGATTGTGCTGACTCCCGACCGCCTGGCCGAATTTCAGTCGCACCTGATGCTCTTCTACACCGGCATTGCACGCACCGCCGCGGAGGTCGCCAAAACTTACGTTGACGGGATCGATTCGCGCCGCCGGCAACTGCGGCTACTGCAGAAACTCGTCGAGGAGAGCATCGACATTCTGACGAGCGGCAAAGACATCCGCGGGTTGGGCGAGCTGCTCCACGAGGCTTGGGAAACCAAGCGCAGCCTCAGCGACAAGGTGTCCAGCTCTACGGTGGATGCCCTCTACGAACGGGCCCGCGCGGCGGGGGCGATCGGCGGCAAACTGACCGGGGCCGGCGGCGGCGGATTTTTGCTGCTTTTCGTGCCGCCCGAACAGCAGCGTGACACTGCCGAGGCGCTCAAGCAGCTGATCCATGTGCCTTTTGCCATCGAGTCGGGAGGGAGCCAGGTCATTTTCCACGAGCCAGGTATCGATTATCAGCAGGCCGAAAAAGCGCGGGAAATCCTTGAGACGAACAACCAGCTGGTATTGGCGGACGCCGCCTGATGGGGGGAAAACGTGAACGAGACCTCGCGCATCTATGTTGCCGGTGGCGATGCTCTCATCGGGGCCGCCTTGCGGGAGCGGCTGCGAGCCAACGGATACACGAACCTGGTGGGGGAGCCTCCCGGCGAACCAGACCTGGCCTGTCCGTGGCAAGTAGAGGATTTCTTCGCCGCCGAGCGACCCGAATACGTCTTTGTGGCGGCAGGTCCGTCGGGGGGCATCCGCGCCAACCAGAGCTACCCAGCCCGGCTGATGCGCGACAACCTCCTGATGACCGTCCATGTCGTCCACGCCGCCCATCACCACGGAGTTTCCAAATTACTTTACTTGGCCAGCTCTTGCAGCTACCCGCGCCTGGCCCCTCAGCCGATGCGCGTCGCGTCGCTGATGACCGGGCCGTTGGAACCGACCAACGAAGCCTACGCGATGGCCAAACTGGCCGGCTTGGTGCTGTGCCAAGCTTATCGCCGGCAGTACGGGGCGCCGTTCATCACGGCCATTCCCGCCAACGCTTTCGGCCCGCACGACGACTTCAGCGCCGAGGACTCGCACGTCATCCCAGGGCTGGTGCGCAGGTTTCATGAGGCGCGTTGCTGCGGCCAAGCCGAGGTTCGCATCTGGGGTAGTGGCAGCCCGCGCCGCGAGTTCCTCTACTCGCGCGACCTCGCTGACGCCTGCTTGTTTGTCATGCGAAATTACGATGGCGACAAGCCGATCAACCTCGGCGGCGGCCAAGAGCTGTCGATCGCCGATACGGCCAGCGCCATCGCCGCCGTGGTCGGTTACCGCGGACGGCTGAGCTTCGACACCAGCCGTCCCGATGGAATGCCTCTTAAGGGTCTGGACGCACAGCCGCTCAGGAAGCTGGGATGGACGCCGTCCACTCCGTTCCGTACCGCCTTGGCCGAAACCTACGATTGGTTCCTCCGCAACATCGTTACCCAGGAGAACAGGGATGCTCGAAAGGCTGTATAGATCTCTGTACCGCATCCGCCGGATGGAAGAAGAGCTAGCTCGCGCTTATCCGACGGACAAGATCAAAAGCCCCGTCCATCTGTCGATCGGCCAAGAGGCCGTCTCGGTTGGTGTCTGCGCGGCCCTTCGATCGGACGACGTGGTGTTCGGCACCTACCGCGGCCACGCGCTCTATCTGGCCAAGGGTGGAGACATGAAGGCGATGGCCGCCGAGCTGTACGGCAAGGCGACCGGCTGCACGCGAGGCAAGGGCGGCTCGATGCATCTCATTAGCACCGAGACAGGAATGATGGGCGCCTCCGCCGTGGTCGGCACGACTATCGCCAACGCCGTTGGTTACTCTTACGCCCTGCAACATCAAGGCCGAGACGCGCTCGTCGTCAGCTTCTTCGGCGACGGCGGCAGCGAAGAGGGTGTGTTCGCCGAAAGCCTTAACTTCGCCGCTCTTAAACGGCTGCCCATTTTGTTCGTTTGCGAGAACAACGGCTACGCCATTCACACTTGCCAACAGCGGCGACAGGGCAAGCCGGACATCTGCGCCCGAGCGCGGGCCTACGGTATTCCGGCGGAACGGATCGAACACAACGACGTTCTCTACCTTTACGAACGATCACGGGCGGTGGCCGCCAAGGTGCGCGCCGGAAACGGACCCTACTTCTTCGAGGTCATGACCTATCGTTGGCGGGAACACGTTGGACCGAACAACGACTTCCAACTCGGCTACCGAACAGAGGACGAGGCGAACTCCTGGGTGGAATCCGACCAGGTGACGCGCCTGGAGTCGATGCTCCCGCTGGAGCGGTGCAAGCAGATCCAGGAGGATGTCGAGGCCGAGGTCGAGGCGGCCTTGGCCTTCGCCGAGCAAAGCCCTGAACCGGAGCCGGCGGAACTCTATACCGATGTCTATTAAGAGGAGCATCCCCATGCCACAGTCCGTTACCAGCGCTCCTGTGCAGCGATCCGCCAGAGGGACCAACACCGAGCGCACGCTGTCTTACGTTGATGCCATCCGCGAGGCGACCGATCAGGAGATGACGCGCGATCCATCCGTGTTGGTGTTCGGCCTAGACGTGGACGATCCCAAAGCCATCCAGGGCACTACGCGCGGCCTCTTGGAGAAGTACGGTCCCGGACGTGTTTTCGGCACGCCGCTGTCCGAAGACGCCATGACTGGTGCGGCCATCGGCATGGCCCTGGCCGGCTTGCGACCCATCCACGTCCACATTCGTATGGACTTTCTGATGCTGGCAATGAACCAGCTCATCAATGTGGCGGCCAAGAGCCGTTACATGTACGGCGGCAAAGTTTCGATACCTCTGGTCGTGCGCTCGATGATCGGCAAAAGCTGGGGCCAAGGGGCGCAACACTCGCAAGGATTGTACAGTTTCTTCATGCACGTTCCAGGGCTTCAGGTCGTCGCTCCGACCACGCCCTACGACGCCAAGGGCTGCCTGATCGCGGCCATCCGCGACGACAACCCCGTGCTGTACGTTGAGCATCGTATCCTGCATTTCCAAAACGGGCCGGTCCCGGCCAATGCCTATGCCGTCGCACCCGGCCGAGCGCGGATCACAGCAGCCGGTAAAGACGTGACGTTGGTCGGCATCTCCCAGATGCAGAGCGAGTGCCTGAAGGCCCGGCTCTACCTCCAAGAGGTTGGCATTGAGGCAGAAGTGATCGATCCGATCTGGCTCAGCCCACTCGATATCGTTACCATCGCCCAATCGGTGGATAAAACAGGCCGGCTCTTGGTAGTGGATAATGGTTGGATCTGCTGCGGAGCGGCTGCCGAGATCGTCACTCAAGTGACGGAGCATTTGCAGGGACATCGATCCTTCCGCACGCGGCGGATGGGCTTCGCTCCTGTGACGTGCCCGACCGCTCCCAACCTCGAGCGACTTTACTACCCGGATAGCCGGACCATCGCCGCCGCAGCGCGCGACCTGGTTGAAGGAACTCGAACCGGCTGGATGCCGTGCGAACGGCCCGAGTTGAATTCCTTTGTCTTCAAGGGGCCTTTCTGATGGATGTCAAGCAACCGGCGCGCGGGGGACTCGATTGGCCCCTGATGCGGGACAACGTGACGCGGGCTGATCTCGATGCCGTCATCGACTACTTGAAACAGGATGAGCCGATCCTCACCCATGCGGCACAGGTTCGCGCCTTCGAGCGTGAATGGTCCGACTGGGTGGGAGTGAAGCACAGCGTCTTTGTTAGCTCCGGCTCGTCGGCCAATCTGTTGACACTGGCGGCGCTGAAAGCCCTGACGGGGGGTGGCGAGATCATTGTCCCGCCGCTCACCTGGGTCTCCGACATCGCCGCCGTCCTGCACTGCGGCTTCGAGCCGGTCTTTGTCGATATTGATTCGCGCACTCTCGGCATGGATCCGGAACAAGTGATCGCTCGGCTAACGCCGCGAACGCGAGCAGTCTTTCTGACTCACGTTTTGGGTTACAACGCTCTGACTCAGGAGTTGCTCGATGAACTGGAGCGGTGCGGCGTGCCGTTGATCGAAGACGTGTGTGAGTCGCACGGAGCAACTTTCCACGGCCGTCGGGCCGGCTCGTTCGGCCTGGCATCCAATTTTTCCTTCTACTATGCCCACCACCTCAGCACCATTGAAGGGGGCATGGTCTGTACCAACGACGAGGCTCTTTACGAAACAGTCCGCATGATGCGCTCTCACGGCATGGTGCGCGAGTTGGACTCTGTGGAGCGCAAGGAGGAATACTGGGAGTCCCACCCCGATTTGAATCCGGATTTTATCTTCGCCTATCCAGCCTGGAACGTCCGAAGCACAGAAATCAACGCGATCATCGGCCGCTCGCAATTGCCGCGCTTGGAGGACAACGTCCAGCTGCGAACCAAGAACCTATTGCTGTTTCTGAACAACCTGGATCCCACTGTCTACCAGACCGACTTCGCTACAGAGGGCAGCAGCAACTACGCTTTGACCCTGATCCTCAAGGAACCGGATGCCGGCTTGTGGCATCAGGTCTCGTCAAGCCTGCGGGCCAACCGCGTCGAGTTTCGCCGCGGCCTGTCGGGCGGCGGCAACCAACTGCGCCAGCCCTACCTCCGCCGCTTGCTGGCGCCGGATGAATACAAGAAGTACCCGCGTGTGGACCACATGCATTTCTATGGCTGCTACATCGGCAATTATCCCACGCTGCCCCAGGAGAAGATCTTGCGGCTGTGCGATTTGTTGAATGGCTTGGCGAAGGAACATGGCCGGCGTGCGGCTTGAATCGAGCCGCGACCGTAAGGGAGCGGTGGGCGTTGCCGCTCCCTTACGGTCGCGGCTCTGACGAACTGAGAGGAAATCATGGCGAACACGAAGAAACTGGATCTGGTTCTCATCAACCCCGGTAGTCGGACCCACGTTTATCAGTCGTTGGGCGCATCTCTGACGGCTATAGAGAACCCTGTGTGGGCCGGTCTGATGGCCACTTTCTGCCGCACCCACGGGCTATCGGTGGAGTTGATCGACGCTGAGGCGGAGGAGCTAACGGCAGATCAAGTGGCCGAGCGCGTTAAGCATCTCGATCCCGTGTTGGCTGTTGTCGTCGTCTACGGCCACCAGCCGTCGGCCTCGACTCAGATCATGACCGCGAGCGGCCAAGTCTGTACGGCGATCAAACGGCTGAACCCCCATCAGAAGATCCTGTTGGCCGGCGGTCACGTTGCAGCGTTGCCCGAACAGTCGTTGCGCGAGGAAGCGGCGGATTTCGTCGCCGCCGGCGAGGGGCTGCACACAATGGTGCAGTTGGTCGGCGCTCTCCGCTCGCCCGTCCCAGCAGTTTCCGGCGTTCCCGGTCTTTATTACTGTGAGGGCGACGCTATTAGCAGTACGCCGGACACTCCTCTGGTCGGGAACCTGGACGAGGAGATGTGCGGTGTGGCTTGGGACTTGCTGCCGATGGCACGCTATCGGGCACACAACTGGCACTGCCTGGGCGGCCTGGCGCGCCAGCCCTACGCCGCTCTTTACACGACCCTGGGCTGCCCATACCACTGCTCCTTCTGCTGCATCCAAGCTCCTTTCAAAAGCGGCGAACGGGCCGGCGGCGTCAAGGAGTCGACCAACAGCTACCGCTACTGGAGCCCCGACAACGTGATTCAGCAGATCGACGTCTTGGTCAACGACTACGGCGTCCGCAACATCAAGATTGCGGATGAGATGTTCGTCCTCAACCGCAAGCACGTTATCGGCATCTGCGACCGGATCATCGCCCGCGGCTACGACCTAAACATCTGGGCTTATACTCGCGTCGATACTGTCAAGGACGGCATGTTGGACAAACTGAAAGCGGCCGGCGTCAATTGGCTGGCCTTCGGCATCGAGGCGGGCGCAGATCGAGTGCGCGACAACGTCGATAAGAGTTTCGATCAAGAAGAGGTTTACGAAGTGCTTCGCCGCGTCCGCGATGCCGGCATCAATGTGATCGGCAATTACATTTTCGGCCTGCCGGAGGACGACTTGGAGACGATGCAGGCGACGTTGGACTTGGCCCTCGATCTTCGCTGCGAGTTCGCCAATTTCTACTCGGCGATGGCCTACCCCGGCTCACCGTTGTATACGCGGGCTGTACGCCAAGGCGTGCCGTTGCCCCAGAAGTGGACCGGCTATTCGCAGCACTCGCGGGACTGCCTGCCGATGCCGACCCGCTACCTCCCGGCGCGCGAAGTGCTGCGCTTCCGCGATCGGGCATTTTTGAGGTACTATACCGATCCGCATTACCTTGAAATGGCGGAGCGCCGCTTTGGGTCCGAGACCGTGGCGCATCTGCGGGAAATGACGGCCCACAAACTGGAGCGTCATCTTCTGGACGGCCGTTTGAGCGCGGCACCCGTCCTACTGCCTGCGGAGAGAGCTTCCACCGCCGAGTCGCGCGACCTTATTTCGCTTTCGATCCGGCGGGCGTCGTAAGGCGCTACGGGTTTGTATCAAGCGTCAGACCAAGCCGCACCGAGAATGAAGCATAAATGAGTTTACCTCAGCTCCCTCCAATCCCGATCAATAAACCGGCATCCATTGATGCCGCCTGAGCATCAACGCTTACCAGCAAGGAAGAGGGCTGAGGGGAGGTAGTAATGTGGCTGCAACATTCGGATGATCCACACTTCCAACACCGTGCCAAGCTGCCGTGTTTTCTGGTGATCTCGCCCCCCAAAACGGGGTCCACTTGGTTAGCGGACAACCTCCGCCGCCACCCTCAACTGTTCTTGCCCGCGATCAAAGAGGTGAAGTATTTCAGTTCGTTGTACAAGTGGTTGGACCTCGACTGGTACGCCGACCACTTCGTAGCGGCGGCAGAACGAATCGCCGGCGAGGCTTCGCCGTCGTATGCCATCCTTCCCGTGGAGCAGATCCGGGCGATCCGGAGTCTTCTGCCGGATTTGAAGCTCATTTTCCTGATGCGCGATCCCGTCTCTCGCGCCTGGTCGCACGCCAAACATACTCACCGATACCGAGAAGCATACTTCGAAGACTCGAGGACCGAACACGAAGAAGTAACCGGCAGCGAATGGGAGGCCAATTTTTCCCACGATTGGCCCCTCACAAGCGGCGATTATCTCGGCCAGCTCAGACGCTGGTCCTCGGTCTTTCCGCGCGAGCAGATGTATGTCGGCTTCTACGAGTCGATCGGCACTCGGCCCATCGAGACGTTGAGGGAGATGTTTGTCTTTCTCGGGGCCGACCCGGATGTGGATTTGTCGTCGTTTCCGATTGTCGAACGGATCTTACAAGGCCAGCCGGGCGAGCTTACGCCCTCTCTGGAAGAGATTCTCCGCCGGCTCCTCTACGCCCGCACGGCGGAATTGGTCGAGTTCATCGGCGAACGCTTCGGTCTGGTTCCTCCTCCCGAATGGCAACGGACGCTCACGCCGCCGAATGGACCGCTAATCGATCCACTCCCAGAACCTTTCCACCCAAAAGCGGAACACGCACATCTGCGTCGAGTTCTGGCGCAGGAAGAACGGTTCCCTTCGGCATATCGACAGATCTATATCGGATATCGTGGATATGACATTATCTTTTATCGCGGCCAGCTGATCGCGTCACCAAAGGCAATCGAGACCGATCGGATGCTGGCCGCAAACGGTGCGGCCTTGCCTCAGCTGATTTCCGAGGGGATCTGCCTCACCGCTCCGACACTCGCGGAACTGAAGGAACAAGTGACGAACAGGGCAATAGATGGATACGAGGGCCGGCTTCGAGAAACGACAGCCGAACTACAGGCGGCTCGCACCGAACTCGGGAACCTCCACGCCGAACTACAGGCGGCTCGCGCCGAAGTCGGGAACCTCTACGACGGCCTTCGGACGAACCGCCGTCAAACGGCCCGCAAACTCGCTGAACTGTCGGCCGCCGTCGCCGAGTTGCAACGCCCATCGCGGGCCCGTTTGCTGGCCAACCGGGTCACGCATGCCGGGCGCCGTCTGATAACCCGGATAAGCTCGACGCCGCGTTGATGCGATGGTGGAGATCGCGTTGCGGGCATTCGGAGCTTGTCTCACGTGTCAAAGCAACTCTTTCCTAGCATAAATATATAAATAGTCTCTTCCGTCCTTCATTCCGAGAATCCCCGGCATTACCCCATATGGAGAGCCGTCCGGCACGAGCGGGACGACTCCGCGCCAGTTATTTCACCGGCACGGAAGTTGTTCCTGTATGACGGCCTTCCCAGGCCGTTCTACACGGACAATTTTTCTTGCCGAGGAACTAACGATACCGGGTTTGTCTCAAGATGCTTTATCCAGAAAGGCAATTTACTTTTAAGAGCACGGCGTATTCCTTTCGATAATTTAAAAGACCTGATGCAGAAAACGCGGCCTTACCAATGCTCCCCGGGTGCGTTTCTTCTTTCGTCGGCCCGATCCCAAGGGCTGACCACGTCCGAACACTAAACAGGAGGATCGTCACCGATGTCATTGGCTCAGGCTCTGGCACGGCTGGGGAAAACCTTGTCGAGACCCTTCCGCCCCCGGATGTTGGAATCGGCACCGGCCCGCACACCGAAGAGATTCGTCTTCCTATCCGATCAACTGCCCCTGACCAGGAAGGAATATCGCATCGTCGCGCACGTCCAGAAGTGGACCCGTACCGTTATCCAGAGGCGGGAAGCCTACTTGCGGGAACAAGGACTGGATAGCGCGGTCCATTTCCCGAAAGGGATCTGGCAACTGGAGGGCGGCGAGGGGTTGTACGCCGGTTTCCGCCACATTTGTGAGGGGGACCATGCCACGGTTAGCTGCCTGCGGCTGTATTGCCAGCACTTCACGGGTTTCCGCCTGGCCTCCATGGAGTTCGCAGAAGGGAAACCTTTCCCCACCCCGGAAGAGGTGCGGCGTCTCGACGGCTGGCTTGCGACCATTGCCGCTACGCCGAACTTTGCCGTGGAGCGGTATCGGCGCATAGCAGAGCAGCTACCGCCGGAACTGCGCATCGATCCGCCCCGCGCCTTTGGGGAAATCGGTTGGCTCGTCGGCAATAGGATCGTCAGCTCCGACACCTGCGTCTACCAGGAGCGCATGGCCATACTGCACGAGACCGGCATCCTGCGCGAACTCAAGGAACGTCAACGGGTTAGAGGGGCCAGCGGGCAGCCTTTGCGGATCGTCGAGATCGGCGGCGGCTACGGGGGACTCGCGTACCATTTGAAAAAGTACCTCCCGGGAGTCCAGTATTTCATCGTCGATATTCCGGAGTCCCTCGTCTTCGCAAGCATCTACCTCTCTGTGCTGTTCAAGAATGAGAAGAATGTGTGCCTGCTGTTCGAGGACAAGCCGCGGTCATTGCAGCAACGACGGCCGGGCTTCACGTTTGTCCCGAATTTCCTGTTCGACAAGGTCGCCGCGTCGGATGTCAAGTTCGACCTCGCCCTGAACACGCTCTCGATGTCGGAAATGGGTTCCGAACAGGTCCGCTACTATTGCGAGGGAATCAAGAAGCTCCTCGCCCCGGACGGCGTGTTTTTCGAGCAGAACCAGGACAACCAGCACCTCGGCAAATTGGATGCTCGGACCATCATCACGGAACACTTCCCGCATAAGATCGAACTTGAGAGCAAGCTCTCCCCAGGTTTGATGACGCAGGGGAGGGCGCACATCTGGTCAAACAACCCCGTCGACTTCTCTCCCGCGTCGGGTGCTCGAGCCGCGTAGGAACGAGTCTATCAATCTCGATTACTTGCGCTGAGCTTCCGCAGATAGTCCCTCCGACGCGCATGCACTTGCCCGTCTCGCAGCGTCACGATGTACTTGGGGTCGGGGTTGATCCAGCGCTTGAACACGATCGTCGGAATGGGGAATTGATATTCTGAGCCAACAGGGTCTGAAGCCACGAAGTCTATGGCGATGCTGAAATCGCGCTCGTCCTTGTGGTCCTCGATGAAGGCGCGTAGGGCCGCAATTGACTCCCGGCAGCCTTTTAGGTCTCGTGCCACGGATTCATTGAGGCGGCGGACAGCCGGTGCGCTGTAACAGGTCAGGACGATCATGCCCAGCAGCAACGCCGCCTGAGCGGCCGCGGCGGCGCGGCTGCGGCCAACTGCTTGCCATAGAGCGAAGATTGGCACCAAGGCCAGTAACAGCCCCATGTGCCCGTAGTAGCTGTTGGTGCTGAGGCAATGGGGACCGGGACGGATATTCATGCGGCCCAGGACGGTCATTGCCAGATAGACGCCGTAGAGACCAAGGGTGAGCAAGAACATCAAAAGGGAGAGCTTATCTCTTTGTAAGAACAAACGGACGAGGCCGATCAGTCCCAACCCGATAGCCAGGCAGGCCGTCAGCATGGAGGCGATGAGAACGGGAGGGAAACGCACGCAATGTTCTTGACCTCTGCTCACGTAGGTGATGTTGAACGAGGGGGCCGTGGCAGTAGCGGGAGAGCAATTCGTGAAATGTTTTCGAGTCCAATCCGCCTCGCCCATGACAACGCGGCCTCTTCCCGCGGCCCCCTCCATGAGCGATGGGAAGAAGGGTTGCGCAACCGTGTAGGCCAGAAAGCGTTTGCTATGGTCGATGGTTTCTTTCGAGAGCGCCCGCTCTTTGATTTGAGTGCGGACATTTTCCGGAGGGAATTGCCCTTCGTGCATTCGGCGATCGCAGCGGTCGGCCCCCTGATAGAAAATCATGATCGCGACGAAAAGGCCGCAGAATGACAAGCGCTGCGCCGTTCCTGTGCCGCGCGGCAAGACCACGGCGAGGAACAGGCCGGCCAGAACCGCGTAAAGCTGACCCATCTCGTAAGTGAACGCCGAAAGCAATGCCATGACCCAACACCCCCACAACAACGGGTTTTTCCAAGAGAGGGGACGGCGAACAAAGCGGAGCAATAACGTCAGCGACGCGAGCAAGAAAATCAGGAACACAAGATAGCCGTGCAAGTGCGACCAAATGACCATTTCTTGGACCGACTTGTTGAGTGCGAAAAAGAGGCAGACGCCGTAGGGCAGAAGCCGGGACGTCCACGACGGCGGAGAGGGAGAAGCAGCCCCGCTCGTCTCTGCGGCAAAGGCGAGGATGGTCCGCAGAAGCAGCAGCAACATACAGGTCAAGCCCCAGTGCAGGAGGATGCCGACCGCCTGATAGCTGGCGAAATCGGCAGCGAAAACCGCCTTTTCCGCGGCGAGTACGGCAAACAAGAGCGGTCGATACAGATCGGTATCGCCGGGCATGACTTGCCGCGTCCGATTGTACGAGTAGCTGTGAGCGAAGATGTCCCAGAAGCAGTGCTGATCGATGGTATCGACGAGGAAACACCACTGGTCCGCTCGCGGCGTGTGCTCCAGAGAGGGCGCGTAGACTACCCAGAGGATGGCGAGCAGCAATCCAGCGAAACCCAGATCCGCCAGATGACCAGGGCGTAGCAGCGCGCGACGCCAATCCGTTGCCGTTTCGCCACGCGCTTGCGTCATTTTTCACTCCGGATGAGAGCTGTGCCTTCTTTTCTCGTCCGTGTTTTACGGGACAGCGCCGACGCGGCGAGAAGTTGCTTCCTCTTCGCCGCCTCGCCGTCGAAAGCCCCGGATCTGCTCGCGCACCGAATCCAGAGTTAGCCCGCTGAACTGAACGCTGTAACCGTGGCGGCGGAATTTGTCGAGGTCGAAGGAGCCTTCGGCTTTGGGGAAAGCATGAAACCCTAGACCGATATGAACAATGTTGAAGCCATCCACGTTCTCTTGCGCCGTCTGAACCGGGCCTTCCAGCTTGGGTATTAGCCGACTGCCCGTCACTTCATACACATGGTAGCTCGCGTAAACTTCGTGACGGAAAGGACGGTCAACGGAACACTTGCGCGCGAAGTCGTTCTCAAGATCTGGTGCTCCCAGGAATGGCAGATACATCCGCGGAATGAGATAACGGAGTGGGTCGGCAAACGGATAACGCACATGGGTTAAGTGGACGACCCCGAGGTCGCGCCAGGCGATCTCGGCTTGGTGGACGTACTTATGGCGGTGATACAGAGCCTTGTCCGGCGGATAGTCAAAATCGACATCGAGAAAGTAAACCGGGCGAGCGTCGCGGTGCGCCAGTAGTTCCTCAAGCTGAGGCAGTTGGTCCACGGCGCGGTGCTGGGGGTCTACGACCCCTGAGGTGATCGTCCAATAAAGCTCGACATGGCTATCGCTGTGCCACTTGATCTCCTCGCCGTGAATGACGTTCGTGACGACTGCGGCCTCCCGCGGGACGTGCCGAACGAACCAGTCGGCCACAACGTCGATCCCTCTGTAGGTCGCGCGGTTGACGCGGGAAGCGCCGTAGATGTTCAGGGTTTGATCCACGCCGATGACGACGAGAACAGATGCCAGCGCGTAACGCATCCAAGCCAGGACAGGCCGTGAACGCAAGCGGAACCAGAGCGATTCCATGGCCTGTGCCAGGATGATGGCGGCGGGCGGCATAGCATACAGGAAATGAACGTTCTCGGTGAAGACGTGCAGGATTGGCACGTACATCAACACGAACCAACAACCCAGGAAAAGGTCGCGTTGAATCCCCAGGGCAGCGAGGCCAAGGCACAGGGTCAGACCCAGGTAACCATGGTACAAGTAGCCGGCTTGGCGAGAATCAAGAACGAACAGCGTGAGGATCG
>Ga0335075_10010895_pt1 | contig 13775 bp, 15 predicted proteins | sample Lox_Sample_24_FD_206723 | JGI IMG/M metagenome (GOLD analysis project Ga0335075, IMG submission 206723) | Soil microbial communities from Loxahatchee National Wildlife Refuge, Florida, United States - Lox_Sample_2.4 | ecosystem: Environmental > Terrestrial > Soil > Wetlands | place: USA...
GTTCGCTGGGTCAGTTCTTCGCGTTCCATTGGCAGCAGCTTAATCGTGTTGCTCATCAACATAATCATACTCTCTATTCAGATGGTACAGGCCACTAGAGAAGGCGTTTGAAGATCAGTGAAGTGTTCACGCCGCCGAAGGCGAAATTGTTGGACATGAGGTATTCGACTGTGAGGTCACGGCCGCTGCCGATCACGTAGTCGAGATTGGCGCAGCGTTCATCGACGTTGACCAGGTTTGTAATAGGGGCGAACCAGCCGTCATTCATCATCGCCAGGCCGAGCCATGCCTCGATCGCGCCGCAAGCACCGAGCGTATGCCCGAGAAAGGCTTTCAGCGTATGGAGCGGTATCTGCGCACCCAAGACTTCGGCCGTCGCTTGGCTTTCGGCGATATCTCCCCATTCGGTTGCGGTACCGTGAGCATTGATGAAGCCGATGGCGTCGGCGGGCAATCCAGCATCATCGAGCGCGAGATGCAGAGCCCCAGCCATTGTTCCTGGGGACGGCTGCGTGGCGTGACTGCCGTCCGAGTTAGTACCATAACCCACAACTTCAGCGTGAAATCTGGCTCCTCGGCTTCGGGCATGGTCGAGATTTTCGAGCACCAATGTAGCGGCACCCTCACCTATGACGAGCCCATCGCGATCGCGATCGAAAGGGCGAGGGGTTCCGGCCGGAGCGTCATTGCGCGTGCTGGTCGCGAACAGAGTATCGAAAACGGCGGCTTCCGCGACGCTGAGTTCATCTGCGCCACCAACGATCATGACGTCCTGGAGGCCGTAGCGGATCGCTTCGGCGCCATAGCCGATCGCGTGGCTGCCAGAGGTGCAGGCACTTGAGGTGGGGATGATGCGGCCAGTGACCCCGAAGAAAAGCCCGATATTAATCGCGGCGGTATGGCTCATCATCTGCAAATAGCTTGTACCGTTGATATGGCTGGAGCTCCCTTTGTCCATCAACTCAGCGAAGCCCAACACGGGTTCGTGACTACCGAATGAAGAACCATACGCGATGCCGGTGCGCCCGTCGGTGAGAACTCGGTCCCCGCTCAGGCCGGCGTCGAGCAGCGCTTGTTCGGTCGCATAGACAGCCATGCGCGAGACCGGTCCCATCGTGCGGAGCTTCTTGCGGTCGTAACGGCGCGAGACGTCGAAGCCGCTGATAGGCGCCGCCAGACGTGTATTCAAGCCATCAAAGCGATCCCATTCAGGGATGCGCCGCACAGCAGTCTGCCCAGCTAACATATTGGATCGGATAGTGGCCCAATCCTTGCCGAGCGCAGTAACCCCACCCATGCCGGTGACTACCACGCGGCGGTTCACGCCATTCCTCCGTTGACCGATAGCACCTGTCGGGTGATGTAGCTGGCACCATCGGAACACAGAAAGCTGACGGCAGCGGCTACCTCTTCGGGACGACCCACACGGCGCATGGGAATCGCCGGCAACATCTCATCGAGCGGAAGTCCAGAAATCATTTGCGTTTCGATAACCCCAGGCGCTACACAGTTAACCGTGATGTTGCGGCTGGCGAGTTCAACAGCTAAGGCCTTGGTCGCGCCAATTAAGCCGCCTTTCGCGGCGCTATAGTTGACTTGGCCACGATTACCCATGATACCGGAGATAGAGGAGATGGTAACGATACGGCCCGCCCGCCGCGCCCTGACCATTGGCATGATGACCGGGTGAAGAACGTTATAGAAACCACCGAGGTCCGTGTTCAAGACATCATCCCAATCGGAGTCCTCTAGGGCGGGAAAAGCGTTGTCCCGAGCGATGCCGGCATTGAGGACGACTCCATAATAAGCTTCATGGACGGCGATGTCGGCTTCAATGCGCTCACGGCATTGATCGCGATCGCCTAGGTCAAATTGAAGCAGCCTTCCGCTGCCGATCGCCGCAAGGGTTTGGTCGGCGCCTGCGCGATCGCGGTGATAATGCGCAACGATCGTAAACCCGTCGGACGCGAGCCGCTCGGCGATCGCTCGGCCGATACCCTTGCTGGCGCCGGTAATCAGAATAGTGCGGTCCATCATTTAATTCTCTGGCTGGGGCAGAATACTATTGTCGGCCTGATACAGCTTTAATTGCGCACTGGCGATGATTTTACCATCGATGGTAATACGGCTGGCGAAAGCCGTCATCGGATCATCGCGAAAGATCAGCTCGACAACGATTAACAAATGGTCACCGCGTTGGAACCACGGCACGGTCACGCGAAAATCGCGCGAGCCGAGCAGCATACCGATTTTAACCTTTCCTCTCGCATCAAGCGCGTGCGCACCGGCATACGCTCCGCACGCTTGAGCCATGTATTCGAAACCGACATGACCGGGTACGCCTTCCGGATGCAAAAAAAGGCTATCCGAGGTGATAGTGACGGCCGCGACTAATGAGGTCTCATCGTAAGCGATGGCTCGATCTAGCAGAATCATCGGATACTCATGCGGGAGGAGCGCAGCGATAGGATATGGGCAAGTCCGCATCTACCATCCCCGGCCGAGGATCACCGACGCGTTGCTACCGCCGAAGGCGAATGAATTACTCAGAGCGGCGCAGCGATTGGGTAGTCCAACGCGTTGATCAACTCGCACGAGATTGAGTACAGGGATAGCGGAGTCGGCTTCGCCGTCCCATAGATGCGGTGGCATCCGGCCGGTCGAAAACTGTGGCTCAAGCATGAGCCATAGCAAGGCGGCCTCGGCGGCCCCCGCTGCACCGAGCATATGTCCTGTCATCGGCTTGGTCGAACTGCATGGCGTTCCCAACCCAAATACCTGGGAGACGGCACTTGCCTCCATCGCGTCGTTCAGTTCGGTCCCAGTACCGTGAAGGTTGATATAGCTGATAACGTTGGGAAGGAGACGAGCATGCTGCAATGCTCGCTTCATTGACATTATGGCACCGGCCCCCTCCGGGTCGGGGGCGCTGACGTGATAAGCGTCGGAACTCTCGCCGACACCCATCAGCTCAACGGGCGAAGGTTCGCGAGAGAGGAGAAAGACCGCCGCGCCTTCTCCAATATTTATACCGTCGCGATTGCGACTAAATGGATTGCAATAATCATGGGCTAGCGCTTCGAGCGAATCGAAGCCGTTGAGAGTCATGCGGCAAAGCGAGTCCGCTCCGCCGGCGATCGCCGCGTCGCAAAGGCCTGTGGCAATAAGGCGTTGGGCAGAAGCCAGGGCCTTGGCGCTGGAGGAGCAGGCCGTTGTAATCGTGTATGCGGGCCCCGTCAGCTTCAGATAGGCGGCGGTGAAGGCGGCAAGGTTACCGATTTCCTGCCGACTGTATCGATAGCCCGGAGGCCAGGAGCCTCCCGCAATTCGCGACGCCAAGGCTTGTTCGCCTTCGGCGATACCGGAAGTGCTCGTGCCCATAACCACCGCAACGCGGTCGGCACCGACACTATTGGTCATTATAAGTATGTCACGTTCGATCTGGCGGAGAGCGGCGAGCGCGAGCTGGTTGTTCCGGCATGCGAAATCACTTAGATGATCTGGCAGATGCGGCAGCTTCCAAGGGATGGCACCGACGCGAACTGGGCGATGCGGCAACAAATCCGTCCGCTGGACCAATCCGCCGCGCGATCCCTCGAAAAGGAGGCTGGCCACTTCTCCCTTATCCCGCCCAAGCGGGGTGATGAGCCCGAGGGCATTGAGAAAAACCTTCATCGAGCCAACTTCGAGAGCGTAACCCGGCAGACTCACTACTGACGCATGCAAGTGCTGCGGTGTATTACAGATAGCATGGATAGGCCTGCGCGATAATCGGAACGATGAGGCGAGCGGTTGACGCCGACGTTCGCACTACGAGGTTTTACCGCGATCGCTCGCCAGCGGAGAGAAGATAAATGCGAAAATCGTTCCGGCCAGCAACGTTATGCCGAAGGCGTGCACCGCGTAGGTGCGGCTGAAGCCCAACAGGCCGAACGACAACAGCGTCGCCATCATCGCGAGCCATACCCCAATCATCGTGGCTGGACGGTGCGGAGGCGTGGCTTCGCGGCAGAAAACGGCATAGTCAAAGCCGATCGATAGAACCAGAACCAATGCGAGGGCGCCGAAGAAGTTGAAAGTCACACCGGCGAGAGCTCCGACAGGCGGAGCGAGCGTGACGGCAGCGACAGGCGGCAGCAAGGTCCGAAGACTGCCTCGCAAGCCATAGTGCCACATCAGCACTGGCATCATCAGGAGAGTCGAGACGACGATCAGAATCAGAGCACGACGACGATATTCGGTGAGGATACTCGTTACTTCACCGGCAGGGTCGGCGAAATGCACGCCCGGGACACCTTCGGTGATCCGGCAGAGGTCGTCCGGCCTCGTTACGCCATTGAGTAGAACGACCTGGCTCGCTTCCGTGGGGCCGGACTCCAGTATGAGACTTCGGAGAAAACTGAGCGGGGAGCTAACTGCAATAGCGTCCGGAGTCAGGAAATTATTACTAGTTGTGTCCGGCTCTATCCCTCCGATCAAACCCAGCCGCTGATAGTAACCGGCAAGATATGGCCGTAGCAGACGCTCACGGACCAATTGGGAGTCAGACCGTTGACGCTTGATCGAAGGGATGAATTGGGCGAGCGCCTCGAAGCCGCGAAGTGCGCCCTCGTGGCGCGCGACTTTTAGTTCTTCGATCAATAGTTCTTCGGATTGCAGCACACATTCGGTGTTTTTGCCCTGCACAAGGAAAAACTCGGTGCCACCGGCAATTCCGGTCAAACGCCGAATGGCTGACTCATCGGCTCTAAGATCGCTCGCTAACGCCTGCTGATGACGTAAATCGTCATCGATTTTAAGCCGCGAAAATCCGGCAACGGCGATCAATGCGCAGATGGCGATAAACCCGACGCGCCACCGGCGATAACGATAGTCTTGCCAGAACGCCCACAGCAGGTTGGCCATCGCCATGATGGGTGCGCTCTCGCGCAGCGGATCGGCCCGATCGAGCAGTGGCAGCCATAATACGAGAGTAAGAAAAGATACCGCGAGACCGGTGGAGGAGAAAACCGCGAGCTGGCGGAGGCCGGGAAAGGACGCCAGCATAAGTGTGAGGTACCCGATCAAGGTGGTTGTGACACCAATCGTTATACCCGGGAGAACGCGCCGCAACGCCAATTGCGGCGAACCGGCATTGGGACCACAGCGGGCAGCGACATACTGAAGGCAATAGTCAATTGCGATGCCGATCAAGCTGACGCCGAAGAGCAAAACAATCACGTGAATTCCGCCGAACACGGTGAGGCATACGCTAAAGGCACAGACCACGCCGGTGGCGATAGCAAGAAGCGTCAGCCATAACGGCCGCGCCTCGCGAAAGACGGCGAGAATCAGAATGATCGTTCCAACCAGTGAGACGGCGGCAATCAGACTGGTCTCGGTTATCGCGCTTGCGGCCCCCTCGTTGGCATAGAAGATTGCGCCGACACGAAGGACTTCAAGGCCGGGCATCTGCGCGCGCAACCTGCTGGTAATTCCATCGAAGATTGCAATGAAGCGTTTCTGAAATGCGAGCGCATAGACATTCCCCTGCAATTGCGCCGAGACTAGCACCCAGGTCTGCGATCGGTCATGGACGGTGAGCACACCGTCATCGAGTGACACGTGCGCGAACGGCAATGGCAGGCCAGTGAGAAAAGTCTGGAGTAGTTGAAACGGATCACGCCGCAACATGGTTACGTCAATTAGCGCTTCGGGCCCGTACACCGCGGCCAGGGCGCGATCCATGATCCGATCCCCTTGATTGTTTTGAAGCAATTCCCGTTCGTCGCTGGTGAGCAGACCAAAGCGATATGGAAAATACATTTCTCCTAACGCGGTTAGACTATCGGCAGGAAGATGATAACTAACCGACAACGTCAAGCCCGAGTGCGCGAGTGCATTGGCGATCGCAGCCCCGGCGGCGCGAGCGATTGAACGATCTTTATCGCCGGCTAGGACAAAGACACGCCGCGCCAGTCGCCTGGTGGCCAGATCCTCGGCGCGTTGGACAGCAGCATCTTGCTTTTCCTGGACCAGCAGGGCAGTCAGATCGGTCTGGACCGTTACTCCTCGCTGGAACTGAATACCGAGCCAGACAGCGGCGCATACTACGATGATCAGCCAAGCGAAGGCAGCGCGCTTCATTCCAATTTTTCGTTCAGTAGGTGGGCATCTGAACCGCTTGGCGGAGCGTTCGTAACCACCTGATTGAGAAATGCAACGTGATCCGAGTCCCCGTTGGCCCGCATCAGATCAACGGTGTCGATATGGCCGCTGCCGGCAAGAACGATCCAGGCGAGGCGCGTGGCCGGCGGACCTTCGGAGCGCTTTGGGATCATGACGATACGCCAGGCGCGCCGATCTCCGGTGCAAGCGACCGTGAAATCTTCTTGCAGCGCAGACCAGTCGCCGATTATAGCCCGGTCAAGCGAGTCGTAGAGATGAGCGAAGAAAGGGACTTTGGCGCTTGGGAAACCTTGCACCTGTTTGCCGTCCACGATGCGCCGAATTCCTTGCGGCGTGATCACCGTGACACTCTGCACAGGCTCTTCGGTACGCCAAATAATACCGAGGCCCGGCGCAACGATAAAATCGCCTTCAGTTTTGAGAGGAGCCGCCAGGCCTCGCAGGTGGCGCTCCTGAACGAAGCGGCCATACAACGTAACACCCGGCGTCAATGCTGGAAACACGGCTGCGACGTCTGAATGGCCGGCGGAAGCCAACGCCATCATCGCGGCAAACAGCACGATTGCGATGCGCAAAGCTGCTGCCCTACTTAACCACGCGGCCGATCATTGTGCGTCGCTACTCGCCATGGCGGAGGTATCAAGCCAGAAATCAAAAAAGTTGTACCATTGCAAAGGATCGATCAGGCAGAAGCTTTCGAGGCGGCGCGCGTAACGACCGGCCCATTGCGCGATCGCAGCACTCCTTTCGCGGCGTGGCAGTTCGATGCGATCGGCAAACTTCTCGAAATAGAGCTTATAAGATCCTTTGACGCGCAGGCAGAACATCAGATAGACAGGACATTCGAGCAGATGGGCCAGCAGATACGGGCCTTGCGGAAACGGCGCAAGGTGTCCGAGGAATGGCGCCGGACTGACACGATCCGAGTCGGGCGCGCGATCTCCCGCGACAGCGACCCATCCGCCGTCTTCGATGACATCCTTCAAGGCCATTATGGTGCCCGGATTAACTTCGGTGACCTGAATTGTATCGACTAGTGCTTCGGGCCGGAATCTTTGGAGAATGTGCATGAAATTTTCGGCGTGGCGCGTATGCACCAAAAGCTTGATGCGTGAACGCTGCGAATCATTGAGCAATGCACGGCTGATCTCGGTATTGCCGAGGTGAGAGACGATTAGCAGGATGCCCTCCCCGCTCGCATTGACGTTGTCCAGAGTGCGACGGTCAGAGGCTTCGGTCTCAATCTTCGCCGGACTAATACCACCCATCCAGGCGGCAAACAGATCAACCGTTTTGCAGGCGAAGCCGAAAAAATGCCTGAAGGAGTCAACCCATATTGGATCGTGGTCGAAGCCCTGTGCAAAATAAGCGCGCCGCAAAAAGACCCGCGAGGAACGGCGCTGTTCACGGTTGCTCATATAGAAATAGGCTGTGATCGGAAAGACGACAGCCATGCAACCGTAACGACCAGTCAGGCGATAGAAGAGCGCGAGAATTCGGAGTCCGAGATAGACGCCGCGTTCGCTCAATGCTGACCAATGAACCGCCATCCGCGCTTCTGTATCTACTTCATTGCTAGGCGCCGCTGACAGGCGGCGATTGCGAAGAATCTGGCGCAGGCGGAACGGCATCGCAAGAACCAGGCGCGTATGCATTTTCGTGATTCGCCAGTTGTCACCGATCAAGTCGAAACTGGAAACGTTGTTGGTGGGATATGCGACCCGCACCGGAACGAAAAAAACCGGTGCGCCCGCCCATATCATGCGCACCATCACGTCAGGATCAAATTCCATCCGACTGCCGAAACGCCTCGAACACAATAGCGCATTGAGACGATTGAGCGGATAGACTCGCAACCCGCAAAGAGTATCTGGAGGATGCAGTGAAAGGGTTTCGATACCGACCCAGAAGTGCGTAATCCAGCGTCCGACACGCCGCGAACGTGGCATAGTTTCGTCGTAAAGCGGAGCTCCAGCTATGAGCGCTTCAGGATGGGCCTTCGCGAGTGCAAGCATAGCGTCGACATCGGCCAGATCATGTTGGCCGTCCGCATCGATTTGCAAGGCATGGGTGAAACCAGCGTCAGTGGCCAACTCGACGCCTTTCATCACGGCAGCGCCTTTGCCTCGATTAGTTGGAAAGCGATGGACCGTGACGTCATCGGCGGGAACATGAAGGGCGGCAAGCACCCGCTGATGGACGCTGTCGCTACCGTCGTCGATCACAAAAATGGACAGGCCGTCTGCGGCCAATCGCTGAACGATCGTGCCTATAACGCCAGTGTGATTGTAGCTGGGAATTATGCCGCAGCAGCGGAAGCTCATACGCGCCCCGGCTCCAGTCCGACACGGCCCGACGACACGACACCGTCGCGCCCCTCGTAGGTAAACACAATTTGCTGCCGCGTGACGTGATGCTCGATCGTAAGCCACAAATGGTCGCCGGGACTAATCGGTTGACGGAATTTAACTTGCAACGAGCCAACCGAAGCCGAGGCGAGTTCGAAATAGTGCCGGGCGTATTCCACGGCCCATTCAATCTGCACAATTCCAGGAAGGATTGGAAAGTTCGGGAAGTGGCCGCGAAAGTAGATGAGACCGCGTGGGATCATCAGATTCAGCTCGACGCGATTGAGCGCAAGTTTTTCATCGAACAGAACCGGTTCGGTTACGTTCAGCTCTGCCAGTTGAGCACTCATCCCGACTGACCGAAAAGATCTCTGAGATCAGCGTTGCGGCGTTTTCCCAATCCGTCCACCGGCATGGCGTCAACGAACCGCCAGCGGCGGGGCAGTACGGCAGCATCTTCGCTATGCGCCAGTTCGCGCCGGAGCATCCGTTCGAAGCGAAATTTGCCGAGCTCAGCGATATCCCTCTTGCCCACCGGGGAGAGCTCGGCGACCACTCCGAGATACAATGAGCTTTCGGCAAGCGTAATTACGGCCGCTGCGGAGACCCATGGCAACGCTGCCACCGAGCGCTCCAGTCGGTCAAGACTTACTCGCTTCCCTTCGATCTTAACTATGCGATCGATGCGGCCATCAAGCCGAAACTGTCCATCAGCGGCGAGCGTGATACGGTCCGCCTGCTCCGCCCAGCCTCGATGAGAAGCATGTGCCGAACGTAGCAACAACACACCATCAGTTCCAACCTTGACTTCGACACCTTGAAAAGATCGCCAAAGCCCCGGAACCGCAGCGCTATCGCGCCATCCAATAACGCCCGCTTCGGTGCTGCCGAAGATTTCAGTTGGCCGGCAACCGAAAATGGCAAATGTCTCTTCGGAAGCTGATTCGGGCAATGGCGCACCAGCAGTGATCACGATCAAAGGCTTGAGCGCAGGCGGCAGGGGCGGCAGTCCGCCAAGACGTATGAGCTGGGCGGGACTCGAAACGATCACTGCGCCTGGCGTCAAGCTGTCCAGCAATGGTTCCCAGGCGATTTGGAAATCTGATTGGAAGGGCCGCCCGCCTAGTAGTGGCCACATTAGGCGGAACGTCATGCCAAAGACGTGCTGATGGGTAACAGTGCCGAAAACCCGAGCCCCTTCCAGTTGTGCGCCCCAGAGTGTTTCGAGCGCGCGCGCTTCGAGTTCGAAATTCTCCAGGCTCTTTTGCACTTCCTTCATCGCACCGGTGGAACCCGAGGTGAAGAAGCTTATGCTGCTGCGCTGTAGCTCAAGCCTTAGAGAAGCGCTTTCACTGCCGCTTTGCTCGAGCGCAAGAGTAGGTAGGCCGGCACCCCCCATATTAGTATCGATCAGCAGGACGTCAAATCCATCGCGAAGTTCGCTCAGGGTGCCTGACTGCAGGTTGGGCGGAAGGATAACGCATGAGCCAATATGGATTGATGCGAGCAGACCGGTCACGAACCAATATGCTTCCTCGCATACCAGTGCGGTGCGGCGAATGCGTTTGGCGCGCAGGCGTTCGGCATTATGAACGATGTCGGCGCGCCAGCGTGCGAGTGTAATCGGCTCGCCATTTAAGAAAGCGATCGGGTGGGTGTCCGGGCGCGCGCCGGCGAGCAAATCAGTCAGCGCTACGATCGCCATGCTGGACTGCGCGTGCCGTCAGCCGGCCGGAAAAAGAACTCGCCTGCCAGCAATGCGCCCATGATCAAGTAAGCGATCAAGCCGTTGTAGAGCGTCCAGAGCTTGATGCTGCCGCTGAATGCCGTCGCGGCCGAGATAGAAGCATTTATCATGAAGAAAGCAAGCCAAACGATTGTGACGTTGCGCAGATAATCCGCTACATGTGGAGGCAAATCCGGCCGCCGCAGCCGCACTACCTCTTCGATGATAGTTGGAGGACGCAACAGTGAGTAAGCAAATACACCTCCAAATCCGAGACTAATAACAATCGGGTACGCCTTCAGTCCCACGATCGGCGAGGCTGCAGCGAGAATGATCAGCGCAACCGCTCCGGCGATGTAAGGCAGCCTCGTGCGAGGAATCTGCTCACGCAAAACGACCATTCTCAACGCAAGGAGAGCCGCGATGCCGGCAACTATGATCCGCGGAGAAAAATATCCCAGACCGAAATAAACCCCGAAAGGATAAGCCATCACTGCGAGAACACCGATAATCTTAAGACTGCGCTTCAAAAGCCAGGCGTTGATAGATTTTATCGACGACATCGCTAACCGTACGAACACTTTTGAATTCTGCGGACTTGATCCGCTTGCCGGTGTATTGCTGGAGTCTCGCCATCAAGTCCACGGCGTCAATACTGTCTAGATCGAGGTCTTCCGCCAGACGCGCGTCCGGAGTAATCTTTTCGGACGGCAAGTCGAAGAGTTCCCTCAATACGTTGCGCAACTCGCTCGCGATTTCCTCCTTCGACAGCATCTCAAACCTTCCTCTGCGACTCGATAAAGCGTGCGATGCTGCGGACCGTCGCAAAAATAGCGCGTATCTCTTCTTTCGATCCCTGAGGCCGCACCTCATATTTCTTGCGTATAGCCATACCCAGCTCTAGCCCATCGATCGAATCGAGCCCGAGCCCATTAACGAATAGCTGTTCGTCACTGGCGATCTGGTCAGGTGTAATATCCTCAAGGCGGAGCGCATTGACGATGAGTTCCTTCAATTCGCGCTCAAGATCATCCATGACTAAGCCTTCTACCGTAATCCGATTCGATCTGTGAAACCAATTTTCTCGCCTGCAGTGCGCGAGAACTGCGTTCGCTACGCGGATAACTCACTGGGTCGATCAGTTCCCCGGCCTCGACGCGAAAATGCGGCGGCGAATCGGGGATTCTGTAGCAAGGCTCGCCCTTGGTCAGCGTCAGCGGCTCGCAGATGATTACAACGGGCCTCAGAGCCGCGCCACTGGCGAGCGCGACATGGGCGAATCCCCTGTGAAACCGTAGCGGCTGCCCAGGAACTGAGCGTGTTCCTTCCGGAAAGATGATCAGATTATAGCCCGCGCAGAGGACCTTCCGGCACTTCTCAATAAACAGCTCTGGTTCGTCGTCGTTCCGTATATACCCAGCGGCGCGAACTACCGGCCGAAGCATCGGATTAAGCCACAGCTCGGGCTTGCCCACGCACTTTGCATCCGGCAGCAACGCCATCAAAATTACAATGTCGATCAGCGTTGGGTGGTTCGCAACAACGAGTTCGCCTCTGCAGGCCTGAAGCTTCTCGCGTCCGATTACTTCCAGTTTGAGGATTCCCATTGATTGCAGCACCCAAAGGTACAAACGGAAGCTATCTCGAATGATACTTTGTGCACGCCGGTTGCGTGCCTTCTCATTCCGGATAAATAACGTCGCTGCTGGTATTACCGTCAGCGCTAGTGCAACGCCACCGATCCCCAGAGCGGTAAACGCCAGCAGGGTCCACATCAAGCGCCAAAAATAGAAGCACCGCTTACGCATGGCGCCAGCTCTGCGCGGATGCATCGGTAAGGCGTTGATCGCCGGTGCTTCCGAGAAGAAATCTTAGAAAGGCGACGGCCTGCCCCGTAGCCGATTCAGGCAGGTCCTTCGGCCTCTTTGTCGTCAGATCGAGTAAGATGTGATCGTGGCCTGGCCGAGGGGCCGTAAGCAGTAGGGCTAGCGCTACACAGGTCTCGTCGCCCTCGCAGATTTCGCTGTACGGGTCCGGAAGTGACTCGTCTGTATAGACGAGCAGCACCGGCTCGTCCGCGCGCTCCATCAAACAGGCAGTGGCTTCGATCAGGCCGGATCGGAAGCTGTCAGCGCCGGCCGCAATCGTTGTATGACCCGCCATATTGCGCCGTGCGATTGAGAGGAGGCCGGCGAGCGCATTATGCACCGAAAGGCTGAAATCGGCAGGCGATACGCCTTCGTTTGCGGCAAGCGCGAGCAGGATATTAAGCGTCCGCTGGAACTCGCCGTGCCGTGAACAGAAGATAAACCGCGCCGGTCGCGCCGACAAATCGAAAGAAGCCCTGAGCGCCATCTGTCCCATTGCGGTGACCCGCCGTCGCAGGAGCGGTGGCAGTGTCATCGACGACCCAGTCTCCGGCGTGACCGCCAGGCCGCGCGCCCATGCTAGCCATTGCTCGCGCGACTCAAGACCAAGACCGCAAGCCATCCATTGCTCAACGCAGAATCGAGCCTCCACGCCCAATGCGAAACTCCCGCACTTACCCCCCTGCACCATAGCGTTTAAGCCCTAAGGCAAAACCTCGATCCAAGCGACGTTCGGCGCCTCCGAAAGGTCTCGGCAACGCAGCCGATCTTCTCTTATCGCCTAAGAATTGGCTATAGTCTAATTATCGAAAGTATTCAAATGCTATCTACAGCTTACTGCGAGATAAGATCGTGCGCTAACGACGATCGCGGAGTGGCTAATTCCGACCGCCGCCTGATTACCTGTCCAGGCCGGGTCAAACGCCCTGCACAAAGCCGTGTCGCGCGCCAGTTATTGCATTCGTTGCTACAGCGAGATCAGTTGAGCTCGCCATCTATGCATCTGGTTCAAGAACCTGACGGCCGGCCAAAACTCTATTGTGACAACCGACCGTCGGCGATCGCGATCTCACTCAGTCATAGCCGCCGGATCGCTGCCTGTGCCATGACTGATCTTGGCTCGATTGGTATCGACGTCGAATTCTGTGCAGACCGTCCAGTTGAGGAATTAGCCGCAATTGCATTTGGTCCTGAGGAGCAACACGCGGTCGCACGGGGCGGTTTACGGGCCTTCTATAGGATTTGGACCATGCGCGAGGCGTTAGTTAAGGCAAGCCGAACTGCGGCTGCCCGCATGACCGATGATTGCGATTACTTCGCTTGCCCACCGACGAGTGGCGGGTGGTGCACTGTTCTCGATAACCAGCCGTGGGTCTTCTGGTCGGGTTTCCTCTCCGGCAATTACGCGTTTGCCGTGGCTTTGGCTCCTCAATCCTCTACTTCGTTTCCGGACAGTTTGGCTTTTGAGGTTGAGCAATTCAGCTTCACAACGCTAATGCCGGGATAGTTCCAGCCCGGCACTACGGTTCATTTGGTGAGCCTCACCACGTTCCCCTTTAACGCGACTCCTGCGATGACGGCCCCAGCGTGGCATTCGAATTCGCTCTTGTCTGGGATTTCGATCTTGTCGTAATAACTGACTATATTGATCACAGCGTTACCGCG
>Ga0335075_10010896_pt1 | contig 13774 bp, 7 predicted proteins | sample Lox_Sample_24_FD_206723 | JGI IMG/M metagenome (GOLD analysis project Ga0335075, IMG submission 206723) | Soil microbial communities from Loxahatchee National Wildlife Refuge, Florida, United States - Lox_Sample_2.4 | ecosystem: Environmental > Terrestrial > Soil > Wetlands | place: USA: Florida...
GACCGACGCCGAACGCCGACAGGTCCGGGTAGCTGCCGAGCAGCACCGGGTCGGCGAACAGCCGGTTGTGCAGGGTGTCGTAGGCCGCCGCCGCCGCGACATCGGCGGGGCTGTCCGTGGCCGGCCAGGCGGGCGCGTGGTTGTTGGTGACCGCCACCTGCCTGGCGCCCGCCGAGCGCAGCGCCGCCACGGCAAGGCCGTGCCCCAGCAGCTGGTGGTGTGCCACGGGCAGCGCGCCGAGCAGCAGGGACTCCCCGGGGGCGTGCACGCCGAGCCCGTAGCCGAACGCCATGACCACGAACGGCTCGTTCAGCGTGATCCACAGCGGTATCCGGTCGGCGAGCCGTTCGGCGGCGATCTCCGCGTAGTCGGCGAAGCGGTACGCGGTCTCCCGCGCCAGCCAGCCGCCGGCGTCGTCCTGGAGCGGCTGGGGCAGGTCCCAGTGGAACAGGGTGGGCACCGGGGTGATGCCCGCGGCCAGCAGGGCGTCGGTCAGCCGGTCGTAGAAGTCCAGGCCGGCCTGGTTGGCCGGGCCCTTCCCGTCCGGCTGCACCCGCGGCCAGGCGATCGAGAACCGGTACGCGTTCAGCCCGAGGTCGGCCATCAACCCGACGTCGGTCTGCCAGCGGTGGTAGTGGTCCGCGGCGACGTCGCCGGTCTCGCCTTCCCTGATCGCGCCCGGCTTGCGGCAGAACACGTCCCAGACCGACTCGCCGCGGCCGTCCTCGGCGACCGCGCCCTCGATCTGGTACGCGGAGGTGGCAACGCCCCAGGCGAAGTCGGCAGGGAAACGCGGCATCGCTGCATCGGCCATAGTGTGTCTCCCGCTCGCCTAGGGGCGCCGCGCGGCGCCCGCTTCCCTGGTCGTTCCCCCGCCGTTCAGCCCAGGCGGCACCGCGCCCCTCGGCTCGCTCATGTGGCGAGCGTACGCCGAATCGTGATCACGCAGAACCTGGCATTTCCGTGCCCGCGCCGGGACGCGCGTTAGGCGAGCGTCGTCCAGCCGCTGGCCGGCAGGTTGTTCGCCGAGACGTTGGTGACGTTCAGCAGCGCACCGCTGGTGCCGGACGCGGCGTTGATGAACGAGGTCGCGCTCGCGCTGGGCCCGTTCTCCGTGCACCCGATCAGGGTGAGCTTGGACTCGGCGTTCTGCACGAGGATGCCGGTGCCGCCGTTCCGGTAGACCCAGCAGCCGACCACGCTGTTGCCCGTGCCGGACTGGAACGTGAAGCTGCTGGCGCTGGTCGATTCCGCCCCGCAGCCGTTCAGCGTCACCGCGTAGCATCCGGCCAGCTCGTACCCGTTCGCGTTGCTGTCGGCCGCGCAGCCGTCAAGCACCGAGTACTGGAGGTTGGTCAGGGAGTACCCGGTGCCCGCGTTCGCGTTCGCGTAGCAGGTCGAGAACCGGCAGCTCGTGCACGCCACGGCCGCGGTCACATGGAATCCGTCACCCCCGTTCACCATGCTGACCACGCTGTCGAACTCGCTCACGATCGGCTGGTTCACGTACACGCCGTGGGATCCCCAGTGCGACATCGTCACCCGCTGGACCCTGGTGTAGGGAGCGTCCGGGTTGGCGGAGACGTCAACGTCGATGGCGGCGCCGCTGCCCGAGGACGGGCCGTACAGCCACAGGTCGGAGACGCTGAGGTACTCGCCGTCGACGCACTGGATGCCGTTGGCGGTGGTGGACGACTGCTTGATCAGGGTGGCGCCGACCCCGTCGCCCTGGATCGTGGTCTTGATGCCCGGCGTGAGCGCCGCCGAGATCAGGTAGGTGCCGGCCGGCAGGTAGACGACGGCGCCGCTGGCCGGGACGGAATCGAGCGCCGCCTGGATCGCGGCGGTGGAATCCGTCTCCCCGGTGGGATCGGCCTGGAACTGCGAGACCACGTTGATCCACCCGCTGCCCGGAACGTAGCTCGTGGCCGCCAGCTCCGTGGCCTTGGCCGAGACCGCGGCCCTGTTCAGCGGCGAGGCTTGCGCCGATGACGCGGCTAACGCTGGCGCCGCGGCGGCCAGCGCAGCGACGCCGGTCGCACCCGCGAGAGTCCCGGTCAGCAGCGAGCGCCGCGACGGGGCTGCGCCGCCCGTATCTTTCCTTAGCCCGGCCCGCTCTCTGTTCACCACAAGACCTCCGACGTTGGAGACGGGGCTGCATGCCGGGCTACCGCCGCGCGCTGGCAGCGTCCGTGACGACTTGATGATCCGCCCCCATCGAGGGTTAAACATGGATATTAGCGACCTCTGCCCGTGCCGCGCGGCAACTTCAGCGACCGTGGCGTCCCCCGGGCGCCCCGGCGGGTCGGTGCCCCGCACCGGGCGAGCGTCAGGCCGCGGCCGCCGCGAGCGTCAGGCCGCGCCCTCGGCCACGGCGTCGGTCACCTCGGCCTGGCGGGCGGCCAGCTCGGCGGCGTATTTATGCTCGTCGACCCGCTCGGCGATCTCCTCGTCCGCGCGCATCAGCGCGTCCAGGTCGCTCGTGGCGGCGTCCATCACCCCCAGGTCGGCGAACGTGCGCTGCACCTTCGGCCCCCACAGCCCGATGTCCTTGACGCACGGCACGATGCGCGAGAACAGCAGCGTCCGGAACGCCTGCTGCACCGGGGACTGGTCGGTGAACTCCAGGCACTCCTGGACGTTGAAGCCCATCCGCTCCCAGACCTCCTGCGCCTGGAACCGGTTGCGCATCAGGTAGCAGCCCTCGACGACGAACTCCTCGCGGTCGGCCCGCTCGGCCTCGGTCAGCTCCTTGTAGTAGTCCCGCAGGGCCAGCCGCCCGAACGCCACGTGCCGTGCCTCGTCCTGCATCACGTACGCGAGCAACTGGGTGACCAGGGCGTTGTTGGACATGTCCCGGTGCACGCCGAAGGCGGCCAGCGCCAGCCCCTCGATCAGCACCTGCATGCCCAGGTAGGGCAGGTCCCAGCGGGAGTCGCTGAGCGCGTCGGAAAGCAGCGTGGCCAGGTCCGGATTGACCGGGTAGTACAGCCCGATCTTCTCCCGCATAAACCTGGAGTACAGCTCGACGTGCCTGGCCTCGTCCATGGCCTGGGTGGCCGCGTAGAACTTCGAGTCCATGTCGGGCACGGACTCCACGATCCGCGCCGCGACCGTGAGCGCGCCCTGCTCGCCGTGCAGGAACTGGCTGAACAGCCACGCCGACAGGTGATGCCCGAGCTCGTCGCGTTCTTTCTGGGAAAGGACCTCCCACTGCCGCGACCCGTAGATCGGGGAGAACTCCTCGGACACCTCCATGACGTTGGCCGGGTCGACCGGGATCGACCAGTCGATCCGCTTGGCCGCGTCCCACTGCTTGTCCTTGCCGCGCTGGTAGAGATCAAGCAGGCGGCTCCGCCCGTCGTCGTACTCCCAGGTGAACCTCGTCGCTCCCGCCGCCGGGACGTCCCACGTGCCGGGCGGGACTGGCGTCGTGTAATGGTCGTAGGTGCTCACCGCAGGCTCCCCAGGTAGACCTGCCGCAGATATTACTCGCTAGTACGAAAAGTCTCCAGAGCCGGAATCTGAACGTCACGCATGCCGCGCCGGCCTGGCCTACTCGTGCATCGGGTGCTCGTGCGCCGCGTGCCCGGAGGGTTCCAGCTGGAACGTCGAGTGCTCGACGTCAAAGTGCCCGCGCAGGCAGTCCTGCAGCCGGTCCAGCATGCCGAAGCACTTGCCGTCGTCGAAGACGGCCGTGTCCACCACCACGTGCGCCGAGAGCACGGGCAGCCCGGACGTGATCGTCCAGGCGTGCAGCTCGTGCACGTCCATGACCCCGCTCAGCGCGGTCATGTGCTGCCGGACCTCGCTCAGGTCCATGCCCCGGGGGCTCGCCTCGAGCAGCACGTCCAGGGTCTCCCGCAGCAGCCGCCACGTGCGGGGCAGGATCAGCAGCCCGACCGCGAGCGAGGCGATCGGGTCGATGCGGGTGAACCCGGTGGCCGCGATCACCACGCCGGTGACGATGACCGCGGCGGCGCCGAGCAGGTCCGAGGCGACCTCGAGGAACGCGCCGCGGAGGTTCAGGCTCTCCGACTGACCCTGGCGCAGCAGCACCAGCGACAGCGCGTTCGCGGCCAGGGCGATCACGCCGAACGCGATCAGCAGCCCGGAGTGCACCGCCGTGGGGGTCACGAGCCGCTCGATCGCGTTGACGGCGATAAAGCCGGCCATGGCGAGCAGCAGCACGGCGTTGGCCATCGCCGCCAGGATCTCCGCCCGGGCGTACCCGAACGTGCGCCGCTGCGTGGGCGGCCTGGCGGCCATGTACGCCGCGAGCAGGGACAGGCCGAGGCCGGCCGCGTCGGCGGCCATGTGCGCCGCGTCGGCGAACAGCACCAGTGAGCCGGTGAGCACGGCGCCGATGACCTCGGCGATCGCGACCGTCGCCGTCAGCAGCAGCACCGCGATCAGCACCCGGCGGTACCGCCCGGTCGCGGTGGGGTCGTGCGAGTGCCCGGTCATGGGCCCTTCCGCCGCCTGGGCCCGCCCCGCTTCGGCGGCCCGCCGCCCGCCGGGCCCTGGTCGCTGCCGGGGCCCCCGGGCGTCGAGCCCGGTGCACCGGGGGCGACCAGCTCGTAGGCCGGGTTGACCATGACCGGGCCGCCGGCGCGCATCCCGACCTGGCCGCGGAACCTGACCCGGGACCCGCACTCCAGGCCCGGTATCCGGGACCGGCCGTAGAACAGCGCGGTCAGCTGGCCGGTCGAGTCGGCGATCTCGGCGGCGAGCACGTTGTTGTGCTCGACCGGGCGGATCTCGACCGCATACACCCGGCCCTCCACCGTGGCCCGGCCCGGCTTGGTGAGCGTCCCGATCGGCTGCACGCCCGGGGGCGGCGCCGGCCGGTCGTACGCGGTCCCGTCGCCGGAGGCCCCGGCCTCGGCCGCGGTCGCGTCGGCCACCGCCACCTCCGGCACCGCCATGTGTGCCGCGTCGGCGGCCTCGTCCCGGCGGCCATCGCCGTCGCCGCCGGCGGGCGCCCTCGCGGCCCCGGCCCGCCCGCGCGCGTTACGTTCAAGCGGTGCCGCGGGTTCGACCGCCTGCTCTGGGGCGCCGGCCTGCTCCGGGACCTGCTGCCCATCGGCCGCGGCGGCCGCCCGCCGGCGCTGTATGGCTTCCAGCCGGTTGCGGACGTCGAACGGCACGATCGTGGCGGCCGCGTGCGGGATCCGGCTCACCACGGCGGCGATCTTGTCCGCCGTGCGGTCGTGCAGCAGCCGGCCGAGCAGCGGGGAGTAGCTGCGCCGGGGCAGGATCGCGGTGACCCCCACGCCCGGCAGCGCCGCCTCGGCGTTGACCAGTTCCGCCGCGCACCTGGCGATCCGCCGGTCCGCGCAGTCGACAAAGTCGAGCGGGATACCGGTGTTGGCGCTCACCCAGTCCCGCCGGAGGATGTCCGCCTCGACGTTGTCGACCACGAAGTGCACCGCGTGCAGCGTGGTCGGCCGCAGGCTGCGCGCGTACCGCAGCGCGGCGACGGTGGCCAGGTCGAAGCTGTCGACGAACACGAAGACCGTGCGCCGCGCGTACGTCGGCGGGTCCGGCGGCTTGCCCCGGGTGCTGATCCGCTCCAGGACCGTGGCCTCCATGCGGTACTCCCGGTTCAGCCGGATCAGCGCAGGCACGCCGATGATGAACAGCAGCACGACCAGCCATGCGCCCTCGGTGAACTTGACCACGGCAAAGATCACCACGACGACCGCCGAGATCACGCCCGCCGAGAAGTTGATCACCAGCCGGCGCCGCCAGCCCGACTCCCTGACCCGGTGGTGGTACTTGGCCATGCCCAGGCCGGCCATGGTGAACGCGGTGAACACGCCGATCGCGTAGAACGGGACCAGGTTGTTGACGTTCGCCCCGACGGCGGCGAGCAGGGCGCAGGACAGCACGGCCAGCACCACGATGCCGTTGGAGAACACCAGCCGGTGGCCGCGCTTGGTCAGCCAGCGGGGCAGGAACGCGTCCTCGGCCACGAAGCTGGCCAGGAACGGGAACCCGTTGAAGCTGGTGTTCCCCCCGGTGTACAGGATCAGCGCGGTGGCGGCCTGAACAAAGACGAACATGACGGTGCCGAAGACCGTGTGCCCGAACACGATCTTCGTCTCCTGCGAGATCACCGTGGGGACGCCGTCGACGTACGGCGCCGCGTGGGTGGCGTGGGCCAGCCAGGAGATGCCGGCCACCAGCGTGCCCAGGATCAGGCCCTCGGTCACCAGCACCCGGCGGGCGTTGACGCCCTCGGGCGGCCGGAACGCGCTGACCGCGTTGGACACCGCCTCGATGCCGGTGAGCGAGGAGCCGCCGTTGGCGAACGCGCGCAGCAGCACGAACACCATGCCGAACGCGATCAGGCCGGTGGTGGGCGAGTGCCCGGTGTACTGCCCCGGCAGCGGGTAGTGCTGCCGCGGCAGGTTGCCGAGTATCTCGCGGACCAGCCCCGTGGCGATCATGATGATCACCGAGCCGGCGAACAGGTACGTCGGCACCGCGAACGACCGCCCGGCCTCGCGGATCCCGCGCAGGTTGCCGTACAGCATGAGGAACACGACCGCGATCGAGATCAGCGTGATCTTCAGCGGGCTGTCGATCGCATGCCAGGCCGAGGCGACCGCGGCCGTGCCCGCTGCGACCTGCACGGCCACCGTGACCACGTAGTCGATCAGCAGCGCGACCGCGGCGATCTGCGCCCATTTCGGGCCGAAATTGTCCCGTGCGACGACGTACGAGCCGCCCGCCCTGGTGTAGACCGTGACGACCTCGCGGTAGGACAGGACCACCAGGGCCATCACGAACAGCACGACGCCGGTCAGCGGCAGGATGAGCGTGAACGCCGTGACCGCGAGGCCGGCCCGGAGCAGCTCGATCAGGATCTCCTCGGTGCCGTAGGCCGAGGACGAGATCCCGTCGGGTGCGAGCACCCCGAGCGCGAGCGGCTTGGACAGCCGCTGCTCGCCGAGCTGCTCGTTGATCAGAGGGCGGCCCAGCAGCCGCCGCTTGAGCGAGTACCCAAGGCCCTCGGCTAGATCTGGCTCCCGGCCGAGGAGACCCGCCGCCTTGCGCATGGCCACGCTGCTGCGCCCTCCGGTTCGCTCGTCGCTGACGTGGCCTTCATACCATCGCCGTGGCCTGCGGAGGGAACCCAGGCTCAGTGGCTGCCGGCACCGCCGCAGTGTGTTACCAGGTTAACCGCGTGTTTACGGTGCCCGGGAAGACTGATAGATCCGATCTGGCCGAGATTGGTGCATGGCAGTCTAGGCGGGGTGATCCGGGTAAGAGTACGCCACTGGGTCCAACCCCATCACGGAGGCATGTCATGACCACGACACCGGCAGCCCCGGCCCCCCAGGCAGGCCAGGCCAGCACCGTGCACCTTTCGGAACTGCTGCGCCGGCCGATCACGGACCGCGGCGGCGAGTCGATCGGGCGGCTGGCGGACGTGATCGTGCGGCTGCGCGGTGCGGACGACCCCCTGGTGACCGGCCTGGTCGCGTCGGTCGGCGGCCGCGAGCTCTACGTGCCCATCGACCAGGTGAGCTCGCTGAGCGGCGAAGAGGTCAAGCTCGCGAGCGCAAAGCTGGACCTGCGCCAGTTCGAGCGGCGTGAGGGGGAGGTGCTGCTGCGCAGGGACGTGCTGGGACACCGGCTGATCGACGTGGAGAGCGCCCAGCTGATCAAGGCGTGGGATCTGGAGCTTGAGCGCCGCGGTGCCCAGTGGGTGGTCGCCGGTGTGGACACGCACCGCCAGCCGCGGTGGCTCTTCGGTCCCAGGCACGCCGGCCACGGCGACCATTCGTTCCGCGAGTGGGCCAAGTTCGAGCCCTTGATCGGGCACGCCGGCAGCGAGCTGCTGCGCGGCCCGTTCGCCCGGATCCGCCGGCTCAAGCCCGCGCAGATCGCCGACCTGATCGAGAACGCCTCCAGGGAGGAAGAGACCGAGATCCTCGGCCAGGTGCACGAGGACCCGGAGCTGGAAGCCGACGTCTTCGAGGAGCTCGACGAGGATCTGGCCACGCGGCTGCTGGGCGCGCGGACCGACGCGGAGATCGCCGAGGTGCTGTCGCGGATGCGCGCCGATGACGCCGCGGACGCGATCGCGGAGCTGCCGCAGCGCCGGAGGCAGGCCGTCCTCGATCTGCTCCCGGCCGGCCAGCGCACCAAGGTGCTGACGCTGATGGGGTTCAACCCCACCAGCGCGGGCGGCCTGATGGGCGTCGACTTCCTCGCGGTCTCCCGCGACGCGCCGGTCCGTGAGGCGCTGGAAGCCGTCGCCCGTTCATCCAGCCTGCAGCCGGAGGCGCTGACCAGCGTGCACGCGATCGATGAGCGCGGGACCCTGTGCGGCGTTGCCCGGCTGGTCTCCCTCGTGCAGGCGGATGCCGACGTGCCGCTGAGCGACATCTACGACGATGACCCGGTCCGGGTCGGCGCGGACACCGACGTGGTCGACGTCGCGGTGCTGATGAGCGACTTCAACCTGATCACGATCCCGGTCGTGGATGAGCACAGGAAGATGATCGGTGTCATCACGGTTGACGACGTGCTCGAGGTCACGCTGCCGGACGACTGGCGGCGGCGGGAGGCCGCGCAGCCGCCCGACGCCCACCACGGGGACGCGACGTGAGTGAGTCCCCGCAGCCCCGCGACAGCCCGCCGGAGATCCCGGAGGGCACGGGGCAGCATCCGCCGCCGCAGCGCGACGGCGGGCGGCCGCGGGGCGGGGCGCCGCGCTCGCCTCAGGCACGCCCGGCACGCGGGCCCGCCCGGGCCAAGGGCGACGACGAGCGGCCGGCCGCTCCGGCGGCCCGGCGGGATGCCCTGACCCGGCCGGCCGCGGCGGGAGACGACGCGCACCTCGGCGACATCGAGGGCGCGTTCGGCCGGATCAGGCTGGGCGATGAGCAGCGGAGCGGCTGGCGTCGCCGGCTGATCACCTTCCTCGCGATCATGGGCCCGGGCCTGATCGTGATGGTCGGCGACAACGACGCCGGCGGGGTCGCCACCTACGCGCAGGCCGGCCAGAACTACGGTTACAGCCTGCTCTGGGTGCTGCTGTTGCTGATCCCCGTCCTGGTCGTGAACCAGGAGATGGTGGTGAGGCTGGGCGCGGTGACCGGCGTCGGCCATGCCCGGCTGATCAACGAGCGGTTCGGCCGGTTCTGGGGCTGGTTCAGCGTCGGCGACCTGTTCCTGCTGAACTTCCTCACGATCGTGACCGAGTTCATCGGCGTCTCGCTGGCCCTGCGTTACTTCGGTGTCAGCCAGTACATCTCGGTCCCGGTGGCCGGGCTGCTGCTGATCGCCATTACGGCCAGCGGGAGCTTCCGGCGCTGGGAGCGCGCCATGTTCCTGTTCATCGCGGCCAGCCTGGTGCTGATCCCGCTCGCGTGGATGTCCCACCCGCGCTGGAGCGAGATCGGTTACCACTTCGTGGTCCCGGGGATCCACGGGGGAGTCAACTCGACCGCCGTCCTGCTCATCATCGCGGTCGTCGGCACCACGGTCGCGCCGTGGCAGCTGTTCTTCCAGCAGTCGAACGTCATCGACAAGCGGATCACGCCCCGGTTCATCAAGTACGAGCGGGCTGACACCACAATGGGCGCGTTTGTGGTGGTCATCGGGGCCGCGCTGGTCCTCATTGCGGCGGTCTACGCGGTGCGGGGGGACACCAGGCTGATCGGCCACTTCAACGACGCGCTGGGCGTTGCCGAAGCGCTGCGCGCCAAGGACTACGTGCTCGGCGCGCTGTTCGCGATCGTGCTGCTCGACGCGAGCATCATCGGGGCCGCCGCGGTGACCCTGTCGACCAGCTACGCGTTCGGCGACGTGTTCAACCTCAGGCACTCGCTGCACCGCAGCTTCCGCGAGGCCAAGACCTTCTACGCCACGTACGCCGCGATGATCGCGGCGGCGGCCGGCATCGTCCTGATCCCGCACGCCCCGCTCGGCCTGCTGACCGAGGCCGTGCAGGCGCTGGCCGGGGTGCTGCTGCCCAGCGCCAGCGTGTTCCTGCTGCTGCTGTGCAACGACGTGGAGGTGCTCGGCCCCTGGATGAACCGGCGCTGGCTGAACATCGTGGCTGGCGTGATCATCGCGGTGCTGCTGGTGCTGTCCGGCACCCTGGTGGTCGACACCCTGTTCCGGTCGTTCAACGCCGCGGCGACCGCGATCTGGATCGCGATCGGGATGGTGGTCGGCGGCATCATCGCGGCCATCTACCTCCAGGCGACCAAGTCGCGCCGCCCGCCGCGGACGCCGCACCCGGCCACGACGATGACCGCGGCCGAGCGCCTCAACTGGCGGATGCCGCCGCTCGCCCTGCTCAAGCCGGTGCAGTGGTCGACCGGCACGAAGCTGGGCGTGCTGACCCTGCGCGCCTACCTGGTGATCTCGGTCCTGCTGCTGGTCGTGAAGGCCGTCCAGCTGAGCACCAGCCACGGCTGACCGCATCGCCTCCTCGCCTCGCCGTTCCCGGTGGCCAAGCACGGCATGACCCGGACATAGCTCACATAGCTTGCACCGCTGAGGCCCGGGCCGGCGCTGGGCGGGCGCGGCCAGCCTCGGCCAGCACGGTGCCAGCACGGTGGTGGTGCCCGCGCTGGTCCTGGAGCAACAGCGCGGTGCCCACGACCGTGTTGCGGGCGGCCTGTGAGCCACAGCAGGGTGCCCACCACCGTCCTGCGGGCAACAGCGCGGTGCCCACGACCGTGTTGCGGGCGGCCTGTGAGCCACAGCAGGGTGCCCACCACCGTCCTGCGGGCCGGCAAAGGAGCGAAGGACGTACCCGGAAGGGAACGCCGCGGGCGGTCAGTGGCCGAGCGCGAGCTGCGTGATCTTAATGATGACCAGGACCATGGCCACGGCCAGATAGATCCGCAGCGCGGACATGCCGACCTTGCGCCCGGTGGACATGGCCGGCCGGCGCAGCAGGGCCAGCGGCGGCATCCGCCAGCTGTCCCGCTCCGCTGGGTCGAGCGGAACCGCCGGGGCACCGGAGCCGGCCCCGGCCAGCCTGCCTGCCTGCAGCCTGCGGGCCACGGTGTAGCCAGCCGCCACGACCGCGACGCCGCCGCAGCCGGCCAGGATGACGGCGATCTGACGGGCGCCGATGGTGGGGAACAGCACCGAGGCGGTCAGGATGACCGACAGCGAAACGAGGACGGCCACGACCGCGGAGGTGAACAGGTTGGTCTTGCGGCCGTTCACCCACGGCCCGAGCACCTCGGAGTCGTTGCACAGCAGCAGCAGGAACACGCTTGCGCTGGGCAGCAGCACCCCGGCCAGGGTCTGCACCCCCTCGGTCAGCAGGCCGAGCGGGGAGCCCGGGATCAGCACAACGGTCGCGGACGCCGCCACGACACCCGCATAGATCGCGTAGAAGCCCTTGGCGCCCTGCACGCCGCGGTGCAGCGAGTGCTTGAGCCCCAGGACGTCGCCGATCGCGTACGCGGTGGACAGCGAGACCGCGAACGCGCCGATGATCGACGCGTCGAGCAGCGCGATCGCGAACAGCACGCCCGCCGTGTGGCCCGCGTACGCCTGCAGCCCGGCGGCGAGCCCGGCGGCGTCCTTGAAGTGCCCGAAGCCGTGCGTACCGGCGAACGCCGCCGTGGTCGCGCCCATCACGGCTGCGGCGCCGATCACCACGATCACGATGCCGATCCACAGGTCGGCCTTCTCGTACCTCATGTACCGCGGGGTGATCCGCTTGTCGATGACGTAGCTCTGCTGGAAGAACAGCTGCCACGGGGCGACCGTGGTGCCGACGATGCCGATGACCAGCAGCATGACGGTCGCGAGCTGCCCAGAGCCACCCGGAAGCTGGGGCACGGCGAAGCCGCGGGCCATCTGCGATACGTGCGGGTGGGCCAGGAAGTACAGCGGGATCAGCAGCAGGCTGCCCGCACAGAAACTGATCGCGATCCGCTCGAAGCGGCGGAAGCTGCCGGTGAACGCGGCACCCACCACGATGCAGGCGGCGAGAGCCACCGAGGCAGCCTTCGGCAGCCCCAGGTAGCCGGAGGCCAGCGTGATGCCGATGAACTCGGTGACGATCGTCAGGGCGTTCAGGATGAACAGGTCGATAACGCTGAACGCGCCCCAGAACTTGCCGAAACGCTCAAGGATCAGGCGGGCGTGCCCGACACCGGTGACCGCGCCGAGGCGCAGCACCATCTCCTGGTTGACGTACAGCACCGGCACCAGCAGCAGCAGCGTCCACAGCAGGTGGGTGCCGTAGTTCTGGCCGGCCTGGCCGTAGGTGGCGAACGCGCCGGCGTCGTTGTCGCCGACCATCACGATGAGGCCGGGCCCGATGACCGCCAGCAGCGTCTTGAGCTGCGCCTTGCTGCCCCGCCGGGGCGAGGTGTCATCCAGCCGGATGGTGCCCAGGGCACCGCGGATGTCGCCGACGTGCTGCGAGTCGAGCACCGCGCTGCGGCGCTCCTGCTGCGAGTCGAGCACCGCGCTGCGGCGCTCCAGGGCCGTGGTCATGGATATCCCTCCCTCTCCCCGTCGGGGTTGTCATGGGAGGCACGCAGCATGCAGCGGAAATCCGCCAGGCAGCAGGATTTCGGGAAGCGGGAGCGTTACCGCGTGCCGGAAGTAAGCGAGAATGCGCGGAGTCGGGGCCGTTGATGGCCCGGTCTACTGTCCATGTCTCGCCTCCTCCGGTCGTGACACACGCGGGTGCCCGCTGACACGCGTCAGTCGTGAGCCAGGCACAAGGGAGAACGCACCCCTTCTCGTCAGAGCTTTGGCACGACACGACGTAGCACCTTGCGGTGCAGCCACTTCGGGTCACCCCTTAAGCCGGGGAGACCTGTCCTGACCCTGGGCGTCTCTCGACGTCGTCGGATCAGTGGCCTGTGTTCGTGTCGACGCCTCACCGAACGAGGTGCCTTGCAAACGATCTACATGATAGACGGGCGGAGGTGCTCCGGGCAAACTTCGCGGCTGTGCGGTCCGTCACGCTACGGTACCGCTGGCCCGGAACGTGGCGATTTCTGCCGCCGCGCAGCCGAGCCCGGAAAGCACCTCGTCGGTGTCGGCACCGGGGCGCGGCGGTGCCGACGGCGTGCCCACGGCGGACCGGCCGAACCGCGGCGCGGGGGCGGGCTGGACCACGCCGCCTACCTCGGCGAACGTGCCGCGCTCCGCGTTGTAGGGATGCGCGGGCGCCTCGGCGGCGCTCAGCACCGGCGCGACGCACCCATCGGAGCCGGCGAACACCTCGGCCCACTCGTCCCTGGTCCGTGTCGCGAACACCTCGGCGAAACGGGCCCGCAGCACCGGCCAGCCGGCGCGGTCGTGCTGCGCGGGCAGGCCAGCCTCGGACAGCCCCAGCCCCGCCAGGAGCTCCGCATAGAACTTCGCCTCCAGCGCCCCCACGGCCACGTATTCGCCGTCGGAGGTCCGGTAGGTGTCGTAGAACGGCGCGCCCGTGTCCAGCAGGTTGACGCCGCGCGCATCCTGCCACCCGCCGGCCGCGCGCAGCCCGTACACGAACGAGGTCAGCAGCGCCGACCCGTCCACCATCGCGGCGTCCACCACCTGGCCGAGGCCGGAGCGCTCCCGCTCCAGCAGCGCGGCCAGTACCCCGAGCGCGAGCAGCATGCCGCCGCCGCCGAAATCGCCGAGGAGGTTGACCGGCGGGACCGGGCCCTCGCCGGCGCGCCCGACCAGCGACAGCGCGCCCGAGACCGCGATGTAGTCGATGTCGTGGCCGGCCGTCGACGCCACCGGGCCGTCCTGCCCCCAGCCGGTCATCCGC
>Ga0335075_10010897_pt1 | contig 13773 bp, 12 predicted proteins | sample Lox_Sample_24_FD_206723 | JGI IMG/M metagenome (GOLD analysis project Ga0335075, IMG submission 206723) | Soil microbial communities from Loxahatchee National Wildlife Refuge, Florida, United States - Lox_Sample_2.4 | ecosystem: Environmental > Terrestrial > Soil > Wetlands | place: USA...
CGGGCACCTGCGCTCGATCATCGGCTCGATGACCGTCGAGGAGATCGTCACCGAGCGGCAGAAGCTGGCCACCGAGGTGCTGGACGGCTCCAAGGCCGAGATGGCCAAGATCGGCCTCACCGTGGACTCGCTGCAGATCCAGTCCATCGACGACATGAACAGTGGCTACATCGACGCGATGGCCATGCCGCACACCGCGGCGATCCAGCGGCAGGCGCAGATCGCGCAGGCCCAGGCGAACCAGGCCGCGGCCGAGGCGCAGCAGGAGTCGCAGCGCAAGCAGGCCGAGTACGCCAGGCAGACGTCGGTCGTCCAGGCTCAGTACAAGGCCGAGGTCGACAAGGCCCAGGCCGAGGCCGCGCAGGCCGGGCCGCTGGCCCAGGCCCAGGCCCAGATGAATGTCATCGCCGCCCAGGCCGACCTGGCCCAGCGGCAGGCCGAGCTGCGCCAGCGCCAGCTGGTGGCCGAGGTGATCAAGCCGGCCGAGGCCGACGCGGAGAAGGTGCAGATCATGGCCAAGGCGGACGCCGAGCGGGTCAGGCTGCAGGCCGAGGCGGCCGCCTCGCACAACCGCATCGCGCTCGACCGGATGCTGATCGAGCAGCTGCCGCAGATCGTGCGGGAGGCGGCGGGCGGGCTGTCCGGCGCCAACCTCAGCGTCCTGAACGGCGCCGACGGACTCGGCGAGATCGCGGCCGGCCTGGTCGGCCAGGGGCTGACCATCCTGGAGTCGGTGAAGAGGAGCCTGGCTGAGCCCGTGGACCAGACCGTGACCCCATACGAGGCGATTGCCCGTGGACAGGATGGCGTGGCCGACGGCAAGGCAGCCGACCAGAATCAGGGCCCGGCCTCATGAGCTGGCGGGTCATCTAATCACCCAGCCAGAGCCGCTTGCTTGCGCAGTCCCATGGGCCCCGATATCCCCGCCAGTCTCGCAAGCTGCGGCCTGGCCAGACGACCGACCACGGAGGGCTGCGCGGTTCGTGACGGCAGCCTTCTGGCGTTTTCGGCGGCCGGCGCGGGGCTGAGCCGTCGCTGTGCTCCTTTCGCTGGGCGGCGACCGCCCCAGCAAGGCCGCCGGCGCCGAAACAGCCTGTGCTTTGATCTGTTCGCCTTCTCCAGGCCGCCGTGAATGTGAGTTCGGTGCAGTCCTGACTACACCGCCGCCGCATTGATGGCCTGCCGACCCGGCGCGGTGGCGCGGCGCACGCGCCGCTGGTCCCGTTAGCAACACCAGCCCCAGGAGCGCAGTCATAAAGCGCCGCGAACGGGGGCGCTGCTATGTCCATCGGCCTCCGTTCGCCCAAATGGCCCGGGTCGCGGCGAGCCCGTCGTGAAAAGGCCCATGCCGGACTGGCGTGCCGATAACGGCCAGCAGGGCCTGACCGTAATCCGGGCATCGCGTGCCGTGGTGCCTGATGCCATCGCTCAGGCCCTCCGATCCACCGCGGCTGAGCCCGGCACGGTGACCAATCCGCACGAATGGCCAGCGTCTGGGTTCTTTACGAGCAAGACCGTCGGCGCTCAATCATTCCATCACGTCATATGTGAATAGTTATCTTAAGTCGTCGATCGGATATTAAGAAAGACTCGTCGGCCATGACAACCATGTACGGCAGCTGCGCGTCTTGCTTGCGAGAAATGCAATGGCATCGATTAAAAGTCGCCATGCATTATCACTTAGGTACCGATTTAGGTTTGGCCAGGTCACTGGGCGCGCTCCGGGGACCGCCGCTGCCTGGCCGGCCTGACCGTGGTACCCAGCTCGGGAGAAAGGGACGAATGGCCGCGAGAAAGGGAGGAATGGCGGCAAGGATGCGCAGTCGTTGCCGGCCAGCACTAAACGCGCTGGCCCGCGCCGCCGCGCCAGAATTTGCGGCTTCTCGTACCGGCGACCACCTTGATAACAAGTTTGTCACTTCGTGTAATCGAATGGATACTCATGGTAACGTGTCCATTAATACTGGCAGGGCGGGATCACCTACGACAAATAGCCAGGCTCACACGCAAACCGCGACCGGCTCACGCCTGACCGTCCAGGCCGCCGCCATAAAGGGCAGCCGGTATGGCAACCAGAGGAAAGGAATCATCATGCACATCCGCTTTACCCGGGCGGGTTACGCTCTGGCGGCCGGAGTGGCCGCCACCGCGATGCTCGGCCTCTCGGCGGTCACCGTGGCCAGCACCAGCGCCCTGGCGGCGACCAACGCCTGCGGCCACAAGTGCATTGACCTCAGCTTCAAGGTCCCGGGGAGGTCCGCCATCCTGGCCGCCCACAGTGGCCTCAACAACTACGACAACACCGTCCGGCTGCTGCAGGGCAGCAACGGCGCGTACAAAGAGGACTTCAGCCCGCAGCGCCTCAGCAAGGTGTCGCCGCTGTACTGCACGAAGTCCGGGCAGGCGCAGCAGGGTTCGGTGTTCACGTCCAACCAGTGTGCGCTGATGAAGAACGCCGGGCTGCTCTATGACAGCACGTATCAGCTCGCCTTCAACCCGAACAACGGCGGACCAGGGAACCTGTGCGTCGGTGCCTGGAACAACTACAGCCCGACGAACGAACGTGTGCGCCTGGTGACCTGCGGCTTGGAGGCTGACACCGTGCTGATCGTGGCTACCCGGCTGCCGGGCGGGAAGATCACCGCCCCGGGCTACTACTGGCTGATCAACGGGGCCAGCAGCAACTTCTCGAACCCGGTGGTCGCTACCTCGGCCGGCTACTTCCCGTCCGATGTCCGCTGGGAGCCAGTGGAGTTCAACGGCCTGAAGGGCGTCGACACCCAGGAAGTCACGGGCAGGTACGGCCCGTTCTAAATGCACCCCGGGCCACGCTCGCGTCCGGGCAGTCCGGCGCGCAGGCCCGCAGCACCGCGGTGCCCCCTTCGTCACCCAGGCGGAGGGGGCACCGCCGCATTCTCACCGATTAGCCAGAACGTTACGTCTGCGCGCTGGCCGGGCGGCCAGCGCCGTCGTGCCCGGCCGGAGACGGCGACCGCCAAAGCCCGCCGAGCAGGCACAGCGGGGCGGCGGCCAGGCCGGCCAGCGCCCACGCGAGCCCGAAGCGCTGGGCCAGGAAACCGACCGCGAGCGGGGCGGCGCCGCCGAGCAGGCCGGCGGCGCTCGACAGCGACACCACGACCCCACTCTGGTCGGGCAGGCTGGCGTACAGCTGGGCCTGCAGCACCGGGTACCACGGCGCGGTGATCACGCTCACGCAGGCGAGCAGCAGGAGCTTGGGCCACAGGCCCGGCACGAGCAGGAACCCGGGGAAGGTCACGGCGGCCACCGCGGCGCTGGCCCGCAGCAGGCGCAGCCCTCCGGCGTGCCGCAGCGCGCGGAGGAGCGCGGCGTCCCCGGCCAGCCCCGCGCCCAGCCTGATCGCCACGCCCAGCGCCGCCTGCGCGGGCGTGGCATGGACGACGGCCACCAGGTACAGGGCCAGGAATCCGGTAAAGACATCCAGCAGCAGGTCGCTGACCTGCAGCAGGATTAGCCAGCGCGCCACCCCCGGGCGCCGCGGCGCGGCGAGGGCGTGGCGCGCGGCGGCCAGGCCGCGTGGCTGGTCCGGGCGGGTTTCGGGGGGTGCTGGGGCCGGCGGGTTCCTGGCCACGCCCAGCCAGGCTGCCGCCGCGACGGCGGCGAGCACCAGGTAGGCCGACCGCCAGCCGCCCCCGGCCGCGAGCACGGTGATCAGCAGGGCCGGGCCGGCCACCGAGCCCACCGACCCGGCGATCTCCCAGCGCGCCATGTGCTGCTCTCGCCGAGCGGGTTCCGCGTCCATCAGGCCGGACTGGGTCAGGCTGACAAACGCTCCCGACGCCGGGAAGAACACCACGAAAGCGACCAGCAGGCCGGTGAACGAGCGAGCGGCCGCCGCGCCGGCCAGCGAGAGGATGAACACCACCCCGCCGAGCAGGACGGCAACGCGGCGCCTGCGGCCACGCCCGGCGAGAACCCCGAGCGGAAGTTCCAGCAGACTTCCGAGCAGCAACGGCACCGATACCAGCAGGCCGATCTGACCGTAGTTCAAGGCCAGGTCACGGCGGATCAGCGGCAGGGCGGCCGCCTTGACCCCATCGGCCAGTTCGTCGACCAGTTCTACTGCGAGTGCGGCAGCGATCACTGCCGCTCCGGCCAGGATCGGCCTGGCCCGGTCCAATGTTGGCGGCACGAATTCTCCTCCGTTCTCGTCTCAGCGGCTGGGCCAGACGAGGACGGAGGGCCGCGGGCGCGGTCAGCTCACAGTCAAAGGAAATTCATGCACGCGATGGTAGCGCGGACGCAGCGCGGCGGAAGGCACCCAGGGGCGGGCTCAGCCCTTGCGCACGTAGAGGGAGTCGCCCCTGTCGTCAAACAGCACCCTGACGAAGTTGCCGGAGAAGTAGGCCCGCAGCGCGGGCGTCCAGGCGATGCGCCTGCGGTTGTACACGCCGGCCAGCCAGACGTACTGGGCGTGATCGAACGCGTTACGCATGATCGCCGCCACTGCTGGTACCCGGCCTGCCCCGCTGAGCCCGTCGCGGCCCGGGCTGAGCGCATAGTCGGTGTTCAGGGGGTCGATCATCTGCGGGCAGCCGGGCACGCTGGAGAAGAACCGGTTGGCGGCGATGGTGAAGGACACCTGATCGGTCAGCACGCACGCCCCGGGTGGGACAGCCCGCCGGACGGCGGCCAGGGCCCGGGCGCCGACTCGGGGGGCGAGCGAAGCATCCGCGTTGCCGGTGCTGAGGGCGAACACGCCGATGAGCAGGCAAGCCAGGCCCACGGCGACCCACCGCGGCCATTGGCCGGCCCCGATCCGGTCCGCGGATGGCTGGGCGGCCATCAGCAGCCTGGCTGCTGGCAGGGCTATGGCCAGGGCGAGGAACGGCGCCAGGAACGCGGGGAAGTGGAAGAAAAATCCCGGAGGCCACATGAACACGACGACGACCAGGGCCGCGGTGCTCGTGCCGAACCACTCGAGCGGCGGCGGCAGGCGGTGGGTGATCAAGGACGCGCCGGCCGCCGTGGCCGCCACGAAACCGACCAGGACCAGGGTGGCGAGCGCCAGGGTCAGGTGCCCGGCGTGGGTCAGGTCGTTGAGCCCGGTCATCTCCTGGAGCCGGGTCCACACCGGCACCCGGGTCTGCTGGTACCGGACCAGCTGGCCCGTGACCACGCTTTCATAGAACCGCCGCGGAGCCAGGGCCGCGAACGGCAGGACCGGGATCAGGAAGCCGGCCGCTACTGCGCCCACGTAGATCGCGGCCTTCCTGGGCCTGGGCAGGGCCAGGGCCAGCACGACCAGCACCGGGATGATCGCCCATGACTCGACGGCACCGGCGAAGCCGAAGATCGCACCGCCCGCCAGCAGCCGCCTGCCGTCAGCCAGCTGATCCCTGTCGAACACGGCGACCGCTCCGGCCAGGCAGAACACCGCGAGCCACGGCTCCAGGAAGATCGTGCGGCTGGTCGTCACGCTGGCGGGATACACGGCGAGCAGCCCGGATGTCACGATCACGGCCAGCAGCCCGCGGTGGCGCACCAGCAGGCCGCCCAAGGTCACGCAGGCCGTGCTGGCCAGCAGGGTCAGGATCTTGGCGATGACCATGCCGCGGGCGGTGCCGATGCCCTTGGCCAGCAGCGCAACCGGGGTCAGCACCAGCGTGATGCCCGGCGGCTCCGCGAAGGTGAAGTCACGGTACGGCAGCACGCCATCGACCAGGCGCAGAGCGCTGGCGAAGTACACTCCGTCGTCGTAAAACGCAACGCCAAACAGGACGCCGGGACGCAGGATCTGATATGCCCGCAGGCCCAGGGCCAGCGCGGTGGACACGGTGATGGCCACACTGGCCGGCGTGCACGGCAGGAGGCGCCAAGGCCACCGGTTGGCATAATCCGGCCGGGTCCCGGCGGGCGACTCGACCAGCGTTCCGCTCACCGGTGGCTACCTCCCCAGGTTACGGGCCGGAACACCCCGGATCGCGACGGTGTTCAGCCGGATCGCCCTTCCCCGAAGTCAGCGGTTCACCGCGGCGGCCAGTCTGGCCAGGACTCTGCCGGGGGAGGAGAATTCGAGACCGCGGCATATCGCCAGCCGCGGAAGGAACTGGCGCATGACGCTGATCTTGCTGGTACAGCACGGGGAGTCCGAGCCCGGCCCGGGCGATCCCGGGCTGACCGACGCCGGGCGGCGGCAGGCTGGCCGCACCGCGCAGTGGCTGTACGGCTGTGGCCTGAACGCGGTGTACAGCAGCCCGCTGCTGCGGGCCGTCGAGACCGCGGAGCACATTGCCGCGGCGGCCGGGCTGCGCCTCCAGCGGGACGTGCGGCTGCGCGAACGCATGAACTGGGACAGCAGCCAGACCTTCGAGCAGTTTCTGGCCGAGTGGGACCGATCGGTCCTGGACCGGGACTTCGTGCCCGGCCGTGGTGACTCCTCACGGCAGGCGGCCACGCGGCTGCGGGGCTTCCTCCTCGATCTGGCCGGCGAGCCCGGGCCAGTGGCCGCCGTCACGCACGGCGGTGTCACGGCGGACCTGCTGCGCACGCTGGCCGGCGACGGCGGGCTGCCACCCGGACTGCTCGAAAAGGGTGTCCCGTCGGGTGCCATCACGACGCTCCGCAACCTGGATGTGGTCGAGATCGCGTCCGTGGCCCACCTGGCCTAGCGGGGCGCCGGCGATGCGCGACATCATCGGTCAGGGCGGGGACGGCCGGCCCGGTCCCTGGCCGCGCCGTCTGGCCGCGATCGCGGCGTTGCTGCTGGCGGCGGTGGTCATCGTCCTGCATCTGCCCCGGCATGAGCGCCCGCCGGCCAGGCCGGCCGGGGCGGCCGCGAGTCACCCGGTGTCCGGGTCCACCGAGCCCGCGGCCGGCCAGGCGGGCCAGCCCGACGGGTTCATCGGGCCGACCCTGCCCTGGGTAAGCGGCCTCCGGCTGCCGGTCGCGGGGGAACAGCCCGCGTGGTTCTGGCCGGCCTCGGGCCGGCTGAAACCGATCGGCGGCCTGCCGCGCGACAGCTTTGGCTACCAGTTCACCGCGGTCGCCGGGGGCTGGGCGGTCCAGGCCAGTCCCGGTGTCCAGCCAGCCTGCGGCGGTTGCGCGGGACCGCCGCGGCCGGTCTACTTCCTCGCCGACCACGCGCAGTCCGTGACCGAGGTCGGACTGGCCAACGCGGTCGCCCCGGGAGCCGCCCCCGGCACCCTGTGGCTGAGCAGCTATCCGGCGGACGCGGATACATCGGTGGCGGCCGCCGTGGCGCGGGAGGTCAGCGTCACCGGCGCGCCGCTCGGGCCCCAGCTGAGGCTGCCGGCCGGCTATGCGATCGACCAGGGGACCCGCCGGGGCCTGCTGCTGGCGCCGGTCGCCCCGCAGCCCGGAACCACGACCGACACGCTGTGGGATCCGGCCGGCCCGCAGCCCGGCCGCACCTTCGATGGAGTGATCGCGGCGAGCGCGAGCGAGATCGCCTGGGCGCCCAAGTGCGACCCGTCCTGCCGGGTGCAGGTGCTGGACCTGGCGACGGGCAGGCGCACCACGGTCGGGCTGCCCGGCGCGAGCTCGGCGGCCAACGGCGCGTTCAGTCCCGACGGGGATTTCCTCGCCATCGAGCTGAGCATCTACAACGGGGGAGATGACGGGGCGCTGGCGACCATGCTGGACGTGGCGTCGATGGCCAGCGGCCGGCTGACCGTCGTGCCAGGTACCTTCGCCAGCAGCGACGCCCTGGCCGGCTTCGGGTGGCCCACCGACGGCGACAGCCTGGTCGCCGAGCTGAGCTTCACGACCAAGGTCCAGGTGGCGTCGTGGCAGCCCGGGGCCGCCCGGCTGGCCGTCGCGGCCATCCGCCCGGGCCAGGACTCGGACTCTCTCATCGTCGGCTAGCGCACGTAACGTTCAAGATCATGATTGAATTGCGTGCTGAGACGCTATGGAGCGAGCCCGTGTTTTGAGCGGCGATGCCGGGTAGTGGCATATAAGCGGAGATTCGCTCTGAGGAAGTGATCGACGTGCGGCGCTATCTGCTCGTGCTGGACATGGACCTGCTCGCGCTGGACGAAGAGCTCGGCTTAGAGCCGGTCAACTATCTGGTCGCTCGCCAGGAACAAGAGCCCTGCGAAGCGGTGGTGCTGTCCCTGACCGACACGCGCCAGGCCAAGCTGCCGTCCATGGAGCTGCTCCTCGGCGCCCAAGTCGGCAAGTTCCCGGTGACGCCCCAGCCGGACCACGACGTCAGCGCCGCGGCCGAGCATCGCATGAACCTGGCCGTGCGTCACCTGCAGGCGATCGGCTGTCAGGCGAGCGGCGTGGTCAGCGACGAGGACTTGCTGAAGGCGGTGCGCTCCGAGACCCGCGGGCACGACTACGACGAGCTGATCGTGGCGGCCGGCGGGCAGAGCGGTTCGAGGCTGGCCCGGGCGCTGCACCTGGACCCGCTGCACCGGCTCCGGCGCCACTGGGGAAAGCGGCTTGTCCTATTTTCCGTCGGCGCGCACGCCGGATAACGTCGCGCTGGTCCCGGACGCCCGGTCGTGCGTGGCTACTCCTTGACCGCGGCGAGGTAGGCAATGGCCGTGCGCTCGCGTCCGGTGCCGGCCTCGACCAGCGGCCTGAGATAGTTCAGTGAACCTCCTATTTCCACTATAGTTGGGCAAACCATGATTTCGGGGGTAGTGGGCATTCTCTGATTTTGGCTATAGTGCAGCCGTGCAGACCGTAAATTCGACTATAGTGCGGCAATGGTGATTCTTGCGGTCATGTGCTACTCGCATTGCGTGAGTAATTCGACGTGACCCAGGACCCCTCGATCACCCCGTCGCGGCTCGACCCAGGGCTGCTGCGGGTCGTCCGCGCGTCGGCCGGTCGGCTGATCGAGATGGAGGACGCGTTCATCCGTCAGCTGCAGTACGAGCTCGCGGCGCTGATACCGGACTCGGCCAGCCTCCGTGGTGCGGGCGGGTGGGCGTTCTGCGAGCGGATGGCGCGCACCCTGCTATGGGCGGCCGTGACTGACCAGCCACCGGATGTCATCGCCGCCACACTGCGCAAGCTGGGCGCGAGAAACTGGCTGGACGGCTTCTCTGAGACCCAGTACGTGAGCGTTGCCCACGCGTTGGTTCGTGCGGTGCGGGACCTGTGCGCGGACGACTGGTCCACCTCGATGAGCTCGGCGTGGATCAGCTACTTCACGTGGGTCAGGCCGCACCTGATGCTCGGTGCTCAGCAGGCCGCCGCCCAGCGGGCCGCCGACCGGAAAGCCGCTAGCCAGCAGGCGGCCGTCCAGCAAGCCATCGACTTGGCGCAGGCCGCTGAACAAGGCCCGAGCGGCGGCCTCCCGCAAGAGCCCTCCGGCGACGAGTATCTGGAGGAAGTCGATGACCTGCTGGAGGACGAGGACGACGGGGACGACGAGGACGTCGGCCCGGTCAGATCATGGTCTTGACGGCTCTTGACACGCGCCGGTATTACTCGCTGCCGCGCCAGTATTGACTCTGGGATTTCCTCGCGTGGCGCCGGGTTTCCGCCGGTGATATATAACGCATGACTTCGGGATCGCTGTTGAGCTCGAAAAGGTTGCCCACATCGGCGCAGCATCAGGCGGCCGTCCGCGATAGCCACGCCAGCCATCCGCCCAAGCGCCGCCGCCAGATGTCACCGCAGTTTTTCGGTCGGAGGCGCTACCCGTTCTGGCTGGTCGAGGTGTTCGGCGCGGGGCACGGACAGGTAGTTCGCTATATTCGCGGGGTGAATGCGGCAGCCGGCGGCTGGCAGAGCTGGAGCTGGGATGGCTCCCTATTCGCCGGAGCCGCCGAATACTACGAGCAGGGCCGCCTGCCCTACGCCCCCGGCCTGGCGGATGTCCTCGCCCGCAGCCTGGCCCTAAACGGCCAGGGAAGACTGCTGGATGTCGGCTGCGGGCCGGGGACGGTGGCCCTACGGCTGGCGCCGCTGTTTGAAGCGGTCGTGGGCCTTGACCCCGATGCGGAGATGCTGGACCGTGCGTCCCGGGCAGCGGCCCGGCTGGGCATCGGCAATGCCTCGTGGGTAGGCCAGCGCGCCGAGGCACTGCCCGCCGGTCTCGGTAGCTTCCGGGCCGTGGCCTTCGCCGCGTCGTTTCACTGGATGGACCGTCCCCGAGTCGCGTCAGCCGTCGCGACGATGCTCGACCCGGGTGGGGCGGTGGTGCAGGTAGATGCGCCTGGCTACCGGCCCGAAGAACTGGCCGCCGAGGCCCGGCAGGGCTCCCTTCCGTTTCCGCCCCCGCCCGACGAAGCGCTTGACCAGCTACGGCGCGATTATCTGGGGACCGACAGGCGGGCCGGGCAGGGCATCCGCAACACCTCACCTGACGGTGAGGACCGGGTGTTCCGGCAGGCAGGCTTCCTGCCCGCCGAGACAGTCATCGTTCCCGATCAGCGAGCAGTCGTGCGAACCGCCGATGACCTCGTGGCCTGGGTGTTCTCGACCTCCTCGACCGCGCCCCACCTGTTCGGCGACCGCCGCGAGGACTACGAACGAGACGTGCGGCGAATCCTGGCGCGCGCCTCTGCGTCAGGCCGGTTCTCGGTTCGCCTGCCCGACAACATCCTGCGAATCTGGCGACTGCCAGTGCAGCCCGCCGCCACGACAGGGGCCACGATCATGGAAAGCCTCAGCCAGCGGCCAGCGCCGCTAGCTGAGCCGCGGACAGATGAGCCTTCGCGAGCGCGGCTATCTGCGTCGCCTTCAGGCCATCGTGGAGCAGTGCCGTGCGCTCGGCCGGGGTCAGGTAGCGGGCCAGATAGCCCGCAGCGATCCGGGCGGTGGTGAGCGCTTTCTTATCCTGCTGGGTGAGCTGAGCCGTGGCGGTCGCCAGCGTGCTGATCTGGCCCGTGGTGAGGCCGGACTTGGCCAGCGCGGCCACCTGGGCCTTCGTCACGTGCGCCTTGGCCAGCACCGTGGTCTGGTAGGCCGTCAGTTGCGCGGACGAGGCGCGGGGCCCCGGTGCCCGGGTGGCGTCCGGGCCAGTCACGCCGGGGTGCGCGATGCCGGCACCGACACCGACACCGGCGCCGGCCACTACGCCCGCGCCGAGCAGGGCCGCGCCACCGCGGCGGCGCCAGCCACGCCGGGTGCCATGCCGGCGCACTGCCGCGGGTGTGTCGAGGCGTGCGTTGGCGCTCGCGTAGCCGGCGAGCTCGGACAGTTGAGTGCGAAGTGAGTCATGCACGTGCGATCGTCTCCCTGTTTTGCTCGGCCAGGTGGATACGGGGGCTGGGCGGCTCATCGAAGTCCGAGACCAGCGGCGCGAGCGCCTTGCGGCCTCGGGCGAGCCGCGCCTTGACGGTCCCGGCCGGCGCGCCGGTCTCGGCCGCGATCTCCTCGATCGACAAGCCCACCAGGTGATGCAGAACGATCACCCGGCGCTGTGGCTCCGGAATCTTCCGCAGCGCGCTGACCAGCGTCAGCAAGTCCGGGGATAGCTCCGGCTGCTCGGCGTGGCGGCTCGCCCGGTGGTGAGCGGTCAGCCTGTTCCTGGCCTTTGACCAGGCGTTCACGCTGATGCGGTAGGCGACTGTGCGGATCCAGGCCTCCCGGTCCTGGTATCCCCGGATGCGCGGCCAGCGCTGCCACGCCCGGATGTAGGCCTCCTGTACTGCGTCCTCAGCCTCGGTCAGGTCACCGGTCATCGCGAATAGCTGGCCGACAAGCCTGCGTGAGGTCGTGGCATAGAACTCGTCGAAGTCGTCTGCTTTCGGCATGCCACCTCCGTAGCTGAACTTATGTGAGTGCCTGGCGGCCACCGCCGCCATAGGAAGCACCGGTGAGCCTGCCCGGCGGTTGCATCGTCAGCGGGACGCATCGACGACGCGCCGATGTGACGGGCCTTGGCCGCCTTGACGACGTCGGGCAAGGCCTTCCCCGGGTCCGCGGCCGGGTGTCCGTGCCAAAGGCATCGGCGAGCAGGACGCGACGTGGTCCGCACCGCCAGCCGCTACCGCACGCTGAGACGTCGCTCCGGCACTGCGAGGCGGGTCTGAGGCCGCACCGGGAACGGTGAGCCGTCAGAGCGGGTTGAGGCGGGCCTTGAGCAGGCAGAACTCATTGCCCTCGGGGTCGGCGAGAACGTGCCAGGACTCCTCGCCGGTCTGGCCGATGTCGGCCGGGCGCGCCCCGAGCTTCAGGAGGCGCTCGAGCTCGGCGTCCTGATCGCGGTCGGTGGCGTTGACGTCGATGTGCAGCCGGGGCTTCCCCTGCTCCGGCTCGTCCCTGCGGCTGAGGATGATCGTCGGCTGCGGGCCACCGAACCCTACGCGCGGCCCGATCTCGAGGGTGCCGTCCTCTTCGCGATCGAGCACTACAAAGTCCAGGACCTCGCACCAGAACCGCGCCAGCACCTCGGGATCGCGGCAACCGAGCACGAGCTCACTGATACGACATGCCATTGACGGGACCTACTCTCAGCGTGGCAACTGCCGGGGCGGCCGCGAGCGGAGTTCTTGGGTTCCCCGCAGTGGGAACACGCTCGAGACCGTACCGCGTGAGGCGAGCAGCTGCGAAGGGTTTTTGTTCGCCTAAGGCGGCAGACGCCGGGGCTGAGCCGGGTGTTCACATGGGAGCGGGCGAAGGTACGGGCGAAGGGAATGCCAGAAATTGTGCCGGAAATTGTGCCGGTAAAAGTTCCTGGCCGCTTCCCGGCGAGTGCAGCAGACTACCCACTGATAGGTGGCGTGACCTGACCGGCCGGGAGCACCGGCAGGAGACTGTATGAGCAATCGGCGTCAGGACCAGCCTGAGTTCCGCCGCAGCAGTTAAAGGCCGGGATGGCGGGCCATGACCTGGCCTGAGAATCGCCCAGCCGGAAAGGACGGTAAGACGCTGGCCGATATCGGGGAGTACGGCCGTTCATCGGTTCCTGGATCACGAGGATGGTGCCAGTGATTAAGCGCATCGCAGTCGCATGCGCGCCAGCCGGTGTCACCCGCGGCCGACCGGTCTCGTTCAAGATGGCATTCTTGCGCGCACGATACTCGGCCTCGTTCGCCAGCGCGGCAGCGGAATCCAGGGGCTTCCCGTCACGAGCCGCAGGTCTAGACCCTCATCTTGCCCCGGGGAAGACTTTTGACCGGCTGGGACGCGCCCGACCATTAAAACACAACAGAAGGGAGCTGTATTTCTTAGATATGACGATGCCCCTTAGAATGGCAAACCTACGAAAGGAACGAACAGTGCTTAAGCGGATATCACGGCGAGTGATCGCCATTCCAGTGGTCCTGATGGGCCTCACAGCCCTCATAGTGATGTCAGTTCCTTCTGCGGCTTCGGCACAGGTCTACTACCCGCTTAAAAATCTTGGTTCGGGTAAGTGCATGACCAACGGTGGCAGCACAAAGAACAGCGCCCCCATAACGCAGTATACCTGCAATGGAACCGGCAACCAGGCGTGGTACTTTACCGGCAGTACGATAGTGAGCCTGACCAACTCTAAGTGCATGACCAACGGTGGCAGCACGAAGAACAACGCCCCCATAACACAGTACAAGTGCAACGGAAGCAAGAATCAGTCCTGGTTCGAGGTGAGTTCAGGCAGCCACTTCACCATCGAGAACACCGCTGGGACCTTGTGCATGACCACCGGTGGCAGCAAGAAAAACAGCGCCCCTATAAAGCAGTACAAGTGCAACGGCTCGAATAATCAGTTGTGGTCTAATTAAAGGCGAGATGGGGGGCGTCCGGCGACGCCCCCCATCCAGATTGCGGGTTGCGACCTAGGCTTTTCTGTGTGGCCGGAGACGGTGCCGAGCGGCATTT
>Ga0335075_10010898_pt1 | contig 13773 bp, 16 predicted proteins | sample Lox_Sample_24_FD_206723 | JGI IMG/M metagenome (GOLD analysis project Ga0335075, IMG submission 206723) | Soil microbial communities from Loxahatchee National Wildlife Refuge, Florida, United States - Lox_Sample_2.4 | ecosystem: Environmental > Terrestrial > Soil > Wetlands | place: USA...
TTTTAGGGGAATAGCCAGTCCAAATCATAGTTAATGCCTAACATTATATGTGAGGCAATAACCTACAAAGAGCGCGAGGCCGCCGTTGGGTAAAAAATGCGGCCAAAGTCGCAATTGTCCCCCGCGCGTACAGAAGCCACCGACAGCAAACAATCCGGCGATTCGCCGGATGGCCGAGAACGACGCCGTCGTTTTTCATGACGTCCCGCCGGCATTGAAACCCGCGCAATTCCGCCGAATATACCTATGGCGTGTTTCAAGTTATCCACGGAAAATTCAGGGCCGACATCGTAGTTCCGACGCAAGGTCAGAACGACACTATGCTGTTCACTTCTGCCGGTCACAACGGAACGTTTGGCGACGGCGCGGTGCAGCTGATCGCGGGCGGCGAACCGCTTGATTCGGGGATGGTGGCTGTCGGCGAAAAGGGTGGACGCCGACCTGCGCAACGAAGCGTGGCCGCATTCTATAGAATTTATAGAGACAAGATTCTTGTGCTGCGCGAAAATATGGGGGCGTACTGATTCCCTTCTGGAGGAAGAACATGCCGGGTCGCCCCTCCGAGGCGCAACGATATCGCCAGCGGGCCGAGGACTTACGGAGTATCGCGCAAGACCGGGTAGACGGACTAACAATGCGGACGCTTGTCAGCGTTGCCAATGATTACGAGCGGATGGCCGACAGTGTGGAGACGGCCAGTGCTCGGCTTGAATTGGCCAATGGCGCACTTTCCGCCCCACAAACGATCCAGGGAGCGGGATTTGCTTTCGACAAATGGCGGTTTGCCTGACGCTTTGTTGACGCAATCGCCGGACCGCGCCGGTCAAAATTTTCGGGGCGGACAATGTAGACAGGAAGCCAGGCGCCGCCCATGCCATAATCGGCGAATGGATCGCGAAGTTCAGGAATTTCTCCGCGAAGCCGGGCTGGTTTCGGCGGCCGACGACATCATTTGTACCGCGCTTTCCGGCGGCATTTCCTGCGACGTGTGGCGTATCGATGCGGGCGGGCGCTCGATTTGCGTCAAGCGCGCGCTGCCCCGCCTGCGCGTGGCGGCGCTTTGGGAAGCGCCTGTCGAGCGAAGCACCCATGAGTGGCGCTGGATGCAGTTTGCTGCGAGCGTCGTGCCCGGTTCCATTCCGCGGCTCCTGGCGCATGATCCCGCCCGTGCGCTGCTCGCGATGGAATATCTCGATCCCGTCGCCTTTCCGGTCTGGAAGCAGCTTCTGCTGCAAGGCGAGGCAAGCACCGAGACCAGCGGTTCGGTTGCGGCGATCCTCGGTCGCCTGCATGCGATTAGCGCCGGCGATGCCGGGATTGCCGCAAAGTTCGGGACGGATGATGCGTTCTACGCGCTCCGGATCGAACCCTATCTGATCGAGGCCGCCCGGCGAAATCCGCGGGTTGCGGGCGTCTTGCAGGAACTCGCGCGGACCACGCTGGGAAAACACATCGCGCTCGTGCACGGAGACGTCAGCCCCAAGAACATACTTGTCGGTTGCTCAGGGCCAGTCTTTCTCGACGCAGAGACGGCCTGGTATGGCGATCCCGCGTTCGATCTCGCGTTCTGCCTCAATCATCTGCTGCTCAAATGCCTCGCGCGACCGCGGTGGCGAGATAATTATCTCGCCTGCTTTGGAAGCTTTGCTTCGCGCTATCTTGCTTCTGTTTCGTGGGAAGCACCTGCCGAGTTGGAGCGCAGAACGGTGCTTCTGCTGGCGGCGCTTCTGCTGGCGCGCGTGGACGGCAAATCGCCGGTCGAATATCTGGTCGAGCGCGACCGGTCTTTCGCGCGCGAAGTGGCCTGCAAATGGCTCGCCGAGCCGCCACCGAATCTGGAGCGTCTTGCCCGATCCTGGCATGCAATCCTCAGCGAGCGGGAGATTCGCGGGGGATAGCGTCCCGCAGCCGGCTCAGCACCAAGCCGGCATCCGCCAGATCGGCTGGAAAATCAGGCCCGGAAAAATAGCTCCATTCGCCTGCGCGCGGTTCAAGCACCGGATCGCGACGAGCGAGCGCGGCGTCGATATGTCCGGGATGACACATGACAAGACAGCCTTCACCCGCCCCCGCGATCATCTTACGAAACAGGACCCCATACGGATCCTTTTCCCGAAACGTCCGTACACCGCGAAAGCCGCGATTGGTAATAACGCCGGCGGCCTGCGCCAATTTTGCGAGCGCCCGCGATGCGCGAGACAAATAGGCGGATTCCACCGGGGCCGGCCTTCGCCACATTGCGCCATCGATAGGTTCGCGCGGGACACGCACATAGGCACCGAGACGCTTGGCTACCGCTACGACCGCCACGCGCACCACCGGCAGGACATGAACATGCTGATGTCCGTCGATGTAATCGGGAAGCATTCCCATTCTGTTGGAAAATTCGTCGACCTGCCGCTCGACCTCGCTCAGCATGACGGAATAGACGGGCGGCCGCAGATGGCATTCGAGCGCGACGCTCGAGATCGAACGCGAATCCGTGAGGGAGAAATGCAACCCGAGATCGGCGCGCCCGACAAAGGATTTGAGCGCGGGCGCCATATCACGAAATTCCGAATGGTTGACCATGCAGCTGGTGGCGGAAAGGCGGCCGATCTCCAACAGCTCCAATACGCCGCGGCTCACGCCGGGCGCGAAGCCGAAATCGTCCGCACACAGAACGATACGCTTCATGCTGATGCCGCGATCTGCAGCAGAGCGCCGCAGACAAAATTTGCGCCGTCCCGAACGCGGTGGGGTCGTTCCGCGTTATGATCGCTGTCGTGCAACAGGAAGAGGCGAATGCCCGCAAAATCGCCCAGAAAATCGGCTGCGCCGCGCAAAACGGCCGCCAAGGCCCGCAAGACGACGAAGTCCGCGCGAAAATGGTCCGGACGCGTGACGGGGGAAAGCGATGCGCTTGATTTGAAGGGCGGCGTGTTCACCTGGCGTGATCCCAAGAAAATCGCGGCTTCACTCAAACGCTCCGCCGAGCAGAGCACGCGCCGCAAGGCCGAGCCCTATCGGTCGGCGCTTTCCATGCTCACCTTCTATATCAATCGCGGTGGAAAAAATCTTCCCGCGACCCGCAAGCGGGTGCTCGAGCGCGCCAAGGTGGAATTGCGGCGGCAGTTCGGCCGCGCTTGAAGCGGGGCGGCGGCGCGACTAGTTTCCGGGCGCAGGAGCTGCCGGACTCCATGGACGTCAAGCCCGATATCATTGCAGCGATCGGAAATACGCCACTGATCCGGTTGCGGCAGGCGTCGGAGCAGACCGGTTGCGAAATTCTCGGCAAGGCCGAGTTCCTCAATCCGGGCCAATCGGTCAAGGATCGCGCCGCCTTGTTCATCATTCGCGATGCCGTGGACAAGGGCGTGCTGCGGCCGGGCGGCCTGATCGTGGAAGGGACTGCTGGAAACACCGGGATCGGGCTTGCGGTGGTCGCCAATGCGCTCGGATTTCGCACGCTTATTGTAATACCCGACACCCAGAGTCAGGAGAAGAAAGATGCCCTTATTCTGCTCGGCGCCGAGGTGATCGAGGTTCCGGCTGCGCCATACAGCGATCCCAACAATTATGTGAAATTCTCGGCCCGGCTCACGGAACAGCTGGACAGGACGGAAACCGCGGGCGCCATCTGGGCCAACCAGTTCGACAATATTGCGAACCGTCGTGCCCATATCGAGACGACCGGGCCGGAGATCTGGCGGCAGACCGAGGGCAAAGTCGATGCTTTCGTCTGCGCCGTCGGCACCGGCGGGACGCTCGCCGGCGTCGCCATTGCGCTGAAGGCGCGCAATCCTTCCATTCGCATTGCGGCGGCCGATCCGATGGGCGCGGCGATCTACAGCTGGATCAAGACCGGCTTGCTCGTGTCAGAGGGCTCTTCCATCACCGAGGGCATCGGCCAGGGCCGCGTGACGGCCAATCTCGAAGGCGCGCCGATTGATGACGCCTATCGTATTGCTGACGAAGAGGCACTCCCGATCCTGTATGATCTGGTGACGAAAGAAGGTCTTTGTCTCGGCGGATCAAGCGGCATCAATGTCGCCGGTGCCATCCGGCTGGCGCGCGATCTTGGTCCCGGCCATACGATCGTCACCGTTCTCTGCGATTACGGCACGCGTTACAGTGCCAAACTGTTCAATCCTGATTTCCTGCGCGCCCACGACCTTCCCGTCCCACCCTGGCTCGCCCACCGGGCACCGAACCGCGATCTTCCATTCCAATGATGACCTACAATTCTCCACTCGTTTCGACGGAATGGCTGGCCGAACATCTGGCGGCGCCCGATGTCCGCGTCGCGGATGCATCCTGGTATCTTCCCCAGACAGGACGCGACGCCAAATCCGAATATCTCTCGGCGCATATTCCGGGCGCTGTCTTCTTCGATATCGACGATCTTTCCGATGAGACGAGCACCCTGCCCCATATGCTGCCGCCGGCGCCGCAATTTGCGAGCCGCATGCGACAGCTCGGACTGGGCGACGGCAATTTGATCGTCGTTTATGACGGCGCCGGAATCTATTCAGCGCCCCGGGCGTGGTGGATGCTGCGCGTCATGGGGCACGAAGAAGTGGCGGTGCTGGATGGCGGCCTGCCCAAATGGAAGCGCGAGGGCCGGCCGCTCGAAGATCTCGTGCCGCAGCCCCATCCGCGTCACTTCACGCCGCGGCCCAACAACGCGCTGATCCGCGACTTCGCGCAGATGACCGCGAACCTCAAGGCGGCCCGCGAGCAGGTGGTCGATTTGCGCAGTGCTGCCCGCTTTGCAGGAAAGGAGGCCGAGCCGCGTTTAGGTGTGCATCCTGGACACATTCCCGGCAGCGCAAACCTGCCCTACACGGAGCTTTCGGACAGCGCCGGCATGCTGAAGAAGCAGGATGCGTTGCGGAAGATTTTTTCGCAGCGCGGTATCGATCCGGCGCGGCCGGTTGTGACCACTTGCGGTTCCGGTATCACCGCCGCTATCGGAATGCTGGCGCTAATGGTCGGCGGGGCACGCGACGTGGCACTCTATGATGGCTCATGGTCGGAGTGGGGTGCCCGTCCGGAAGCTCCGGTTGCAACGGGATGACCGTTACCAAGCTTCCTCGCCGGGTTCCGACTGTCGTCACCTTTCTGGAAATGCGGGCACGGCCTTCCGCAATTCCGCCGGGACAACCCAAAGGCAAGATCGCACTGCTCCGTTCGCTTCGGCCGCCCGTGCACTTTTACCGTTACCTCTATGAGACGATCGGACGGGATTATCACTGGGTCGACCGCAGGAGGCTGAGCGATCACCAGCTCGCGACACTGCTGGCGGAAGAGCGGCTTGAGCTTTACGTCCTTTATGCGGACGGATGTCCGGCCGGAATGGCGGAGCTGGATTTCCGGGATACCGCAACCGCGAATCTGTCCTATTTCGGCCTGATACCGGAATTTATCGGCCGCAGACTGGGCTATTTTTTTCTGTACCATACGGCGGTAAATGCGTGGGCAAGGCCGATATCGCGCCTGCTCGTCAACACCTGCACCCTCGATCACCCGCGCGCACTCCCGCTTTATCAGCGACTGGGGTTTGTCCCTTACAGCCGGGAAGACCGCTACATCGAGCTGTTGTGACCTGGCCTGGAATTGCAAAGCCATTTCCTTCTGCGCCGGGACCGGGCAGACTTGCGAGGTCGAACCCGGGGAGCATCAGGGCATGAGCCGAACAGACGCCTTGGCCGTACAGGATACCGAACCGCAATTGTTCGGCCATCCGCGCGGGCTCACATTCCTTTTCACGACCGAGATGTGGGAGCGCTTCTCCTATTATGGAATGCGCGCCATTCTCGTTCTTTATCTGACGAACTTTCTGCTTCTGAGCGGCCAGGCCGAGCATGTCGCCGGCTATCACACGCTCAAGAGTGCCTTTGAATGGCTGGTCGGGCGTCAACTCGGCGTACAACCATTCTCATCGCTGATTTACGGCGGTTACACCGGCTTCGTTTATCTGACGCCCTTCTTTGGCGGCATCATCGCGGACAGGTTCCTTGGACAGCGATTTTCGGTCATTGTCGGCGGTGTCCTGATGGCGATTGCCGAATTTACCCTGATGGTGCCGTCACTCTTCTTTCTCGGACTGCTGTTCCTCATTATCGGCAACGGCTTTTTCAAGCCGAATATATCGACACAGGTCGGCAATCTGTACAAATCCGGCGACAGCCGCATCGATCGCGCTTATTCCATCTTCTATGTCGGCATCAATGTCGGCGCCTTCTTCTCTCCCCTCATCTGCGGCACGCTGGGTGAGAGCATCGGATATCAATGGGGCTTCTGCGCGGCCGGCGTGGGAATGGTGGCCGGCGTCTTCATCTATCTGGCAGCGCTGCGGACCCTGCCGCCGGATCGCCTCGGGCGGCTGAAGGCGAAAACGGAAGAGAAAAAGAAGCTCACATCGCAGGACTGGAAGGCGGTGCTGGCACTGGTGCTGCTCTGCATCCCGACCTCCCTGTTCTGGGCGGTGTATGAACAGCAGGGCAACACCATCAATCTCTGGGCGCAGAACTTCACCGATCGACGGCTCATACCGGGCCTGATCAATGTCGAAATCCCGGTCACGTGGTTTCAGGCGTTTAATCCGTTCATGATCTGGGCGTTTACGCCTTTCGTCGTCGCTCTTTGGGCGCGGCAGTCCCTGCGGTCAAAGGAACCTTCGACCGTCACAAAGATGGCGCTCGGCGATTTCCTGCTGGGGGCCTCATATCTCGTCATGGCGGCGGCGGCCTACCTCACCGGCCCCGGCGGGCATGCCAGCTGGATCTGGCTCTTCTTCTTTTTCGCGGTCATTACACTTGGCGAGCTTTATCTTTCACCCATCGGGCTCGCGCTGGTCGCGCGCGTGGCGCCGCCCCAGATACTTTCCGCGATGATGGGGCTTTGGTTCATCACCAGCTTCATCGGCAATCTTTTGCAGGGTTACATCGGCAGCTTTTTCAGCATGATGGACAAGACCCATTTCTTCCTGCTGTGCGCGGCCATTGGCGGCGTGGCCGGCGTGATCACATGGCTGTTCGATCGCCCGTTGCGTTCCGTTCTCGAGGGCCAACCGGTTGTGGCGGTGCTGACGGCCGAGCCCCAGGCCGAACCGCATCTGGAGCCCCATCCGGGCGAGTGAAAATTCGCAACGCCAGACCGCGCGAAGGTGGCCTGCATGTCCGCGTCCTCATCATCGGCAGACACATGCGTAACCCATGCCGGCCGCATGAGCCGGGAGCATTACGGCGTCGTGAATACGCCGGTCTATCGCGCCTCGACCGTTCTGCACGAAAATCTTGCCGCGCTGGAAGCGACAGACGTGCCATACATTTACGGCCGCCTCGGCACGCCGACTTCGCGCAGTCTCGAGGACGCAGCAACTGCGCTCGAAGGCGGCGCCCGCACCGTGCTTTGCCCATCGGGGTTGAGTGCCATCACGACCGCCATTCTCTCCGTCTGCACTGCAGGCGACCATCTCCTGGTCACGGACAGCTGCTATGGACCGACGCGCAGTTTCTGTGACAAGACGCTCAAGCGCCTCGGAATCGATACGACCTACTACGAACCGACGATCGGCGGCGGCATTGCCGAACTGCTCCGGGCCAATACGCGCGCGGTCTATTGCGAAAGCCCTGGCTCCCTGACGTTCGAACTCCAGGACATGCCGGCGATCGCGGAAGCGGCTCATGCGCGGGGCGCATCGGTTCTGCTCGACAATACCTGGGCGACACCGCTTTATTTCAACGCTTTCGCGCATGGCGTGGATATTTCGATCCAGGCGGCAACCAAATATGTCGGCGGCCATGCCGATCTCATGCTGGGCTATGTCACGGCGAACGAATCCCATGCCGCGCGAATTGCCGACGCACATGAAGAGCTTGGATTATGCGCGAGCGGCGATGATTGTTTCCTCGCGCTCAGAGGGCTCCGCACGCTTTGCGTTCGCCTCGCCCGTCACCAGGAAACAGCCCTCAAGCTCGCGCGCTGGCTTCGCGATCAGCCGCAAGTGGCCCGCGTGCTCCATCCGGCGTTCGAAGACGACCCCGGCCATGCCATCTGGAAGCGCGACTTCAAGGGTGCCAGCGGCCTGTTCGGGCTGATGCTGAAGCCGGTGGCGGCACAGGCTCTGAGTGGGTTTTTCGACGGGTTTTCGATCTTTGGCCTGGGTTATTCCTGGGGCGGTTACGAAAGCCTCATCGTCCCGGCACATATCCGGCGGACGGCGAAAGCATTTGGGGCCGAAGGTCCGGTGCTGCGCATCCATGCGGGTCTGGAAGATGCTGACGAGCTGTTGAATGATCTCGCGCGCGGCTTCGAGCGCATGCGCGCGCTGCGCTAGCCGTGTCATGGGGCTTTCGCGGCTTTATTATCACGGCTGGCAGAGTGTTTTCATGGGGAGCCGGCTTGCCCGCTACCGCGACCTCCTCCGCCACCTGACGGAAACCGGCTACAGCTTCTGGAAGCTGAGCGAATTTGCCGAAGCCGTGGACAGGGGCGAATCCTTCGATTCTCCCGTCTGTCTGCTGCGCAATGACATCGACAGCGATCCCGGCGGTGCCGCACTGATGTTCGCCTGCGATCGCGCGGCAGGAGTGCGCGCAACCTATTTCTTCCGCCTGTCGACACTCGATGCAGGGCTGGCACAGCAGATTGCCGCGGGCGGCGGAGAGGTCGGTTATCACTTCGAAGAAATCGCGACCGCCGCAAAACGGCTTGGATTGCGTTCCCGCCGGCAGATCGAGGTGCATATCGAGCGCATCCGCGAGGATTTCCGGTCAAACGTTCACAGATTCGGCGCGGTCATGGGCACGAATCCGCGCGTGGTTGCCGCGCATGGGGATTTCGTCAATCGCCGCATCGGCATTCCCAACCACTATCTGCTGGACCGCAAGCTGATGGATGAATTGGGAATTGTGGCGGACGCCTATGATGCAAGGGTTCATGGCAATTTGCAGGCGCGCTTTTCGGACTGGCCGGCGCCGCGTTGGTGGAATCCCGCCGATCCTGTCGCCGCACTGCAAAACAGGCCTGCCACGATCTCCATTCTCGTTCATCCGCGCCAATGGACCTGCAATCCTGTGCTGAACCTTCGCCTCGACGCGCGCCGGCTGTGCGAAGAAGCAAGCTGGCGCTGGCGCAGCACGCGTATGGCGCGGCAGAATGTTCCTCCGGTGCCTTCATCAGTTTCATGACGGGGACCGCGGACGATCACTATTTTTCCGAACGGGCGCTGCGCGACTGGACGGTGATTGCGGAAAAACATCGCCTTCGCGATGAATGTTTTCTTCGCGCGCTTGCGAAATATTTCCGCCCCGGCCCCATTCTCGAAATCGGCGCCGCGACCGGTCATCTTTCCGAGATTCTGAAGCAGCGCGGCCATGACGTGACGGCGTCGGATGTTTCGCCGCGCTTCGTCGCGGCGATTGCAGCACGCGGCGTGCCCGCGAAAATCGTCGATGCGACGGGAGATATCCATCTGCAGGCCGGCCGCCGCTTCGCCAATGTCCTGGCCCAAAACGTCATTCCGCTGATCCGTCGCAACCGCGATACGCTCTTCGCGACGCTAAAGTCGATCCATGCGGCACTCGAACCCTCGGGTAGGCTGATTTGTATCAACGCCAGGACTGCGCGTTGCCAGACTCCGGAAGCCTTCTTTCATCCGCGCGAACAGGCGGACATTATGCGAAGCGCGGGCTTGTTCCGGGTCGTGAGAATCTTTCCGCATCAGGTCGTTCCCACCGGATGGTACAAACCCTGGAATGCGGCGCTGTTCAATCTTGCCGATTTCCACCTCGCGCGAATTGCCGCTGTGCGCCTTGTGTCGGTGATGGAGAAAATCGGATAGCGGGCTCTGTCGACAACATTTTCGGCTCCATGTGGTCGCCATGGCTCCGATCCTGACGATCTGACGCGTGGTGACCCCGGCAGGAATCGAACCTGCGACCCGCTGCTTAGAAGGCAGCTGCTCTAGTCCGCTGAGCTACGGGGCCGATTGGCCTGAGGTATCAGGTATCGGCGCCAAAAAGCAAAAAGGGAATGGACCTCTCGGCCCAAGCCGTGGCGTCAATGTGACCAGGGGATCTTCCGATCGGAGCGGAAATTGTCGGAATAGGATTTCGGCCGGATTTTCGGCGCATGCGGCTCGAAGACCTGGTAGGGAATTTCGTGCTTGGCGGCATAGGCAACGGCTTCGTCCTTCGAATCGAATTCGAGCAGGATCTGGCTGCGCATGTCCGTCGAACTGGTCCATCCCATCAGAGGCTCGACGGCGCGGGGACGCTCGGGCTCGTATTCCAGCACCCAGCGCCTCGTCAGCGCCCGCCCGGATTGCATGGCGGTCTTTGCGGGCTGGAAAATTCTGGCAAGCATGGACGAACCTCGAACTGCGCGACCGGATACCAGCTTAGCTTTGCCGCCCCGTCGATGCCACGTTCGGCGAAAATAAAAGTCCAGGGACGGAAATATTGGTCGGGGCGGCGTGATTCGAACACGCGACCCTCTGCTCCCAAAGCAGATGCGCTACCAGGCTGCGCCACGCCCCGACGGTCGAGAAAGCCTCGCGAAGGCTTCGCAGCCTTATATAGTCATCGACGGCCGTTCAATGGCTGGCTTCACTCCTCCAGGGTCGCGATTTCGGCGGCCAGTTCGCCCTTGGGACCGTCCCCGACACGGACGCGCACCTTCTGACCTTCCTTCAATTCCCGGATGCCGGAGCGGCGGAGAATTTCCATATGCACGAAAATGTCCGGCGTATCCGGCCCGCGCGAGACAAAACCATAACCCTTGCCCCGGTTGAACCATTTGACCGTCGCCTCGAACGCCGGTCCGCGCGGTGCAATGTTGAATCGCGCCGGCCTTTGTGCGGGTTGCGGCGACAACGGAGCCATGGAGTTGTCCAGCATCAAAAGGCGGCGCGCCTGCAGGCCCTTGGGGCCCTGAACGGCCTCGCAAACAACCCGCGCCCCTTCCTGCGCGACCTTGAAACCGGACTGCCGCACGCAGCTCTGGTGCAGAAGGATATCCCCCGACGGACCCGCCGCCGGTTTTATGAACCCGTATCCCTTTGCGAGATCAAACCACTTCACCGAACCGGCAACTTCGAACGGCTCACCCGCACTTGCGGGTGGGGTTATAAGCGTTTCCATCCCCTACTCCCCCGACACGTTTTCCCGAATTCAAAAACAAGGCTAACAAAAAGCTTAACATGATTGTCACGAAGGGAAAAGCGGAACCCGAATCATTCTGCAAAATCTTTCCCAACCGCCGGTAAAGCCTGTAACTCCTTGTCGCGATTTGGCTTTGCAGGAGGTCGGGCGATGGACTTTACCGGGCGGTACGAGATTCCCGCGTCGCCGGAGCATGTCTGGGCCGCGCTCAACGATCCCTCGATCCTGCAATCCTGCATTCCCGGATGCGAGGGACTTACGCGGCGCGACGCCCATCATTTCGATGCCGTTGCCGCGCTGCGTATCGGACCCGTCAAAGCAGCATTCCGGGCGGTGATCGAGCAGACCGAGTTGGATCCTCCGCGCCGATGCGTGCTCAAAGGCGAGGGACGGGGAGGTCCAGCCGGATTCGGACGGGGCGAAGCGGAAGTCCTGCTGGCTTCGGACGGCAAGGGTACGGTTCTCACCTACACGGCCAGAGCAACAATCGGTGGCAAGCTTGCACGAATCGGCCAGCGGCTGATCGACGGAGCCGCCAGGCAGATTGCGGACGATTTCTTCGCCCGTTTCGCGGCGCAGATCGTAACAGGCCCGGCAGCGCCGGCCGAAGCCGCCGCCCTGCCCGAGCCGGCGCTGGATGGGGCCGCGCAGACAGAGGAAATCCGGCGGGAAGGACTTGCCCCTGAGATTTGGGTCATCGGCCTGATCGCCGTGATCATTATCCTGCTGGTTCTGTTCGGTGTCGCCCTGTAATGAAAAGGACTGTCGGGCCGGCACAATTTTCACACCATGATTGTTGAAACGCTGTGCTCGAAATCGCGGGACAAGTTGGTCGGAGCATGCCGGAACAACAGTGAGGCTGCGCGCGGACGGCAGTTGGGAGCGACCCGCCGTCCGCGCGACAGCCGATACGGGGATTTCCCCCCGTTCCTAGTTGCGGCTGGCCACTTTGCTTCGCCGCGACGAGGTAAGTTCGTCCTCGGTGATTACGCCGTCATTGTTCTTGTCGAGCCGCGAGAACAGCCTCTCCTGGGACGCGGCGAACTCGGCCAATGTGAGTTTGCCGTCATGGTCCCGGTCGAGCCGTTCGAAGACCCGCGCCGAGATCGCCCGCGACTGCGCCGCAAGCAGCTGATAATACTGTTCGGAATTGAGGCTTCCGCCCTTGGCAAAGGCGTTGAACTGCTGCTCGCTAAGTTTGTCGAACTCGGCGCGGGTGACTTTCCCGTCCCTGTTCGCATCATAGGTATAGCAAAGGCTCGAACGTCCGCGCGAGCCAAAGCCCCTGCCGCTCGAACTGCCACTGCTGCTGCTGCGCCGGGATGGTGCGGGCGCATCGCCATATTGCCGGCTGCCGCGCGAGGAGCCGCAGGAAATCACGCCGGTGCCGTCGCGATCCATCTGTTCGAAGCGGTCGCGCTCCTCGGCCATGTATTCGTCGAGCGTGACCCTGCCGTCTCCGTTCCAGTCGATGCGGCGGAAATTTTCCGCCGCCTGGTCACGCAGATCCTTGAGGTGCATGGCGGAATATTGGTCGAGAGTCATGGTCGGCGCACCTTTGGTCGCCACCGCGAACTCATGAGCGAGGGTCCGGTTGAACTCGTCATGCGTGACCTTGCCGTCCTTGTTTGTGTCGAACTCGGCCAGAAATTTCTCCGCGAACCGCCCCCGCCCGGAATAGGTCTGGAATGCCGCGCCTTGGCTGCCACTCTGGTTGCCCTGCTCCTGCGGCTTGGAAGCACCGCGCATTCCCGCTATCGCCACGCCGGTGCCGATTGCCAGCGCCGCACCCAGAATAAGCCCGTATCGAACTGTCTGTTTCATGGAAGTCATCTCCTCTTGGCGCTCCCCATGCCGCGAACTGATAGCGGCCGAGCCGTCGCGGAACTTTGTCCGTCCGCCTATCAATTGGTCGCAATATTCCGTGCCGCCCCCGCCTTTCGCGACAGGTTGTGACAAATCCGGATTGCGAAACGAGAGCTTGCGCTGCATGGTGCATCGGGGTGAGACCATGCTCAAAGACGAAGCCAAACCACATGTGCTGATTGTCGAGGACGCGCGCGATATCCGCGAGCCCCTCGCCCGCTATCTCCGTGAACACGGCTACCGCACCACGACGGCGGCCGACGCCCTCGTCGCGCGGAAAGTCATGAAAGGCGCGGCGATCGACCTCGTCGTGCTCGACATCATGATGCCCGGCGAAGACGGGCTCAGCCTGTGCCGCTACATCCGCGAGACATCGCAGATTCCGGTCGTGCTGCTGACCGCCCGCGGCGAGGAGGTGGACCGGATCATCGGCCTTGAAATGGGCGCCGACGATTACATTCCGAAGCCGTTCAGCCCTCGCGAACTCGTTGCCCGTATTGCCGCCGTGTTGCGCCGCACCCAGGCTCTGCCGCCACGCCAGAAACCGCCTGTGGCCGAGCGGGTCCGCTTCGGCGACTGGACGCTTGATACCGGCCAGCGGGAGCTCATCGACAAGGAGGGCATGGCGACCGCTCTGTCGAGCGGCGAGTTTCGGCTATTGAGCGCTCTGATCGACCGGCCGAAGATCGCCCTCAACCGCAACCAATTGCTCGACCTGACCAAGGGCCGCGATGCTGACCTGTTCGACCGCAGCATC
>Ga0335075_10010899_pt1 | contig 13772 bp, 10 predicted proteins | sample Lox_Sample_24_FD_206723 | JGI IMG/M metagenome (GOLD analysis project Ga0335075, IMG submission 206723) | Soil microbial communities from Loxahatchee National Wildlife Refuge, Florida, United States - Lox_Sample_2.4 | ecosystem: Environmental > Terrestrial > Soil > Wetlands | place: USA...
GGCACTATCCGGACGTCGATATCTACCTGCCCATTTGCGGGGAGGCGCCGGAGATCCTGTACAACACGTGGGCATCCGTAGCCCGGCTAATGAAGGCATACCCAGGGCGTGCTAACGCGTACGTCCTGGATGACGGGGCGGACGAGATCGCGCGCCACATGGCGGCCCAGCTGGAATTCGAGTATATCGTCCGTTCCAATAGGGGCGCGTATCGCAAGTCCGGAAACCTGCGGAATGCGTTCGGGCAGACGAAAGGGGAGTTCTTCCTCATCCTCGATGCCGACTTCACGCCCCGGTCTGACCTGCTGGCGGAGCTGCTGCCCTACTTTGACGATCCCCAGGTCGGGATCGTCCAGTCGCCGCAGTACTTCCGCACGACCGCGGAGCAGACCTGGGTGGAGCGGGCGGGATCGGCGATCCAGGAAGTCTTCTACCGGTCGATCCAGGTATCCAGGGGACGCTACGGGGCGGCCATCTGCGTGGGAACGTGCGCGATCTACCGTCGGGCGGCCCTCGAGCCGTTCGGCGGACCTCATCTGATCGACTACGCGGAAGACGTCCATACCGGGCTTGACGTCAATCAGGCCGGGCAGAAGCTGATCTACGTTCCGGTCAACCTGTCTTCAGGGACGTCTCCAGACAACGTCCACGCGTTCGTCCACCAGCAGGTGAGATGGTGCACGGGGAACGTCTTCACGGTCATTCTCGGGCGGCGGCTGTGGACCGTGAAGATGTCCGCACTGGCCCGGCTGTCGCACATATCCGGGTTCTTCTACTACGTCTCGAGCGCGTTGTCAGTGTTCAGCGTGCCGGCCTTCCCGGTCGTGCTCCTGCTGTTCGCGCCGGACACGATCAGGCTGTCGAACCTGCTGTTGTTCGGGCCGTCGCTGTGGGTGGGCCTGGTCATGTACCCGAACTGGCACCTGAGCGACTACCGGCTCCGCGACGTCCTCCCGCTGACCATCATCCGTGGCTGGGCCCACGTGCTGGCGATCTGGGACTACGTTCGCGGCCGGACCCTGAAATGGCAGCCGACGGGGGCCAAGGTCAAGCGGGTCCAGCGGCTGTGGTGGAGCCTCATCATCTGGAACGGCGGCATCGCCGTCGCCTGGCTCGGACTGACCGGATACCGGATCGATCAGACGCACTCCTACGAGTACCTGATCACGGCGGTCACTGGCCTCGTCAACGCGGCAGTCACGATTCGCGCCGTCTACGCCTTGAGCGCACTCGGTCAGCGGCCGCGGCCTGTCCGGCGGCCCGTCGCCTACGATCCGAAGAAGAGGAGCCGGTCCCGCAATGCCTTCGCCCTCGCGTTTTCCGTAGTGCTGGCCGTCGTCACGGTAGGTGCGGTCGCTTTCTCGGGAACGCCGGGAAGCGACAGCCAGCCGGCGGCGCTTCCTCCGTTGCCGGCTGTCAAGTCGGGCGCTGGCGGCCCTGTCGGGCAGCCCGCTCTGCCGATCGTGGGCCTGTACACCGGCGCTGAGTCCTGGACGCCGGTAGCGCAGTGGGATAGCGCGGTCGGGTCATCCGCCAACCTGCTCCTCTACTACAACGGATGGGGCGGGGCATTCGAAGCCCAGTTCGCTAACGTCGCGCATGCCCATGGCGCGACGCTGGTCGTGGACCTCGATCCCACCGGAAAGCAGAGCATCAGCCAGATCGCGGCCGGTGACGGAGACGCCTGGCTCCGTTCCTATGCCGAGTCCGTGGAATCGTTCGGCTACCCGGTCGTCATCTCCTTCGGGCATGAGATGAACGGCAACTGGTATCCGTGGGGTTACACGCACGCATCCGCGGCCGATTTCGTCGCCGCCTGGCGCCATGTAGTCGGCGTATTTCGTTCGGCAGGGGCGTCCAACGTCACGTGGCTGTGGACGGTCAACGCCACGCAGCCCGGGCTGGATCCCTCCGTTCGCCAATGGTGGCCGGGCCGGCAATATGTCAACTGGGTGGGCATCGACGGGTACTACTACCGCCCGGGCGACACCTTCAGCTCGGTCATCGGGACGACGCTCGATGAGATCCGCCAGTTCACTGACGCCCCGGCGCTGGTCGCGGAGACCGCAGTCGGCACCACCTCCCTGCGCGAAACCCAGATCAAGGGATTGCTGGCCGGGGTGAAGGCAGATCACATGCTGGGCTTTGTCTGGTTCAACGTGGCGCAGCATGACGGGATCTACCACCAGGACTGGAACCTCCAGGACGATCCGGCGGCGCTCGCGGAATTCAAGATCGCGCTGGCGAGCTACCTGGGAAAGCCATCAGCGGGATAATCCGAGGCCGAGCTGGGTTAGGGCCGCCCTCGCGTGCCCGGCGGCCTCGGCCGGGCTGGGGGCCGGGTCGATGCCGAGCAGCCGCCGGCGGTGCTTCTCGCCAAGCAGCAGGGAGAACAGCGGCTCCGCGAGCGGTTCGCTGGCCGGGCCGCGCTCGGCCCGGATGTGCTCCGCCAGCCGGGCGATGTGCCTGGCGTCCCCGCTGCTGTGCAGGATCAGCGCGAGTTCGGGGAACCGGGCGGACTCGGCGATCACCAGCCGGTGCAGGTCGACCAGCTCGTCGGAGTGAACGCGGCTGACGATGCGCGCGGCGAGCACCTCGAGCGTGTCGTCGTCGCTGGTCGCGTCCAGGCTGACGGTGGCGGCGAGCTGGGTGACCATGGCGGCGAAGAGCCCGGCCTTGTCGCCGTAGTAGGTGTACAGGGTGCGCTTGGTCACCTGGGCGGCCGCCGCGAGCTCGTCGACCGTGCTCGCGCCGTAGCCGCGGTGCAGGAAGACGCACAGGACGTTGCCGAGGATCCTGGCTTCCCGCGCGCGCCGCTCCTCGGCCGTCGGCCGTCCGCGCTTGCGCGGCTGGATCTCCGGCTGCCCCGCCATCACCCTCCCTTCAAGCATCGCTGAGCCCTGCGCTCTGAGCGAATTCTGCCGCCCGCCGCCTTGCATGGCCAGCAAGGCCTCTGCATAGAATGACACGAAACAGTGTCATTCTTTTCCTGTGCGGCCCACGAGGCCGGGGAAGGCCACGCGATGGCAACTCAGGCACGTCAGCGGCGCACCACCGCGCCGCAGGCAGCCCCCGGTGAGCGGCACGCCCGGCTCCGCCAGTTCTACCGGGACATGGTGCTCGTCCGCCGCTTCGAGGAACGCGCCGCCCGCGCCTACACCGAGGCGCTGATCGGCGGCTACTGCCACCTGAACCTGGGCGAGGAGGCCGCCGTCGTCGGCCTCATGTCGGCCCTGCGGCCGACCGACTACCTGTTCACGAACTACCGCGAGCACGGCTACGCCATCATGCGCGGGATCGACCCGAAGCGGGTCATGGCCGAGCTCTACGGCCGCGTCGACGGCGTCTCCAAGGGCTGGGGCGGGTCGATGCACCTGTTCGACGTCACCCACCGGCTGCTCGGCGGCTACGGCATCGTCGGCGGCCAGCTGCCGCTGGCGACCGGCGCGGCCCTCGCGATCGACTACCGGGGCGGCGACGAGGTCGTGATGTGCACCCTCGGCGACGGCACCACCGCCATCGGCGCCTTCCACGAGTCGCTGAACATCGCCGCCCTGTGGAACCTGCCGATCGTGTTCGTCATCATCAACAACGGGCTCGGCATGGGCACGACCGTCGCCAAGTCGTCGGCCGAGCCCGAGCTGTACAAGCGCGGCGCGGCCTACCGGATGGAATCGGCCCGGGTTGACGGCTTCGACCCGCTGGCGGTGCGCGACGCGGCGACGGCGGCCGTGGAGGCGGCCCGCCACGGCCGGCCGTACCTGCTCGAGGTCGTCACCGAGCGGCTGCGCGGCCACTCGGTGGTCGACCCGGCCAAGTACCGCTCGGCGGAGGAAGTCGAGCGGCTGAAGGAGGAGGACCCGGTCCACCTGCTGGCGGCCAAGCTGACGGCCGACGGGGCGCTCGACCCCGACGCCATCGCCGCGATCGAGGAAGAGGTCGCGGGCATCGTCACCGCCGCGGCCGACTTCGCCGCCGCCAGCCCCCGGCCGGCGGTGGACACCCTGTTCGACTACACCTACGCGACGCCGGCCCCCAACGACTCGCGCCGCCTGCCGGGCCAGCCGCTGTTCCAGCCGGAGCCGCTGCCCGCCGAAGCCGGAGCCAGCGCATGACGATCATGACCTACCGCCAGGCGCTGCACGACACGCTCCGGGCGGAGATGCTCAGGGACGACAACGTCTTCCTGATGGGCGAGGAGATCGGCGTGTTCGAGGGCTCCTACAAGATCACCGCCGGCCTGCTGAAGGAGTTCGGCGAGAAGCGGGTGCGGGACACCCCGATCGCCGAGGAGGGCTTCGCCGGCGCCGCGATCGGCGCGGCGATGCTCGGCCTGCGCCCGGTCATCGAGATGATGACGATCAACTTCTCGATGCTCGCGCTCGATCAGATCATCAACCACGCGGCCAAGATCTACGGCATGTTCGGCGGGCAGGCGAGCGTGCCGCTCGTCATCCGCACGCCGGGCGGCGGCGGGCAGCAGCTCGGCGCGACCCACTCGCAGAACATCGAGCTGTTCTACGCGTTCGTCCCGGGCATGAAGGTCGTCGCCCCGTCCAACCCGGCCGACGCCAAGGCGCTGCTGCTGGCCGCCATCCGCGACGACGACCCGGTGCTGTTCCTCGAGAACCTCGCGCTCTACAACACCAAGGGCGAGGTTCCCGACGACGACACCCCGGCCGAGATCGGCCGGGCCGCCGTCACCCGGCCGGGCAGGGACCTGACGCTGATCGGCTACTCGCGCATGGCGCACGTCGCCGCCGAGGTCGCCGCGTCCCTGGCCGAGACCGACGGGCTCGACATCGAGGTCGTGGACCTGCGCAGCCTGCGCCCGCTCGACCGGGAGACGATCGTCGCCTCGGTCAGGAAGACCCACGCCGCCGTCGTCCTCGAGGACGACTGGCTCACCTACGGGATCGGCGCCGAGGTCGCGGCCTCGATCTCCGACGGCGCCTTCGACTACCTCGACGCGCCGGTTCGCCGGGTCGCGATGGCGGAGGTGCCGATGCCGTACTCGAAGACGCTGGAGACGGCGGCGCTGCCCTCGCGCGATGACGTCACCGCCGCCATCCGGCAGACCCTCGCCGCCGTCGGCCACCGGACCGCGCCGCTCGCGCTAGGAGTTCCGCAGTCGTGATTGAGATCAAGATGCCGCGCCTGTCCGACACGATGGAGGAGGGCGCGATCTCGACCTGGCGCAAGCAGCCGGGCGACAAGGTCGCGGTCGGCGACGTCCTGGTCGAGATCGAGACCGACAAGGCGGTCATGGAGTACGAGGCCTACCAGGCCGGGACCCTGGCCGAGATCCTCATCCCGGAAGGCCGGAACGCCGACATCGGCGCCCCGATCGCGCTGCTCGACGACGGTGCCGGCAGTCCCGCCCCGGCCGCCCCCGCCGCTCCGACGAAAACCGCTGATCCCGAACGGTCCCGGCCGGCTCTGGTCCCGGACACTGACCCCGCCACCCCGTCGCCGGCGCCCGCCGGCTCGGCTTCGCCGCAGCCGGGCGCCAGCGCCAACGGCGGTGCGAACGGCAGCGGCCGCCAGATCGCCTCGCCGCTGGTGCGGAAGCTGGTCAGGGAAAACCATCTCGACGTGTCGCAGGTCACCGGCACCGGACCGGGCGGTCGCATCATCCGCGCGGACATCGCCGGCCTGCTGGCCGCGCCCGCGTCGCCGCAGCCGCCGGCTGACGCCGCAGCGCCCGTCGACCCGCAGACCGCGCCCGTCGACCCGCAGACCGCGGCTGGCCTGCCCGCAGCAGCGCCCGCCGTCGCCGCGCCACCGGTGGCGGACGACGTGCGCGGGTCGCGCGAGGCTCCGGTGAGCCAGGTCCGTCGGGTGATCGCCCGGCGGCTGGCCGCCAGCGCCCGGGATATCCCGCACTTCTACGTGACCGCGGTCGCGGACGCGCAGGCGCTGATGGACCTCCGCGCGACCCTGAACGCTCAGCTGGCCGAGGCGGGCCGGGCCAAGATCAGCGTCAACGATCTGCTGATCAGGGCGTGCGCGCTGGCGCTGCGCGCGCACCCGGACGTCAACGTCTCCTACGGCGGCGACGACAGCGGCGTCGTGCTGATCCACGACCGGATCAACGTCGGCGTCGCCGTGGCGGCGGAGAGCGGCCTGATCGTCCCCGTCATCAGGGACGCCGACGCCAAGACCGTCACCCAGCTCGGCGCGGAGTCGAGGCAGCTGGTCGCCCTCGCCGCCGAGCGCAAGCTCACCCCGGCTCAGACCAGCGGCGGGACGTTCACGATCAGCAACCTCGGGATGTTCGGGGTGGAGCATTTCACCGCGATCATCAACCCGCCCGAGTCGGCGATCCTGGCGGTCGGCGCGACCGCCCGCGAGCCGGCCGTGGTCGGGGACTCCCTGGAGCCCCGGTACCGGCTCAGGTACACGCTGTCGGTCGACCACCGGGTGATCGACGGCGCGCTGGCCGCGAAGTTCCTCCAGACGCTGACCAGCCTGGTCGAGCACCCCTGGATGATCATCGCCTGAGGCGGGCCGCGGCCAGCCCCGCCGGCGGATCCGCAAGGCGCGAGCGGGCCCGGGCTGCCGTCAGCTCGACGGCGCGGGGCGCGACATGGATGACCGGCCCGCGCGCGGGTCGGCGGCGGAGGCGAGCAGCGGCATCGTGCGCCACCGGACCACCTCGGTCAGGGCGATGACGCTGGTCGACCGGACCACGACCCTCGACCGGTTCAGGTCCACCAGCGCCTGCTGCAGCCCGTCGTGGGAGCTGGCGGCGATCCGGCACAGCACGTCGCCGCTGCCGGTGATGGTGTGCGCCTCGATCACCCCGGGTATCGCCTCAAGATCGCGCTGAACTGCGTCGATCGCTCCCTGGGCGATCTCGAGGGTGACGAAGGCCTGGATGCCGAAGCCCGCGGCGGCGACGTCGATGTCGGGGCCGTAGCCGGTCACGATCCCGTCGCTCTCGAGTCGTTCAATCCGGGCCGACACGGTCGCTCGCGCGACGCCGAGAATTCGGGACAGCTCGAGCGCGCCGGTGTGCGGCCGCTCGCGGAGGGCGGTCAGCAGGGCGAGGTCGAGGGCGTCAAGGACTGGTCGGGTAGCCATCTCGTGGTCCGCCTCCGGATGTCCAGCTAACTATGCTCAGTGCCTACTTAAGAGACGGTATCAGTAGGCTGGAATGGGCATTTCGCTCATCACAAAATGGGCTGGTTGCGTACCTCCAATTCATTTTGATCTACTCGCGGCAGAGCGGCCGAACACGCGGAGGAGCGACGATGGATGCCAGCACGCTGCTGAACGACAACGAACGTCTGGCCGGGTTGGGCCTCGACGAGCTCAAGCAGCTGGTCGGCCTGGTCGAGTACGACCCGTCGGCCGACCCGTTCCCGGTGTCGGGCTGGGACGCCCTGGTCTGGATTGTCGGCAACGCCGTGCAGACCGTCCACTTCCTGCAGTCCGCGTTCGGGATGGAGCTGGTCGCCTACTCCGGTCCGGAGACCGGTAACCGCGACCACCACGCCTACGTGCTGAGGTCGGGCGCGGCCCGCTTCGTCATCAAGGGCGCCTACGACCCGGCCAGCCCGCTCGCCGACCATCACCGGGCCCACGGCGACGGCATCGTCGACATCGCGCTGGCGGTGCCGGACGTCGACCGCTGCGTCGCGCACGCGTCCGCCCAGGGCGCCGTCGTGCTCGAGCGGCCGCACGACGTCAGCGACGACCACGGCACGGTCCGGCTGGCGACGATCGCCGCCTACGGCGACACGGTCCACACGCTGGTCGACCGCTCCCGCTACAGCGGCCCCTACCTCCCCGGCTATGTGGAGAAGACCTCCGCCCGCATCCCCCGCGCCGACGCGCCGCGGCGGATCTTCCAGGCCATCGACCACGTCGTCGGCAACGTCGAGCTCGGGGCGATGGACCAGTGGGTCGACTTCTACAACCGGGTCATGGGGTTCACCAACCTGGCCGAGTTCATCGGCGATGACATCGCCACCAACTACTCCGCGCTGATGAGCAAGGTGGTGTCCAACGGCAACCACCGGGTGAAGTTCCCGCTCAACGAGCCGGCCGTCGGCAAGAAGAAGTCGCAGATCGACGAGTACCTGGAGTTCTACGGCGGCCCCGGGGCGCAGCACGTGGCCATCGCCACCGGCGACATCATCGCCTCGGTCGACGCCATGGTCGCCGAGGGCGTCGAGTTCCTCGCGACCCCGGACTCCTACTACGAGGACCCCGAGCTGCGAGCCCGCATCGGCCAGGTCCGGGCCCCGATCGAGGAGCTGCAGAAGCGCGGCATCCTGGTCGACCGGGACGAGGACGGCTACCTGCTCCAGATCTTCACCAAGCCGACCGGCGACCGGCCCACGGTCTTCTTCGAGCTCATCGAGCGGCACGGCTCCCTCGGCTTCGGCAAGGGGAACTTCCAGGCGCTGTTCGAGGCGATCGAGCGCGAGCAGGAGCGCCGCGGCAACTTCTGAGCTCCGATAGCTCGATAACTGAGCCTGTCAGGCGGCCCGGCCGTGATTGTGTGCCGTTTGGGCGGCGTTTCCCGGCTGCGGGCGTGATTGTGCGGCGTTGGGGGCGGCCCGCGACCCGAACTCCCCACGTTGACCTCGGTATCGGTCCGGCCTGGTGGGCGTGGTGACGGTGAGGACGATGCGTCGATGCCCGGCCGCCGGGCCCCGGGCTCCTGCCGCGGCTGGGCGTCGCTAGGGGCTGCCGCTGTTTCTCAGGACCTGGAAGCCGACCCGGGCCAGCATCTCCGGAATGCGGCGCACGGCCTGGATGTTCCGCGCCCTGGCCTCGTCCGACAGCCGCTCCCAGGGCACCAGGTCGGGGCGCACGCGGCCGTACCGGGCGGGCCCGGGCTCGAACCCCTGGGCCGTGCGCTCCTTCATCCAGCGGTCGTGCTCCAGCCGGGCCAGCAGTTGCAGCTCGCGGTCGTCGAAGGCGAACTCCAGGGTCGGATCGAAGGCCGGCACCATGAGGCAGCCGATGACGGCCAGCTTCTCGCCGATCTGCCGTGCCTGAGCGCGGTTGGACTCCTTGAACTCCTCCGGCAGCTCGTCCCAGGAGCCGAGCGTGGCGCCGCCCGGCGCCTGGCCGCGGGAGACGGCGGCCTCGACGGCGGCTCGGTGGATGGTGCCGTAGTCATCGTGGATGGCCTGCGCCAGGTGCTCGGTCACCTGGACGGTGACATAGCTGGTGAGGCTGGCGAGGATCCGGTCCTGCCTGGTCAGCCTCGTCTTCATCCGCCGCGCCTCGTGCAGGATGGCCTTGGCGTCGAGGAAGGTCTGCTCGGAGCGGCGGTCGGCCGCCCGCCCGAGCACGTCCTGGCCGACCATGATCACGATCATGAAGACGAGCTGGACCAGGGTGGACAGGAACGACATGAAGGCGAACGGATACGGGTCGAACCGCTGGACGCCGGTCTCCGCCAGCACGATCCAGATGATCTGGGTCCCGGCCGCCAGGTAGAAGGCCGGCATCGTGCCCAGCCGCTTCGTCAGCCAGGCCGCGATCCGCCCGTTGACGGTGACCGCCTGGTCGATGGCCTGGGGCGGCGGCTCCACCCGGTGCCGCTCGATCCAGGGATGCGGGCTCGACTCCAGCAGGCTGACTCCCCGGCTGAGCGCCCGATCGTGCCGGTCGAGATGCTCCTGCAGGTCCGCCACCTGGTGGAAGATCGCCTCGGCGTTCTCGTAGGTCTGCACCCCTCGATGGTCGGCCGCCACGCTGAGCAGGCGCTGGCCGACCAGGATGACCAGGCAGAGGACGAGCTGCACCACGTTGTCGAGGAAGAGCAGGAAGCGAAACGGATAGGGATCGAGCCGGTGCAGCGGGCCCCAGGCGGCCAGCGCCATCCATCCGCCCACGATGACGAGCGCCGCGTACAGCGCCGGCATCGACCCCACCGACCGGGTCAGCGCGACCGCGACGGCGCCGTTCACCCCGATCTGCTCGTCGGCGATCGTGGCCGGGGTCTGCGGGAGGTCAATCGCGGGGCTGGCCGTGCTCAAGGGCCCTCCTCGGGCAGCAAGGGATCGTGCGTAGCCACCCGGGGCGGGGCATTCGAGACCTACCCATCTCAGATGCCCGTTATATCCATTTGTATGGATGAAAGTCGTAAATCGCGGCCACCGCCGCCGCGTGCGTTAGCGCGTCAGCGGCCCATGGTGTAGAACTCGGCGTTGGGCATCAGCGCGCACAGGTGGGCGAGGCGGTTCGACATGGCGAAGAACGCCGTGATCGCGCCGACGTCCCAGATCTCGTCCTCGGTCAGGCCGGCCGCGCGGGCCGCGGTCAGCTCCCGCTCGCCGAAGCGCTCGGGGGCGCGGGTCAGCCCGAGGGCCAGGTCGACGATCGCCCGCCAGCGTTCCGGCAGCTCGGTTTCCCACGGGTTGATCGCCACCTGATCGGCCAGCTCCGGGTTCTTGGACCGGATCCGCAGCAGGGCGCCGTGGGCGACCACGCAGTAGCCGCAGTGGTTCGCCCCCGACGTGGCGACGACGACCAGCTCCCGCTCGGCCTTGCTCAGGCCGTCGGACCGGTCCATCAGCGCGTCGTGCTGGTCGAGGAACGCGCGGAGCTCGGCCGGCCGGTGACCGAGCGCCCGGAAGACGTTGGGGACGAAGCCGGACTTCTCGGCGATCACGCCGACTCGCTCCTGCAGGTCCTCGGGCAGCTCGTCCAGCTCGGTCACGCCGAATCGGCTGACGTTCATGCGCGGGCTCCTGTCGAGATGACGGCGGTTGGTGCGGCTGCCAGCCTACGGCCGCCGCCCTGGATTTTGGCAGCCGACCGCTGGCATGCTGGCCGTATGGCCGCCACGCACGAGGTGACCAACCAGCCCCGGCCGCTGGTTGGCTACGACGCCTCAGAAGACCCGGCAATGCTCAGCGCCCTGCACCGGGAGGGCGCCGGGTGGGCCGAGGAGGAGGTCCGGCGCCTCGGGCGGCTGGCGGGCGGCGAACAGGCCCAGGAGCACGGGCGGCTGGCGAACGAGAACCCGCCCCGGCTGCGGACCCATGACCGCTACGGCCACCGCGTCGACGAGGTGGAGTTCCATCCCGCCTGGCACGAGCTGATGCGGGTCGCCGTGACCAGCGGGCTGCACGCCGCCCCGTGGCGGGACGGTCGGCCCGGCGCGCACGTCGCCCGGGCGGCCGCCTTCTACGTCTGGGGCCAGACGGACGCGGGTCACGGCTGCCCGATATCGATGACGTACTCGATCGTGCCGGCCCTCCGGCACGCCCCCGACCTCGCCCGCCGGTTCGAGCCGCTGCTGGCCGCGCCGGATTACGACCCCGGCCTGCGCCCCCCGGAGGGGAAGAGCGGCCTGCTGTCCGGCATGTCGATGACCGAGAAGCAGGGCGGCTCCGACGTCCGCGCCAACACCACCACCGCCATCCCGGCCGGGGACGGCAGCTACCGCATCACCGGCCACAAATGGTTCACCTCGGCGCCGATGAACGACCTGTTCATGGTCCTCGCCCAGGTGCCGGGCACATCTTCTCCGGCCCCCGGCCTGTCCTGCTTCCTGCTGCCCCGCGTGCTGCCCGACGGCACCCGCAACGGGATGCGGCTGATGCGGCTGAAGGACAAGCTCGGCAACCGGTCCAACGCCTCGGCCGAGGTTGAGTACGAGGACGCGACCGCCTGGCTCGTCGGCGAGCCTGGCCGGGGCGTCCGGACGATCCTCGACATGGTCAACTCGACCCGTCTGGACTGCGTCCTGGCCGCCGCGACGGGGATGCGCATCGGCGCGCTCCAGGCGGTGCACCACGCCGCGCACCGCCGCGCATTCGGGCGCACGCTGATCGACCAGCCGCTGATGGCGAACGTGCTGGCCGACCTGGCGATCGAGTCGGAGGCGGCCACCGTCGTCGCGCTCCGGCTGGCCGGGGCGACCGACCGGGCGGCCCGCGGCGACGGGCAGGAGGCCGCGTTCCGCCGCCTGGCCCTCGCGGTGACCAAGTACCACGTCTGCAAGCAGGCCCCGGGGCACGCCGCCGAGGCTCTGGAGTGCCTCGGGGGCAACGGCTACGTCGAGGAATCCGGCCTGCCGCGCCTCTACCGGGAGGCGCCGCTGCAGTCGATCTGGGAGGGCTCTGGCAACGTGGCCGCGCTCGACGCGATCCGCGCGCTGGCCCGTGAGCCGCAGGCGGCGGAGGCGTTCTTCGCCGAGCTCGACGCGGCGGCGGGCGCGGACCGCCGCCTGGACGAGGCGATCGCCCGGCTCCGCAAGGACGTCGCCGACCCGGCCGAGGCCACCGCGCGCCGCCTGGCCGAGTCGATGGCGGTGGTCCTGCAGGGCGCCCTGCTGATCCGCCACGGCCACCCGGCGGTGGCCGACGCGTTCGCCGCCACCCGGCTGGCGGGCGACCGGGGCCGTGCCTACGGCACGCTCCCGCCCGGCACGCCGACCGCGGAGATCTTCGCCCGGGCCCTGGCGTCGTAGCCCGCCTCCGCCGCTTGCCGGGCCCGCAGACGGCGGTCTAGCGGTGACGGAGGCCCGCCGGGCCGGCCGCTGTTGCCGGGCCGTCACCGCGGCGGGCGGCCCCCGCCGGCGGGCCACCCCCAGGCGCTGTCGTCGTAGTGGCGGGTGAGGATTCTGGGGCGGCGGTGGCGGATGACGACGGACCGGCCGCAGGCAGGGGCCGTGATCGTGTGCCGTTTGGGGCTACGTTTTCCGGCCGCGGACGTCAGTGTGTGCTGTTGGGGGCAGCCGGCGACCCGAAGTATCCACGATGACGCCCATGTCGGTCCGGCTTGGTGTCCGTGGTGACGGTGGGGACAGTGGGTCGGTGACCGACCGCCGGAGGTCGGGGCTCGCCGGCGCGTCGGCCGGTCTGGTCCAATGGGGTCATGACACCGAAGCCCCGATCGGCCGAGTACTTCGACGGGTGGTACGCCGCCAAGTCGGCCGCGCCGCAGGTCGCCGACATCATGAACCGCAACCTGGGGCTCCCGCCCGACGCGCAGGCCGGCATCGTGCCCGCGGCGGCGATCGACGAGATCGCGAGCGAGCTGCGGCTGAAGCCGGGTGACGTGCTGCTCGACCTGGCCTGCGGTCGCGCCTGGTACGGGCTGGAGATCACCGCCAGGACCGGCGCCAGGCTCATCGGGGTCGACTTCTCGGCCGAGGCCGTGCGGCAGGCCGCCGAGCAGGCCCGGCTGCGCAACCGCGATGACGCCGAATTCCGGACCGGTGACCTGACGGCCAGCGGCCTGCCCGACCGCTCGGTCAACGCGGTCCTGTGCACCGACTCCATCCAGTTCCCTGACCAGCCCGAGGCCGCCTACCGGGAACTGCGCCGCGTCCTCGTGCCCGGCGGCCGGGCGGTCCTGACCAGCTGGGAGCCCGTCGATCGGGCGGATGAACGACTCACCGAGCGGATCCGCCGGGCTGATCTCGGGGCCGGCCTGCGCGCGGCCGGGTTCACCGACGTCGAGGTCATGGACCGCCCGCAGTGGCTGGCGTGCGAGCGGGCGGTGTGGCAGGAGGCGGTCGCGCTCGACCCGGGCGACGATCCGGCCCTGCTCTCCTTCCACGGCGAGGGCGCCCGGTCGCTGGGGTACATCGACGGGATCCGCCGCCTGATGGCCGCCGCGACCGCCCCGTAGCCAGGGCGGCGGGCAAACCCAGCGGAGCCGACCGGGACGATATGAGTTAAGGTTAGTTTGGTTAATGCAAGTACTGAAGACTTCCTGACTAGCTAGGGGCACCTCCCACCGTGACGGCTCCATCCGAGGCGGGCGCGCCCGCAGACCCTGGTCGCGCGCTC
>Ga0335075_10010900_pt1 | contig 13772 bp, 15 predicted proteins | sample Lox_Sample_24_FD_206723 | JGI IMG/M metagenome (GOLD analysis project Ga0335075, IMG submission 206723) | Soil microbial communities from Loxahatchee National Wildlife Refuge, Florida, United States - Lox_Sample_2.4 | ecosystem: Environmental > Terrestrial > Soil > Wetlands | place: USA...
GGTGAGCATCAGCCCCAGCCGGACGTGGAACACCCGGAACACGTCCCTGACATGACAGCCGTACTCGAGCGGCGACCACTTGTCAGGCCGCGGCCGGGCCGCCGCGGACGGGGCGGCCAGCGGTTCGTGCCAGGCGCCGGCGTTCGCCCGGATCATCGCCGGAATGTCCGCCGCCGCGACGGAGCGGGTGTCGAGGCCGCACTCGGGGCATGGGCTGCGCAGCACCCACGTCCAGTCCTTCGTGTCAGGAGTTATCGTCACAGCGCCCTACCGTACGCCGGGCGTTAATAACAGAGAAACGCACGTGCGTTTAGGCTGAGCGTCGGTGGATAATTGAGACCGGTCACACCAACTCGCCCGGAGGAGAGGCCGATGCCGTACAACGGCAGCCCCGAGGAGACCGTTCCCGCCGCCGCCGAGGATCCGGACTGGCTGCCGCCCGAGATCAACACCGGCGTGGCGCACCCGGCCCGGGTCTATGACTACCTGCTTGGCGGCAAGGACAATTTCGCCGCTGACCGCGCGCTCGCGGACGCGGTCACGGAGGCGATGCCGTCGGCGGCCTTGATGGCCCGCGCGAATCGCGCTTTCCTCAGCCGCGCGGTCCGTTACCTGGCCAGCGAGGCGGGTATCAGGCAGTTCCTCGACGTCGGCACGGGCATCCCGACCGCGGGCAACACGCACGAGCTAGCCCAGGCGGTCGCCCCGGACAGCCGGGTCGTCTACGTGGACAACGATCCGATCGTGCTGGCGCACGCGCGGGCGCTGATGACCAGCGACCCGGCCGGCGTCACCGCGTTCATCCAGGCGGACCTGCGCGAGCCAGGCACGATCCTCGCGGACCCGGCGCTGCGCCGCACTCTCGACCTGGGCGAGCCGGTCGCGCTGATGCTGATCGCGATCCTGATGTACGTCGGCGACGAGGACAACCCGCGGGAGCTGGTGGCGGAACTGGTCGGCGCCCTGCCCTCGGGCAGCTACCTCACGATCACGCATCCGACCGCGGACTTCAACCCGGAAGAGGCCGCCGCCGCCGTGGCGGCGACCCGCCAAGGGGGCATCTCGTTCACGGCTCGCGGCGAGGCCGACGTGGCCGCGTTCTTCACCGGCCTCGACCTGGTGGACCCGGGCGTGGTGCCGGTCCTGGCGTGGCATCCTGATCGCGGCGCCCCGGGCGATCCGCGGGCCGCGTACTACTACGCGGCGATGGGCCGCAAGCCCTAACGCTCCATGGCCTCGCGTGCCATTCGCCTGCGCATGATCCAGTCCGGACGGCGGACGGTGACCGCCCCGCAGAACACGTCGCAGTTGACGACGATCACCGGCGCTCCGTGCCTGGGCTCGCCGCGCAGCTCCGACGACTTGGCGCTGAGCACGGCGCGGCCGGTCAGGCGCACGTCGATCCCGTCGGGCACGAAGATCGTCATCGACCCGAATCTGACCCGCGCGTCGATCGTGGTGACGTGCTGGCGGATGACCGCCTGCTGCATCTCCAGGTGACAGTCCCCGAGCACCGAGCGGACCGTGAGGTGCGCGGGCACGACCCAGGGCCCTTTCCGTGACTCGTTGCCCAGCACCGCGGTGATCTCCGCGGGAACCGGGGCGGCATCGCTTTGCCGCGCTGCGGGAAGATCGGCGGTCAGGCCGGCCAGCTCACCGTGGGTGCGCGCTACGAGCGCGGCCTCGCTTCGCTGCGAGTACTCCTCCAGGCTCAGCCGCCCCTCGGCGCTGGCCGCGGCGAGGGCCTCGATGATCTGATCACGGTCAGCGTCAGAAGCGCGTACCAGGCTGCCCTCGGGCTGGGCGTGCTCGCTGTCAAGATTCACGGTCGCCTCCCGGTCGCTGTCGATGACAGCCGCTGTCAGTCATAGCATATAAGGGGTGGACGATCAGACGGCAATGCGGCAGCTCACGGCCGATCCCGGGTTCTTGCTGTCCCGGGTGGGCGCCGCCATCCGGGCTGGCTTCAAGGATGTGCTCGCGGGCTGGCGGGTCCGTCCCTTGCAGTACCTGATCCTGCTGGTCCTCGACAGCGGCGGCGGAGCGTCCCAGCAGGAGCTGTGCGCGGCCGCGGGCGTCGACAGCGGCAACATGGTGGAGCTCCTCGACGGCCTGGAGGCGCTGGGTTACGCCAGCCGGGCCCGGGATCCCCGGGACCGCCGCCGGTACGTGGTGACGATCACCGAGGATGGGCGGTCGGCGCTGGGGGAGCTGCGCCGGGCCGTCGCGGAGTACACCGCCGGCTTTCTCAGTCCGCTCACCGAGACCGAACGCCAGCGGCTGGCCGGCATCCTCGGCAAGCTCTACGTCACCAGCGCCGGAGGCCGGCCGCTCACGGCGAGCGAAGCCGCCGCAGCCGTTCCGCCTCGCCGTCGGGGAGCCGCCGCACCGCCTCCCTGAAGGTCACGCCCGACAGCCGTGCCAGGTGTTCTTCCGTCCAACGGGCGACCCATGCGGGGTCCCGGCGCGACATCTCCCGCAGCACCCAGCCGACCGCCTTGCGGATGAAGAACTCCCGCTCGGTGAGCAGCGGTTCCGCGTACGCGGTGAACCGCTCCAGCTCTGGCTGGCCGGACCGGATTCCCGGCAGCAGCGCGAGCAGCGCCGACCTGCGCACCCAGAAGTCCCCGTCGGACGCCCAGCCGTCGATCCGCGGCCAGGCCGAGGCGTCGCGCAGCGCGACCGCGCCCGCCACGCTGACCGCGAGGCCGTCGACGAGCGCCCAGGTCCCCGCCTCGCGGATGAGTCGCTCCACCGCGGCGAGATCCCGCGCGCTGAGCCGCCGTACGGCGAGCGTGAGCACCTCGACCGCCGCCATGCGGCGCTCGAACACGGGCTCGCGCCACAGCGCGACGGCCCACGCCACCAAGGCCTCGCGGTCCAGGCTCGCCGGGTACTGGCGAGCGGCCATCCTGACGGTTCGCCGCATGTCCGGCACGGTGACGCCGAGGAAATCCAGGTCACTTTTCAGGTACCGCTTCTCCTGGGCGGCCCGCTCGGGTGTGCCGAGCGGTCGCAGTGCCGCGGTGAGCGCCCGGGCCGCTTCGTCCGGCTTGAAGGCCTCTGTCCGGCCCAGGCTGGTGTCCCCCATCCCGGGCAGCCTACCGTTGAGTCATGCGACGCGACATCTTTGACGACGAGCACGAGGCGTTCCGTGAGCTGGTGCGGGAGTTCATCAAGCGCGAGGTGACCCCCTACCACGAGCAGTGGGAGCGGAACAAGGTCGTGTCCCGCGACGTGTGGCTGGCGGCGGGGCGCGCCGGGCTGCTCGGCATCGACATCGACGAGAAGTACGGCGGCGGCGGGAACCCCGACTACCGGTACTACGCGATCGAGGACGAGGAGTTCGCTCGCGCCGGCGCCACGGGCCTCGGGTTCTTCGTGCACAACGACATGATCGGCCGGTACCTGGACCGGCTGTGCACAACCGAGCAGCGGGAACGCTGGCTGCCCGGCTATTGCTCCGGCGAGCTGATCGCGGCGATCGCGATGACCGAGCCGGCCGCGGGCAGCGACCTGCAGGGCATCCGCACGACCGCCGTCAGGGACGGGGACGGCTACGTCCTCAACGGGCAGAAGACGTTCATCTCCAACGGCCAGCTCTGCGACCTGGTGATCGTCGTGGCGCGCACCGACCCGGAGGCCGGGTACCGGGGGATCAGCCTGCTCGTCGTCGAGGCGGGCATGCCGGGCTTCACCCGAGGCCGCAACCTGGACAAGGTCGGCATGCACGCCCAGGACACGTCCGAGCTGTTCTTCACCGACGTCCGGGTGCCGGCGGCCAACCTGCTCGGCGCCGAGGGCGGCGGCTTCGTCGCGCTGATGGAGAACCTGCCGCGCGAGCGGGTCACGATCGGCGTGTTCGCGCTCGCCGTCGCGGAACAGGCGTTCGAGGACACGCTGGCCTACGTCAAGGAGCGGACGGCCTTCGGCCAGCCCATCGGCTCGTTCCAGCACAGCAAGTTCGTTCTCGCCGAGATCGCGACCGAGCTCGCCGTCGCCCGCGCGTTCACCGACCGTGCCATCATGGCCCACGTCGACGGCGCGCTGAGCACGCAGGAAGCCTCGATGGTCAAGTGGTGGAACACCGAGCTGTGCAACCGGGTCACCGACCGGTGCGTCCAGCTGCACGGCGGCTACGGCTACATGCGCGAGTATCCGGTGGCCCGCGCCTGGGCCGACAGCCGCGTCCAGTCGATCTTCGGCGGCACCACGGAAATCATGAAGGAGATCATCGGCCGCGGCCTGGGCTTGTAGCTCTGACCAGTACCTCTACGGTGTTGTGCTCGTAACTTCTAACACGATGTCAGTCGAAGTGTTAGATCTCGTCGCCTGTGACGAACCCGTGTAGGGGAGTGCAGGTGCGTGGAAAACCGGATGGCCCTCTTGAGCTTCCGGAGTGCTTTCGCTGGCCGGGCGTCAGGAGCACGGCACACCGTGATCCTGAGTTTCACCCTCAGGCCGGGCCCGGTTTCCGCGCCGAGCAGAACACTAGGTGGTAGTCCTCGACAGCGCGGATCTGGCAGTCATCGTCGGCCAGGACATCGGACCGGATCATCTCGGCGACGCTCGGGCTGGCCGCCCGGGCGGCCGGATCCCGCCAACCAGTCTGGCTAATCAGCTCCCCGCCCCCCGGGTCGGCGAACAGCAGCGTCTCGCAGAAACCGGGGGTGTCGGCCAACCACGGGACCGCGGTGTCCCCGTAAACGTGGATCACATCCGGAACCCCCGCCGGCTTGACCTCCACCCGCGTCAGCCGGACCGCCTGCCCCGGCGGCGCCTCCCGTTCGAAGACGGCCACCTGGTAATCCTTGGCCGCCACCGGCCGCTTGACCCGCCGGGCTAGTTCGCCTCGGAGTTCCGCATCGGTCTCCTGGCTCAGCCGCAGCGCCGCGTGCGTCGCCCAGAACGACTCGGATATCACGACGCCGGGCCCCTCCAGCAGCGACACCCCCAGGCTGCCGTGCTGGCTCTCCAGCACGGGGCGGCCCTCGTCCTTGAGGTACCCGATGCACCCGGCCAGGACCCGGGGGTCCGCGCTGATCAGACTGAACCGCACGTGCATCATGGCGAGCGACCCCTCAGGCGGGCTTGGCGCGCAGGCCGGGCCGGCCCCCGCTGGCCGGCCCGGCGGGCGAAGCTCACGGTCATCCGGCCCATGACCCACAACTCGAACGGGACCGACACGTCGGGTTCCCCGGCGTGGGCCGGATCGAGCAGGGCCGTAACCAGCGCCCGGCCGACCGGATCGGCGGGACCGTCACCGGAGGGCCGGCCCAGGTGCGCGGTCAGCGCCTCGCCGGCGAAGTCGGCGTACAGTTCCATGATCCGCAGGTCGCGATCGGACGGGCGGTGCGGGCGCTGGAAATAGGTCGACACCATGCCGATTAGGTGACCGGCGCAGTCGACTAGGGGCGTGGACTGGACCGCGCGGAACCCCGCGGCGGCGGCGATCTCCCGGTGCGGCGTGAAGCCCGGGTCGGCGCGGACGTCGGGGACGGCCGTCTGCGCACCTCGCCTGGCCGCCCGGCCGCAGACGGAGTGGACGTCCTCCACGACGGCGAAGTAACCGAGGAACTCCGGGCCGAAGCCGGCCTGGGTGACCAGGAGGAGCGATCCGGTGGCCGGGTCAACGATCTGGATGTTCCCGAAGTCCCCGCCCACGAGCGCCATCGCCCCCCGCAGGACCTGCGGAAGCAGGGTGCCCAGCCGCGGGACCGTGCGCAGGTCCTTGGTCAGCGCATGCAGGCGCCGGGCCGCGTCCGAGTCCTCCAAGACGAACTGGACCGACGAGGCGAAGTGCTCCATTCGGCGGGCCAGCCGGTCCGCGCTGGCCGGTGCCAGCCGCGCGGTCCCGTGGCAGGCGGCCTGCACCCGGGCCAGCGGCTCCGGCAGGTTCTGGGTCCCCGTCGTCAGCATGAGGTCAGCCTCGTCGCCACGCGGGCCCCCTCACATCCCCCAGTCTTGGGGTTTGCGCCGCCTCGGACCGCGCGTGCTGCAGCGCGATCCGGCCAGGTCGACGCGCGACCTGATGTCGAGCTTGCCGGAACATCCCGCGCAGATGGAACGCGACCGTGTACGTGCTGATGATCCGGGCCGCCACGTCGCAGCAGCTCGCCGACCGCCGCTGCCACCACGCGAAACCGCCGCCGGCCGCTTCCTCGACTAACCGGACTGGGGATGCGAGGCCGCCGTGGCCGCGGAGACGATGGAGCGATGAAGCTGGCCGAAGGGCACAAGGTGCAGCCGGGGCTGATGGCCTCGAGGCCGCGCCGCGTGCGGCGTGAGCCGCATGACCTGACCGACCGTGAACTGGCCGGCCGCGTGTACCGGCTGGCCCGGTGCGCCAGTTCCCGCGTCGATCCCGACGCCTGGTTCCCCGTGACCTGGGACGTGGCCAAGGCCCGGGACCAGGCGGCGCACGCCATCGCCGTCTGCGCCCGCTGCCCGGTGCGCCCGGATTGCCTGGAACTCTCGCTGCGGCACGCGCTGGGCATCGGCTCGCACGGAGTGTGGGGCGGGCTGGTCGAGGAGGAACGACGGGCAATCCGCCGCGCCTGGCTAGCCGGGACCAGTGTCACCGAATTCCTCCAGGAGCAGCCCGCACGGTTACGGAGAGACCAGCAGATGGCTCTCCACCGGGGCCACCCCCGGCGCCGCTGCGGCTGCGGCCCGAGCTGCGGCTAGCCGCTGCGGGTAGGTCGAGACGTGACCGGTCAGGGTCACCGCCCCGTCGGTGACCGTGACGCCGATGGCGTCCGGTTCGGTGATCTGCGGGTCCCATCCGCCCACCCGTCGGCCTTGCGGTAGACCACCAGCGCGTGCGGGTGCTTGCGGTGGACGAACCCGGATTCGGCGGTGGCCACCTCGCCGTCGGTGGACAGCCAGATGGGCTGGCCGTCCGCCGTCCGGACGTCGACCGAGCTGGCCCGCCAGGAGCGGTAGACCCGAGAGCGGCCGAGCGTGCCGGTCAGCACCGCGGCGACCAGGCGCGACCTGGCCAGCGCGGTGGCCTCGACGACGCGGATGTCCAGGCATCCGTCGGCCAGGTCCGGACGGTACGCGGGCGCCGTTCCCTGGGGCACGTACCGGCAGTTGCCAGCGAAGTAGAGCCAGAGCCGCCGGCGCCGCCCGTCCAGGACCAGCTCGTGCGGCCGGCCGTGGCGCAGCACGCCGATGAGCGCGACGACCTCCGCCAGCGGCTTGCCCAGGACACCCTCGAGATGCCGCCTGGCGTTCACCAGATCCACGTACACGCCGGTGCTCGAGGTGTTGACGAACGGCCGGTCGCCCGCTAGGCCGAGGTCCACCTGGACGGCTTCGCCGTCGCGCAGCGCGGCCAGGGCGTCGCGAGCCGACTCCACGCCGAGGTCAGCCGCGAAGTGGTTGAAGGTGCCGGCCGGGATCACTAGCAGGGGCAGGCCCGTCTCCCGGGCGAGGGCGGCCGCCGCGCTGACCGTGCCGTCACCCCCGGCCACGCCGAGGATCCGGGCGCTGGCTGCGGCCAGGCGCAGCCGCGCGGTCAGGTCTCCCGCGCCGGTCTCGATGATCGTGGCTTCGGGCAGGTCCGCGGCCAGCCGCGCGGCCAGCCTGGTCGAGGCCGTTCCCGCGGACGTGTTCACGATCAGCGCCAGGCCCTCCCCGGCCACCGAGACCGGCGCCTTCCGCGGCGGCCTGATCGCTGCGGCTGGCCACGCCGGCCGCCGCGGCCACCAGCGCAGGGTCGCCAGCCCCGCCGCGGCGCCGATGGCCGTCCCGGCCAGGACATCCGACGGATAGTGGACGCCCGTGGCCACCCGCGAGGCGCCGACCGCCGAGGCCAGCGCGATCCCGGGCGCGGCCAGCGACGGCATCTCGATCGCCGCCCCGATGGCGAAGGCCGCCGCGTTCGCGGCGTGCCCGGACGGGAAGGATGAGCTACGGGGAACTCGCCGCAGCCGGCTTCGGACGGGAACGTCGGCGTAAGGACGGCGCCGGCCCGTCAGGCCCTTGCCGATGACGTTGGCAGCCGCGCTGGCCGCCGCCATGCTGCCCAGGCCGCGCCAGGCGGCCCGCCGGGCCTGCCGGTCGCCCGTGGCCCACAGCGCGGTGGCCAGCAACATCCAGAGGAAACCGTGGTCGGCCAGACGTGACAAGCCTGGCAGGACGTAATCGGTCGGCCACCAGTCGGACCTGGCGACGCGAAGCGCAGCCGCCCGGTCGAGCGCCGCGAGCCGGCGTATCAGGTCTGCGCCCCGGCGGAGGCAGGCTGCTCCCAGGTGGGTGCCGACGGATCGTCCCCGTGCAGTGCCTTCATGAGCTGCTGCTCGGCGTCGTGCGGCAGCGAGGTCTTCAGCACCGTACCGCCGTAAGGCTTCAGCGCCTCGATGAACTTGTCCGGGGTCACCTTGCGAACGATGACCGTGATCGCGGATGTGCCGGGCTGCAGCATGTCCTGGACGCGCTGCCGGAATTCGTCCTTGACGCCGAGATCCCCGGCCGCGCCGAGCGCGGCCCCCATGATGCTCCCGGCCACGCCGGCCACCGGCGCGAGCGGCCACAGGAAGATCAGCCCGATCAGCACGCCCCAGAACAGGCCGCTGAGGGTGCCCCAGGTCACCGCGTGATGGGCCGGGGTCGTGACGTGCAGCCTCCCCTTCTGGTCGCGCCTGATGATGGCCGCGTCCTCCAGGTCGACCAGGAAGTCCTCCTGCAGACTGACGAGCTCGTTCCAGACTTTCTCGGCGGTCTCTTCCTCCGGGTAACCGATGACGATCAGATCACTCATGCAGGCCTCCCATGGCGGACATGCCGATCGTTCCAGGCTTGCCGCGCGGACTCGCGCGCACATCAGCAGATCGGGTAGTTCCGGGACTGACTCGGCAACGCGCCTGGTCCTGGCGCCAGCCGCACCGTCGGCCCGGGATGGCTCCCGCACCGGATGGACCCGGCGCCCCGGGGCGCTGGTCAGCTGGCCCCTGACCGGCGAGCGCAGCCAGCGATCCTGCGGCGATGCCCGGGTTAGGCTGCGGTGGTGGCGGAATCTACCCCTTCCCGGACCGCGCTGGTACGACGGGCGCGCCGGATCAATCGTGAGCTGGCACGCCTGTACCCGGACGCGCATATCGAGCTGAATTTCACCTCTCCGCTCGAGCTGCTGGTCGCGGCGATCCTGTCCGCCCAGACCACCGACCGGAAGGTCAACGAGGTCACCCGGGTGCTGTTCGCCCGGTACCGTACCGCCACTGACTACGCGGCCGCCGACCAGGCGCCGCTTGAGAAGGTGATCGCGCCTACCGGGTATTTCCGGGCTAAGGCGAAGACTCTCATCGCCCTCGGCCAGGCGTTGAGCGATCGGTTCGGCGGGGAGGTTCCTGACACTCTGGAGGAGCTTGTAACCCTGCCGGGTGTGGGCCGCAAGACCGCCAACCTGGTCCTCGGCGGTGCCTTCGGGAAGCCGGGCATCGTGGTGGACACCCATTTCGCCCGGCTGGCGCGACGGTTCGAGTGGACCGCGCACACCGACCCGGACAAGATCGAGCACGACGTCACCGCGCTGCTGCCCCGGCGGGAGTGGACCGCGGCCTCCCACCGGGTGACCTGGCACGGCCGCCGGGTCTGTCACGCCCGCAGGCCCGCCTGCGGCGCATGCGGAGTGGCCCGCTGGTGCCCGTCGTTCGGCACGGGCCCGACCGGCGAGGCGACCGCCCGCAAGCTCGTGAAGACCGGTCCCTTTTCGTGACCGGACCCGGATGCTGGCGTGCCTTTCAGTACTCCCCTGGGGAACCAACCGTTCTGGTGATGCCGGTCCGGCCGTTACCGGCCAACCATGAAACATGTGCTGCGGGCGTAGAACGAGCGTCTCGATGCCACGTATCCCAGTCCGAGGCTGCGCCGCAGGGTCCCGTCCGCCGGAAATGACCAGAGCAGCCCGAGCCGATGATCAGGCAGCGGGATCGGCCGGGACTCGGCAGCCCGCCTGGCTCGATCCCGAGCTGGCCACGCTGACCGCGGACCGGTTCTCCGACCCGGCCTGGATCTTCGAGCGCAAGTTCGACGGTGAGCGTTGCCTGGCGTTCCGGGACGGCCAGCAGCTGCGGCTGATGACCCGGAACCGGCAGCGGGTCACCGGCACCTATCCCGAGATCGCCGGGGCGCTGCGGGCCCAGGACGCCACCGACTTCATCATCGACGGCGAGGTCGTGGCGTTCAACGGGGACCAGACCAGCTTCTCCCGGCTGCAGCGGCGGCTCGGCGTCAGCGATCCGGGGCCGGCGCTGCTCGCCGAGGTGCCAGTGCACATCTACCTGTTCGACGTGCTATGGGCCGACGGCCGCGACGTGCGCCCCCGGCCGCTGCTCGAGCGCAAGGCCCTGCTGCGTGACCTGCTGTCGTTCGGCGACCCGCTGCGTTTCACCGAGCACCGCGACCGCGACGGCCAGGCGTATTACGCCGAAGCGTGCCGCCTGGGCTGGGAAGGGATCATCGCCAAGCGCGCCGACGCGCCCTACCGGGCCGGCCGCAACCGGGACTGGCTGAAGTTCAAGTGCCTGAACGGCCAGGAGTTCGTCATCGGCGGCTACACCGACCCGAAGGGGTCCCGTGTCGGGTTCGGAGCGCTCCTGCTCGGCTACTACGGGCGCGACGGCCGGCTGCACTACGCCGGCAAGGTCGGTACCGGCTTCGACCGGCACACCCTGACCAGCCTGCACGCGGCCCTGGCGGCCGACCAGCGGCCGGACCCGCCCTTCGCGCCCGTCCGCGCCTTGCCCCGATCCGGGGTGCACTGGGTCCAGCCGCGCCTCGTGGCCCAGATCGGGTTCAGCGAGTGGACCGCCGACGGGGAACTGCGGCAGCCCCGATTTCAGGGCCTGCGCCGGGACAAGGACCCCGCCGACGTGGTGCGGGAAACGCCCTGACGGGACCAGGGCGTGCGACGCCGGTCGCGCGAAGCCATGCCTCAGCGACGACGGTGTCTTGGTGATCGCCGAGGATGGCCTGGACCGTGGCGATGGCTGCCGCGAACCGGTCGGCCTGGTGGCCACAGACCGGTGCGGCCGCCTCGGCCGCATAGCGGCACGGCTTGGCCCGGATGCGGACGGCGTGCCATTGGGCGTCGGGCGAGTCCTTTGTGAGGGCCTGGGCGGCGCGTTTCAGCCGCCGCCACGGCCGGCGGATCAAGTCCGCGGCCGCGGCGGCGGCCGGCTGTCCGGCCAGGCCGGGTGGCTCGGCGGCGATCGGCGGCTGCGCGGCGATGCTGACCAGGGTGTCGAGGAACTGGTCGTAGCCGGGGCTGGCGAGCTCCTGCAGCAGCGCCGCGAGAGCCTCGCGTGCCTGGTCCTGGAGGCGGCGGATGAGCTGTTCGACGCCGACGGCGTCCTGGCCAGGCAGCAGGTCCGCTCTTGCCTTGAGGCGGCCGGTGAGGACGTCGGTGTCGCGCGCCGCCCCGGCCCTGGCACCGAGCAGGCGCAGCCTGCCGCGCAGGTCGCTGATGGGCTCTGGCTCGAGCAGCGGGGCGAGCGTGCGCAGGTCAGACCGTAGCCTCCGGGTGGCAACGCGGAACTGATGGACGTCCTCGGGATCCTCGCCGAGGCGTACCCCAGGGTCGTGACGCAGCATCTGGGCCACTGAACGGGCTGTTGCGTAACGAATGAGCACGCCGGCGGTCGCATCGGCCCCGATGGGCGGCACGACGACATCAGGCGGCCCAGACGCACGCGGGCCGAGCACCCGGATCAGCTTGGGGATGGCCGGCTCAGCCCTGCAGCCGGACGCCCTGAGCCGGCGCACCGCCGCGCGCAGGAGGCGGCCGCCGGCCGGCCCCTCGGCCCGGATTTCGACTTCGACCTCGCGGAAGCCTCCCGTCTGCTGTCCGTGCTCGTCGTACGCGGCGCCTCTGTCATCAGAGATCTCAGCCAGTGGCCCCCGTCGGGACCGCGGATCTCGATGGGCGTGCGGTCGGTGTGCAGACGGGCGACAGGGACGAGCGGACGGACCGCGTGTTGGCCCGGACCAGATCGGCGACCTGAGGTGGAACCGGGCCGGATGCACCCTCGAAGCTGACCTCGCGGCGCCGGAGTGTGGCGCGCGAGCTGCCTTCGGGGAGCTTCACCGTCCACGGCGGCCCGTCCTCGCCTGTGCGATAGCGCAGGGTGATCCCGCTTCGCGCCAGGCGCAACTCGGGAGTATCGAAGTAGATTGCCTCAAGGCGGCGACGGGGAAGCCGCACCGCGGTCGCCCCCTTGACCAGGCCATTCAGATCGGGCAGGCGCAACTCGTCCGGCGCGATCAGCTTGGCTTCGAGCTCTGGCGGCATAGAGGCCCCCAGCCGGATCGGGCGCTGCGCCGGCCTCGCTCTTGATCGCTCGCGGGTCCGGCGCCGACGCGATACATTATCGCTCCCCGAGATCAGGCCGTCCGGGCCGCCCCTCCGTAATCTGCCCGGGCGAGGCCCGCTGTGCCACAAGCCACCGATCGCTACCTCAGGTTGTTCCGACGCCCGGTCTGCTCGGCGGCAGGAACTCTCTCACGTGGATACTCGCCACGGCCGCCGTCGGCTACATCCCCCGGATGGTCAGCTGCCCATTCTGATTTCGGCGGCGAGTTCCTCCCTGACCCGCGCCATCTGGTCCGTCGCTGCGGGGTCGGCAGCCGGATAACGAGGGTTGATCGCGTCCAGCGCGGTCACCAAGACCGCGGCGGTGGCCAGTCGGCTGAACCACTTGTGGTCGGCCGGCACGACGTACCACGGCGCCCACTTCGTGCTGGTCTCGCTGAGCATGGCCTCGAAGGCCCGCTGGTAGTCCTCCCAGTAGCGCCGCTCCCTGACGTCGCTGGGGGAGAACTTCCAGTTCTTCTCCGGGTGGTCGATGCGCTTGAGGAACCGCTTGGCCTGCTCCCGCCTCGACACGTTCAGCATGACCTTGGCGACGTGGATCCCGTTGTCGACCAGGTACCGCTCCCAGTCGTTGATCTCACGGTAGCGGGGTGCCCAGATCCCATGATCGCCGGCGACCGCGGGTATCCGCTCCGCGGCCAGCAATTCCTCATGGACCCGGACGACGAGCACCTCCTCGTAATGGGACCGGTTGAAGATACCGATCCGGCCCCGCCCGGGCAGCGCGCACTGGTAGCGCCACAGGAAGTCGTGGTTCAGCTCCTCGGCCGAGGGCTGCTTGAACGCCCGAACCTCCACCGCCTGCGGGTTGACCCCGCTCATCACGTGCTTGATCGTGCTGTCCTTGCCCGCGGCGTCGAGTCCCTGGAGCACCAGCAGCAGGCCGAACGTGTCCTGGGCGGCGAGCCGGTCCTGGTAATCAGCCAGCAGGTGCACGCCGTCGGCGAGCAGCGCGGTGGCCTGCGGGCGGGCCACGCCGCCCGTGTAGCCGGGGTGGTGGTCGCGGCTCAGCCTGACTTCGCCTCCGGGCGCCACTCGGAGCGGCGCGATGAGGTCGGTCATAAAGCGCAGCCGCTTGTCCATCCCCCTAACCATGGTGGAATGCGGGCCGGGCGCGTTACCCGCCGGGCGCGCCGGGCCGGTCGGGGTCCCCACCAGGGACGGTCAGTGTTCCCACCAGGGCCGGGTGGCGGCCTCGGCCACGGTGGCGGGCGGGCGCTCGGACGGCACGCCGTGCCGCCGCCCTGACGCAGGCGGCCGGGGGCCGGGAACCTCCAGGTCGCTGCGGGATCCGACCTTCGCGTAGCCCAGGAACAGGATGCCGCTGACGATGGTGACCGCGATCCACAGCCACTGCCCGTTGACCCGGCTCCAGTCGTTTAGCCCGTGCAGGATC
>Ga0335075_10010901_pt1 | contig 13771 bp, 14 predicted proteins | sample Lox_Sample_24_FD_206723 | JGI IMG/M metagenome (GOLD analysis project Ga0335075, IMG submission 206723) | Soil microbial communities from Loxahatchee National Wildlife Refuge, Florida, United States - Lox_Sample_2.4 | ecosystem: Environmental > Terrestrial > Soil > Wetlands | place: USA...
TCCAGCGTCTTGCTGACTATGGCATCGTCCGTGGAGTCGACGATGGCGGCGAGCCACGCGCGCTCGTGCTCGGCGCGCTTGCGCTCGCTGACGTCACGGAACACCACCACGATGCCGATCAGCTCCCTGCTGGCGAGCCGCACCGGAGCGCCGCTGTCGTCGATGGGCATGCGCCGCCCATCGCGCGCGATCAGGATGGTGTGGTTGGCGAGCCCGACGATGCCGCCGGTTTGCAGCACCATGGACACCGGATCCTCGACCGGCCGGCCGGTATGCTCGTTGACGATGTGAAAGATCTTCTCGAACGGCTGATCTCGCGCCTCCGCGAGCGGCCAGCCGGTGACCCGCTCCGCCACCGAGTTGAGGAATGTCACGCGGCCGGACACGTCGGTCACGATCACCGCGTCACCGATGCTTTTCAGCGTGACTTCTAGGGTTTCTCGCTCCCGCCGGAGGCGATTTTCGTCATCGGACCCTGCTGCGCCTTGGTCGTTCGCCAATGGTCCCCCTGGTGCTCGGCGGTCCACCAAGGTCGCAACCATCGTGCCTGACGAGATTGCGCCCGCGGTGGAGCGTGCGCCCGGCCGCTCAACTCCGGTTCGGGCGCCAGGGCTCCGGCCGCTCCGGCGGGCCGTACTGCGCGACCAGAAAGGACGTCCTGCTGGGTCTGTACTGATAGGTGTCCCCGGTCTCGCGCCGCAACTCCTCGAGGCGCGACTTGAGTTGCGCCGTCAGCGTCTCGAAGCCCGTTCTGCCGTAGAGATTGTGATTCTCGTCCGGATCGGTCGCCAGGTCGTAGAGCTCGAACTCCTCGGGCTGGGAGAACTCCGGGATGGCGATGAACTGGATCAGTTTGTAACGCTCGGTCCGGATTCCGCGGTGCGGCCGCACGTTCTCGGCCACGGGATACTCGTAGTACTCGTACAGCCAGTCCTTGCGCCAGTCCGCGATGGGCGTGCCGCGTGCGAGCGGCAGGAAGCTGCGTCCCTGCGCGGTCTTCGGCACCGGCAGCCCGGCGATGTCGAGCAGCGTGACCGGCGCGTCGATGTTGAGCACCATTTCCTCGCGGACTTCGCCCGGCGCAATGCGGCCGGGCCAGCGGACCATCATCGGAATGCGAATCGACGGTTCGTACATCAGCCGCTTGTCGTAGAAGCAATGCTCGCCCAGAAAAAAGCCGTGGTCGGATGAGAGCATGATGGCGGTGTCATCGAGCCTGCCCACGCGCTCGAGGGCCTCCAGCACCCGGCCGACGTTCTCGTCGTTGGAGACCACCCCGGCATAGTGGTCCTTGACCACTTCCTCGAGCGTCCGCGGATTGTCGTCGTTGACCTCGGTCGTGCCTATCTTGTTGTACGCCGCCGCGACCGCGCGCGACTTGCCGGCATAATCGCCGAGATCCTCGTCGAAGTTCCCCGGTACGGGGATCTTCACGCCGTTGTAAAGATTGAGCAGCCGCCGGGGACGGTAGAACGGCTCGTGCGGCGCGTAGAACCAGAGGAACAGGCAGAAGGGCTTCTCGCGGCGGCCGCGGATCCACTCGACGGCCTTGTCCGTCAGGATGTCATCGACGTAACGGTCGTAGGTCTTCGGCTCCTCGTAGCGGCCGTCCCGTCCCTCAGTGATCGTCGGATGCAGGTAGCTCGCCTGCCCCTTGAAGCCGAAGTAATAGTCCCACTTGTGATCCATGAGGGCGCCGCGCACGTGGGACTTGCCGATGAAGGCGGTCTCGTAGCCGTGCTCGCGCAGAACGTCGGTCACCATCTTGAACTGGGGCGGGACCTGGGCCTCATCGTTGGTCGTGGCCCCGGTGGTATGGGAGTAGGCGCCGGTGAGAAAGCTGGCCCGCGAAGGGAGGCAGAGGGCATTGGTGGTGAACGCGTTCCTGAATATGGCGCCTTCGCGGCCGATGCGGTCGATATTCGGCGTACGGATGATCGGATTGCCGGTGATGCTGAACTCGTCCGCGCGCACGCCTTCGCCCAGGAAGAAGACGATGTTGGGACGGCGCGAATCGTGCGGGGCGCGCGACTTGCCGGAGGCGTCGGCGGCGGGTGCCGCGGCCGAGGCCGCGGCAATTGCCGTGGTGAGACCCTGAAGGACTTCCCGTCGCGTGCGCAAAGTGTCACCCATACGATGCTCCGGCCGAGGGTCGTGATGAGCCAGTCTACCCGAGAGTCGCGCCGGCTCGCACCTCGAGCGTACACTCGAGCCGTCGAGCAGCGCTCCTCGCGCCCGAGGTGTTGATGACAAAATCGTCCGGAATGCGCCTGATCCGCGGTCGCGAGTTCCTGATGGGTTGCGATGACGCCTATGCCGACGAGGCTCCGGCGCACCGCGTGACGGTAGGAGACTTCTGGATCGACGAGTCGCCGGTCACCAACGCGCGCTTCGCGCAGTTCATCGCCGCTACCGGCTACAGAACGCTGGCGGAAACCGCGCCCGACCCGCGCGACTATCCCGGCATGCCGCCGGAGATGGCGAAGCCCGCCTCGGCCGTGTTCGTGCGGCCGGCGCGGCGGACGGAGCCCGCTCATCCGAGTCAGTGGTGGCAATACGTGTTTGGTGCGGACTGGCGCCATCCGCGAGGGCCCGCCAGCGGAATCGGCGACCTTATGGAGCATCCCGTGGTGCACGTCGCCTATGCGGATGCGCAGGCGTACGCGCGCTGGGCGGGGAAATCGCTGCCGACCGAGGCCGAATGGGAGTTCGCGGCCCGTGGCGGTCTCGACGGCGCCATGTATGCCTGGGGCAACGAGCTCGCGCCGCAGGGCCGCATGCTGGCCAACTACTGGCAGGGTGAGTTCCCCTGGCAGAACACGCTGGCCGACGGCTATGAGGGCACCTCGCCGGTGCGCACTTATCCAGCCAACGGATTCGGTCTCTACGACATGATCGGCAATGTCTGGGAGTGGACCGTCGACTGGTATGCCGCATCGCGTCCCGACACGGGTACGCCGTGTTGCGGCGCGGCCGCGCACCAGGCGGTCACCGAAGCGCAGAGCTACGATCCGGCCAGCCCGAATCTGCGGATCGGACGCAAGGTGGTCAAGGGAGGCTCGTTCCTCTGCGCACCCAACTATTGTCAGCGCTATCGTCCGGCCGCGAAGTTCCCGCAACCCATCGACAGTCCGACCTCACATCTCGGCTTCCGTTGCGTCATTCGCGAACCGAGGGCGGGCTGAGGTCCCGTGCCCAGGTGCCGGTGCGCAGCGTCATGGGTGAGTAGTCGACGAATGCCCCGCGCAGCGCCGCGGCGCGCGGCCGATACCAGCCGCGTACGACCCGGAACCGCCAGGCGCGCTCCGCGCCGGCCAGGAGGTCCGCTGCCGCCGGACTCCAGTCGATGCTTGCGATTCCCTGCAGCTGCAGCAGGTCGCCGCTGTCGAAGTCCGGTACGAGGAGCGCCGACCGCGGCTCGCCGAGGAGATTGCCCAGGGTGTTGAAATAACGGTTGCCGCGGAAATCGGGGATCAGGAGCGTGTCGTTCGCGACGCGCACGAAACCCGGCAGTCCGCCGCGATGGGAGATGTCCGCGCCTGCGGCAGGTCCCGCATCCGCCCGCGACCGGCTTGCGACGAAGAGCGTATCGGTGCGCTCGATCAGGGCACGCGACTCATGATCGAGGGATGCGAGCGGGCGTGCCGGCCCTGGGGGCGGCAGGTCGCTGCGCGTGATCCCGCGGCGCTGGATGTATTGCGGGCAATTGCCGAAGCTCTGCCTGACGGCGATGTCGAATCCGCGCGCATCGAGGCTCGCGACGACGCCGTTGGCCCGGTTGCGTCTGCGGGCTCCAAGATCGATGCCGAGAATCCCGATCTGATCGCCGCGGCGGATCGTGCCGGCTGCGGGATCCGCGGCGTCTGGCAAAGCATCGACGCGCAGCATTGCAGGGTCCGGCGAGGTGACGAATCCCGGCTCGCCCTCGAGCAGCGTCGCGAGCGGCCAACCATCGTCATCGCTCGTGGCGGCGAGAAGGTACGGCAGCGTCGCGAAAAACGCCCGGTGCGGCTCGGGCATGAAAGAGCGAATGCCCGGGCGGGTGGTCACGACGCCGGCGTGTGCCTGCGCCGCGAGCTCATCGGGATGGAAGACGGTGTCGTTCATCGGACGATGCTCAGCCGCCGGCGCAAATCTCCTGCGGCAGGGGAGAGCGTGGCATCGGCTCGAAGCGCGGCAAAGCCTCGATGCGTGCCAGCCAGCGCCGCAGCGCCGGATACGGCTCGAGCGACAGGCCGCCCTCGGGTGCATGCGCGATGTACGTATGACAGGCGAGGTCTGCGATCGTGGCTTGCTCGGCGGCAAGATAGGCGCGGTCGGCGAGGTACTCTTCCATGAACCGGAACAGACGCCCGGCGATGCGGATGGCGCTGCCGCGATCGCCCGGCTCGCTCCATTGCACCATGGCGCGGGCGAGCGCCGGCCCGTGCTTGATCTCCCCGGCGGCGATCGACAGCCAGCGCTGCACGCGCGCGGCCGCCAGCGGTTCCTCCGGCAGCCACGGGCTCGCCGCGGCGTAGCGCTTCGCCAGATAGACGAGGATCGCGTTGCTGTCGCAGATCAGGGTCGCGCCGTCTTCCAACACCGGTATCTGGCCGAGCGGGTTGCGTCGCAGGAACTCGGCCGTGCGGCGCACCTCGGCCGGCGCGCTCACGAACCGGTATGGAATTTCCAGCATCCTGAGCAGCAACACCACGCGATGGGCATGGCCGGAGCGCTCGGTGCCGTGCAGGGTGATTCGGGCATTCGGGCTTGCGCTCATGGTGACACCTCGTTGGAAGAGCGTCATTCTATCCTTGCGAATCACATTCTGAATCTGGCATTCTCGGAACTCATAATTACGATAATCGGAAGAATAGAGTGGATCGCCTCGATGAGCTCGCGGTGCTCGTTGCCGTCGTCGACCAGGGAAGCCTGGTGGGCGCGGCGAGGCGCCTGCGCCGTTCGGCGCCCGCGGTGACACGCGCGTTGTCGGCTCTCGAGCAGCGCGTCGGTGCGCGACTCATCGAGCGCACCACGCGGCGGCTCGCAGCGACCGAGGCGGGCCGCTCACTGGCCGAAGAGTCGCGCGCGCTGTTGAGCGCGTACGAGGGAGCGGTGGCCGATATCTCGCCGGCTCCGGTCCGCGGCCTGTTGCGCATCACGGCGCCGGTGCAGTTCGGCAGGCGTCATGTGGCTCCGCTCGTCACTGCATTCCTGCGCAAATTTCCCGAGACGCAGGTGGAGCTGGTCCTGCACGACCGCTATCTCGACCTGATCGAGGAGGCGCTGGACGTCGCCGTGCGGATCGGCGCGCTCGCGGACTCCTCCCTGCTGGTGAGGCGGGTCGGGGAGGTGCGGCGCCTGGTGGTCGCGAGCCCCGATTATCTGGCGCGCCGCGGCACTCCGATGAAACCCGCCGAGCTGACTGCGCACGATACGATCTTCAGCACCAGCAGCTGGGGGCCGGTCGAATGGCGGTTCGGGTCCCGCGGGCGCACGACCGTCGTCCGGCTCGCGCCGCGGCTGCTCGCCAACGATGTCGAAGCGCGGCTCGATGCCGCCCGGGCGGGCCACGGCATCGCGCGCGTACTCTCTTATCAGGTTGCGGAAGACCTGGCGGCGGGCAGGTTGGTCCGGGTCCTGCGCGCCTTCGAGCCGCCGCCGCTTCCGGTGCAGCTCGTGGCCGCGAGCCGGCCGCACATGCCGCCGAAGATCAGAGCCTTTCTCGATCTCGCGGCCGAGCAGCTCGCCGGGATTGCCCTGCTGCGCTGAGCCCGCGGCGCCGGTAACGGCGACAGCCGTGCGCCGCTGAACTAGACTGGGGCGACAGTCGAGCGGCGAGGTCACGTCCATGAGCGACACCGATCGTAAATCCTCCGGGTCGAGATCTTCCGGACCGTCCCGTCGCGAATTCGTGGCAACCTCCGCGGCCATCGGCCTCGCCGCTGCCGCGCGCGTATCGCTCGCGGCGGAGCGCGAGGTCGTCGAGAAGGACGTCGAGATAACAACCGGCGATGGCGCGTGCGACGCGGCATTCTTCCATCCCGCGGTGGGAGCGCATCCGGGCGTTCTCATCTGGACCGACATTTTCGGGCTGCGGCCGGCGTTTCGCCATCTAGGGCGGCGTCTCGCCGCACAAGGCTACGCGGTGTTGGTGCCCAACCCCTTCTATCGCACCGCACGGGCGCCGGTCGTCGTCGATGCCTCCAGCTTCAACTTCGATGACCCCGCGGAGCGGGACAGAGCCATGCGGTGGTCGGCGTCGGTCAAGGTGCCGGGTGCGATCGAGAGGGACGCGCAGGCGCATACGGCGTTCCTCGACGCGCAGCCGCAGACCGACCGGACGCGCAAGTTGGGGACCCACGGGTATTGCATGGGCGGGCCGCTCGTCTTCCGGACCGCCGCGCACGTCCCCGAGAGGATCGGCGCGGCCGCAACCTTCCACGGCGGCGGCCTCGTGACCGACAAGCCCGACAGTCCCCATCTCCTGATACCGCACATCAAAGCGCGCATGTATGTCGCGATCGCCGCCAGCGACGATGCGCAGCAACCCGATGCGAAGGACGAGCTGCGCGCCGGCTTCGCGCACGCCTGCGTGCCGGCGCAGGTCGTGGTCTATGCGGGCACGATCCACGGCTGGTGTGTGCCGGACATGCCGCGGCATGACGGCAAGCCCATCTACGACAAACCCGACGCGGAGCGCGCCTGGGGTCATTTGTTGCAGCTGTATCGCGCGACTCTGCAGGCATAAAGCCGGTCCGGACGACGGGCTTGCTTTTCGGCCGACCCCTATGTAGACTTACGATCATGGGTAAGCGGGACGGCAACGTGCGAATCTCTCTCCAGACACTGCGGGCTCTGGAGGCGTTTCTGGAAAATCCTTCCGCGGAGCTGGCCGGGGCCGATGTGCAGAAGCGCAGCGGACTCGCTTCCGGCACGCTGTATCCGATCCTCCTGCGGCTGGAGTCCGCGGGCTGGTTCGTCAGCCGCTGGGAAGCCATCGACCCCGCCAGTGCCGGCCGTCCCCGCCGCCGACTCTATCGTCTGACAGCGAGCGGCCTGGCGCGCGCAAGCGAGATCTTTGCCAGCTTCGGCAGGGGAGTACCAGCATGAGTGGGCAACAGACGTCATGGGATCTGTCGTTGGCGCGCCGCCTCGTCGGCTCTGCGGCTCGCCAGACTCCACCTGACCTGGCGCAGCGGCTGGAGGAGGAGTGGCTGGCCGACCTTCTGACCCGCAACGGGGCATTCGCCCGCATCCGGTTCGGATTGGGATGTTGTTGGGCCACCCGCGTCATCGTCCGGGACTTGGGCGTTGCGGCGGTGGCGGGCGGCAGCCCCGCTTCCGGCCAGCGTCTGTTGGTTGGCCACGGCGGTCATGACTTCTCCTGGTTCTCGCGCCGCTCGACCGCGCTGCTCGCCATCATCATGCTGCACGTGGCGGCCTTCTATGCCTACATGAGCGGCGTTGGACAGCGAGTCATGCCGATCTCGCCCGCATGGATACACGGCATCGAGATCGCTCCCCAGCCAAGGGCTCTGCCGCCGCCGCCGCCGCTGCCGAAGCCGACATTCACGCCTACGACCGTGGACAGTCCTCCTACGCCGCTCGTCGACCCCGCTTTTCCCCCGGACCCGACCGCCATCTCGGTCGCGCGCCCGTCACCGCCGCACGTGGCCTCACCGCTCGTCCGTCCCGTCACGCGAGTGCCCGGCGGACCGGGGGCGGGCTTCCCCGATTCCGAGGACTACTATCCACCCTCGATACGGCGGCTCGGAGAGTCAGGGGGCGGCGGTCGTCGACGTTTGCGTCGATCCAGTGGGCAGGCTCACCGCAGCGCCCGCCATCGCGCAGTCATCGGGCATCAGGCTGCTCGACCAGGGCGCCCTCAGGCTGGCGACGGCGGGCTCCGGCCACTACCGGCCGACGACCGAGAACGGGCGGCCGGTGAGTGCCTGCTACGCCTTTCGAGTTAGATTCCGGCTCGAGGATCAGTAGCGCCTCAGGGCGCGGCGTGCAGCAGCTCCTTGTCGAAGAAGGCCGCGGTGGCTTCGTCAGCCTCCAGCCAGGAGTGGTAGCGCAGGAAACCGTGGATCTCGTCCGGGATCACCAGTTCCTGGTAGGGCACGTGTTGCAGCTGCAGGCGGCGCACCAGATCCACCATCTGATGGAAGTGCACGTTGCGATCGTCGTCCCCCTGGATGAGGAGCACGGGTGATTTCCAGGTGCCGATGGCCGAATCCGGCGAGGACAGCCAGAAGGTCCTCTTCAGCGCCGCCATGTCGGGCATCTGAAAGCGATCGAGCGGCTTGCCGAACCAGTCATCCGCGAACATCGACCAATCGTGTACTCCGTGCATGTCGACACCCGCCTTGAAGATGTCGGAGTTTCGGGCGAGGCCGAGCGCCGTCAGGTAGCCGCCGTATGATCCGCCCCAGATCCCGATGCGTTGCGGATCGACGCCGGGATGGTGCTGCAGCCACTGTGCGCCCGCGACCACGTCCTGATACTCCGCGGCGCCGGTGGGACCCCAGTGCTCGGGGTAGTGGAAGTCGTGGCCATACCCGATGCCGAGCCGATAGTTGACCGACAACACCACGAAGCCGTGGCGTGCCAGATACTGGTTCACCGCGTACGAGTTGCTGTAGTAACCCATGTAGTGCCAGGTGAGCAGCATCTGACGCGGCGGGCCGCCGTGCACGAAGATGATGCCGGGTTTTCGCGCTGCATCGCCGGGGGCGGCGAAGAGCTGCCCCTGGACGCGCACGCCGTCCGCTGCGTGAAAGACTACGGGCTGTGGCGTCACGAGCTCATTGGTGGGGAAATCCGCCGGCAGGGCATCGCCGCCAGCGCTCCGCCAGCTCTTGCCGGTGAGGCTGCCCCACATCACCTCGGGCGGGTGTTTCGGCCCGGCGTCTATGAACGCAAGCGTCTTGCCATCGGCTGTCAACACAGGCGCCCAGGCGCTGTGGCTGCCATGTGTGATGCCGATGGGTGCGCCGCCGTCCACTGATACACGATAGAGATGTCGGCGGTCGTCATCACCGGGCATGGAGCCGGTGTTGGCGTTATAGACCAGGTAACGCCTGTCAGGTGTGATGGTGACGTCCTCGACCATGAACTGGCCCGGCGTCAGCAGCCTTGCCCCGCCTCCGGTCGCGGCGACCGTGTACAGATGCGGCCAGTTATCCATCTCCGATATGAATACCAGGCGGTTGCCCGCGACCCAGCTCAAGGCTGGATCGCCGCCCTCCTGTGGAAACGAGCCGCGCAGAGTGTCAGGACTCTGCCAGGCAAGCGTCCCCCGGTTCTGCGCCACGTCCGCGACCCAGATGGACCACTGCAGCGGATGCCACTGCATGACGGACTGGGGCGGCCCGCCATCGCCGGGCGTGCGGATGAAGGCGATCCGCCCTCCGTCCGGCGACCAGCGCGGCTCCAGGTCCTGCGACGTCGACGGCAGCAGGTATTCGACCGGTGAGTCGGCGCCGTGATAAACGCCGATGAAGCTGTGGTCGCCGCGGTCGGAGACGAACGCGAGCGACTTGCCGTCCGGCGACCAGCGCAGGTCCGAATCCTTGCCGAGATCGAACAAGAGACGCCCGGCTTTGCCGCCGGCATCGACCTGCGCCGACCAGACGCTCTCTTCGGGCGGATGAATGAAGGCGACGTGGCGGCTGTCCGGCGAGACGGCGGGCGCATCGCCTTCGCCGAGCGCGACTGGCGCGCCGCCGCTCAGAGGCACCGACCACACCTGCATCTGCGGCTGCTGCGGATCCGCATCGGGATCGGGCTCGACCGACCCAGGCCAATTGGCGTCATGGTCGCCGCCGCGGACGTAGATCAGATATTGGCCGTCATGGGAGAACTGCAGCCAGGTGATCTCCTGGCCGACATCCCCGCGGTAGTCGGTCAGACGGCGGGCCCTGAAATCCGGGCTCTGCGCCACCCAGATATTGCGCGCCCCGCGCGCATCCGAGACCCAGGCGACCGCGCTGCCGGATGGGGACGACACCAGATCGGAGGGGAAGGGAAAGCTCAGCACCTGGGCCAGGGTGAATGGCCCGGCGTCGCGCGCCTGGCTGATGCCGGCGGCGGACAGGATGCCGACGACCAGCAGAAGCGAACCCACAAGCGTCGATGCGCGGTGCGACAAGGCAGCCTCTCCCGAGGATCAGGGGCGAGCCCGAGCCTCTCGCAATGATGAGGGACGAAGGTTAGCAGAAGGGCGGGTGCCGCCACCTCGGGCCGGCGCGTGCGCCGGCCCTTCAGTCGCGTCCGCCGCGACCGCCTGCCGCTAGCGTTGCCGGACGAGCGCCAGCTTCACTCCGAAGCTCACGAAGACGAGGCCCGTCAGCCGATCGAGACGCCTGACGACCGCCGGGCGCTTCAAGGCGCGGGCCACAGGCCGCGTGGCAAGGATCAACAGCGCAAACCACACGATGCCCATGAAGGCATGCAGCGCGGCGAGCAGAAAGATGAACGGACCCGCGGGCACGTGCGCCGGCAGGAACTGCGGCAGGAAGGAGACATAAAAAACGCCGACCTTGGGATTGAGCAGGTTCGTGAGATAGCCGCGCACCAGCCAGCCGTGCCGGCGCGGCGCCTGCTCGGCGACTTCCAGCTCGAAACGCGAGCGTGGCTTGAGGAGCAGATTGAGACCCAGCCAGACCAGGTAGAGCGCGCCCGCCCACTTGAGCGCGGTGAAGGCGAGTTGCGAGGCCGCGAGCAGCGCGCCCAGGCCGAACGCCACGGCGGCTCCCCAGCTGAGACAACCGAGGACCACGCCCACGGCGGCCAGCGCCGCGCCCCTCGGGCCTTCGGCCGCCGCGGTACGCAGCACCAGCGCCGTGTCGAGACCGGGCGCCATCGTCAGCAAGCCCGCGGCGATACAGAAGGCAACGAGGGACTGAGCTATGGTCATGGAACCTTCGATGTCAGTGGCCGCTGGTCATCGCGCCCGAAGTCATGTGGTGGCTCTTCTTCTTGTGCGAGCTCTTCATCTTGGCGTGCTTGCCCGACTTCATGTGAGCCGTGCTCATGTGATTCCCGGAGGACATCGTACCAGATGACATCTGACCGTGTGTCATCGAGCTCATGCTGCCGCTCGAGCTGTGGTCGCTCGAGCTCATCGCGCCGGTGGTGGCGGACTGAGCGAACGCGGTCCCGGCCAGCAGCGTGCCCGCGATGCCGGCAAGGGTGAGTAATCGGGAAATCTTCGTCATGGAGGTCTCCAGTGGGTGGTGATGTGAAACTCTTGCGGCGCTAGATTCCGGCGTACCAGTCGTAGCCACGATCTTCCCAGTAGCCGCCATGGCCGCCGGAGATGCCGTGGAAGTCACTGACGACCTGGATGTGCCGGACGTATTTGGCCATCTTGTAGCCGAGCTGCCGCTCGACCCGCAGCCGCAGGGGCGCCCCGTGTGGCACGTCGAGCGGCTTGCCGTTCATGTCGTAGGCGATGAGTGTCTGCGGATGCATCGCATCGACGAGCCCGATGCTCTCGTAGTACTGGCCCGGGCTCTGCTCGCCACCCTTCGATGGCTCGCCTTCCAGGTTGTCCGCGCAGTAGAAGACGACGTACTTCGCTCCGGCGCGCATGCCGGCCGCGTTGAGCAGTAGCGCGAGCGGAACGCCCGTCCAGCCGCCGATCGCACTCCAACCCTCCACACAATCATGCCGCGTGATCTGACTTCGCGCAGGCAGCCTGCGAAGGTCGGCGACGCTGAGCGACAACGGATGCGCGACCATGCCGTCGATCACCAGGCGCCAATTCACGAAGCCTTCGGCGACGTGCCGGTCGTAATCCTCGCCGCCGGGATTCAGGGTTCCGTTTGCTTTGAAGTGCGCGGAGATGTCGGACGGCTTGTACTCGCGTGCCAGCTGGCCGTCCGCGAGCAGCAAACGCTGCGTGGCCCGCGTCCAACCCTGCGCCGCGGCGAGCACGCGCTGAAAGCTCGCGCTTTCCGTCAGGCTGTCGGCCTGGAAGATCTTGCTGCAGGCGCTGAGCAACAGGCCGCTGCCGGCGAGGCCCGTGATGAGGGCGCGACGGCGGGTGATGATGGGCATGTCAGTCGTGCTCCCCGGGAACGGCGTAGCGGCCGGTGATCATCGAGCGTACCTCGTTGATCGCTCCGGCGAGTACCACCTCGATGAGATGAACCGCGATGAACAGCACGATCGCGCAGGCGAAGAGGAAGTGCAGGGTGCGCGCGCTCTGGCGGCCGCCGAGCACCGTGACCAGCCAGGGCGCGAAGGCATCGAACCCGGGCGACATGGACAGTCCCGTGAGCACCATGCCGATGACCAGCGCCAGCAGGCCGAGATACGCGAGGCGCTGCAGGACGTTGTAGCGCTTGGCGGCCTCGCCTTGCGGGTGCTTGAGCTTGATGTGGTCGACGATCGAACGCGGAATGGCGCGCAGGTCGGCGCGGGTGGGCCATAGATTGCGCTGGACGTGCCGGCTCGCGAGGCTCCATCCCAGGTACAGCGCGCCGTTGACGACCAGTATCCAGGCGAAGAAGAAATGCCAGTGGCGGGCGTCGGCGAGGTCGGTGAAGCTGGGCAACGTGATCCAATCCGGCCAGCCGCGTGCGGTCTGCTCGCCATTCTCCCGTGAGACGCCCAGTATGCCGGTGCTGTCGAAATGCAGCGGGCCTATGACGGTGCGGCCGCGCAGTCCATTGGCCGTCGATACCGCCTCGAGCGCGATGAACGCCTTGTCGGAATTGGCTCCCGCCTGGCCCCAGTACAGGCGCGGATGGGCGTTGAATATGTTGAGGCCGCTGCCGATCATGATGAAGATCGTCAGCGCGTTGACCCAATGAGTCAGGCGCACCTGCCAGGCGTGTCTACGGATGACTTCCCGTCGCGGGCGGGAAGAGCTCTTCTGGGTCGCGGGCACGGCTTCGGCGGCGGGGGTCGACATCTTCACACCTTTTCTCGAACGAGTATTTCGCGGCGTGCCGCCCGAATGTTACAGGCGGCGCGGCGCGCATCACCAGCGCATCAGCCTGCTCCCGGCGATGGCGCCAAGGCCCGTTGCGGCGGCGATGCCGGCCGTGTACCAGGTGGCGACGAAGGCGGCGGCCTGCTCCGGGCAGTGCAGTCCGTAGAGGGTGGCCGCGAGTGCGCCGGCGAGGAAGCCGGCTGCGGCGCCGGTCAACGCGGGACGGGTGGGCGCCAATCGCCGCGCCGCCGCGACCAGGCAGCCGTAGATCGGCACGGCGAGCAGCAGAATGAGCGGTGAGCAGACCTTCCAGGTATGCCCCAGCCACAGAGCCACACGATCCGCGGGCGCGGCAAGGACAATCTGCGCCGCTCCGAGGGCCAGCATGGCGAGGATGACCAGGGCGGCGCCGATCGGAGCCGCGCCGACTTTCGCGCCCGGCACCGACAGCCGTCGCACGATGAAAGCGCCCGCCACCAGGAGCAGGCCGGTGTAGCCGGCCTTCATCCAGAACCAGGGCTGGCGCGCGGCCTCGAAGAGCGGCTGGCATCGCAGCCCCAGCGCGACGATGGCGAACGTCACCAGGCCGCCCGCGGCCAGGGCCGCCAGCAGCGTTCGGTTCACGACTCCCGGAGGAGTCGCCCGCGCGTCGCGCGCGAGAAGATCAATGAGATCAGACGTTCTCATCGCGTAGAGCCTGACTCAGCCACTTAAGACTTCGATGCAGCATCACCCGCGCCGACACGGCGGTCACGCCGCGCTTTTGCGCGGCTTCCTCGACGGAGAGCCCCTGCAGCTTCACGTCCTCTATCAGACTTCGCTGCCGGTCGGGCAAACGTT
>Ga0335075_10010902_pt1 | contig 13770 bp, 11 predicted proteins | sample Lox_Sample_24_FD_206723 | JGI IMG/M metagenome (GOLD analysis project Ga0335075, IMG submission 206723) | Soil microbial communities from Loxahatchee National Wildlife Refuge, Florida, United States - Lox_Sample_2.4 | ecosystem: Environmental > Terrestrial > Soil > Wetlands | place: USA...
CCCCTTGTGGGTGAGACCACCGACCGGAGAGCCGGATGCGGGAGATCTGCCAGTCCGGTTCGGAGGGAGGGGGTGTCGGGACAACCGGCGCTCCCTACCCCTATCACGGCGTTGCAGCTCGCAGCAAGAAAATCGTGGATGCCGGCCTTCGCCGGCATGACGCGGAGGGCGGCGCTCGTGGGTCAATCTTTGTGCGGGGTGGTATTACGGGGTTGCTGCCGAAGCAGCCCTTTGGTGCCGGGCCGGGTACACGTGTTGCGTGCCTGACGTTTCCATAGTGCAGCCGCGTGTCGTCGGGAGCGGGGCACAGGCGGTCTTGGTGACACTGCGGTACGTTGCTCAATCCCGATCGCTTCGCTCGCTCGCGCGGCGGCGGGCGCAGGCGTCAGAGTTGGTGCGCTACACGTCCAGCTCTTCCACCGACCCCGCATGTTCCTGGATGAACTGGAAGCGCAGCTCCGGGCGGCGGCCCATCAGGCTTTCTACCAGGTCCGACGTGGCCGCGCGTTCCTCCGGCAAAGCCACCACCTTCAGCAGCGTGCGCTTCGCCGGGTCCATCGTGGTTTCCTTCAACTGCGCCGGGGGCATTTCGCCCAGGCCCTTGAAGCGGCTGACTTCGACCTTCGAATTCGGTTTGAACTCGGCCTTCATCTTGCGTTCGCGGTCGGCGTCGTCCATCGCGTAGACCGATTTGCCGCCGTGGGTCAGGCGATAGAGCGGCGGCTGTGCGAGATAGACGTGGCCGTGACGGACCAGTTCGGGCAGCTCGCGGTAGAAGAATGTCATCAGGAGTGACGCGATGTGGGCGCCGTCCACGTCTGCGTCCGTCATGATGATGACGCGGCCGTAGCGCAGCTTGCCTCGGTCGAAGCGGTCGCCGACGCCGCAGCCCAGCGCCTCGATCAGGTCCTTCAACTCCTGGTTGGCGCGCAGCTTGTCCACTGACGCGCTGGCGACGTTCAGGATTTTGCCCCTGAGCGGCAGGATCGCCTGCGTCTCGCGGTTGCGGGCCTGCTTCGCGCTGCCGCCGGCGCTGTCGCCTTCCACCAGGAAGATTTCCGTCTCGGCGGTGTTCTCCCGCGTGCAGTCGGTCAGCTTGCCGGGCAGGCGGAGTTTTCTGGTGGGAGACTTGCGGGCGGTGTCCTTGCTTTCCTTGCGGCGGATGCGTTCTTCCGCGCGCTCGATAACGTAGGCGAGCAGGTTGTCGGCGGAGCCGGGATCGCCGGCGAGGTAATGATCGAAGCGGTCGCGCAGGGCGGTTTCCACCAGGCGGGAGGCTTCGGCGGAAGTGAGCTTCTCCTTGGTCTGGCCCTGGAACTGCGGGTCGCGCAGGAACACCGAGAGCTTGGCGGCCATCGGGGTGAGCAAGTCCTCGGCGGTGACCTGGGCGGCGCGGCGGTTGCCGCGGTGCTCGCCCCAGGCGCGGATGCCCTTCAGCAGGGCGGCGCGCAGGCCGGTTTCGTGGGTGCCGCCGAGCGGGGTGGGGACGGTGTTGCAGTAGGTGTGGAGGAAGCCGTCCTCGCCATCGAGCCAGGCGACGGCCCATTCCAGTTTTCCCGCGGTTTCGCCGTTGGGGAGGGGAGGGAAGTCGGCCTCGCCGGCCCAGGGCTGCGGGAGGACGCGGGGGGTGTCGCCGATGTCGGCTTCCAGGCTGTCGCGCAGGCCGCCGGGGAAGTGCAGGACGGCCTCGGGCGGGGTGTCGTCCTTGGGTGCCTTGATCAGCGACGGATCGCATGTCCAGCGGATTTCCACGCCGCGGAACAGGTAGGCCTTGGAACGGCAGAGGCGGTAGAGGCGGGCGGGCTGGAACTGCGCCTGGCCGAAGATTTGCGGGTCCGGCTTGAAGCGGATGGTGGTGCCGCGGCGGTTGTGCACCGGGCCGGCGTTGATCAGCTTCGAGGTGGGCTTGCCGCGGGCGTAGCTCTGCTTCCACAGGGTGCGGTCGCGGGCGACCTCGACCTGCATTGTCTCGGACAGCGCGTTCACCACCGAGGCGCCGACGCCGTGCAGGCCACCCGAGGTCTGGTAGGCCTTGCCGCCGAATTTTCCACCGGAGTGCAGGGTGGTCATGATGACCTCCAGCGCGCTCAGGTGCTTGAACCTGGGGTGGGGATCGACCGGGATGCCGCGGCCGTTGTCGCGGACGGTGAGGGTGTTGTTCGGCTCCAGGGCGACCTCGATGAAGCTGGCGTGGCCGGCGACAGCTTCATCCATGGCGTTGTCGAGGGTTTCGGCGGCGAGGTGGTGCAGGGAGGTTTCGTCGGTGCCGCCGATATACATGCCGGGGCGGCGGCGGACGGGCTCCAGGCCCTCCAGGACCTCGATGTCCTTGGCGGAGTAGTCGCTGGGCTGGGGCTGGGGGGTGGGCTTGCCGCGCTTGGGTGTGGGGTTGCCAGAGAACAGATCGTTCATGCTGTGTTCCGATGGTCGCCGGGCGGGTATAGCGGGTGGGATGGAGTCCGGGCAACCGGTTGGGAGCGAATGGCGAGGCGGCGGCCTTAGCACGTCGGAGGCCGCCGCGTCCGGGAACAGCGGGAATTCGGGCAGCCGCAAAGCGGGGCGGCGGGAACCGCCGGCTCCGGCCATATCGAAACACACGGTTGTCGGGGTTGAGCGAGCCGCTTGGCTCGCGCAAGGGCGGTCGTTAGTTGATGTTATTCCGACGTTCTCGGCCGCTGCCGAAATCAGGACACTACCGTCAACAGCGGACCTGCCGAGCGATCTTCCGCGTCGGGGGATGGGCTTCCCGGCGCCGCAGGGTGATATTCAGCGCAGCAAAAGCGCCAGCCCGCTGAGTGCCGAAATCGCCAGAACGAGCATGCGCGCGTGGCGCTGGTTGATGCGGCGGCCGACCAGAGCGGCAATGGCAATCCCGACCGCCACGCCGGGCAATAATTGAACGCACAGCCTCATCTGGGCTGCGCCGAAAACTCCGGAGGCGGCCAACGCCAGGAGCGAGATCAGGGACCCGGCGGTGAAATAGGCACACAGCGTGGCGCGCAGCCGATTGGGTGCCTCATGCTGCAGGACCAACGCGATGGGCGGACCTTGTACGCCCACCAAGGTTCCCAGGACGCCGGATGCAACGCCGCCGAGCAACAGGGCGGGCCGGGTGGCGCGCACGCGCAAGCCGGAGACGCTGAGCAATACGGCGGTGAGGATCAGTATTGCGAAGACGCGGGTCAGATCGAGGCCGGCGAGTGCGGCGAGCGCTGCTGCGCCGAGAATGCAGCCGACAACCAGACCGGACAGCGCCGTCCCAAGCACGCGGTTGTCGATGGCGGCACGTTCTCGCCAGGCAACGACAGCCGAAAGCGCCATGATGGCGCCCAGCATTGGTCCCGGAACGAGAGCCGGATTGACCAATGCCAGCAAAGGGGCTGCGAGCAATGCCATGCCCATTCCGGCGGCCGCCTGTAATGCCGAGGCAACAGCGATGATCGCGGTTTCAAGACCGAACATCACGAGCGGGGACGGATTCATCGAAAGACCGGACAGACAGGCATTATTCCCGGATTTTGCATGGACACTGAAGCTGCGGCTTTGCCGCGATCGGTTCAATCGGCCTCGGCCCCGACCCATGTCCCACCGGTCCATCCATTGGCGTCGTAATCGGCCATGCATTGGTCGACCAGCGCCTCCATCGCGGCCATGTCGCCGCCGCGCTGGGCGGCGGTGAGGGTCTGGGCCCGAATATCCTCCCAGCCGCCGGCGTAGTTGCGTTCGTACAATTCATGCCGGCCGCCGAACTCGGTACCAACGGCGTCCCATAGCAGCTTCATGATCTTGATGCGTTCTTCGTAGCCGATGCCGTACGAACCGCGGACGTATTGCCGCAGATACGGCTCGATCGCCGGATTCGCGAAATCCTTTGCCGATGACGGCAGGTAGATCAGCGCCGACGTCACCGTACGTTCGACGATGTCCTTGATGCGGGGGTAGGCGTCGGGCGCGAACACACGATAGGCGTTGCCCGCGTGCGCCTGCGGCAGCACGGCGTCGCCCTGCCAGGGATCGGGGTTGTGCGCCATGGCGTTGGACAGCGACCAGAACAGATTGCGCCAGGCGATCGCTTCGCCCAGCAAGATTTGGTTGCCGCGGGCGTCGTCGCCGCCGGTGCAGCGCAGCGCCTTGCTCAGCAGGCCGCAGATGAAATCGAGTTTCACCGCGAAGCGCGTGCAGCCCTGGAACTGAAAGCCCTGCATGAAGCCGGAGCGGGGGTAGAAACTCAGTACGCGGGCCGGGTCGCGATAGATGAATACGTCTTCCCAGGGAATGAACACCTTGTCGAGCACGAAGATCGCGTCGTTCTCGTCGAAGCGCGACGACAGCGGGTAGTCGAACGGCGAGCCGTTGCGCTGGGCCGCGCGTTCATATGATGTGCGGCAGAACAGTTTGAGGCCGGGTGCATCGATCGGAACGATGAACATCAGCGACATGTCGAGGTCTTCGGTCGCCGTTTTCGAACTCTGGCCCATGTAGTTGTAGTGCGTCATTGCGGCGGAGGTCGCGACCACCTTGGCGCCTGACACGATGATGCCGCCATCCACTTCCTTGTCGACGCTGACGAATACGTCTTTCGCCTTCTCGGCGGGCAAATGGCGATCGACCGGCGGGTTGACGATTGCGTGGTTCATGAAGGGCACCGTTTCCTGCGCGCGCTTGTACCAGACGCGGGCGTTGCCGGCGTAGGGGCCGTAATAGTCCGGGTTGCCGCCGAGCGTGTTGGTGTAGGCGGCCTTGTAGTCGGGCGTGCGGCCCATCCAGCCATAGGTCATGCGCGACCACGCGGCGATAGCGCCTTGCGCCGCCACCAGGTCGTCACGCGAGCGCGCTACGCGGAAGTAGCGATGGGTATAGCCGCCGCTGCCGGTGTCGGTGGGACAGGTCAGCACCGCCTGCTTCGCCGGGTCGTGCAGCGCGTCGTACAGGCGCGCGATGCTGCGGACGGAATTGCGGAAGGCCGGATGGGCGGTGACGTCGGCGACACGCTCGCCGTCGATGTAAACTTCGCGGCCGTCGCGCAGGCTTTGCATGTATTCCGCGCCGGTGAAGGGCCGGCGCTTGTCGGCGATCACGTCCTCGGGCCGCATGGTGTTTCTCCCGGTATTGCGCTGCCGCTGGTTGGTCGCGGCAGTCCGGGGACCCTATGGCGGATCGGGCGCCGACGCGACTCTGCACGCGCTGGTGCCTCATGCTGGTACCTGGAGTCAGATGGGCTTGTGGGCTTGGCTGAACGAGGTTGCTTCGTCGCTTCGCTCCTCGCAATGACATGGGCAGCTATGGCGTGGGGCGCTATGGCGTGGGGCGCTATGGCATGGGGCGCTATGACATGGGGCGCCATGGCATGGGACGCTACGGCATGGGGCGCGACGACATGGGGCGCAATGACGCGAGGCGCGCGCCCGTCCTATCGTACGACCACGATCTGCTCTCGCCGCAACTGCACTGTCAGTTCGTCCAGCGCCTTGCCGACGCGGTTCAGCATCTCATCGATTTCGGCTTCGGAAATGATCAGCGGCGGGCTAAAGCAGAGCGTGTCGTTGATCACCGTGCGGCCGATCACGCCATGCTCTTCCATCAGCCGCGTCAGGCGCCCACCGATCCGCGCCTTCGGGTCGAAATTGGTGTGCGCGGCCTTGTCCGCGACCAGTTCCATCGCGGCGATCAGACCGATGCCGCGGACCTCGCCGACGAGCGGGTGATCGGCGAAGCGCCGCCGCAACTCGCTTTGCAGATGCGGCCCGACGGTGCGGACATGCGTGCCGATGTCCATCTCGTCGTAGATCTTCAGCGTCTCGATCGCGACCGCGGCCGGGACGGGATGGCCGGAATAGGTGAAGCCGTGGCCGAAGGTGCCGATCTCGTGGCTTTCCTTGCACAGCGCATCGAACACGCGCTGGTTCACCATGACGGCGCTGATCGGCAGATAGGACGACGAGAGGGCCTTGGCGCAGGTGAGGATGTCGGGCTGGATGTCGAGCGTCTGGCAACCCCAGTAGTTGCCGGTGCGCCAGAAGCCGCAGATCACCTCGTCGGCAACCAGCAGCACGTCGTGCTTCTTCAACACGGCCTGGATTTTGGGAAAATAGTTGCGCGGCGGCAGGATGACGCCACCGGCGCCCATCACGGGCTCGGCCCACATGGCGGCGACGGTGTCGGGGCCTTCCTCGGTGATGAGCTGGTCGAGTTCGTCGGCGCAACGGGTGGCGTAGGCGTCCTCGCTCTCGCCGGGTTTCGCGCCGTGGTAGAAATGCGGCGTGCTGGTGTGCAGGAAGCCGGGCAGCGGCACGTCGAAGGCGCGGTGGTTCACCGCGAGGCCGGTCAGCGATGCCGCCGCCAGGGTGATGCCGTGGTAGCCCTTCACGCGGCCGATGATCTTCTTCTTGTTCGGGCGTCCAAGCGCGTTGTTCAGATACCACACCATCTTGATGGCGGAATCGTTCGCTTCGGAGCCGGAATTGGCGAAGAACACTTTGCTCATCGGCACCGGGGCGCGGGCGAGCAACATCTCGGCCAGGTCGATCATCGGTTCGTGCGACTTGGCGGTGAAGGCGTGGTAGAAGGGTAGTTTGCGCATCTGGTCCACGGCGGCCTGCACCAGGCGCTCGTTGTCGAAGCCGAGCGAGGCGCACCACAGGCCGGCGACGCTTTCGATGTATTCCTTGCCGGCATCGTCCCACACGCGCACGCCCTTGCCGCGGGAGATCACGACGGGGCCGATCTCCTGGTGGGTCTGGAGGTCGGTGTAAGGATGCAGCACGCTGGCGATGTCGCGGGCGGCGGCGGAATTGGCGCCAAAGGGCGGCGGGGCCATGGGGGTCTCCTGCGCGAGAGGTGCGGAGAGTAGCGGGCGGAGGTGGGGATGCAATGGCGGCCGCGCTCCCCAGCGCGTCATTGCCGCCCCGCGTGTTATGCGAGCGAAGCGAAGTAACCTCGATCAGGGCCGAAATGTCATTACGAGCGAAGCGGAGCAATCTCGATCAAGACCGAACGAGATTGCTTCGCTTCGCTCGCAATGACATGCGGGACGAGACGCGCCGACACGTGGGGCGAGAGGCGCCAACACCTGGGGCGAGAGGCGCCAATACGTGGAACGGGAAGCGCCTGCTCCGCCGCCGCAGTGGATCACCCCTGCCGGTACAGCGTCATCGCGTTGTTGAAGAAGAACCCGCGGCGCTTGTCGTCCGGCAGGCTCATCGGCAGTACCTGCGCGGGATCGTCGTAGTCCCAATGCGGGTAGTCGGTGGCGAACAACAGGCGCTCCCAACCGATCCAGTCGATCGCCTCCAGCACGCGCTCGCGCGGCTGCGGTTCTTCCATGGGCTGCGTGGTCAGCCACACTTGCTCGCGGATGTATTCCGAGGGGGCGCGCTTCAGATGCGGCGTCTCTTCTTTCAGCCGACGCCATAGCTTGTCGAGGCGCCAGCTTAGCGAGGGGATCCAGGCGAAGCCGGCCTCGATCATCACCAGCTTGAAATTGGGCAGGCGTTCGAACACACCCTCGATCACCAGGCTGGTGACGAAGGACTGCGCGGATTGCGCGTGGCCGACCATGTCCTCGATGTAGAAAGATGGCCAGCCGCTGCCGCTGACCGGATAGCCGCCGAAGCCGAAGGCGTGCACGCCGATCGGCAGGTTGTTGGCGGCGGCGGCCTCATAGACCGGCCAGTAACGCTTCTGCCCGGGTGGCTCCGCGATGCGGGTCACCATCAGCACCTGGACGAAGCGCGGATCGCCGGCCCAGCGCTCGATTTCCGCCACAGCGGCTTCGGGGTCTTCGTAGGGGACGACGATGGAGCCCTTCAGGCGCGGTTCCTTCGACAGCCATTCCGCCACCATCCAGTCGTTCATGGCGCGGCACACCGCGGCGCCGAACTCGCGGTTCTGGAAGCTGGAGCCGTTGTCGCCGGTGGCGTTCAGCACGCCGAGCTGGATGTTGTTCTCGTCCAGCAACTGCTTTTGCAAGAAGGCGAGGTTGCTGCCGGGTCGGCCGCCCGGCGGCCAGGCGTCGCGGCGCGCGGCGTTGGGCTGGCCTTTGGGGTAGGCGGGGCCCGCCTGATAGGCTTGGCGCGGGCGGGAGCCGAAGGTCAGCGCATGTTCCTGCCAGCGCTTTTCCATGTAGGGGAACAGGTCCCGGTAGGAATTGCGCTGCGGGTGGATGTCACCGTCGGCGATGGCGAGCCTGGTCGTGCCGGCGGGCTGGATGGTGGGACGGCTGGTGACCTGGACGTTCATCGGTCGGACTCCGTCGAGCGGGAAACTGTTTCCGCAGAATGGTTTATCATGATTGGGCAGCCAGGGCCGCATGGCAAGTGTCGGCGACGGTGCGCTCGGCGTTCAAGATCGGGCTTGGGCGGCGACGGGATGCGGAGTCGTTCGCCCAGGGTTGGTACTTTGGTCGGGCAAACCCGGGATAGGCATGGAGCGGGACCGGCCCTGCCGACGGGGCAGCACTATCGTGCCAACGTCCTATCTTTTGTATCGATTTGCCCGGCGGCGCGTTGGCCACGAACGTCGCGCTCTCAGAACGTCACGGCTGTCGCGCACGGCGTTGGCGGGCGTAGCTGCGGCGCGGTACTTGGATCGGGCGAAACGTGAATTCTCTGGCCCTGGATTGCATACTTGAATTTCCGGCAAGCCGGCAGCCCCGGCGCGGAATGTGAGATAGATGCGCGTGCGGCCTGCATTCCATCGGCTGTTGGACCAGCGGTCCTGGTCGGACAGATTTTACAGCAATTCTGTCGGCATTGGGCGTCGCGGCTCGCGGTCAAGCGACTATCGGCTGCCTGGCGACGCCCGGATGGATGGCGCGAGCTGTCGGGCGGCGGCGGATCATTTGTCGCCGCGCAGATCGCGCAGTTCGGTCTGGATATGTTGAGTCTGGCGTTCCATTCCGAATACGAGGTTGGTCAGTGTGGCGACCTCTTCGCGAAGATTGTCCTGCCGCCGCTCGGCATGCTGGACAGCGCCAAAGTTCACCGCGACGTGGTTTCCACGTAATGCCGAGAGTCACTCTGCCGCAATACGCGGGTATGTCGCGCGCGGGTTGTCAATCATCATCTTCCTAATCTGCTCTCGAGACAAGCCCTCAGGCAGCGCCGCGTCGCCATCGAACTGCCAGTGCGGATAGTCGGTGGAGAACAGCAGCAAGTCGTCGGAATCGAGGTGGTCCATCAAACGTTCTAGGTCATCCGCGGAAGGTGGCGCATCCACCGGTTGCAGCGTCAGCCGCACATTGGAGCGTACGATCTCCGCGGGCGCGCGATCCACCCACGGCACTTCCATCCGCAGACCGCGCCAGAACTTCGTCAGCCGCCATAGGTGCGCGGGCAGCCAGGTGATGCCGGACTCGATCAGCACTACCTTCAAATCCGGGAACCTGGTGAACACGCCCTCGCAGATCAGGCTGGAGAGCGCGGCCTGGAAGGCGGGGGCCTGGGCGGCGTAGTCCTCGGTGTAATAGCTCGGCCACCCGAGCGGCGTGACCGGATGGCGATAGGCGCTGCCGGCGTGGATGCCAACGGGCAGGCCGTGGCGCTGCGCCGCTTCATAGATCGGCCAATAGTGGCGTTTGCCCAGCGGCATGTCGTGCATCACCAGCATCAGTACCTGAACGAAGCGGCGGTCGGGGGCGACGCGGTCGATCTCCTCGGCGGCAAGCTCCGGGTTCTGCATTGGCACGACGATGGAGGCGCGCAGGCGGGGTTCCTTGTTCAGCCACTCGCCGGCGAGCCAGTCGTTGATCGCACGGGCGAAGCCGGCGCCCATGTCCTCGGAGAACAGGAGCTGCGCGCCGTACAGGCAGTTGCAGATCGCGAGGCTGGTGGCGAACGGGTCCAGCGCGTGCCGGCGCAGGAGGGAAAGATCCGAGCCGGGCTTACCGGAGGGCGGACGCCAGTCGGGGCGGGAGGTCAGCGGCGAATTGGTGGGATAGGCGATCGATTCCAGCTCGTGCAGGCCACGCTGGACGCTGCTGTCGCGCCAATGGTCGGCGAGATAGGGATGCAGCGCCTTCAGGTTCGGCACCGCCGGGTGGATGTCGCAGTCGATGCCGCCTGGTTCGATGATGCTCATGGGAGCCTCCGGCTTGGGAGCGGTGTGATGCGGCGTACTGTGGCACGGAGGGCGGCGGATCGGAACGTTCGTCGGTGAGAGCAGCGGAGGCGAAATTTGCGGAATTATCTGGCAACCGCCACACATGGAAACGAAGCTAGGCGCCGCGCTGGGCTGCGCGAATGACTTGGCGAAGCGGGGCCCAGGCCAGTCAGGGCTTGGCGCGCCTGGCCGCCTCGATCATCGGCAGGGCAATTTCAACGATCCTCAGGTAATCCTGGTGCGGAAGATCATCGTGCGGGTCCAGGCGCAGTCCCTCAGCGATATCGGCGGCAAGGTGATGATAGACCTGGTAGTCCGCATGGATTGCCGCCGCGCCGGCCGGTTCCTTGCCAACGGCGAACTGCCCGTTGACGTTGAGCCAATCGCGTACGCAGCGGATTACGCCGGCGACGCTGTTGCCATGCACCTCGATGTCCATGCCGGAGATGTCTGACAGGGTCCTGTCGTAGCGGTGTGCCTCGGCGTCGAGGATCAGTGTTTTGCGCCGCTTCTGGCTGGCAGGGCCCTGCATGCGCAAGCCGAGATCGGCGCCGAGTTCCGGCGCCATGTTGAGCCGCGGAAGGTTGAACACCTTGTCGGGTTCGACCCTTGAGATGTCGTGGATCGAGAGGCTGCATTCGGTCATCATTTTGACAATGATGTCGAAGCGGACCGCACCGCTGTCGCTGATGTCTAACGCGCAGCGTGGTATGTGGCCGCAGGCCATGATCGTGAAGCACATGACCCGCAGCAAGGGTTTATATTCGTCGTCGAACGGGCAATTGATAAAGACCGAACGTGACCAAGGCGGCCTAGTCCTCGCGGGGGATCTCATCGGCGTGTTTCGCGATCGCCGTCGCTACGGCCTTTCTGATTTGATCGCGCGTGAAGCGCGAGGGGCCGTCGATCGATGGGAGCCGCACGCCGCGATAGGTCGGTGCCGGCTTCGGCGGTTGGCGGCGTGGCTTGGAGAGGGGTTTGGGCGCGATGCGCATAGGCATCAGTGTGCGTGATCCCTGGCGTGAAAACAATGGCGTCGGCGACACAGACCCGAGCAATCGCTCGAAAAACCCCTTGACAAGAGGCACTTGGGGTCATCCGGGGTGGGGGTGCTCAACAGGAACAAAACATGATTCCTGGCGGTCTTTCCCGATTCGGAGGCCGCCATGGATTGCCCGCCCGAAGCCACGTCCCTGCTTCACCACGTCGCGGCGCCGAGGGACCCAAGACAGCCCGTCAAAGTCATCTACCCACTGCTGGAGATCCTGCTGCTGATCTTGTGCGCCTCTATCGCCACGGCTGACAACTTCGTCGAGGTTCAGCACTGGGTTCCGGAAAGCGAACCCGTGGCACGCGCGAACGTTTCAGGGGCGGATGCCTCTGATCTCTTTCACCGGCCACACAACTGAAAGGATACTCAGCCGAATGCCTAAACCGGTAATTTTGCTCGCTATCCTTGCTCTTCTCAGCGCCTGCGCGGTGAAGGATTCCCGCATCGCGCGCGACGCCGAGACCCGGCTCATGGGAATGTCGGAGGTGGATCTGGAAGCCTGCCTTGGCGCACCGGACCAGCACAGCACGTTCGGCAACACCGATATCCTGACCTACGACGCCACCTCCACCAGCAACGACAGTTACGGGATCCCGATCGTCGGCGGCATGTCGTTCAGCAACGGGGGCTATTGTCACGCCACGTTCAAGGTCACCAACGGGCATGTCACGCAGATCCTGTATTCCGGTGAGAAGAACGCGACCGGCGCGCCCGATGCCTATTGCGCGCCGATCGTGCGCACCTGCATGGCGCATCTCCGCGAGACAGCGGCCGCCGCGGCAACGCCCACCCCGCCGCCTATGACAAACTAATGGCAGAGCCGTCTCGGCAACGGACGCCAGCCGCCACATCCATACGGTCACGGACAGCCCCGACAGTATGGCGTGCCAGTGACGGTTCGGCTTGCGCGGCCGAATCTTTTGAGAATAGGGTCGATGCATGGCGCCCGTCATCGCGGTCGCCGCTATCCTCAGGTTAGCAGTCGGGCATGTCGGACTCTGTGCACGACCGGATCGCCGGTGCCTACCGCCGATTCGCGGAAGAAGAGGTGCGGGGCCGGTCGGCGCTCTATGAGACGCTCGCACGCGCGATCGCCGGGGATGCGGCGCTGCTGGCACTGCTTGCAGCGCTGCCTCCGCCGAAGCGGCAACCCAATCTTCTGCTCGCTGCCGTGCGTCATGTTGCGGGTGCGCCGCTGGACTGGCCGGCGTTTCGCAACACCGCGCTGGCACGCTGGAATGAGGTCAGGTCGATCATCCTCAGCCGCTCGACACAGACAAACGAGCCCGGGCGGTGCGCCACTCTGCTGCCGGTCCTCGCATGCCTGCCGCAACCGCTTGCACTGATCGAGGTGGGTGCGTCAGCGGGGCTCTGCCTGCTGCCCGACCGTTATGCCTATGCCTATGGAGAGCATGTCGTGCGACCGGATTACGGCGCCACGGATGTGCCGCTGTTTCCATGCCGCGCAAGTCCCGAGACGCCGCTGCCGCCCGCGGTTCCCCGTGTCGCCTGGCGCGCCGGATTGGATTTGAACCCGCTCGATGTGAACGATGAAGAGCAGATGGGGTGGTTGGAGACGCTGGTCTGGCCGGGGCAAATGGAGAGGGCCGATCGGCTGAAGGCGGCGGTGCGGATTGCACGGACCGATCCGCCTCGGATCGTGCGCGGCGATCTTCGCGATGGCCTTGCCGCGCTGATCGCGGAAGCGCCGACGGACGCCACGGTGGTCATCTTTCATACCGCCGTGTTGGCCTATCTTCCCAATGCGACGGAGCGGGATGCGTTTGCCGCGTCCGTATCCCGCGTGTGCGACTATTGGATTTCGAATGAGGCGCCACGTGCGCTGCCGGATATTGCGGCACGGTCGCCTGCCGAGGCGGCAGCCGGCCGGTTCATCCTGGCGGTGAATGGCGAACCGGTTGCCTGGACCGATCCGCACGGAGCAGCTTTGGAATGGATTGGGGCGGTGCCGCCGTCTCAATCTCGCGCCGCCTGACCTGAGTCCTGCCTGTGATTCAGCAAAATGGCATATCGGTGCAGCAGCCAGACGGCGCGTTCGTAGAGCGACGTGACGGCGTAAACGAATTGCAGATGCGCCGGGTCCTGGTTGGTTGAGTCCTCGATCGCCTTCCGGCGGATACGGGTCACCAGCGCGCTGCGGTCTTCGGTGGTCTGCATCAGCAGCTCCACGTCGCCCGTCTGGGCAGTCCGGGCGGCCTCTTCTGCATGCAGCAGCAGCGTGCCCAGTCCTTCCGCGATCAGCCCGGCAATCTCGATTGCTCCTGCCTTGGGGGCCTGCGGGATCAGCGATGCTACGCCGGCCAGCGTTTCCTGCAGGTGGCGCAGTTCCTCATTCCGGCTGTGCAACGCGGCGAGCCGGGCCAGTTCGCGGGGCAATGGCCGGTTCGCGGCCACCGCGGCAAGGAAACGGTCGATCTCGTGCAGCAGGACGGGGGCGGCGGCCGTTGCCTCCGCGGGTGCGATGCCGGAGGCAGTTGCCGCTTCGCTCGGCACGTGCGCTACCAGCAGGCCGACCACGCGATATTGCTCTTGCTCCGCCAGGGGCAGGGCCGAGGGTGGATCGGCCGTGGCGTGCTGGGACAGAAAGAGAGGGTGGGCAA
>Ga0335075_10010903_pt1 | contig 13770 bp, 9 predicted proteins | sample Lox_Sample_24_FD_206723 | JGI IMG/M metagenome (GOLD analysis project Ga0335075, IMG submission 206723) | Soil microbial communities from Loxahatchee National Wildlife Refuge, Florida, United States - Lox_Sample_2.4 | ecosystem: Environmental > Terrestrial > Soil > Wetlands | place: USA: Florida...
CCTTGCCGTCGGGACCAATTTTGTAAAACAGAATGTCCGGCGCATTGGCGACCCAGACGCCGCCGTGGCCGACGGCGATGCCGGAAGGAATGTTCAAGCCCTCGGCGAAGATGGTGAGCTTGTCGGCCTTGCCGTCGCCGTCGGTGTCTTCGAGGATCTTAATGCGATCGCGTCCCGGTCCGGCGGCGCGGCGCGGATACTCCAGGCTCTCGGTGATCCAGATGCGGCCGCGCTCGTCGAAGGTCATGGCCACCGGATTGACGATGTCCGGCTCGCTGGCGACCAGCTCGACGGAGAAGCCGTCGGGAACGGTCATTTTCTTGATGGCCTCCGCCGGCGACAGGGCCGGTCCCGGCATGTGATCCTGTCCGTGCGGCGGCCGTGGTTTCTGGGCCGGCGCGACGCAGGCATTGCCGGTTAGCAGCCACGCCGTCAGTAGGAGGAGAGCGAGCCCTCGGACCTTCGATTGCAAACGAGAAACGAGGAAGAGCGCGGCAAGTGGCATACGATGGCCTCACGCTTCGCGGGGTCAATCAAGGAGACGCAGGGCAGGAGCATGGCCGGGGAATGGGTCCGCCACCGATGCTGCACAACATGATACCAGCCCGGCGCTAGGGGGACAAAACGGTTTTCCTGGAAAGAAACACGAGAGCAATGCGGAGTCCGAGGTCATCTCGACAACGATCGGCGAGATGAGGTATCCTCCGAGGGAGAATCCATGACTCGGGATGGTTTGAGAATGGCAAAAAAACTGCCGCGGAAAATTGAAAAACAGATAGACAAGGCGGGGCTGCCAAGGGGAGGAAGTATTCCGTTTGAACCCCGATTGGACCGGAATCACAAAGGCAAGGAGATTATCCGAAAGGGCACGGTACGTTACGGCCCGAAAAAAGGTAAGAAAGGCTACGTTGACACGAAAGATAGAATATGGATCAAGGATAGAGCGCACGCGGGCGACCCGGATCATTGGGATGTTCAAGAGGACGGCGGCGAGACATACTTTCGCGTTGATCTGCACGGCAACCCGATGCCTTAGTTCGCCAGCTGTTAGAGAACGGCGGGCGCCAAGCGATGTCACTGAGCAGACGATGGAGGAATCGATGACTACGGCGAAGAATGCTAGGCCCATTTTGGGACACGGCAAGGAGAACTTCGGTCTGTTGGCAAACGGCTCTTCCGGTGAGTGGGAAGTTGCCATCGACGAATCCACATCGGGAACCGAACGCTGGTACGCCCAGATCGAAGGACCAACGGTCTCTTTCTACTTCGAGATTCCATCGGTTGACGTGGTAGGTAAGTTCCTGCGTTTCCTCAATCCTCGACCGAAAGCAACGAAAATCTCCCCCAATGATTCGGAGGAAAGACACAACTCACTGGTAATAGGTAAAGATAAAAAGTCGCCAATAATTCTCTTGAAAGACGACGAATATCCAGATCGCTTTTTCCTTGTGGTGGGACCGACGGATAACCCGATTGTGCGGTTCACTATCTCCGGCAGGAATGTGCGGAAGCTTGCCGATGCGTTGCGACAGGTCCAAGAAGATCTGGAGGACGAAGAGTAGTCTCTTCTCGCTCAGGAGAGAAAAGGGTACGAAAACAAAGGTCAAAGTGCAAATCAGTCCAGGCACAGGACGACCCGACAGCCGACAATGTGGTTGCGGTAGCCAGGCTCGTGCCAGTAGTTGCCGTGCATGTCCAACAGCCCCCAGGCGTTGGCCGGGAAGCTGCCCACCGGCGTCGACTGTTCGCGCCGCCGGCCCAAGATGTGGCTGAGGGCGTAGTCGGACTGGTCCATGCCGATCTGGTCGCCGAAAAAGAAAGGCGTTGTGGTCCCGGCGCGGCAAGCGTATTCCCACTCGGCCTCGGTGGGTAGGCGGAAACGTTTGCCCGTGAGCTGGCCCAGCTTGGCACAGAACGCCTGGCAATCGTCCCACGACACCGCCTCCACGGGGCGGTCGTCGCCCTTGAAATGACTGGGATTGTTGCCCATCACGGCCTGCCAGTGCGCTTGCGTCACGGGATGGACGCCCAGGTAGAAGCCGCACGTCAGCGTGACAGTATGTTGGGTCTCATCGTCCAACCTTTCACGCTCGCTGGGCGGACTGCCCATCAGGAACATGCCGGGCGGAATCCAGGCGAAAGTCATGTCCACGGCCTCGGCCAAGGCAATCATCTGCCGCGGCACACACGGCCGCACGCCATTGGCGAGCAGTTCGACCAATCGCGCTTGTACTTGAACGCGGTCGGGATGGAACGTGTCGGGATGACAGCAGGTTGCCAGTAGAAGCAGATGAAGACTGAGTAGCTCGGCCTTGTGCGGCTGATCGTGGTGCGCCAACCACTCGGCCAGCTTATAACGGGGCCACTCGTCGGCGCCGGCTTCCACGATGAGATCAAGAACGCATTGCAGTTCCTTGGCCGAGGCGGAATCAAAAGGCGAATCGTGTCGTGGCATCGACAGTCTCCAGCGTAAATGGCTCCGCCTCCGGGAACCCAGTGATTTTAATCTAGCCTCTTCGGCGGTGGAAGGCTATTTTTTCCGCGACCGATGCCGCCATGCTCACCCGGCAGGAGGGGGACAAAAACGATTCTGCCCACATGGAGCGCGAGGTCGCGGTCATTATCCTGTGGCGATCCTCACCGCGCGCGGATACGCTATATCTTCGAGCTAATGGATGCAGCATCAACAAAACTGCGAGGATCTCGCGATGCTTTCCTTCCTTGGTCGAGGCGTTCGTCTGTGTGACGGCATCAACCGCCGCGAGATGCTCCGCGTCGGCGGACTGGCATTCACCGGATTGACGTGGGCCGACTGGCTACGCTCCCGCGCCTTCGGCAAGACCGCCGCGCGCAAGAAGTCGGCGGCCGGCTCGTTCGGCAAGGAGAAAGCTTGCATTCTGATCTTCAACTATGGCGGCCCCTCCCACCTGGACATCTGGGACTTGAAGCCAGATGCGCCCAAGGAAATCCGCGGCGATTTCAAACCCGCCGCCACGAACGTGCCGGGCATCGCCATCACCGAGCATCTGCCGCGCCTAGCTCGATTGGCGAATCGGTATGCCATCGTTCGCTCTGTCACCCATCGCGACAACGATCACGCCATCGGCGCCTATCTGTCGCTGACGGGGCATTCGCATCCCAAGAACGCCATCCTCGGCATCGAGCCGCCCGCTACGCCCCAGGACTTGCCGTCGATGGGATCGGTGGTCGGCAAGCTGCGGCCGCCGGAGAAGCCCGTGTTCGCCTACGTCACGCTCGGCGATTTACGGCATTTCGGCAACAATGACAGCCTCGGCCAGAACGGCGGCTGTCTCGGCAAGGCTTACGATCCTTTTACGGTCTCGTTTGTCCGTCCCATCAACGGTTCACTCGACATCGGCGGCGTGTCGTCGCTGATGACGTCGGTGGACAGCGGCCGTCTGGATGAGCGTCGCATGCTGCTGGAGCGGATGGACCGCGCCGCTCCCGCCCTGCAAGCCACGGCCAGCATGCGCAATCTCGACGATTGCGGTCGCAAAGCCTGCGAGCTGCTGTCCTCTCCGGCGACGCGCGATGCCTTCGATCTGAGCAAGGAGCCGCTGCGCGTCCGCGACTTTTACGGACCCACTCCCTTCGCGGCGAATTGTCTGCTGGCGCGGCGGCTCGTCGAGGCGGGCATTCCGATGATTACCCTTTACTCGGTCGGCAATCGCGATTGGGACACGCACGGCAACAACTTCGCGTCGTTGAAAAACACGTTGCTGCCGCCGATGGATCAGGGCATGTCCGCGCTGCTGGAAGATCTGGCCAGCCGTGGTTTGCTCGATGAAACGCTCGTGGTGTGGATGGGCGACATGGGCCGCACGCCGCGCATCAACGGCAGTGCGGGACGCGATCACTGGTCGTTCTGTTACTCTGTCGTTCTGGCCGGCGGCGGCGTGCGCGGCGGTCAAGTGTACGGCTCCTCCGATCGCAGTGCCGCCTATCCCTCCACCAATCCCGTCAGCCCCGCCGACATCGCCGCAACCATTTATCACTGCCTGGGCATCGAGCCAGACACGCAGACGACGGACCAGCAAGGGCGGCCCCTCGTCCTCAGCGCCGGCAAGCCGCTCCATGCGCTTCTCGGATAAAGACGGGATTTCTCTCCTCGGCCGCTGTTGGCTCTGCCTCGCCGCGCAGCCAGCGGATTGTGCAAAAGAAACGGCTCAACCCTTCTCGCCGGTTTCCAGCAGCACCGCCAGCATCTTCTCTGTTTTCGCCAGGAAAGCTCGTGTGATCCGATAGTGTTCGGTATCGGTGTAGTCCGTGCGGACCGGTCCTTCCGCACCAAGGACGTAAATCCAGGCGTGCGGATAGGCCATGATGATCGGCGAATGCGTGGCGATGAGGAATTGCGAGCCGCTCTCACAGTGCTGGTGCAGCAACGCCAAGAAGCTCATCTGTCGTGAGGGGGACAGGGCGGCTTCCGGCTCGTCCAGGAGATACAGACCGGGGCCGCGGAAGCGATGCTCGAACAGCGCGAAAAACGACTCGCCGTGCGATTGCTCGTGCAGAGATCGGCCGCCGTAGGCGCGAATCACGCCAAGCCGCTCGATTTCCGTGGCGACGTTGTAAAAACTCTCGGCGCGAAGGAAAAAACTGTCGCGCGGCAGATGCGGCGGTCTCGCCAGCCGTACAAAGCGATCCAGGCCGGAATGCGAGGCGCGGGTGGCGAAATTGAAATTACGACTGCCGCCCTCCGGATTGAGGTCGCAGGCCACGGAAATCGCTTCCAGCAGCGTCGATTTGCCGGAGCCGTTCTCGCCGACGAGGAAAGTCACGCGCGGATGGAAGGGTAGTGTTTGCAGTTGGCGAACCGCCGGCAAACAGAAGGGATAGTCGGCGAAGGAGGGAACGCGATCCCGTAAGAGCTGTAGATCGAGCAGGAAGGGAGCGCCCGGATCGACGGCCATGACATCCTTCCCCCGTTTCTTCTCGCCAGGTGATCTGCTCGCCTTCAGGGCAGCAAGTGGCGCACGAGAAGAATTGTCACAAGGACGCCATCCAACATGAGCTTGATCGCTGGCGCCATAGCGGCTCTCGGCTATCGGTTTGTGAATTGGGCCGATAGCCGAGAGCACAGACACTTACTTACCCAGCGCCGCCTGCGCCGCCGCCAAACGCGCGATCGGCACGCGGAACGGGCTGCAACTGACGTAATTCAGACCGATTTTGTGACAGAACTTGACGCTGTCCGGGTCGCCGCCCTGCTCGCCGCAGATGCCGATCTTCAGCTCGCCGCGCGTGGCCCGGCCCTTCTGCACGGCCATCTCAATCAGCTGGCCGACGCCGTCCTGGTCGATCGTCTGGAACGGGTCGGCGTCGAGCAGCCCTTGCTCCAGGTAGGCGCCGAGGAAGCCACCGATGTCGTCGCGGCTGAATCCGAACGACATCTGCGTCAGATCATTGGTGCCGAACGAGAAGAACTCCGCCGCCTTCGCCATGCGGTCGGCCAGCAGGCAGGCACGCGGGATCTCGATCATGGTGCCGTAGGGGCACTCCACCTCGATCCCCGTGTGCTGCTTGACCTCCTGCCGCACCTTGTCGAAAACCTTGCGGGTCGCTTCCAGCTCGGAGACATCGCAGGTGACGGGAACCATCAGCTCCGGCTTGGGGTCTTTGCCGGCCTTCTTCAGCTCGGCGGCGGCCTCCAGGATGGCCCGCACCTGCATCTCGGTGATCTCGGGATAGGTGATGCCGAGGCGGACGCCGCGATGGCCCATCATCGGGTTGGTCTCGTGCAGCGCCTCGCCGCGTTTGCGGATCTCCTCGGCGCTGATGTGCAGCGCCTTGGCCAGCTGTTGCCGGGCGTCGTCGCTGTGGGGCACGAACTCGTGCAGCGGTGGATCGAGCAGGCGAACCGTCACCGGCAAGCCGTCCATCGCTTCCAGCGTGTCCTTGATGTCGCGCTTGACAAAGACGGCCAGCTCCTTCAAGGCGGCGACGCGCTCCGGGGTGGTGTTGCTGAGGATCATCTTGCGGAGCAGGAACAACGGCTGCTCGCTGCCGGCCCCGTAGAACATGTGCTCGGTGCGGAACAGGCCGATGCCCTCGGCGCCGAAGCGACGGGCCACCCGCGCGTCCTCGGGCGTGTCGGCGTTGGTGCGGACGCCGAGGATCCTGTATTTGTCCACCAGCTTCATAAAATCTTGCAGGCGGGGGTTCTCGGTGGCGTCGATCATGGCGACCTCACCCTGGTAGACGATGCCGCGCGTGCCGTTGAGGGTGATGACGTCGCCGGCCGAGACGGTCTTGCCATCGGCCGACAACGTCCACTTGCCGCCCTCGTGGCGGATCTTCAGCTTGCCGGCGCCGACAATGCAGCACTTGCCCCAGCCCCGCGCCACCAGGGCCGCATGGCTGGTCATGCCGCCGCGCGCCGTCAGGATGCCGACCGCCGCCCGCATCCCCTCGACGTCCTCCGGGTTGGTCTCCTCACGCACGAGGATCACTTTCTTGCCTTCGCGGGCGGCGGCGACGGCGTCCGCCGAGGTGAACACCACCTTGCCGCAGGCGCCGCCCGGCCCGGCCGGCAAGCCGCTGCCCAGCATCGTCGCGCCCTTCTCCGCCTTGGCATCGACGATCGGGTGCAGCAGCTCGTCGAGCTGCTTGGGCGCCACGCGCTTCACCGCCGTCTTCTCGTCGATCAGCCCTTCCGTGAGCATGTCCGCGGCGATGTTCAGGGCGGCGGTGCCGGTCCGTTTCCCGGAGCGGCACTGGAGCATGTACAGCTTCTTGTCCTGGATGGTGAACTCGATGTCCTGCATGTCCGTGTAATGCTTTTCCAGCTTCAGCCGGATGGCGTCGAGCTCCCGATAGGTTTCCGGCCACTCCTTTTCGAGCGAGGGCAAGTGCTGGTTCTGCTCGCTCTTGGTGGCCTCGTTGAGCGGGTTGGGCGTGCGGATGCCGGCGACGACGTCCTCGCCCTGCGCGTTGACCAGCCATTCGCCGTAGAACTTGTTCTCGCCCGTGGCGGGGTTGCGTGTGAAGGCCACGCCGGTCGCCGAGGTGTTGCCGAGGTTGCCGAACACCATGCTCTGCACCGTGCAGGCGGTGCCCCACTCATGCGGGATGCCTTCAATCTTGCGGTAGGCGATGGCCCGCCGGCCGTTCCAGCTCTTGAAGACGGCGCCGATGGCGCCCCACAGCTGCTCCTGCGGGTCGTCGGGAAAGTCGCGGCCGAGCACCTCGCGGACCTTATTCTTGTACTGATCGCACAGGTACTTCAGGTCGTCGGTCGACAGGTCGGTGTCCTGGTGGCAGCCCTTCCTTTCCTTGAGGGCGTGCATGATCTGTTCGAGCTGCTGGCGAATGCCCTTGCCCTCGGCCGGCTCGATGTCCTCCGCCTTTTCCATAACCACGTCGGAATACATGGTGATAAGACGGCGGTAGGCGTCGTACACGAAGCGCTCGTTGTTGCTCCGCTTGATGAGGCCGGCGATGCTCTTGCTGCACAGGCCGACGTTAAGGACGGTTTCCATCATGCCGGGCATCGACTGGCGGGCGCCGGAGCGGCAAGATATGAGCAAGGGGTTGTCGGCGTCGCCGTACTTCATCCCCATGACCTGCTCGACCTTGCGCAGGGCCTCGCCGCCCTGGTCCTTGACGTCCGGGCCGAACTTGCGACCCTGCTGGAGATAGACGTTGCAGTAGTCGGTGACGATGGTGAAACCGGCGGGGACGGGCAGGCCCATGTTGGCCATTTCGGCGAGGTTGGCGCCTTTGCCGCCGAGAAGGTCTTTCATGTCGGCGCGGCCGTCCGCCTTGCCGCCGCCAAAAAAGTACACATATTTGCGTTCTGCCATGCTAACCGGCCTCACAGGGGTCCGCGACGAGCCAGTCGTCGCCGTAAATTCAATACGTTGAAGGCAATGTACGAATCATGGGAGGCACGGCAACGGGATGCGTCACGGAGAGAAGGGAAAAAATACCAAAGAAAAAAAAGGCAAAACGCCAGATTTGAAGGATACGTTTTTTCTTCTTTCCGTGTCTTCTCTCGGTGTTCTCTGTGACTCTGCGGTTATTACGCCGGCATGTAAGTTTGTCGCTGTCCTTGGCGAGCGGGGTTGCGTAAGCGCCCCGAGAAATCCCTCGGGGTGCTTACGCAACCCCGCTCGCCTTTGATTATCTTACATGCCGGCGTAATAGTTCTTTTTGTTAGGGGCGGTAAAGGCAATTTATCAGGCGCAACCCATACAACCGATAATATTTCTGCTTTTCTCCACGCCCCGGCTCCGCGCCGCGAGGTTGGAGAAGCTGGGTGGCGGGCGGCGAGGGGAATGATTGCAGCCTACACGGAAGGATGCCTAGCGAATGATGTCGAGGCAGTGCTGGCTCTGGCCGCTCGGACTGCTTCTGCTCAGTGGCTGCGGTTTCATGGCCCGTTACCAGATCGATCGAGAAATCCGTGACTTGTCGGCCCAGAACGACGATGGCGTCGCATCGGTCGGGCTGGTGAAATCGCTGCCGCCGCCTCCTCCATCCGCTAATCCCGTCGGAGCCGCGACCGTAGCGGAGCAGGGGCCGACGTCCCAAGACCGCTCCCTCACGATCGCGGCTCCGACGGCAATCCCAGCCGAAGCAGCAAGCGGCGAATTGCAACAGGTGGGGTTCGAGCAGAAGGACGAGGAGCTGTCCCTCAAGCAACCACTGTCCGTCAAACAACGACTGTTCATCCCCAAGGGGCTGCCCGGCGCGGAGGCGCCGGACATCGAGATCCCAACCGATCCGAAGGAGGCTGAACGTTACTTCGCCAAGCTCTATCCTCCGATACCAGCCTTGCCGCCCATGACTCCACTCGCGCCTGGCCCCGAGGGCCGGCCCCTCGATCTCGCCGATTTGCAGCGGCTGGGCGAGACCTACAGCCCGACGATCAAGACCGCCATCGCCGCCGTCGAGGCCGCCAAGGCCGCGGCCTACCAGGCCGGCATGTATCCCAATCCCGAAATCGCCTACGAACATGACACGGCGGAAACCGGTCCGGCCGGCTACCCCGGAGGCTACTTCCAGCAGCTCATCGTGACCGGAGGCAAGCTCACCGTCCAGCAAGCGTCGGCGACCATGAGCGTGCTGGACGCCAAGCTGGCCCTCCGCAAGGCCAAGGCCGATTTGTGGACACAGGTGCGCGGCAACTATTTCGCCGTCCTCGTCGCTCTGCGGGGCGTTCGCTACTACGAGGCCCTGTTTCAGTTCGCGGAGTATCTCTACGAATACCAGATCAAACTGATGCGCCTGGCCAAGACGGCGGCCGGCTACGAGCCGATGCAGCTGCGGCCCCTTGTCCTCCAGGCACGCTTCGACATCATTCAGGCTCGCAACCGCTTCACGGCCTCGTGGCGTCAGCTGGCTGCTTCGATGGGCTTGCCGGACATGCCGCCGTCGCAGCTGATCGACGGACTCGACCTGCCCATGCCCGTCTTCGACTACGACGCCGTGCAGGCGCGGCTGGTGAACAACACCGACGTGCGCAGGGCTTTGGTCATGGTGCAGAAAGCCAGGTATGATCTGCGTTCTCAAAAGCTTGTCCCCCTGCCCGACCTGGGTGTCCGCGCGCTGGTGCAGAAGGACTGGACGACGCCCCCAAATCAGCTGGTCAATAGCGCCGTCATGTACATGACCATACCGCTGTGGAACCAGAACCAGGGAGGCATTCGCCAGGCAGAGTGGCAGCTGGCGCAGGCTTCCGCCGGACCAAGCCAGGCTCGCTTAGCGCTTATCAATACCCTCGCCGACGCATACCAACGTTATGTCGTGTTCCGCCAGCAAACAGAAATCACCATGCAGCAAATTAGCGATCTGGTGCGAGTGTATAAGAAGGCCTGGCTGCGAAACCAAACCCAGTCCTTGGTAGTGAGCTTTAGCGACCTGTGGCCGATCCAGGTAACCTTGGAGGGTTACGTCAGCACTTACATCGCCGCCCTCGGCGGGCAGTGGCAGGCCGCGGTCGATGTCGCCAACTTCCTGCAAACTCCGGATTTCTATCAGGCCGGTCAACGTCAAGAGGTCCCGTCCTACCCGGTCCTGGAAGATCTCCTGGTGCCGTTACGGAGTTATCCACGGGCGCCGATCGCTCGCAAGGCGACTGGTGCGGCTGGGGTCGCGGCGTCTCCCGTAGCCGTCGCGAGCCGGCCCGCACCCGCCGCACCATCGCCGGAACCACCGCCCCAGCCCTCCGCGCCAGCGAACCCTCCTGCGCCCGTACCTCAGCTCCCGGCCGCTCCGCGGCGGACGGATGCCTCGGCCCCCGATCCGTGAACGGGGCTTGTTTAGCGACGCTTCGCAGAAGCGTCGTGGCCCAGGACGCTTCTGCGAAGCGTCGCTAAACACGGGGGGTGAAACCGCAGGAGGTGGACGAATGCGGAGGCCCGATTTCGCCAAGGAGAGCCGGTCATGATCCCTAGCGCCCGCGCCTGGCTTATCGCGGCCGCTGTGGCGGCGCTGGCGGAGCTGCACCTCCAGACCAGCCGGGCAGACGATCCGCCGCCGGCAGACTCAGCGGAGGAAACGTTGGCTGCACCGGCCGCGCTGGCGCCGCCGCCACCGTCAGCGTACGTGCTGCCGCCGCCCACCTGGCCGGTGTACAACTTTCCCCAAGTCGATCCGCTGCTCGACCGGCCCTACGCCGCCCAGCCGGGATGGTACACGAACGTTGAGACCAACATCGTCTTTCCCCATCTCCGCAATCAGCTGGTCGCTTTCGTGCCGAACAAGCTCACGGGAAATACGGATGGTGTGCAGTTTCCCGGCAACCCGTTGGCTGCAACGGTTGCGCCGCGTTTCGAGGTGGGCTATCGTCTGCCCGGCAACTGGGGCAGTATTCAGCTCGGCTATCAATTCCTTACGACCCAGGGGAGCGATCAGACCACGACCGGGCCGCGAGACGTCCTCCAGGCACCCGCCAGCCAGGTGGGAAGCCTCGATTTCAACATGGCCGATTTAACCTACGTCAGCCGCTCGTTTGCCCTCGGACCCTTCTGGGACCTGCGCTGGGGCGCCGGCGCGCGCATGCTGACCCTGTACTTCGACTCCCGCGTTCAGCTCCTAAACCCCGGCTCGACCCTGGGCAACGTGCTCTCTCAAACGGAGGGCAGCGGCATGTACGGCTTTGGCGCGTGGGCCTTCTGCGACCTGGAACGGAAGATGCCGATTCCAGGACTCGCTATCTTCGGCCGATTCGAAGGCACGGACCTGGAATCGCGCATCCGGCAAGACTACACCGAGACGGTGTACGGGACGGTCGGAACGCCGTTGGAGTTTATCAACCGTTTCGACAGTGCGGTGGCCACACCCATCCTTCGCGAGGTGCTCGGCGTCAGTTACACCGTGCCGCGATGGAACTACAGCCGTTTTCTGCTCGGCTATCAGTACGAGACGTTCTTCGAGATTGGCCGCCTAACCGGGAGCGGCGGCATCCCCGACACCCGCGGCCAGCTGGACCTGCAAGGCGTGTTCCTACGGGCCGAATTCAACTTCTAAACGGGAGCAACAAAAATGTGGCGGCACGTTTTCAACGTGCCGAATGCCCCGACACGTTGAAAACGTGTCGCCACATTTCGTTAGGGCCTCTCAAAGTGGCCGACCTTCGCGATGGCCGCGCCGCAATCAGCTTGGCCGCTAGACGACCAGGCGCGGCGCCAAACCCAGCCGCGCGGCCGTTACCGATTTCTCCATCTAAGATCCCTTCATTTCAGGGCTTGGAGAGTCGATGGCTCGTCCGTTGCAGAGCGGCACCGAAGTTGCTCCTAATGACGCGCAGCGACCTTCAAAGCCCGAAATGTGAACGAGGCAGCCTCTGCCCTCGCTTACGCTTCAGGCTAGGATGGAGTCGCGGCCCTGAGACCACAGGACAACCATGCACGGCGCGACCATTCTCCTTGTCGATGACGATGAAGTCCTGAGCCAGGTACTTCGTCGCGTGCTTACGCGCGACGGCTACACGGTGGTGCAAGCCGCCAGCGTGGCCGAGGCGCTAGAGTGCGCCCGCCAGCAGACACCATCATTGGGGCTGATCGATCTCCGTTTGCCCGACGGCGACGGCGTGGACCTGGCCAGGCAATTGGAAGCACAGGTCGCCCATTTTCCGCTCATCCTTATCACCGCCTACCCGCTTCGGCTGCGCGATCAGCCCGAGCTGGTCAAAGGGTTCGCCCACGTACTGACGAAGCCGCTCGACCTTGACGAGCTGCGGAAAGCCATCCGGACAAGCCTGGGCGCTGCTGAGCGAATGGAGGTCCTCAGCTCGCCAACAACAGGCGAAAGCGGCGGACAGACCACCCCCGTCTCAAGCACACCCGCGCAGCCTGTCGAGGCGGCGGGGAAGCGAAACCTTCTTCGTTGGCTAATCGTTGGCATTGGTGTCCTCGTGGTTGCTGCCCTGAGTGCAGCGTTGCCTGCCGTGGGCTTACCCGGTGTCCAGGATTTGCTGAAACCGTCTGAGGAACGCTTCTCGACTCCGAGTTACGATTCGCAGACCCAGCTCGTCCCCGACAGCGCCGACGCAATCGAGCTGCCATCCAAAGTGGTCCAGCGCCTGGGGGTGACGAGCGAGCCTGTCGCAGCGGCGGTCGCGCCGCGAAGCTTGCGGCTGGCCGGCTCGCTGGTCTTTGATCCGAACCGTCTCGGCCGCGTGCAATCGCGTTTCGCCGGCGAAGTCATCGCCATCGGCACTCTTGTCCAACCGGATGCCCACGGTCCCAGCCGTGAACGGCCCCTCGAATACGGCGACCACGTCAGCAAAGGACAGCTCATGGCCGTGGTGCTGAGCAAGGACCTGGGCGAGAAAAAGAGCGAGCTTGTCGATGCCCTGGTGCAGCTGGCGCTGGACGAAAGGCGACTGGCCGACCGCAAAGAAGCCTACCGCCAAGCCGCCCTGTCCGCGGACACCTTAAACCAGACCCGCACCGACGTTGCCAGGGGCCGCACCGCCGTGGCGAAGGCGGAACGGACTTTGCGTACCTGGAAAGTCGGTGAGGGGGAAATCAGGGACGTCAAGGAGGAGGCGCGGCTGGTGTCCGAAGGCAAAAAGCCGCGCGACGCCAAGAAGGAGATGGAGTGGGCCAAGGTCGAGGTGCGCGCCCCGTTCGACGGCACCATCGTCGAAAAGAACCTGCACCTGGGCAACCTCGTCGATCCCACCTTTGACCTCTTCAAGATTGCCGACCTGCGCAAGCTCGGCGTGGTGGTGCATGCCTACGAGGAAGATCTGCACACGCTGGAGGAGCTGCCGCGCGGCTTCTCCTGGCAGGTCCGGGCCGGCGCCGACCTCGACCATCGCCTGCTGCAAAATGACGGCCTGCAAAAGATCGGCCTGGTGGTCGATCCGTCGCAGCACACGGACCCGATCATGGGCCGCGTCGATAACAGCTCCGGCGAGCTGCGCGTCGGTCAGTTCGTGACGGCGACGGTGAATCTGCCGGCCCCTCCGAAGGTGGTTTCGCTGCCGTCGTCGGCCCTTGAGGAAGACGGCCAGCACAGTCTCGTCTTCGTCCAGCCCGATGCTTCCCAATCGCGCTACGTCCGGCGGCGCGTCGCCGTCGCCTTGCGGCTGGGGGATGTGGTCTACGTTCGCAGGGAGCTGACCGACCAGGATCGCAAGAAGGGGCTGCAAGAGGTCCATCCCGGCGAGCTTATCGTTACGGAGGGCGTTCTGGAATTGCAATCGGCGCTGGAGGATCTCAAAGCCAGGGCCAAGGCGCAGAAATAGTCCGCCCGTTTAGCCGCGATGCGCAGGGGAGCGCGTTTACGTTTCGC
>Ga0335075_10010904_pt1 | contig 13770 bp, 13 predicted proteins | sample Lox_Sample_24_FD_206723 | JGI IMG/M metagenome (GOLD analysis project Ga0335075, IMG submission 206723) | Soil microbial communities from Loxahatchee National Wildlife Refuge, Florida, United States - Lox_Sample_2.4 | ecosystem: Environmental > Terrestrial > Soil > Wetlands | place: USA...
CTATGCGGTGATTCGTGCGAACTCACGGGTCGGGCGGCCGGTGGGCGTGACGGAGATGCCGGGAACGTCGCGGACTGCGCGTGCCTCGTGACGGAGATGAGACACGCGGTCCCCGCGTCCGAGCCTCCCGGGCTCCACGCCGGGCCTCCCACGGGAGCGGGACCCGTCCGAGAACGCGACAGGCGGGACCCTCCGAGAAACGCGGCAGGCGGGACGCGCCCGAGAAACGCGGCAGAGCGGGGTCCGTCCGAGAACGCGGGCCGCACCCACGCGCCTACCCGGCGATGAAGACCGGCGTGCCGAGGGGGACGCGGGCGAAGAGGTAGCGCATGGTCTCGTCGGTGGCGCGGATGCAGCCGAGGCTTTCGGCGCCGCCGACGGCGCCCGGGGTGCCGTGGATCGCGAGGCGGTTGCCGCCGATCCAGCCCGCCGGCAGTTCGGCGTACTGGTGGCCGCTGAGGGCGAGGGCGCAGCAGCCGTAGTAGGGGCTTTCGTCGAAGCTGACCCCGTCGGTGACGCCGTAGCGGCCGGGCGGAGTTTCGGTGCCCGGGCCACCGACCGTGACCGCGAAGCCGGCGACCGCGTCGTGGCCGTAGCGAAGTTCGAGGCTGCGGTCCGCGAGCGAGACGCGGAGGGAGTAGCGGGTCCAGTAGAGGTCGACCTCGGCCGGGTCGCGGGCGATCCAGCCGAGCTCCCCGTTCGGCAGTTCCGGCGCGGTGACGCCGAGCCAGCCGGGCTTCGTCCGCACGACCGAGAAGGCGACGGGCGAGCCGAATTCGGTCTCGTCGCCGACCTTGGCGACGACGGGGCCGCCGGGCGCGGCGCGCAGGTCGACCTTCGCCCCGGCGCGGACGTGCGCGATCGCGAAGGCGACGCCCCGCCGCGGGCGCCGCGCCAGGGTCGGGACCCGGGCCGGGCGGGTCGGCGCGGCCCCGCCTTCTTCGCCGACCCCGGCGCCGGCGCCACGCCCCGCATCCGCGCCCGGCCCCGCCGCCCTCGTTCCACCCGCTTCGGCGGCCGCCCCTGCCGCCGTCGCTCCGGCTGCTTCGGCGGCCGCCCCGCTCCCCGCGCCTCCGCCCCCCTCCCGGACCCCGCCACCTTCCGCGCCCGCCACCCCCGGCGCCCGCGCGCCGACCGCGGCGTGGCCCGGCTTCGCCTCCGCGCCGCTCGCCGTCTGCCCGGCGGGCACGCGCACGATCACGGTCGTCGACGGGCTCCCCCCGCCGCCTTCGTCGAGCACGCTGAGCAGGAGGGCGAAGCCGGCGACCACCGCCACCGCCGCGGCGACCGCCCCGAGCGCCGTGAGCAATCGATCTTGCACTTCGCCCCCATGGTGGCGCACAGAGCGCGATCCGCGCTCCTTGCGGCCTTCCCGCAGGCGCTTGCCGTCCGCCCGGCGCGCAACCATCGACGGTCCTATGACCGCCGTCCTCGCCATCGCCGTCCTGGCCCTCGTCGCCGCCCTCGTCTACGTCCTCGTCGGGCGCCAGGAGGAGCCTGCCGCCGAGCCGGACCTCGGCCCCGCGATCCGGGAGGCGACCGCCCAGGTCGCCTCGCAGATGATGTCCAACCTGCTGCAGGCCAACGAGGAGGCGCGCAAAGTCGACGTCGCCAACGCCCAGGCCGCGCTCGACAAGCGCCAGAGCGAGATCGACCGCCGCCAGGCGGAGATCAAGGCGCTCACCGACCGGATCGCCGAAGGGCAGCAGAAGATCGAGGCCGAAGTGCGCAAACGCGGCGAAGTGGACCTGCAGACCCGCACCCTGCTCGAGCAGGTCGGGCAGACGGTCGGCAACCTGAACTCGGAGACCGCCGGGCTGAAGAAGGCGCTGCGCCAGCCGCAGACGCGCGGCCAGTGGGGCGAGATGCAGCTGCGCCGCTGCATCGAGATCGCCGGGATGACCGAGCACGTCGACTTCGAGCTGCAGGAGACGCTGCACACCGAAGGCGGACAGCTGCGGCCCGACGCCCGCTTCCTGCTGCCCGAGGGACGGAGCTTCGTCGCCGACTCGAAAGTGCCCTTCGACGCCTTCCTCGACGCCCAGGAGGCCGAGGACGAGAGCACCCGCCAGGTCCACATGGGGCGCCACGCGCGCCAGGCTCGCGAGCACGTCCGCAGCCTCTCGACCAAGGACTACCAGGGCCAGTTCAAGGCCGGCGAAACCCCGGACCTCGTCGTCTGCTTCATGCCCAACGAGCCCGCCATGCACGCCGCCCTCGCCGCCGACCCGGAGCTCTTCGACTACGCGCTCGAGCGCAACGTGCTGCTGGTCGGACCGACCTCGCTGATCGGCCTGCTGCGGACGATGGAGCTCGGCTGGCGACAGGAGCGGATGGTCGCCGAGGCGGCCGAGATCGCCGAGGCGGCGGGCACCCTGCACGCGCGCTTCTCCCGCTTCCTCGGCGAGTTCGAGCGGGTCGGCAAGGGCCTCACCACGGCCGCCACCGCCTACGACAAGGCGGTCGGCTCGATGGAGGCCCGGCTGCTGCCCCAGCTGCGCAAGGTCGAGGGGATGGGCGTCGCGCCCGGCAAGGAGATCGAGCCGCCGCAACCGACCCACATCACCGTCCGCTCGATCGCCGCCCCGGAGCTGCGCGAGGCGCCCGCCGAGCGCGAGCCCGCCGACGAGCGCGACGCGGCCTAGGCCGCGCGCATCTAGGATCTGGCCCGCAGGCGGGCAATCAAGACGGAGGCAAAGGACTTTGGCAGTCGACACCAGCAATCTGACCACCCTCGACGTCGAGCCGGGGACGCTCCCGGAGACGATGGCCGCGTGGGTCATCCGGCAGGAGCGCGAGGGCGAACCGAAGGACGCGTTCCAGCTCGAGCAGATCGAGGTTCCCGAGCCGGGCGCCTTCGAGGTGATCGTGCGGGTGATGGCGGCCGGGGTGAACTTCAACAACGTCTGGGCGTCGCTCGGCAAACCGGTCTCCGTCTTCGGCTACGGCGACCACCCCGAGTACGGCCACCACATCGGCGGCTCCGACGCCTCCGGGATCGTCTGGAAGGTCGGCGAGGGCGTCACCCGCTGGAAACCGGGCGACGAGGTGGTCATCCACTGCAACCAGGCCTCCTACGAGGACGTCGAGGTGCACGGGCTCGACCCGCTCGCCGCGCCGAGCCAGCGGATCTGGGGCTACGAGACCACCTGGGGCTCGTTCGCCGAGTTCACCAAGGTGCAGGCGCAGCAGCTGCTGCCCCGCCCCCAGAACATGAGCTGGGCCGAGGCCTGCTCCTACGGCCTCACCTACTTCACCGCCTACCGGATGCTGATCGACCAGTGCAAGCTGCAGCCCGGCCACAACGTCCTGATCTGGGGCGCCGCGGGCGGGCTCGGCGTCTTCGCCGTGCAGCTCTGCAAGGCGGCGGGCGCCAACGCGGTGGGCGTCGTCTCCAACGACGAGAAGGGCGAGCTGGTCAAGCAGCTCGGCGCGGTCGGCTACATCAACCGCTCCGAGTTCGGCGAGATGATGCGCACCGACGCCAACCTCACCGATCCGGCCGCCGACAAGGAGCGCTTCCGCGCCTCGCGCGGCTTCGCGGGCCGGGTCAAAGAGATCCTCGGCGACTCCCCCGACATCGTCTTCGAGCACGTCGGCCGGGCCACCTTCCCGACCTCGGTCTACGTGGTCAAACCGTTCGGCAAAGTCGTCATCTGCGGCGCCACCTCCGGCTTCCAGCTCGACTTCGACGTCCGCTACCTGTGGATGCGCCAGAAGCAGATCATCGGCTCCCACTTCGCCAACGCCTACGAGTGCATGCGGGCGAACCAGCTGATGGCCGAGGGCAAGGTCCGCCCGGTCCTCTGGCAGACGATGGACTTCGACGGCGTCCCCACCGCCCACCAGCTGATGCACGAAAACAAGCACCTCGGCAAGATCGCCGTCCTCGTCGGCGCCGAGTCCGAGGACGCGGGCAAGACCGAGGAGGGCCCCGGAGCGATCCGGGCCGAGGTCGGAGCCTAGGAGCACCCGCGGCGACGATGCGAAAGGATTAGGCGATGCTCTACGTCTGCAGACTCGATTGGCACATCGCCCCGTTTCGCGGGGACCGCTGGCTCGATGCCTGGGAACCGATGGTGGAGAAGTGCACCGCCTACGGGGCCAAGAGCTGGTCGCTGACCCGCGCGGTCGACGACCGGCTCTCCTTCCAGCAGACGATGGTCTGGGAGGACAAAGAAGATTTCGAACGCTACTGGTACTCGCAGGAGATCGCCGAGGCTCGCGAGCAGGTGATCGGTTGGTACGACATCCCGCTGCTGCCGACCTGGCACACGCTGCTCGCCGCCGAGTCGGTGGTCACCTCCGGCGCCTGACGCCGCCCCGCGCCGACGTAGACTCCCGCCGATGCGAATCGGCATCATCGGCCTCGGCTACGTCGGGCTTCCCCTCGCCCTCGCCTTCGCCGAGGCCGGGAACGAGGTCGTCGGCCTCGACACCGACCCCGGCAAGCTCGCCGACCTGGCGGCGGGCCGCAGCTACATCGAGGACGTCGACGACGCCGAGCTGGCGGCGCAGGCGGAGCGCCTCCGCGCCAGCGGCGACTACGCCGACCTGGAGGACCGCGAGGCGATCGTCGTCTGCGTCCCCACCCCGCTCTCCAACTCGCGCGAGCCCGACCTCTCCTACCTGCGCGAGGCGGCCGCGGCGCTGGCCGAGCACCTCCGGCCGGGCCAGCTGATCGTCCTCGAGTCGACCTCCTACCCCGGCACGACGCGCGAGGAGCTGCTCCCCGCCCTCGCGGCGGGCGGCCGCACCGTGGGCGAGGATTTCTACCTCGCCTTCTCGCCCGAGCGGATCGACCCGGGCCGCTCCGACCACACGATCCGCACCACGCCGAAGCTGGTCGGCGGCATCACCCCCGCCTGCACCGAGCGCGCCCGCGCCCTCTACGCGCAGATCTGCGACACGGTCGAGGTCCTGAGCTCACCGGAGACGGCGGAGCTGGCGAAGCTCCTGGAGAACATCTTCCGCTCGGTCAACATCGCCCTGGTCAACGAAGTCGCCCAGCTCTGCGACCGGCTCGGGATCGACGTCTGGGAGGTGGTCGACGCGGCGGCGACCAAGCCGTTCGGCTTCATGCGCTTCGACCCCGGCCCCGGGATGGGCGGCCACTGCCTCCCGGTCGACCCCTTCTACCTCGCCTTCAAGGCCCGCGAGCACGACTTCTACCCGGAGTTCGTCGAGCTGGCCGGCAAGGTCAACCAGGCCCAGCCGGAGTTCTGCGTGCGCCGCATCGAGCGCTCGCTGAACGGGGCCGGGAAGCCGGTCAAGGGCTCGCGGATCCTGATCCTCGGCGCCGCCTACAAGCCGGGCATCGGCGACACCCGCGAATCGCCGGCGCTGCGGATCATCGCCCTGCTGCGCGACCTCGGCGCCGAGGTCTCCTACCACGACCCCTTCGTGCCCGAGCTGCCCGCCGAGGGGCTGGCGTCGGTAGACCTGCGGGACGGCCTCGCCGCCGCCGACCTCCTGGCGATCGTCACCGCCCACCCGAACGTCGACCACGAGGCGGCGGTGAAGGCGGTGCCGCTGGCGATGGACTTCCGCGGGATCAGCCGCAGATTCGACGCCGAGAACCTCGAGCGCCTTTAGGCGCTCCCGCCTCAGGCGCGCTCCAGGGGGGCCATGGTGAGCCCGGCGGACTCGAGCATCTCCCAGTAGTGCTCGGCGGGCTCGCGCGGGCCGGTCCAGACGATCGCCTGGCCCGAGTTGTGGATCTGCTCGGCGATCCGGTGGCCCTGATCGAGGCTCACCCCCGGCAGCACGCGGGCCAGCGTCTGCGCCACGTGGTCGAAGGTGTTGTGGTTGTCGTTGCGCACGATCACCCGCCAGTTCCCGCCCAGGCCTGAATCGGGTCCTGCGGTGCGCGGCTTCTCGATCGTCGCGGAGGACACGTCCGCGATTATGCACGGGACGGAAGGATGAGCAGGCCGAAGGACAGCCGCTTCCCCTACATGCCGGGGATCGACGCGATGCGCGCGCTCGCGGTGCTTGCCGTGTTCGGCTACCACGCGGGCCTCGACTGGGTCCCCGGCGGCTTCCTCGGCGTCGACGTCTTCTTCGTCATCAGCGGCTACCTGATCACCTCGCTGCTGCTGCGCGAGTTCCGCGGCACCGGCCACCTCGAGATCGGCCGCTTCTGGCTGCGCCGCGCCCGCCGCCTGCTGCCCGCCGTCGGCGTCCTGATCGCGGTGGCGATGATCGTCTCGGCGATCGCCGAGCCCTCGAGGATCGACCAGATCCGCGGCGACGCGCTCGCCTCGCTCTTCTACTTCGCCAACTGGCACTTCATCTTCGACCACACCTCCTACTTCGAACAGTTCGGCCGGCCGAGCCTCTTCACCCACCTCTGGTCGCTCTCGGTGGAGGAGCAGTTCTACCTCTTCTGGCCGCTGGTCTTCGCGGTCGGGATGAAGCTCTTCGGCCGCCGGCGCCTGCTGCTCGGGGTGCTCGCCGGGGCGATCGGCTCGGTGGTCCTCGCCTGGATCCTCTTCGACCCCGGCCACGACGCCTCCCGGATCTACTACGGCACCGACACCCACGCGATCGGCCTACTGGCGGGCGTCGCCCTGGCGCTGGTCTGGAGCCCTACCGAGCTCCGCCTCCCGTCCCACCACTCCGGCCCCTTGGTCGGACCGATCCTCGACGCCCTCGGCGTGGTCGCGCTCGGCTACCTGATCCTCAGCTTCGTCCACGTCCACGACTACGACCTGGCGCTCTGGCACGGCGGCTACGCCTGGATCGCGATCGCCACCGCGCTCCTGATCGCCGCCCTCGCCCACCCGGCGGCCCGGCTCGGCGGCATGCTCGGCCGGCCCGCCCTGCTCTGGCTCGGCCTGCGCTCCTACAGCTTCTACCTCTGGCACTGGCCGGTCCTGGCGATGACCCGGCCGAGCGTCGACATCGACCTGCCGCGCGGGATCCTGATCCCGCTGCAGCTGCTGGCCTGCCTGGCCCTCGCCGACCTCTCCTACCGCTTCGTCGAGCTGCCGTTCAACGGCAAGGCGAAGCTGCCGAAGATGCCCGACGACTGGCTCCGCGTCGCCCGTCCCGCCCTGCTCGCCATCGTCCTCGGGGTGATCCTGGTCGTCGGCTGGAGCGGCATCGTCAGCGCCGGCAGCTCGAATCCCGAATCGGCGGCCGCCTCGACCGCGACGGTGGCCAGGGTCCACGCGAAGCTGCCGCCGGCCGAACGAGACCCGACCCGGCCCGCGGGGGAAACGGGCAAAGGCGGCGGCGAAGCAGCGGGCCGGCGGCAGACGCACCTCCGCCCCGGCAAGCGCTGGCCGCGGATCATCATGCTCGGCGACTCGGTGATGATCGGCGCCGAGGAAAAGCTCGCCGCGCGGCTCGGGCCCGGCTTCTCGATGGACGCCAAGGTCGGCCGCCAGGCCGACGAATTCCTCGCGATCATCGAAAAGATCAAGCGCGGCGGCCACCACCCGGCGGCGATGGTGATCCAGTGGGGCAACAACGGGCCGCTCTACTCGGAAGACATGACCGCGCTGCGCAAGGCGACCACCAACGTCGGCCAGCTCTTCCTGATCTCAGACCACGCGCCGGTGTCGTGGCAGGACGAGTCCAACGAGGCGATCGCCGAAGCCGCGAAGCTCTGGCACGACACCACCGAAATCCCCTGGGCCAAGGCGGCCGAAGAAGGCGGCGAAAGCCTCTTTTGGGACGGCATCCACCTGACCCCGAAGGGCGCCGGCGTCTACGCCCGCCTGGTCAGCAAGGTCCTCCACGAAAAGATCCCCTTCCCCCGCAAGTGACCCCCGTCCCCCCGCAAGTGACCCCGTCAGCGGGCGCGGAAGGCGGTGCGGAGGGCGAGGTGGGGCTTGAGGATGTGGTGACGCTTCGGGGCGGCGCCGCAGTGGGAGCCGAACTCCTGGGTCCAGACGTGGGCGCCGGCGTGGCCTTCGAGGTCGCCGACCGAGAGGGCGACGCCGATCTGGGAGTAGCGGCCGAGCAGGTTGGCGCGGTGCTCGGGCGAGTGCAGCCAGGCGATGAAGATCTTGCGCACGCTGCCGAGGTCGCCGGTGCCCCAGGCGAGGTTCTCGCCCGCCCGCCAGCAGCTCGCCGCGAGGTAGCCGGAGCGCTGCATCCAGTAGGTGAACTGGCGCCCGCAGGCGAAGTGGCTGAAGCTGTCGCAGCGGAGCACGTCGTCGGTCTTGCGGACCGCGGAACGGTCGAGGCTGGTCGTGTTGCCGAGGTCACCGAGGCCCGCGTGCCGGCGGGCGAAGTTGGTCATGCAGCGCATCGCCTGCTCCTGCACCCCGGCAGGCTGCGCCACGTCGGTCTGGTTCGCGCAGACCGAGGCCGGCGCGACCAGGGCGCTCAACCGCCGGGCCTGGGCCGTGCCGGCGACCAGGGCGCCGACGAGCGTGAGCGCGGTGAGGGCGAGGAGGAGCTTGCGGGCCATGCAAGCTGACTCGCCAGGACCCCCACCTCGTCTTCGCCCCTAGGGCGATTTCTGGACGTTTGTACGAGGCGCTCGCCCAAAGCGCAAGCCCCCTTGCCGCGCCCCCCGGTGCGTTCGCACATAAAACCCGTATACCGGGATAAGTGCGGACGCACCCGGGGCGGGGTGGGCGCTTAGTGGCCGCGGGCGCCGAAATCGACGGTGTAGGTCGCGGCGCGGGATCCGGCTCCGCCGAGCGGGAAGCCCCGGGCGACGCCGACGCCGGCGTCGCGGAAATCCGGATCGAGGATGTTTTCCCGGTGCGGTGGGCTGTGCATCCAGTCGCGGACCACGGCCCGCGGCGAGCCCAGCGCGCCGCCACCGCCGCCGAGGTCCTCGCCGATCACGAACTCGCCCGCCGAGCTGAGGTAGCCGGCCCGCGAGATGCGGTGGCTCATCGAGCCGCCCGGGCCTTCGTGGGCGAAGTAGCCGTGCACGACCATCGAGACCGAGTGGGCCGACGCCGAGGTGCGCAGCGCCTTGTTGTAGGCGAGCGGATGCAGGTGGTAGTGACCGCGGATCCGGTTGACCAGGCAGAGGACCGAGGAGCGCATCTGGTGCAGGCTGAGCCGACTCGGGACGGCGGTCGAATCCCCGCACGGCGCTGCCGCCGCCGCGCTCGGCGCGAAGCCCGTCGCGATGACCGCCGCCGCCAGGATCGCGGTGGCCGAAACAAGAAACTTGGAGTTTTTAAGAGCCTTTTGTGTCCGTCTACTCACAATTGGTATCGGGACTATACGGGTTACATAACCGGTCGACGTGAACGAATTGTGGTTCCGCCACGGCGGCGATGGCAGACTTGGTCACCCGATGCGCCGCGCCGCCCACATCCTCTCGATCGCGCTGATAACCGCGGGCCTCCTCGTCGTCGTCGACGTCGGCATCACGCTCGCCTACCAGGAGCCCCTCTCCTCGATCTACAGCTCGATCAAGCAGGGCGAAAAGGCAAGCCAGCTGAAGACGCTGGAAGCGGAATTCCTCACCGCCGAAGACACCGAGGAAATCCAGCGGGCGAGCGAAGAGGCGACGCGGCAGAAGGATCCCGAAGCCCTCCACCAGGACTTCGCCCGCCTCGCCGAGCGCCTGGTCGAAGAATCGAAGCCCGGTGACGCGCTGGGCCGGATCGAAGCGCCCGCGATGAACGGGCTGAACATGGTGTTCGTCCAGGGCACCGACGAGTCGAGCCTCGAGCTCGGCCCCGGCCACTATCCGGAAACGGCGATGCCGGGCCAGGGCAAGACGATCGCGATCGCCGGCCACCGGACCACCTACCTCGCTCCCTTCCGCCACATCGACTCGATGCGCAAGGGCGACGAGATCACCCTGAAGATGCCCTACGGGACCTTCGTCTACGCGGTCCAGAAGACCGAGATCGTCGACCCCTCGGACGTCGGGGTGATCCACGAAACCGGCTACGAGCGGCTCGTCCTCTCCGCCTGCAACCCGCTCTACAGCGCCGCCCAGCGCTACATCGTCTACGCCAGGCTGGTGCGCTCCGAACCGCGGGCCGGGTAGCCGCGCGCCGCTAGAAGCGGACCGGCGTGCGGACGACGATCGCGGCGAAGCCGGCGACCACGCCGACGCCGTTGTTCGGCGCCCCGGCCGAGAGGGCGGTGGTTTCGCCTTTCAGTTCGCCGCAGGTCGGATCTTCGGCTTCGACCACCAGTTCGCCGGCCAGGTAGCCGCCGACCTTGCAGGTGCCCGCCGCTTCGCCCGCGCCGCTGATCGCCCGCAGCCGCAGCACCACCGCTTTCCCTTCTTTCAGCGAGGCGATGTCCTTCTTGACCGCGAGGAACTTGATCCCTTCCTGGGTGATCCGCGCGAGCTGGGCCTTTTTCTGACCCGGGAAGACGCGCAGCTCCAGCTTCGAGCCGCCGCCCGCCCGCAGCTGCAGGCCGAGGAAGGCTTTCTTCGCCACCGCCGGCGGCGTCGCCGAGCTGATCGTCCCGGTGACGGCGATTTCGAGGTCCGAGCCGACCACCGGCGTCTTGTAGGCGCACTCTTCGGTCAGCTTGCCGACGGTGATGTTGAGCGTCGTCCGGCCGCCCCCGCGGGTGCAGGACTTGCCGCTCAGCTTCAGCACTTCGCTGCGCTGGGCGGTGGTTTCGAGCGCGTTGCGATAGATCGCGACGAAGGCGCCCGAGGCCGCCGCGGCGACGAGGAGGCCGACGACGAGCAGCGCGGTGGTGGCGATGACGAGCTTGGCTTTCATACGCGGTCGCCAACCTAAACACAGCCCACGCCCGATGTTGCGTCAAGGGCGCCCCTGGGCGGGGGATTTCGGGCCGCTGTGTCGACTCGTCACAGAGATACTCCACCTTCCTCGTATCCAAATAACATCTGCGACATGAGCAACCACCGACTCCCCGAGCGCGACCGTCCCTGGGTCATGCGCACCTACGCCGGCCACTCCGACGCCAAACGCTCCAACGAGCTCTACCGGAAGAACCTGGCCAAGGGGCAGACCGGTCTCTCGATCGCCTTCGACCTCCCCACCCAGACCGGCTACGACCCCGACCACGTGCTCGCCCGCGGCGAGGTCGGCAAGGTCGGCGTCTCGGTCGCCAACAAGGGCGACATGCACCAGCTGCTCGACGGCATCCCGCTCGACGAGATGAACACCTCGATGACGATCAACGCGACGGCCGCCTGGTTGCTCGGCCTCTACGTCACGGTCGCCGAGGAGAGCGGGGTCGAGCGCCGAGCCCTCTCCGGCACCACCCAGAACGACATCATCAAGGAGTACCTCTCGCGCGGCACCTACGCCTTCCCGCCCGAGCCGAGCCTGCGCCTGATCGCCGACATGGTCGCCTTCAGCGTCAACGAGGTGCCGCGCTGGAACCCGACCAACATCTGCAGCTACCACCTGCAGGAGGCGGGCGCGACGCCGGTGCAGGAGATCGCCTACGCGCTCTCCACCGCGATCGCCGTGCTCGACGAGGTGAAAGCGCGCGGCCAGGTCGCCGAGGCGGACTTCCCCAAGGTCTTCGGCCGCATCTCCTTCTTCGTCAACGCGGGGATCCGGGTGATCGAAGAGATCGCCAAGCTGCGCACGATGGGGGCGCTCTGGGAGCAGATCGGCCGCGAGCGCTACGGGGTCACCGACGAGAAGATGCTGCGCTTCCGCTACGGCGTCCAGGTCAACAGCCTCGGGCTGACCGAGGCGCAGCCGGAGAACAACATCCAGCGGATCGTGCTCGAGGCGCTGGCGGTGACGCTCTCCCGCGACGCCCGCGCGCGCGCCCTGCAGCTGCCCGCCTGGAACGAGGCGATGGGCCTCCCCCGCCCCTGGGACCAGCAGTGGAGCCTGCGGATCCAGCAGGTGCTGGCGAACGAGACCGACCTGCTCGAGTACCCGGACATCTTCGCCGGCTCGGTGGTCATGGACGGGCTGGTCGAGGAGCTCTCGGCGGGCGCCCGGGCCGAGATGGAGGTGGTCGAAAAGCAGGGCGGCGCGGTCAAGGCGGTCCCGTACATGAAGGCGCGCCTGGTCGAGTCCCACCGCGAGCGGGTCGCCCGGATCGAGCGCGGCGAGCAGAAGGTGATCGGCCAGAACTCCTTCACCGAGACCGAGGAATCGCCGCTCACCGCGGGCGCCGACGGCGGCATCATGACCCCGGATCCGGAGGTCGAACGGGAGCGGATCGAGGCACTCGAGGCGTGGAAGGCGAGCCGCGACCAGGACGCGGTCGAGGCGGCGCTGGCGGAGCTCGCCCGGGTCGCCGCGAGCGACGCGGAGAACATCATGCCCGCGACGATCGCCGCCGCCAAGGCGGGCGCGACCACCGGCGAGTGGGCGGAAACGATGCGCGAGGTCTTCGGCGCCTACCGCGGCCCGACCGGGGTCGACGGCGCCGCCCCGCCGTCCGACAAATCCCAGCTCGAGGCGATCCGCCGCCGCGTCGACGAGACCTCCGAGCGGATCGGCCACCGGATCAAGATCCTGGTCGGCAAGCCCGGCCTCGACGGCCACTCCAACGGCGCCGAGCAGATCGCCCTGCGCGCCCGCGACGCGGGCATGGAGGTCATCTACCAGGGCATCCGCCTGACCCCGGCGGAGATCGCCACCTCGGCCCTGCAGGAGGACGTCGACGTGGTCGGCCTCTCGATCCTCTCCGGCTCCCACCTGGAGCTGATCCCCGAGGTCGTGCGCCTGCTGAACGAGGAGGGCCTCGAGATCCCGGTCGTGGTCGGCGGGATCATCCCGGTCGCCGACGCCCAGCGCCTCCGCGACGCCGGCGTCGCCGGCGTCTACACGCCGAAGGACTTCGACGTGAACAAGATCATGGGCGAGATCGTCGAGCTGGTCGGCGCCCGCGCCGAGGCCCGCGCCGCGGCGTAGCTCAGGGGCCCGGAGACGCCGAGCCGGGCGGCGCGCGACAATGGGCGCATGAGCGATTTTCAAGACGACCGCTCGGCCTGGCTGCGCTGCTATCGCTGCTGGTCGCAGAACCTCGAGATCCAGATCCACTACGACGCGATCCGGCGCGTCGATCCGGAGACCGGGGCGCTCGCCGAAGGGGTCGACGAGGTGCAGGAATCGGTGGTCCAGTGCCTCGACTGCATGCACGACCAGCCCCACCTGACCTTCGAGGACGACCGCGTGGTGCCGATCGGCGAGCGCTGGCCGCGGATGGTCGCCGGGACGCCCTGGGTCGCCTCCTGCACGGTGCAGATCGATGCCGAGCGGGTCGAGAGCTGCTCCGGCCCGGAAGCCGCCGAGTTCCTCACCTACGGGGCCTTCGGCGACGCCGGGGTGCGCGAGTTCTTCACCCACGTCCGCTTCCACAAGCACGACGAAGAGCAGATCGTCGTGCACCTCCTGGTCGAGCTCTACGCCCGCTCCGCCCAGGAGGCGACCGAAGTGCTCGAGGAGGCCGCCGAGGGCACCCTCGAGATCACCTCGCTGGCCGAGGAGTCGCGCCCGCCGGCCCACGCGTCGGGCGAGGCGCATTAGGGAAGGGCCCGGGCCGGGGCGGCGATCGGGGGCGATCGATTCGAGGGCGGGTCGGTTCGGGGCAGTCCAGGGGGTGCGGGTCGATTCGGGTGCGGGTCGATCGGGGCCGATCTATCCCGGTGCGGGTCGATTCCGGGACGGTCGATCGGGGCGGCGCGATCCGGCGGCAGCCGGTCGGTGCGACGCCCATTCGGGGGCGGAGGTCGATCGGGACGGCGCGATCCGGGGACGGGTCGACTGGGGGCGGCGCGATCCGGGGGCAGCCGGTCGGTGCGACGCCCATTCGAGGGCGGGTCGATCGGGACGGCGCGATCCGGGGGCCGGGCGGCGGGGGACCGGCGTCCTGGAC
>Ga0335075_10010906_pt1 | contig 13769 bp, 12 predicted proteins | sample Lox_Sample_24_FD_206723 | JGI IMG/M metagenome (GOLD analysis project Ga0335075, IMG submission 206723) | Soil microbial communities from Loxahatchee National Wildlife Refuge, Florida, United States - Lox_Sample_2.4 | ecosystem: Environmental > Terrestrial > Soil > Wetlands | place: USA...
TGCCCGCGCTGTACATGACCATGATCGAGACCGCGGAGATCGTGGCTGACCGATACGGGGTGTCCCGCGAAGGACAGGACGAATACGCCTTGCGGTCCCAGCAGCGCACCGCGGCGGCGCAACAGGCCGGGCGGTTCGACGATGAGATCGTCCCTCTTTCGTCCACCATGGTGGTGACGGACCGCAACACCGGCGAGACCAGCCGCAGGCCGGTGACTCTGGGCAAGGACGAGGGCAACCGAGCCGACACCACGTTGGAGGGCCTAGCGTCGCTGAAGCCGGTGTTCGCCGACGGCCAGCGGGTGAAGGCCGGGCGGTTCATCACGGCGGGGAACGCATCGCAACTGTCCGATGGAGCCTCCGCCGTGGTGCTGATGGAGGCTGGTGAAGCCGAGCGGCGGGGGCTGCAGCCGCTGGGCATCTATCGCGGCATGGCGGTGGCCGGTTGCGCGCCGGATGAAATGGGCATCGGGCCGGTGTTCGCCGTGCCCAAGCTGCTGGCGAAGCACGGGCTGAAGGTGGACGATATCGGCCTGTGGGAACTGAACGAGGCCTTCGCCTGCCAGGTGATCTACTGCCGCGACCGGCTGGGCATCGATCCGGACAAGCTGAACGTGGACGGCGGTGCCATCGCCATTGGCCACCCCTATGGCATGTCTGGCGCGCGGATGACCGGCCACGCGCTGATCGAGGGCAGGCGCCGCGGGGCGAAATACGTCGTGGTGACGATGTGCGTCGGCGGGGGGATGGGCGCGGCGGGGTTGTTCGAGGTGGGGTAACCGCACGTGGGTCGCCGGTCGGTGGTCGTCGGACGACGCGTGGCGAGCGGTCGTGGCGAGCCGACGAAACCGGGTCGTAAGGCGAAAACGACTAGGTAGGTCATCACACCTCCGAAGCTTGAAGCGAGCAACACGGAGCCGATGACCGCCCGGACCTCCATACTCGACCTTACTTCTGTATCCGCCAGGATGGCCGATGCGGTCCTTGCGCGCGGTGCGCGGGTGCCCCTGCTGCTCTACGGCGTCCTTTCGGTCTGCGCTGGACTGAGTCTCTACCTGATCGGCGTGGCAATGGTGGTGCCGCGCTATCTTCTCGGCGTCAATCATCTGTTACTGCCATTCGACGAGTGGATCGTCTGGTATAGCGGCGTGCCGATAACAGTCGGTTTTGCCTTGGCATTCGCCGATCTGTTCATTTTATTCCCGGCCAAGCGTCGCCGGGCCGCGGGCGTGCAGTCCGAGCGAATACAGGATTATGGTGTGACGGTCGCGCTAACATCTTATAACGACGAGCAAAGCATTGGGGCAGCAATTGAGGATTTCCTTGCCCACCCGTCGGTGCAGCGCGTGATCGTCGTCAGCAATAACAGCACCGACCGAACGCTGGAAGTCGCTCAGCAAGCCGGCGCAATCGCATTCAACGAGCCGGCGCAGGGATACGGCCGCTGTGTGCATCGTTGCCTTTCAGAATCAATAAAGCTGGACGATACGGAACTGATCGTGCTTTGCGAGGGTGACCGGACGTTCCGCGCCAATGACATCGACAAGCTGCTCGCTTACGCGCCGCATGCCGACATCGTCAACGGCACACGCACAGTCGAACGCCTGCGGCAATACTCAACACAACTCAGCACGTTCATGTATTACGGTAATCTGTTTGTCGGCAAGCTGCTGGAAGCGAAGCATCTCGGCGCCTCCACCATCACAGATGTCGGCACGACCTATAAACTGTGCCGTCGATCTGCATTGCTTCGCCTGCTTCCTGCTCTGGATGGCAGCGTGAATCTCGAATTCAATGCACACTTTCTCGACACGGCGTTGTGCCACGGGTTCGCCGTCGTGGAATGTCCGATCACCTTTCATCCGCGCGTGGGACTTAGCAAAGGAGGCAACGCCAACAATCTGCGCGCCTTGCAAGTAGGCTGCCACATGATCTTAGGCATCGTATTCGGCTGGCGATCGGCCGTATAATGACAGCAGGCTACCACGAGGTTCGGCTGACTCCGGACGTGCGGCGTGACGTCGTGTGGCAGGCGCTGTGGCGGTATTACTTCCGCCGGTTGATCCCCACGGATGCATGCGTCCTGGACCTGGGCTGCGGCTACGGCAATTTCATCAATAATGTCGTAGCCGCCCGGCGTATCGCCATCGACTATTGGCCGGATTTTCCCCACTACACGGATCGGGGCGTGGAAGCGGTGGTCGGCAGCGTTGCCGATCTCGATTTCCTGCCCGACCACGGCGTCGATTTCGCCTTCGCCAGCAACCTGTTCGAGCACCTTACGCAGGAGCAATTCGCGTGCGTGCTGGAAGCATTGCGGCACAAACTATCGCCGCGCGGGACCTTGAACATCCTGCAGCCGAACTACCGTTACGCCTACCGCGAATATTTCGATGACTACACCCACATTTCGGTCTATTCGCATGTTAGCATTGTGGATTTCATGATTGCTCATGATTATGAGGTGTTGTCCGTGAAGCCGCGCTTCATGCCGTTGACGGTGAAGTCGCGATTGCCGGTTTCGCCGTGGCTGGTCGCCGCCTATCTGGCCTCGCCGATCAAACCTGGTGGCAAGCAGATGCTTATTCATGCCAGGCCGCACCGATAATACGATGCTGTCCTCTAAATCAAACATGGTGTCAGAGATAGGGCGGCGGGCGATTCCGCTGGCTGCCGCGGGAGCAGCATTCGCCGGCTTCGCCGCCCTATGGCTGCTCGGCCTGCGGGGCGTGTACAGAACGCTGCTGTTCCACCTTGGGGTTCCCGCGTTCCGCTTTCCGTTCCTGGACGCGGAGGAGCCTCTGGCCGCGGCAGAGTGCCATCGAGCAGGAATCGACGTGTATCGCATCGATCCCTGCGACTATCTGGGACGAATCCACGTGTATTCGCCGCTATGGCTGCGGGCAGACGTGCTGCCGGTCACGACCGCCTGGACGCCCTGGGCCGGCCTGGCCTTCATTGGGGTGTTTCTGCTGTCGTTGCTTATGCTTCCGCCGGTGCGCGGCCGAGGCGCCGCGCTGCTGATGGCCGTTGCCGCTACGTCCCCACCGGTACTGTACGCAATGGAACGCGGCAACATCGATCTGCTGGTATTCGCCATGGCGGCAGCAACGGCATCGCTCTGCATTGGCAAGTCGCGTGGCAGCCTGGCCGGCGGCTATATGCTCGTGCTGCTGTCCGCTGCCTTGAAATACTACCCGGTGGCACTGCTGGTGTTCGCGCTGCGCGAGCGTCCAATGCGTTGCGTCATCATCATCGCAGTCAGCGTGGCAGTACTGGGTACGGCAGTGCTGCTGGACCTGCATGAGGTCGTGCACGCGTTGAGCCTTATCCCTCGACCAGGCATGCTCAAGGGAGGCTTCGGGGCACGAAACCTCGGTTTTGGACTTACCGCGTTGTCGCACTGGTCGCGCGGAGCCTCCGTGATGCTGTTGGTGGGTCTTGTCCTCACAATCGTATCGGTCGCCGTGATCTGTGCTGGCCGTTTGCAACCGGCGCTAGCCGAACTGCCGGATCGCGATATGGCCTTCCTGCTGGCCGGAGCGGCACTGATCGTGACGTGCTTCTTTGCTGCCCAGAACGCCATGTATCGTGATATCCATTTGCTGTTGTTGTTGCCATGCCTGCTTCGTTTGAGCAATCACCGCACAGAAGCAGGAAAGCTGGCGGCACTCACCGTTGGTGCCGTGATCCTCGTGATGTGGGCCAAGCCATTCGGTCCGTTCGTTTGGGTATTGAAAGAGCTCGCCTGGTGGTGGATTGTGGCGATCGCATTGGCAGTACTCTGGAATGTCGTGGAGCAGAGCGGGATCCTTCAGCACCTGCTGCCGTCCCGATTCCGGAGACAGTCTGCGCTGTCGCGCGTGTCGTCATAGATCTGCTTGCAACTACCGATCGATCAAGCCGTGTGGACAGGCCTGGGTCAGGGCCGCTTGCACCCGGGCACGATCGCTGCCTCGCCGCGATCCTCACAACGACGCCGAGACGCCTCGCGGCTTTGGCTGGAACCGCGGCTGGCACTAGGCCGTTTGGACTAGCCCATCCCGTTATACGTTGAAAGCATTCCGTAAGCCGCCTCGTGGCACCTGCCATTCGCTCCAACCCTGCGGGTGACGGCGACGAGTCATGTCGGCGACGCAAATACCCTTCCCGAGTTCGACGGCGGTTTCTGACCTTGTGATTGGCACAAGCCGCGGCATGCGCCGCGTGGACCTTGTTCCCGCCGCGCCGTCGCCCGCGCTGGAGGTCACCATCCTCATGCCGTGCCTCAACGAGGCACGCACCCTGGCCGCCTGCATCGACAAGGCGCACGGCTTCCTGCGACGCACCGGTGTCGCCGGGGAAGTGCTGATCGCCGACAACGGCAGCACGGATGGATCGCAGGACATCGCCCGCCGGCATGATGCGCGCGTGATCGACGTCGGCTGCGCCGTGGTGGAGTGCCCGATCACGTTCCATCCGCGCGTGGGAGTGAGCAAAGGAGGCAACACCAACGATCTGCGCGCGCTGCAAGTGGGATGCTCGTCGCCGCCTATCTGGCCTCGCCAGTGAAACCGGGCGGCAAGCAGATGCTGATCAGAGCCAGACCGCGAAGGTAACGCCATGCTCCAAACTCAGTCAGACACAGCATTGTATGGGGTTCCTGCCGCCAGCCATGGGTTGCGTCTGTCGAGCGGCCGTGTGTGTGCTATTCTGATTGCGATTGCAACTACATTGATGGCATGGCATCTTTGCCATTACCTTGCCTATGCGATTAAAGCCATCCGCTACCCGTTCGAGCTCGACTACGGCGAGGGGATCGTTTGGCAGCAGGCAATACTTATCCCCGGCCCGCGAATGTACGGCGACATTAATCATTATCCTTTCATCGTGTTCCACTATCCACCGCTTTATCATCTTGTCGTTCGAGGCTTGGCGTTGCTGGGTGCCAACATCCTGATGGCTGGCCGCAGCGTCTCGGTTGCATCTACATTGGTGCTTGCCGCAGTCGTCGCGAGCCTGAGTTTTCAGGTGAGCCGCGATGAGGCAGTCCGGCCCGCTGCCCTCGCCGGCGCGGTGGTCGCCGGACTGAGCGTGTTCTGCTACTGGCCGGTCGTCGCGTGGTCGCCGTTGTTCCGCGTCGACATGCTGGCCACTGCGCTGAGTTTTCTGGGGGTCTGGTGCGCCGTGCGGTCGGCCGATCACCCGCGATTGCTCTATGTCGCGCTCATTGTTTTCGTGCTGGCTGTCTATACCAAGCAGAGCAGTCTCGCGGCGCCCTTGGCAACGGTGCCGATCATGCTGCTGACCGATCGAGCGCGTACGATTAAGGCATGCGTGCTCGGGTTCTCTCTTGCCTTGGCCGCGCTTGCAGTGCTGATGTGGCTTACGCATGGCAATTTTCTGCGGCACATCATCTTGTACAATTTGAATCGGTATTACCTGCGCACCGTCTTTATTGCGCTAGCCATGCAGTCATGGGAGATCGTCTTCCTCGCATTGGCCGTAGCGGGGCTGTGCGTTGGGTGGCGGAGTCTGGCTGCCAAGGGTCCTTTCGCCAACCTGGGCGGCTTCGGCCGGCACTTGCGCGACAACCCGTCTTCGCTCACACGGGCCACCCTGATCCTCTATTTTGCAATGTCGACCGCGACGCTGGCAATGCTCGGAAAGTCGGGAGGCTGCGTCAACTACTTCATCGAATGGATGTGCGTCTGGAGCCCGTGGATCGGCTACCTGACGACCATTCTGCTGCAAGAGTCGCCGGGGGCGGCGAACCTTCAGTCGCGGCTGAAGTGGCCGGTGGCATCTTTCATAATGCCGGTGTTGCTGATTTGCCAAGTGTTGATTATGCCGAGTTCCGCTGCCGCTGCGTTTCGCCTGAACGACAGCGAACGCAACGAGCAGCTTGGCCAGTTGCTGGCCAAGGTCGAGCAAGCGAGGCGCCCGGTGCTGTCGGATGACATGGTCCTGCTGATGAAGGCTGGAAAAACTGTGCCCTGGGAACCGGCAATCTTCGCCGAGCTGGCCGCGACCGGACAATGGAACGACCGCCTGCTCACCAGGTTGATAGCCAACCAGGTCTTCGCGTTTGTCCTTACGACGGGGATGCCAGGACAGCCGCTTTATGATTCACGTTTCGATCCTGCCGTCAGCCACGCAATCGCCGTGGCGTATCCGGTTGAACAATCTTGTGCCGGCATGATCGTGCATGTTCCATCCGGCCGCCGCGAGGCAGGCAAAAATGACGGATGTCGGTTCACGTGGCGTTGACCTGTGGTCCCAAGGCACGCATTGCGGTTGTTGCTGGTTTCAACGCGTTTGGTAAGCCTCCCATCTCGTCCCAGTGCCGATGCTCGTGCCCAGGCCGCGTCTCCGCGCTGGGTGTGGTGTTAATGCCCACGCGTCTGCCACGAACGCGTCGTGGAACGCCTTGTCCACCGGGTGTTACCAGGTAGCAATGGGCTATCTGTTATCCTAGCGACCCCATTCTACGGAGGCCGGCGATGCAGTCCAGGCTCGCCAACGACTTGGCTGCAGGTTTGATTCAACCTGGTACCAGCGAGGAATGCCTTTCTCCCCTGAGATCCAATAATCGACTAGTGCGTTGGACCTTTCTGCTGACGGTCGGCGTGCTCATAGTCTTGCTCGTCGTGCCATTTTGGCAAACGAAAATTCCGCCGGTTGTCGATTACCCAAATCATCTTGCGGGAGATTACATACTCGCCCATCTCGCCCACAGTGCGTGGCTGAGCCGCATTTACCAGCCTCATTGGGCCGTAATCCCTGATCTCGCCAGCGATCTCATTCTGCTGCCGCTGCTTTCAGTTCTGCCGACGTTCATCGCAGGCAAGCTGGTCCTGTTTATGTCGCTGCTGGCTCCGCTGATGGGCGCTTTGTTGTACAACTATGCTCTATTCGGCCGATTGTCATTCTGGCCACTGGCTTCGACTATTGTTGCCTTCAACTTCGCTTTCCTACTCGGATTGGCGAACTTCCTTTTCGGTCTCGGTGCCGCATTTGTGGTCGCGGCAATCTGGATCGTTTGGCACGATCGCCACCCTGGCCGCAATGCTGCCGCTCTGGTGATTGGTTCGCTTGTGGTGTTCTTCTGCCATATAACCGCTATGTTTTTTCTGGCGGTGCTGCTCGCATCGTATGAGATTGGCCAAATTCGGAGATTTACGGTCGCCGGGGTGTTGAAGCGAATTCTACCCCTCGTGGTTACTGCTATTCCAACTGGCCTATTGTATGTCGTTTCTTCTACAGCTTCTGGTGGGTGGGAGGCGAGTTGGGATTCCCCCATGGAGAAATTGGTCTATGCCTTCTCACCGGTGATGAATTACAGCCTGCCGTTGGATTGCCTAACTGGCGTCGTCCTCATTGCGGCCACAATACTTGCGGTGCGCATGAAGTGGCTCGAGCTTCCACGTTGCACGTTCATCGGTCTCACCGTTTTGCTTGTATCGTTCGTTATCGCACCATTCAGGATCAAGGATGGGTTGTTTTTTGACCTGCGCTTCATTACGATGGCTGGCTATCTCATGTTCGGTGGGATGCGGGAAAACCCGTCGATACCAGCGAAGCACCTTCGGGTCGCAGCCGCGTGCGTGGCCGTTGTTGTGTGCGGACGGATTTTCGTCGTTTACGATGTCTGGCAATCGCAACCCCAGCAGGTTGCCCTGGTGCAGCAGGTAGCACGTCTCGTGCCGCCGGGCAGTCGAGTCCTGATTGCCACTGAGTTTCCAGATAACTCGAATCCGTACTGGCAGGCGAGTCCAGCGGTGCGCCGCATCGATTCTATTTTTGTTGACAATTATCATTTGCCAACGATATTTCTCGCGCAAAGACAAGCGTTTTGTCAAACGCTGTTCGCCGACCCAACCCAGCAACCGATTGTTGTCCGACAGGCGTATCGGGATGCCAGGGTGGAGTCGGCCGCATGGGGCCCTCCCGATGCCGCTCTGCTGACGATCCAATCGCTTCGTTTAGATCAGCGTGAACGATATCCCTATCTCCCGGGTTGGCAATCAAAATTCGACTACGTTTTGGTGATGAACGCAGGCACCATGCGCCATCCGGATCGGTTCATTCCAGACCGTCTTCAGCTTTTGGCCGGGAACGATCTGGCGGCACTCTATCGCGTGCGCCCACCTGCAGTGGCAGCTCCGGACAACGAAGATGCGGAGCCCGCGGTTAAGCCATAGGCCTCTCGCCATCCACAACGGCAATATTCCCCTTCTGGCACGGATCGAACTTGCCAGCCGCCCCTGTTCATGCCCCTCGTTCCCGGTAATCTCCCGTCGCAGACGGGAGCATGAGAGCCATGAAATACGGCCTGATCATCCGGGGCCAGTACCCCGAAGGCGACGACATGCGGGTACGCCACAGGGAAGACCTGGAAGCAGCCAGGCGCGCGGAAGAACTCGGCTACGACCTGGTGGCCAAAGGCTCCCACTACAGCTCGCATCCGTTCCAGTACATCCAGCAGATTCCCTACCTCGCCCAGGTCGCCATGCTGGCACCCAAGTTGCGGCTGCTGCCCGGTGTGGTGCTGCTGCCCCTGCATTCCCCGCTGCACGTCGCGGAAGAACTCGCGTCGCTGGACGTTCTATGCGACGGCAAACTGATCTTCGGCGCCGGCATCGGCTATCGCGAGGTCGAGTTCAACGCCTTCGGCACCACCCTGAAATCCGCCGGCAAGCGCTTCGAGGAATGCCTGACCGCGGTCAAGCGCCTGTGGAGCGAGGATTTCGTCTCCATGGACGCATCCTACTTCAAGCTCGACGGCGCCAACTGCACCACTAAACCCATCCAGAAGCCGATGCCTCCCATCTGGATCGGCGCCAACATCGATGTCGGCATCCGCCGCGCCGCGCGCATGGCGGACGCATGGTTCATCAACCCGCACAACAAGCTGGACACGACCGCGCAGCAGATGGAGGTGTACAAGCGCGCGCTGGACACCGCCGGCAAGGCATTCCCCACCGAACTTCCGATGGCACGCGAAGTCTTTGTCGCCCGTTCCCGCGCCGAGGCGGTCCGTCTCGCCAGCCCCTATCTGGAAACCAAATACAAGGCGTACCGCGCCTGGGGTCAGGACAAGGTGATGCCGAGCAGCGACCATTTCGATCTCGGCTTCGAGGACCTGATGCAGGACCGTTTCCTGTTCGGTTCGCCTGCGGAAGTAACGGAGCAGGTGCTGGAACTGCGCCGGCGATTCGGGGTTACAACGCTGATCCTGGGAATCCACTGGGCCGGCATGCCGAACTCGCTGGCCCTGGAGCAAATGCAGTTGCTGGCCGAGGAGGTGTTTCCGGCCGTCGAGCGAGCGTAGAGCAAGTCAGCCCGCCGCCATCCTCTAGGCACGCGAGAACACGGGGCGGGGTCAGTGCTGGGCGGCGACTTCGGTGGCCGGCGCGGTTTGCAGGCGCGTCAGGTACATGTGCGCTTCGCCGAACCAGCGCGTCTGGAAATCCATCCGCACCGGGATGGGCGGACCGTCCGGGACCAGGCTGGCAAGCCAGGCCGAGCCTTGCAGCGGCCGGTGATCCGCCGGTGCGTTATCCCGGTAGAGAAACCCCGCCACCATCTGGCCGACGAAATCGCAGCGCAGCGCACTGCCGGTGAATATCGCCAGATCGCTCCGCCCCAGCATGTCCTCGCCGGCCGTGCGGGCCGATATGTTGCTGACACGGCGCCCGTCGAAGGTGTGCGCCGATGCGCCGCAGCGTCCACTATCCTGCACGCGGCGGATCAGCAGCGCCAACGCGCTGAGCGAATCGATCGAGTTCGCTTCCAGCCCCGGCGGTATCGGTTCGCGTTTGTCGCCCGGCGGGGAGAGCAGGCGTTCGATCACCGGCTGGCCGTGCGTGTAATCGATCAGCGTGGCGTTAGGCGCGCCCTGCCAGATCCCCGCCCCGCGGAATTGCTCTGGCCGCGGCTGCCCGCCATCCCACGTGCCCGCAACGCTGTTCACCTGATGGCCTTGGCGGAACCAGCTCAACACCCCGGTGGTGTGGTAGGAGAGCCTGATGGCATATCGGGTCGACCCGAGCTTGAAGGCCGCGGATACCTCCGCGACATGCAGACCGGCAGCGTAGATTTCGTAGGTCGCGCGTATTTCCGGCGTGTCCTGCGCCGGGGCAGGCACGGGATTGAGTAGCAGAAGCCCCAGCAGAGTCGCGGCGAACCGGCGCATATGCGTTACATTACGCTGCGCCGCGGCATGGGCCAAGGGCGGCCAAGGGCGGCTTGACACGCCAAAGTCACGCCGCCTATCAGGAATCGGCCGGCGCGGGTGCGTAGCTCAGCGGCAGAGCACCGTCTTCACACGGCGGGGGTCACAGGTTCAATCCCTGTCGCACCCACCATTTCAACGGTCGCCGGCGCTCCTCCTATGTGGAACGAGGCTGGATTGGCGCTCCCGGCAGGCCGCGCAATCACTACAGCGCCGCCGTCAATCCGCCATCGACCACCAACACCTGTCCCGTCACGTAGGACGACGCATCGGATGCCAGGAACACCGCTGGCCCGGCGAGCTCCGGCGGATCGCCCCAACGCGCCATCGGCGCCCGTCCTGCGATCCAGGTGTTGAACACCGGGTCCTGGTGCAGCACGCCGGTGGCGTCGGTCGGGAAATATCCCGGCGCCAGCGCATTCACCGTGATGCCATGCGGCGCCAGCTCGGCCGCCATCGAGCGCACCAGGCCGTGCAGTCCCGCCTTTGCCGTGCTGTAGCCGGGAATGTTGGCGCGCCCCAGCAACCCCATGATCGAGGACACCATGATGATGCGGCCTGACCGGTGCGGCACCATCAGGCGCGCCGCCTCGCGCGACATGCGGAAATAGGCGGTCAGGTTGGACTCGATCACCGCCTGCCAGTCCTCGTCGGTGGTTTCCAGTAAAGGGCGGCGGGGGATGATGCCAGCATTGTTCACCATGATGTCGAGCCGGCCATGCTCTGCGGCAATGCGCGCCAATGCCGCGCGCACCGCGGCAGCATCAGTCACGTCAAAGACCAGCGGGACGGTACCAGGAAACTCGGCCGCCTGGTCGCGCAGGCGGGCTTCGTTGCGGCCATGCAGGATGACCTGTGCACCCGCCGCGGCGAGACCTCGGGCGATGGCGAGGCCAAGGCCGCGGGAACTGCCGGTCACCAACGCCAGGCGCCCGGTGAGATCGAACATCGGGAGCATGAGATGGCGAGGCTGGGTGAGTGGGCTTGCTATGTCAATCGCCGTCCCTCGAACCGAATGGATAGCCTCGATGCGCGCGATCAGCTTGCGGTAGCACCAGCCAGCGGCTTGGTGGCGCGCCGCGGGCTGGACAACAACCGAATTCCCCGGAGCCAGCTCCGCTGTTGTTGGTGGCAGCTGGCAGAGCGGGCCCGTAGAGCCCCTGACAGGCGGGATCAACCAGGCGGGATCAACCAGGTTTGCGCAAGTCTGGGCCGTTCGCTATAGGGACCTGCCGCTGATCCCGGATAGCTCAGTCGGTAGAGCAAGCGGCTGTTAACCGCTGGGTCGTAGGTTCGAGTCCTACTCCGGGAGCCAGCGACCCTTCCACCCGCTTCCGCACGGTTCCGCGCCCTTCCACGAATTGCGTGGAATCAGTGAGTTATACGCCCCTCCCGTCCGCCGGGTTCCACTCCAATCCGTTGGCATCCACGGCCCCACCGGGTATATTGGCGGGTATCGGGATCGGCTGGAGCGGGTATCGTGCTGTCGGATGCGAGGGTCAGGGCCACGAAGCCTAAAGCCGCCGGGTACCGCTTGGCAGATGCAGGCGGTCTGCACCTGTTCATCACGCCGAAGGGCGGGAAGGCTTGGCGGTTCCGGTTCGATCTGGGCGGGAAAGAGCAGACCCTGTCGCTCGGCTCATACCCGGATGTCGGGCTGGCGGATGCCCGCTCGCGACGCGACGATGCCCGCCGTCGGCTGGCGGCCGGTGAGGATCCACGCGTGGCCCCTCCGGCGGCGCCGGTGTTCCCCACCCTGGCCGATATCACCCATCGCTGGCACGCTATCAACGCCCCGCGATGGAAGCCGCACCATGCGACGGACGTACTGAACGGGCTGGAGACCGAGATACTGGCGACGCTCGGCACGATCCCGATCCGCGACGTGACCGCCCCGGCGGTCCTGGAGCGGCTTCGCATACTGGAGCGTGCGGCGCGATCGACACCGCCCACCGCATCCGAGGCCGGCTGGCCGACGTGTTCGCCTTCGCGATCGGCGAGGGCGTGGCCGAGCATAACCCCGCCGAGGCAATCCGGGCCGCGATGTCGCCGATGCCGCGCGGCGGCCATCGTCCCGCCGCGACGACTTTGGACGCCGCGAGGGCTGCGCTCGCCGCGGCGGAGGCCATCCCTGCCTATCCAATCACCCGGCTGGCCCTGCGCTTCCTGGCGCTGACGGCGACTCGTCCTGGTGAGGTGGCTGGGGCGCTGTGGCAGGAGATCGAGGGCGACGTCTGGCGTATCCCGGCCGAGCGCATGAAGGCCGGGCGCGAGCATGTCGTGCCCTTGTCGCGGCAGGCGGCGGAGGTCGTGGCAGCGGTGCGTCCGCTGTCCGGGCGAATGCCCTATATTTTCCCGAGCGCCAGGTCGGCGCGGGCCGGCCTGTCCGCCAATGCGCTGAACGTCATGCTGCGTCGGGCGGACCTGTCGGGCGTCCAAACCCCGCACGGCTGGCGGGCGACGTTTTCCACGGTGATGAACGAGCGCTTCCCCACAGATCGGCTGGTCATTGACCTCATGCTGGCTCACAGCGAGGCACGCGGGGCCGTCGAGGCGGCGTACAACCGCGCGCTGCACATGGAGCGGCGCCGCGAACTGGCCCAGACCTGGGCCGATCTGCTGCTGGACGGGATGGCGCCGGCATCCGATCTGGTGGGGTTGCGGAGGAAGTAGCGGTCAATCACATGGTGTTCAGGGGTTTCCAAGGCCAAGGCGCACGTTATTTCCAGGTCGAGACGCGCCCCGGAGCATCGGCTGACTGGCGCGACCTGTAGGCGGAACCTTGCCCGCTCTGGATGCCCGCGCTCGTGCCAATCGGTAACTGAGCAAGCACAGTCCTGATCCCAGTAGCAGACCGTTCGGTAAGCGTTTGGGATTGCGCCGCTCGCCCCCTGTGCTAGATTTTCAACGACCCCAGACGACTTTGGGCCTGAAATCCGGGTGCCAACCTCTTGACCACTGAGCCATGGGTTACAGCCGAGCAAGTTGCCCAGCACCTGGGCGTCGCGAAGGACACCGTCTACCGATGGCGGGAGCGGAAGGCATTACCTGCCCACAAGATGGGGCGGCTTTGGAAGTTTCAGCTCTCCGAGGTAGACGAATGGGTACGGGCGGGTGGAGCCGACGGAGACGGCCCCTTGGCAGGCGCAGGCAGATGACGGGCGAAGCTCGTTATCGTGCAAACTCGCGGGGCTGAATGGACAAGTACCAACTCAGCGAGCGCGATATCTGCACCAAGGTGATAACACCGGCCATCCTGCAAGCAGGCTGGGAGCAGCGCCAATTCCGCGAGGAAGTGAACCTGACCGACGGCCGCGTGATGGTGCGTGGCAAACTCGCTGCGCGCATTCGAAATCCGGAAGCGAAGGGCGGCCCGAAGCGCGCGGACTACGTGCTCTACGCACGTCCGAGCGTCCCAATAGCGATCGTCGAGGCCAAGCAGGCGCGGTATTCGGTCGGCCACGGAATGCAGCAGGCACTCGCCTATGCAGAGATGCTCGATGCGCCATTTGCCATCAGTAGCAATGGAGATGGTTTCCTGTAATAGGGGCAA
>Ga0335075_10010907_pt1 | contig 13769 bp, 21 predicted proteins | sample Lox_Sample_24_FD_206723 | JGI IMG/M metagenome (GOLD analysis project Ga0335075, IMG submission 206723) | Soil microbial communities from Loxahatchee National Wildlife Refuge, Florida, United States - Lox_Sample_2.4 | ecosystem: Environmental > Terrestrial > Soil > Wetlands | place: USA...
CCGCCTGCTTCGAAGAGATCGGCTTTCTCTACCACAGCCGCGCCACGCCATAGGAGCCGAAGGTCTGTTCGTTCGTGACCAGCACAAACCTTTCAATCATTGCTTGGGCGATCAGCATGCGGTCGAACGGATCGCGATGGGGACCTGGAAGCGCGCCCGCAACCTCGCCATGCCGGATGGCGATCGGCAGTGCGACGAAACTCTGATCTGCGATGGCTCCTTCGATGTCGGTCATGATGGCCGCGGCGCCCGGAAGTTTGCCCAGACGGTGCTTCGTCGCGATTTCCCAAGCGGAGGCGGCGCTCACGAATACGTCATTATTTTCATCGCCGATGGCTTTTCTTGCCGCAGCCGAAAGGGCGGTGTCGCCCGCCAGCCACCAGAGAAATGCATGCGTATCGAGGAGCAATTGCACGCGTTATTCCCAGCGCTTCAGCTCCTGCTCTGGCAGGGGATCGAAGAACTCCCGCCCGACGCGGATTTTTCCCTTCATTGATCCGAACCGCCGCTTTTTCTTCGCCGGCCGGAACGGCACGAGCCGGGCGATCGGCTCCTTGCCACGCGCCAACAGGATTTCCTCGCCGGCTTCGACGCGCACAAGCAATTGTGAAAGCGTCGTCTTCGCAGTGTGGATCGTGACGATTTCCATGGCATTCGTCCTTAGCTAACAAAACCTAGCTAAGTTGACTCACAATGTCGAGTCGCCAGGCGTTCGGCAGTTCCTACCCGCTGACGGAAAGCGTCAGCCGCTGGTCGCCGCGGTCGACCACCATGTCCCAATGCCCCCCGGCATTGGTGAGTGCCCGCTGCAGTTCACCGACGGTATGGATTTCAGCCCCGTTAATCGAGCGCACGATATCGCCGGGCTGAAATCCGTAGGAGCCCGATGGCGTATTCTCGCTCGTGGAAACGATGACCACGCCATGCGCCGAAAAATCGAGCTGGAGATCGGCGTCGACGGCAGGCGAGAGATTTTCCACCTTCGCGCCGGTAAGCGGGTTGCGGCCGCCGATGGTCGTCAGCTGTCGCGGCGGGTTCTCGGGCGGAAGTGCCACGGCGAGCGACACTTCGCGAGTCTGGCGACCTTCGGCCACCCGCACCTTCACCACATCGCCTGGCCGGCGCGTGGCAACACGGTAATTGAGGCCCTGCATGTCGTCCACATCGACGCCATCCACCTGAAGGATGACGTCTCCCGTCTTGAGCCCGGCCTGGGCGGCAGGACCGCCCGGATAGACGCTCTTCAAAAGCACGCCTTCGGGGCGCGCGAGATCCATCGCCTGCGCGATCTGCGCCGTGACGGGCTGCCCGTCCGCGCCGATCCAGGGCAGCTTCACGCCGCCGCCGAGCGCGCCTTCCACGACGCGCCGCACGAGATTGGCGGGCGTCGCAAATCCGATGCCTGCATATTCACCGGTGCGCGAATAGATGGCGGTGTTGATGCCGGCGAGCTTGCCGTCCGCCGTCACCAGCGCGCCGCCCGAATTGCCCGGATTGATGGCGGCGTCGGTCTGGATGAAGAACTGATAATCGCTGGCTCCGATCTGCGTGCGGGCGAGCGCCGAGACGATCCCCATCGTCACGGTCTGGCCGACGCCGAACGGATCGCCGATGGCAAGCACGATATCGCCGACCTGCAGCTTGTCACTGTCGCCGAAATCGATCGTCGGCAGCCGCTCGCCTTTCGTGTCGATCTTGAGCACCGCGAGATCGGTGCGGCTGTCGGCCAGGAGAATGCGCGCCTTGAACTCGCGATGATCGGAGAGCGCCACGACGATGTTCTGTCCGCCCTGCACGACGTGATTGTTTGTTACGATCACGCCGTCGGCGCGCACGATCACGCCGGAGCCAAGCGATTGCTGCACGCGCTGGCGAAATTCCGGCGAGGCGCCGAAGAAGCGCTGAAACAGCGGATCGGCGAAAAGCGGATTGACGGCCTGTTGTACCACCGACTGCGAGTACACGTTCACCACCGCCGGCGCGACGCGCTTCACCACCGGCGCGAAAGTCAGCTGCACCTGCGGCATGGATTGCGGCTCCGCGGCCGGGGCGCTCCCGGCACAGAGCTGTGCAAACAGCAGCGCCGCGGCCGTGATCAATGGTGCTAATTTCATTGCGATCGACCCCCGTGCATTCGGACAATCACTTCCATTTCAACCTCATCGCCCGGCCTGTCCGGGCGACCCGATTTCCTTTCTTGGACGGGAAAAATGGGCCGCCCGCATAAAGCGGGCGATGACGGGAAAAGCGAAAGGAGCCACAGCTCCAAATACCATCCGGCTTCTGGATGGTATTAGCTCGAAAACCTGTCGCGAGAATTGCTATTCGCTTTCGGTTTCTTCATCCGTGGGGCCGGAGTCCTGTCCCTTTGCGCTTTCGTCGCGGTCGACGAATTCGATGACGGCCATCTCGGCATTGTCGCCATAACGGAAGCCGGCCTTCAGGACGCGCGTATAGCCGCCGGGCCGTTCCGCGTAGCGCGGACCCAGCACGTCGAACAGCTTGCGGACCTGCGTCGCGTCCTTGACCTGCGCTAGCGCCTGTCGGCGGGCATGCAGATCGGAGCCGCCGCGGCGGGAGAGCGTCACCAGCTTTTCGACGATCGGACGCAGCTCCTTTGCCTTGGGCAAGGTGGTCTTGATCTGCTCATGCTTGATCAGCGCCGCGGCCATGTTGGCGAACATGGCCTCGCGATGGGCGGTGGTGCGGCCGAGCTTGCGGCCCTGATTGCGATGGCGCATGCTTTAAAACCTCGTCATGGCCGGCCAGCGTCAGCGCGAGCCGGCCATCCATTTGCTAATACTGGTCTTCGTAACGCTTGGCCAGATCTTCGATGTTTTCCGGCGGCCAGCCCGGCACTTCCATGCCGAGATGCAGCCCCATCTCCGCCAGCACCGCCTTGATCTCGTTCAGCGACTTGCGGCCGAAATTCGGCGTGCGCAGCATTTCGGCTTCTGTCTTCTGGATGAGATCGCCGATATAGACGATGTTGTCGTTCTTGAGGCAATTGGCCGAGCGGACCGACAATTCCAGCTCGTCCACCTTCTTGAGCAGCACCGGATTGAACGCAAGGTCCGGCTTCGCTTCCTCGGTGACGCGCTCGCGCGGCTCCTCGAAATTGATGAAGATCTGCAGCTGGTCCTGCAGGATGCGCGCCGCATAGGCGACGGCGTTGTCGGGCGTCACGGCGCCGTTGGTTTCCACCGTCAGCGTGAGCTTGTCGTAATCGAGAATCTGGCCTTCGCGCGTGTTCTCGACCTTGTAGCTCACCTTCTTGACCGGGCTGAACAGCGAGTCCACTGGAATGAGGCCGATGGGAGCGTCCTCGGGACGGTTGCGCTCGGCGGGCACATAACCCTTGCCGGTGGCGACCGTCAGCTCCATGCGGAATTCGACCTTTTCGTCCAGCGTGCAGAGCACGAGATCGGGATTGAGAATCTCGATATCCGAGATCGCCGTGATCTGCCCCGCCTTCACCTCGCCAGGGCCGGTGGCGCGCAAGGCGAGGCGCTTCGGACCCTCGGCGTGCATGCGCATCGCAATCTGCTTCACGTTCAGCACGATATCGGTCACGTCCTCGCGCACCCCCGGAATGGACGAGAATTCGTGGAGCACGCCCTCGATGTGAATCGAGGTGACGGCCGCGCCTTGCAGCGAGGAAAGCAGCACGCGACGGAGCGCGTTGCCGAGCGTCAGTCCAAAGCCGCGCTCGAGCGGCTCGGCGACGAGCGTCGCCGACCGGCCGGAATCATGGCCGGCTTCGACCTTGAGCTTCTGGGGTTTGATCAGTTCTTGCCAATTTTTCTGGAACACGTCTGTCCTCATCGTTTCCCGGACGCGGGTTTGCCCGCATCCCATTCGTTCGACGGAACGCTTAAACGCGGCGGCGCTTGGGCGGCCGGCAACCATTATGCGGTATGGGCGTCACGTCGCGTATGGATGTAACCTGCAGGCCCACCGCCTGAAGGGCTCTGAGCGCCGACTCGCGGCCAGAACCCGGTCCGCTCACCTCCACTTCGAGCGTACGCATGCCGTGCTCGACGGCCTTTTTGCCCGCATCCTCCGCCGCCACCTGGGCGGCATAGGGCGTGGATTTGCGCGAGCCTTTGAAGCCCAGCGAGCCGGCCGACGACCAGGAGACCGTGTTCCCCTGGGCGTCGCTGATGGTAATAATGGTGTTGTTGAAGCTCGCGGCCACATGCGCCACGCCTGCGACAACATTCTTCTTTTCCTTCTTGCGCGCCCGCGCAGCCGGCTTTGCCATTTTTCAGATTCCGCTATTTCGTGACTTTTTTCTTGCCGGCGATTGCCTTGGCCGGCCCTTTTCGCGTCCGCGCATTGGTATGTGTGCGCTGTCCGCGTACAGGCAAGCCCTTGCGGTGGCGAAGCCCGCGGTAACAGCCGAGATCCATCAGCCGCTTGATGTTCATCGCGACTTCGCGCCGCAGGTCGCCTTCCACCAGATAGTCGCGGTCGATCGCTTCGCGGATCTGGATGATTTCCGCATCGGTCAGATCGTGAACCCGCCGGTTCTCCGCGATGCCGACCTTCTCACAGATCTCGCGCGCTTTGGCGGGACCGATTCCATGGATATAGCGAAGCCCGATCTCCACGCGCTTCTGGGTCGGGATATTGACGCCGGCTATACGCGCCACGGTAAATCTCCTTTGCCCATGAACGGCTTAAGCCGCCCGGCCAAGCTCAAACGCGAACTTCCCCTCCCCACCGGAAAATGGGCTCGAACCGACGGATTTGGGAGGTCAGGTCGCCGCAAGGGCGCGGATTATAGGGATCGTTGACCGACAGTCAACGGCCGGCAGCGAGCCTCAATTGCATTTCACGGCCGCTTTTCGTGATCGAGCGACGCGTCGTTGGCAAGCTTCAGGGTGACGGCGGCGACGCCTTTCGAAACGAGTTCCAACACGAAAGGATCGTTGTTCGAGAGATTGTCGCACCAGCGGTGGGGCATGTCCACGCAGGCTTCGTGCCAGCCCGGTACCACGCCCTCGAAATCCCCCAGATAGCCGCCCCAGACTTCGACCTCCCGAGATCTCTTGCAGCAATCCTGCTGCGTATAGAATCCGGTGTTGGGGACGCCTACGCGACTGAACGAATTGGAGTCCGTTCCGTCGTTATTTGCATTGGTGGCTACCACTCCCACCGAGCGGAAATAATCGATGAAATCCTGGTTGCCGACGCGGGATTCGGGAATGACATTCGGCGGAAACCGCTTCGCATTCCATGCATGTGCCGGGTCGGCAACAAACATGGTGAAATTGGGCGTTGCCGTCACGTCCGCATCAATGTCGAAGACGATGCGGTGCAATTCCTTTTCGGTCAAATTCCGCGTGTAGTATTTGGAACCAAGAAGACCGATCTCCTCGCCGCCAAACCAGATATAGCGAAGCTGATGGCGCGTATGCGTATGCGCCATGTTGAGCGCGATATCGAGCATCGTGGTCGAGCCGGAAGCATTGTCGAGCATGCCGGCGCCGTAGATGGAGTCGAGATGTCCTTCGAGGATGACGACATGCTTCGGATCGCCCAGCGGCGAGTCCGCAATGACGTTATAATCGGTGTCGGATTTGTGCCGCGTCTGAACGTCCAGATGCACCGACGGCGCCTGTCCGGCTTCATATTCCCGCACCAGCTCGGCACCCATCGCATGGCTCGCGACGCCGATCACCGGAATGCTTGCCGGCTCGACGAGCTGCGCTTCAAATGCGCCGCCGTCCTCGCGGCCGCCGCGATCGGCAATATCTGCCGTCGGTGCGTCGTTGTAGATGATCACCGCCGCGGCGCCCGCGGCCTCGGCATTCGCCACCTGTGAGTCGTAATCGCAGCTTCCGCGCGCGAGCAGCGCGATATGGCCGCGGCCGAATCCGGCGAAATCCTGTTGCGAACAGCCGCTGGCCGATTCATCGCCGGACGTACCGCTCAGAGGTTGCACCACCTTGGTGAGCGCACCGCTGCCGGAGAGACGGGCGACGAACCAGTCGTGCGAAAAGGAGGAATTCTGTCCCACCACTTCGAGGACGGGCCGGCGGGTCTGTTTGAAATGTCGCCAGATGTAGGACTGAACGGTGACCTTGTAGCCCGCCTTGCGCATCAGTCCGGCGACATAGTCGACCGACGCGCGATATCCGGACGTTCCGGTATCGCGGTTCCCGTGCCCGTCCCGGCCCGGGTTCTCATCGGCAATCTTCTGAAAGACCTTGAGGTGGGACCAGAGATCCTGCTCGGAAATGCATTCGAGGAGTTTGGATCGCGTGTCGTTGTCGCGCGAATGGCAATCCGCCGGCGAGGGCGTTGTCGCAATCGAACCGGCCGCGGAAACGCTCAAGCCGATGGATGCGGCCGCAAGAAGGATGGCGCCTCTCGTGTTCGTCATCGAGGAGAACTCCCGCTCTTCGGAACATCGCGTTCAGTGGGGGAAAAACTTCCCGCCAGCTTCATATTGCGCGCAAAGAGACGGCGGATACAGTTACAGTTTCGCGACGCGAGAATTCTGCGTTTCGGCCGCCGATACCGGGGCAGCGCCGGACTGGCTCCCGCGCTCGATCAGGGCAGTGATCGCCGCCGTAACCGCAGGAATGGCCGCCATGCCGTCCACGCCCGCGAGCTTGCCCTGCGCGCGGTAATAATCGAGCAGCGGACAGGTGTTCTTGTAATAAACACTGAGCCGGTGGCGAAGCGTTTGCGGCGTGTCATCGGCGCGGGACTGGCCGCCGTCGCGGATGCGCTGCTCCACGCGTGCGACGAGAATTTCGTCCTTCACTTTCAGCTCGATCACGAGATCGATCTGCCGGCCGCGTTTGGCGAGGATCGCGTCGAGCGCCTCAGCCTGGGCAATGGTGCGCGGAAAGCCGTCGAAAACGGCGCCGTCGGCGCAGTCCGGCTGATCGAGACGATCGGCGATGATCCCGACCACGATCTCGTCCGGCACGAGTTCGCCGCGATCCATCAACTCCCGGCATTTGACGCCGAGCTGCGTTCCGCGGCGGCAGGCGTCCCGCAACATCTCGCCGGTTGAAAGCTGCGGCCAGCCGCGGCTCTCCTGCAATACCCTCGCCTGCGTGCCTTTCCCCGCTCCTGGCGGTCCAAACAGGACCAGATTCAACGTCGCGGCCCCCGTAGCTTCGATTTTCGTATCAGGCCTTCATATTGCTGGGCGATGAGGTGGCTCTGGATCTGCGCGACCGTGTCCATGGTGACGCTGACAATGATCAGAATCGACGTGCCGCCGAAGGTCAGGATCGCGTAGTTGGTGCGCAGCGCCTCCGGGATGATGCAGACGAAGGCCAGATAGAACGCGCCTACGACAGTGATCCGCGTCAGCACATAATCGATGTATTCGGCGGTCTTCTTGCCGGGGCGGATTCCCGGAATGAACCCGCCATATTTCTTCAGATTGTCCGCCGTCTCCTCCGGATTGAAGATGATCGAGGTGTAGAAGAAGGTGAAGAAGATGATCATCGCCGCATAGAGCAGCAGATAGAGCGGCCGGCCCGGGCCGATATAGGTGAGTATCGTCTGCAGCCAGTCGGGCACATTCTGGCCGTTGAAATTCGCGACCGTGGTGGGCATCAGCAGAATCGACGAGGCAAAGATCGGCGGAATGACGCCCGACACGTTGATCTTCAGCGGCAGATGCGAGGATTCGCCGCCGAACATGCGATTGCCGACCTGGCGCTTGGGGTACTGAACGAGCAGGCGCCGCTGCGCCCGCTCCATGAACACGATGAACAGGATCAGCGCCACGGCGCCGATCAGGATCAGAAGGATAATGGGCACGTCGATGGCGCCCGTGCGCGCCGACTCGAAGAGCTGCGTGATCGAGGTCGGCAGCCGCGCAATGATGCCTGCCATGATAATGAGCGAGATGCCGTTGCCGACGCCGCGGTTGGTGATCTGCTCGCCCAGCCACATCAGCAGGATCGTGCCGCCGGTCAGGGTGATGACCGCCGAAATGCGGAAGAACCAGCCCGGATCAATAACGACATTGCCCCAATGCTCGAGGCCGATGGCGATGCCGTAGGCCTGCAGCGCGGCGAGGCCGACGGTACCGTAGCGGGTATACTGGTTGATGGTTTTGCGGCCGACTTCGCCTTCCTTCTTGAGCGCGTCAAGTTCGGGAAAGACCGTCGTCATCAGCTGGATGATGATGGATGCCGAGATGTAGGGCATGATGCCAAGCGCAAAGATGGCCATGCGCTGCACCGCGCCGCCCGACAGCATGTTGAAGATGTCGAGCACGCCGCCATGCTGCTGGCTCAGCTGCCGCGCAAGTTCGCTCGGATCGATGCCGGGCATTGGAATGAAAGTCCCGAGCCGCGCGACGACCAACAAAGCGAGCGTGAAGAGGATGCGCTGCCGCAGCTCCTTCGCCTTGCCGAAATTGCTGAAGTTGAAATTTGCTGCAAGTTGTTCGGCCGCAGAGGCCATGAGACGCTCCTGAACTCCACCCCCGGCCGCCGTTCCGGGGATGCGATCCCGGAGATGTTACGCGGACGGACGGCGAACCGCCACGCGCCTTTGTCTTATCGAAGCTACCCGCCGCGCGCCGCGCGCTTTTCCGCCGATTTTGCCCGGCGCTGCGCCTTCTTTCCCGGCTCGCCTTTCCTGTTCATGTGGACCGGCTTCTTGAATGTCAGCACGACGGAACCGCCGGCTTTCTCGATCTCAGAGACCGCGCCGGATGATGCACCCGCGACTTCGATTTCGATCTTTGCGCTCAGGGTGCCGCCGAGCAGCCGGATTCCGTCACGGCTTGCCCGCGCAAGGCCCGCTTTCCTCAACGCTTCCTCGGTGATCTTCCCCGCGACATCGAGCCTCTTCTCATCGATCGCCTTCTGGAGGCGTGCAAGTCCAACCTCGGCGAAATCATTGGCGAAAATGTTCTTGAAGCCACGTTTCGGCAGACGCATGTAAAGCGGCATCTGGCCACCTTCGAAACCATACACCTTCGTACCCGTGCGCGCCTTTGCGCCCTTCACGCCGCGCCCCGCGGTCTTTCCGAGACCCGACGAAGAGCCGCGACCCACCTTCGCCTTGCGGCGATGGGCGCCTTCATTGTTGGCGAGCTGATTGAGCCTCATGACTTTTTCTCCTCGACGATCTCGACGAGGTTCGCGGCGGCGCGGATCATGCCGCGTACTGCCGGAGTATCCTCGAGCGTGCGGGTACGGCGAATCTTGCCGAGCCCCAGCCCGCGCAACGTCGCCGCCTGCTTCTCGGGTCTGCGATTGGCGCTACGGACCTGGCGGACCGTGACCGTATTTCCCAGAGGAATTACGTCCGTGCCTGGCGGAATGCTGTCGTCCCTTTTTCGTTGGTCATATTTTTCTGCAGTTACTTCAATCCAAAAACGGCCACTTCGCCCTTGGCCCGATCTAAGTACCGTGTCGTGGGGAAATGCCCGAATACCTTCCTGCACCCGCGCATCAGGAGCACGGAATTCACCCTCCGGCGTCTGAGGTTCACGCGTACCGGGAGGCAATACCAGCTTATATCGCGCCGGAGTGCTCATAATTTTCTCCTCGAGAGCCAAATAACAAAACTGTCATGGCCCGCAAAGGCGGGCCACCCAGATGGTACCTGAATCATATAGTCGTTGTGCCGTGCGCAGTGCGCGGTCCGAGCAACGCTGACTGCAAAACCTGGGTGGCCCGCCTTTGCGGGCCATGACAGGTGAGGGGTGGATCGCAAAATGCCCATCGAACTGCACTACCCTGCCGGCGCCTGTTCGGCCTTGGGCGCGCCTTCGCGCCGGGCAATGATTTCGCTTACGCTGCGTCCGCGCCGCTGCGCCACCATGCGCGGTGATTGCTGCAGCTTCAGCGCATCGAACGTCGCCCGTACCATGTTGTAGGGGTTGGACGTGCCGAGCGATTTGGCGACGACGTCGCCTACGCCCAGCGACTCGAACACCGCCCGCATCGGTCCGCCCGCGATGATGCCGGTACCGGCCGGCGCCGGCCGCACCAGAACCTTGCCTGCCCCGTGATGACCGCGCGTTTCGTGATGCAGCGTGCGTCCATCCTTCAGCGGCACGCGCAACATGGCGCGCTTGGCAGCGTCGGTCGCCTTGCGGATCGCTTCGGGCACTTCGCGTGCCTTGCCATGACCGAAGCCGACACGGCCGCGCTGATCGCCAACGACCACAAGCGCTGCAAAACCGAACCGGCGGCCGCCCTTGACCACCTTCGCCACGCGATTGATATGCACCAGCCGGTCGACGAATTCGCTGTCGCGTTCTTCGCGCTGGCGGGGTTCACGTTCACGCGCCATCTGTCGTCCCTTCGCTCAAAATTCGAGGCCGCCTTCGCGCGCGGCCTCCGCCAGCGCCTTGACGCGCCCGTGATAGATATAGCCGCCGCGGTCGAACACAACCTGCCTTATGCCCTTGGCGATGGCGCGTTCGGCGATCTTCTTTCCAACCACCGCCGCCGCCGCCACATTCCATGTCTTTGCGGGCCGGTCTTCCTTTTCGTTTGACGATGCCATCGCGAGCGTCGCGCCTGCGCCATCATCGATCAACTGGACGTAGATATGCCGGCCCGACCGGAAGATGGACAGGCGCGGCCTGCCATTTGCCGATTGCTGGAGGCGATAACGGTTGCGCCGCTTGCGCCTGGAAAAGAGATCCGAATCGCGCGTCATGGCTATTTCTTCTTGCCTTCCTTGCGGCGGATGCGCTCCCCCGCATATTTCACACCCTTGCCCTTGTACGGCTCCGGCGGGCGCCAGGCGCGGATTTCCGCCGAAACCTGTCCCACCAGCTGCTTGTCGATACCGCTGACCATGATCATCGTCGGCTTTTCGCAGACGATGCCGATGCCGTCAGGGATCGGATAGCTTACGTCATGGCTGAACCCGAGCTGAAGCTGCAGGTTTTTCCCCTGCACTGCCGCGCGATAGCCGACGCCATTGATTTCGAGCTTCTGTGAGAAACCCTGGGTAACGCCCGTAACGAGATTGTTCACCAGCGTGCGGCTTAAGCCCCACATCTCGCGGCCGCGCTCCGCACCTTCGCGCGGCGCAATCGCGACGCCATCGGCGCCCACGCTCGCCTCGACTTCGTCGGCCAGACGGACGCTCAATTCGCCCTTGGGACCTTTGACCCGGACCGATTTGCCCTCGATGGTGGCGGTGACGCCCTTGGGCAGCGGGACCGGCTTCTTGCCGATACGGGACATTGTTTCTACTCCCTTGCTCGCCGCCTAGAACACGTGACAAAGAACTTCGCCGCCGACGTTCTTTTCGCGCGCTGAAGTGTCGGTCATCACGCCCTGTGGCGTGGAGACGATGGAAACGCCGAGGCCGCTGCGGTGGGGACGCAGATCGCGCACGGACGCATAGACCCTGCGGCCAGGCGTCGAAATGCGCTTCAGTTCGCGAATGACCGGACGGCCCTCGTGATATTTCAATTCGATTTCGAGTTCGCGCTGGCCGCTCTTGAATTCCACCTCCGCGTAGCCGCGGATGAAACCCTCGGCCTGCAGCACATCCAGCACCCGGATCCGCTGGCGCGAATTGGGCGACTTTATCTTCGCCATGCCGCGCAGCTGGCCGTTGCGGATTCGCGTCAGAAGATCGCCGATGGGATCGGTTATCGCCATATGGAATCTCCTACCAGCTCGCCTTGGTCATGCCGGGCACCTGTCCGAAATTCGAGAGCTCGCGCAGCGCGATGCGCGACAGCCTGACCTTGCGATAGTAACCCCTCGCCCGGCCCGACAATTCGCAGCGATGATGAATGCGCGTCTTCGAGGAATTTCGCGGCAGCTTGGCGAGCTCGAGATGCGCTGCAAAGCGCTCCTCGGGAGCTACCGACATGTCCTCCGTCTTCGCCTTCAGTGCCGCGCGCTTCGCGGCATAGCGCGCCACCATCCGTTCGCGCTTCCTGTTGCGGTTGATCTGGCTCAGCTTCGCCATGCGAGTTCCGTTCTGGTTAGTTGATGAACGGAAACTGAAAGCCCTTGAGCAGCGCTTTCGCTTCCGCGTCGGTCCGTGCCGACGTGTTGATGATGATGTCCATGCCCCAGACATTCTCGGTCTTGTCGTAGTCGATCTCGACAAACACGATATGTTCCTTGAGGCCCAGCGCATAATTGCCGTTGCCATCAAAGCTCTTTCCGTTCAGTCCGCGGAAATCGCGCACGCGCGGCAGCGCCATGGTCACGAGGCGATCGAGGAATTCGTACATGCGATCGTGGCGCAGCGTGACCTTCACGCCGATCGGCAGCCCGTGCCGGATCTTGAACGTCGCAATGGCCTTCTTCGCACGTGTCACGACCGCCTTCTGGCCTGCGATGGCCGTCAAATCATTGACCGCGGACTGGATCTTCTTCTGGTCGCCGGACGCTTCGCCCGCGCCGATATTGAGCACGATCTTCTCGATCCGCGGCGCCTGCATGGGATTGGTGTAGCCGAACTCCTTCTGCAGCGCCGGACGGATCACTTCCTCGTAGCGCTTCTTGAAGCGGGGCACGTAGTTGGCATCCCGACCGGCATCTGCCGCTTCAACACCGGCTCCCGCCTTCGCGGCATCCGCTTTGCCTTCACCCTTCGCCTTCTTGCCTTCCGCCTTTCCGTCCTGGCCCTTGCCGGCCGGCTGAGACTGTTTCTTCGCGCGCGGTTCTTTCGCGCCCTTCTCAGACATCGATGACCTCACCGGATTTCTTTGCGAAGCGCACCTTGCGGGTGCCTTCCATCTTGAAGCCGATCCGCGTCGCCTCTCCGGTTCTCGGATCGGCATGCGCGATGTTGGACAAATGAATTGGCGATTCCTTGCTGATGATGCCCGCCTGCTGGCGCTGCGTTTGCCGCTGATGGCGCCTGACGATGTTCACACCGGAGACCAGCGCGCGATCGTCCTTGGGATACAGCCTCAGCACTTCACCCTTCTTGCCTTTGTCGCGGCCACTGATCACGACCACCCGGTCGCCCTTGCGAATCCGTGCAGCCATCACAGCACCTCCGGCGCGAGCGAGATGATTTTCATATGGTTCTTCGCGCGAAGTTCGCGCGTGACCGGTCCGAAGATACGCGTACCGATCGGCTCATTCTGGTTGTTGACCAGCACCGCGGCATTGGAATCGAAACGGATCAGGCTGCCATCGGGACGGCGCACGCCGTGCGCAGTGCGCACGATCACGGCCTTCAGCACCTCGCCCTTCTTCACGCGGCCGCGCGGAATGGCTTCCTTCACGCTGACCACGATGGTGTCGCCGACATCGGCATATTTGCGCCGCGAGCCGCCCAGTACCTTGATGCACATCACCCGCCGCGCACCGGAATTGTCGGCCACATCCAGTTCCGTCGTCATCTGGATCATGACTGCCCTCCCGTGCCGCGCTCCTGGGCGCCCACGCGTCCGATCACTTCCCAGGACTTCAACTTGGAGAGCGGACGGCACTCGCGGATGCGGACCACATCGCCCACCTTGAACTCCTTGTTCTCGTCATGGGCGTGGTATTTCTTCGACCGGCGCACGGTCTTTCCCATTACCGGATGCGTGAAGCGGCGCTCGACATTGACCACCACCGTCTTGGCGTTCTTGCCGCTGACCACGACGCCCTGAAGGATGCGCTTGGGCATTTTCGTTCCTTTGTCTCTATTGCGCCGCGTTCCGGCGGCGTTCGCCGAGCACGGTCTGAATGCGCGCGATATCGCGGCGCACCACACGCACCCGACTTGTATTCTCGAGCTGGCCATTCGCGCGCTGGAATCGCAGGTTGAACTGTTCCTTTTTCAGCTTTGCGAGC
>Ga0335075_10010908_pt1 | contig 13768 bp, 12 predicted proteins | sample Lox_Sample_24_FD_206723 | JGI IMG/M metagenome (GOLD analysis project Ga0335075, IMG submission 206723) | Soil microbial communities from Loxahatchee National Wildlife Refuge, Florida, United States - Lox_Sample_2.4 | ecosystem: Environmental > Terrestrial > Soil > Wetlands | place: USA...
TGAGGAGACCGAGCATGCCCTTTGACCAGGCGGACCGCAGCGCTGAAGGTCCTGTCGACCGCTACAGGCTTCTGCTTCGCCTCCAGATTCTCGCCGCGATAGGCTGCTTGCTGATATTTACTTATTCGCTCCGTTTCTGGGCTACAGGCGACTTACTCCGCATTCTTGGAACTGGGGTTCTGGTAGCCGGAGCCGCTCTACTCAGCGGCTTCCTCTTTGGTTTCATCTTTGGCATTCCACGCGTCGGCGGTGAGAAGGCGACAACGAGGACAGCGAACGGTCCTAATGGCACCAATGCCGGGACTTCCGAAGCAAACCTCAATCATATAACTACCAACAGTAATCTGGTCGAGATCTCCGACTGGCTTACTAAGATCCTGGTCGGCGTTGGACTCGTCGAACTGAGTTCTTTCCCGAGAAGGCTTGGGGAGCTATCGCATTACCTGGGCATCGGCCTTCGGCCGGCGTTTTGTGGAGGCGGCGCTTGCGCGGATTTTGCCACCGGCGGAGAAGCAGTTGGGCTCGCCATCGTTGTCTTTTATTTCACGCTGGGTTTTTTGTGGGGATATGTGTGGACCCTGCTTTACTTCCAGCGTGATCTGGGAGGGCTTGTCGAAAAACTCGAGCGGAATAAGCGCGTGACAGACCTGATCATGCTGGCCGAAGCATCCATCAATGAAGGGCGCCTGGATGAGGCCATGGAGTCGATCGATCAAGCCCTGGAAAATGACCCAAAGGATGGTCGAGCCGTCCTGACAAAAGGCAGAATCCTAAAGCGTCAAGCGATGAACGTGGAGAACCCGCAAAGGAAAACCCTTCTTTCCCGCGCTCTGGATTGTGCCAATCAGGCAATTGCGCTGCTGCCGGGTGCTGGGGAGCCGATCTACAATAAGGCGTGCTATCAGGCGTTGCTGAACTTCGATAAGGACGAAACCCTCAATACCTTGAAGACAGCCTTCCGTCTGAATCCTGGGCTTCGGACGATTGCGGGCGGAGACGACGATCTCACGTCGCTACGGGATGTGCCTGAATTTGCTAGACTTATAACCACAAATCAAAATCCCGGCACTTGAGATTCTCGACGGCAGCATCTATGATCAATGAAGGCGGGAGGAGCAGAGGACAATGAGAGACACGGGATTCAAACCCATCAAACCCATCGTATCCATCGGGCGATAAGAAATCCTGAATCCAGCGCGGCGGATGCATCCCAAATGGGTGCACCGCCCTTTGCTTTTTGCCTCGGATTTTCCTTGGGGACCTCGCCTGGCTGGCCGGGGCGTAAACGCAATGTGCACTATCTACAGCCAGATAGCTTTGTGCCCGGGGCAATCGTCGGCAGACTGGTCGATGAGGGTGGAGACGAGCGAGCTTCCGGCGCGGGAGAGCCAGGCGGCGCCGCCTATCGAGCGCTCCTGCGGGTGACGGTCGGGAAAGAGATTGAAGAAGAGCGTGTCAACGTGGCGGCGGATGCTGCCCTCGCGCTGGAGCTGGTAGTTGGCGGCCAGGCGGCGGAGGCGGTTCATCTGATAGCGCATCTTCGAGGCCGAGACCTGGGCGGAGCGGCCGAGGTCCGGCGAGAGGGATTCCATCCAGGCAAGGAGCGGCTGGAGCTCGGCGTCGAGCGCGTTGCCGGCGGCGGCGAGCTGCAGCTTGCCTTCGATGGGCAGAGCGCGGGCGCCGAGACGGTGGGCGAGTTCGTCGGGGTGCGCGGAGAGGACGTCGGCGAGCGAGAGCTCGTGCTGGGCGAGGACTTTCGCGATGGACGGCTCAATGAGCGTGGCGCTCAGGCGCGGGAGGACGGGCGTGGTGCGGCCGAGAATGCTTTCGTAGAGAACCTGGGACTGCGCGAAGTAGGCGATTTCGGCGGGGCCGGCGATATAAGCGGCGGTGGGCAGCAGGTAATCCTGAAAAACCGGGCGGAGAAGGGCGTTGGGGCTGAGGCGCTCGGGAGCGGTCGAGAGGATGGCGAGGAGGTCTTCGGTGGTGTAGGTGGTTTTTTCAGACCCACCCTGTCGCAGCTGCGGCGACGAGGGTAGGGCACCCGAGTGTGCAGTGATCCAGGAGCCGTTTTTGCGGCGGAGGGGGAGACGCGCGCCAGTCGCTTCATCGACCAGAAAGAGCAGGCTGCTGCCGGGCGCGACGAGGACCTGCGAATGGTAGCCGCGCTCGGCGAGGAGACGATCGCGTTCGTGGAGGGCGGCTTCGAGCGAGGCGGCGTTCTCGATGGCATGCCGGAGCACAGGCGCGCCGAGTGCGTGGAAGGCGCGCGAGGAAGCATCGAGAACGATGAGGCCGGAATCGGCGAAGACGGCGGAGAGAAAGCGCGCGAAGGCTGAAGCGTAGGTAGCGCTGGGCGTGTACGCCGCGGCGAGGAGATCGAATTCCGGGGTGCCTCCGATGAGCCCGGCGGCGCGGTCGAGGAGTTGCGCGATGTGCGGGCCGAGCGGGATGGCGCCGACGGGCTGGCTGGCGTGCTGCCCGTCGGAATGCAGGCGCAGCGTGTGCAGGGCGTGGCGCGCAGGCAGCGTGACGTGATCGACTTCAGCGAGGTCGTGATCTTCAGAGGCGAGCCAGAAGATGGGGACGGCGCCCATCTTCCGGGTGCGGCGGATGGCGGTTGCGGCCTTGAAGAGCGTGAAAAGGGGTCCACCGAAGAGCGCGACCTGCTGGCCGGTGACGATGGCGGGAGCTCCGGCGCGAAGCTTTTCGATGTTGGCGAGAGCTTTTTCCCCGGCGCCCCAGGCGAGGTTTTGTTCCCGCAGAAGATCGGCGAGGGCGGCGCGGTGCGCGGCAGATTGCTCGGGGAGGGTCGATTTCCAGGACCAGGGACTCGCGGCGTAGAAGGGCGAGAGGGGCTCATGGCTCTCGGTGTAGTCGAGGAAGAGCCGGGAGAGCCGGGGCAGCAGCGAGATGGGATAACAGTCGACGCGCACTTGTGGTTCAGTGTCTCACGGTACTTCGGATGGAAAGTGGATGCCGGGAAGCGTGGTGGGGATTCAGGGTTTCGTGCGCTGGACACCGTGGTCGGTAGTCGGTAGTCGGTAGTTAGTAGTCCGCAGTCAGGGATCGGACCCATCCCGTCGCCAGTCTGCAAGCGATAACGGCTCGCCACGCCGGCTACCGGCGTGGTCGGGCACCGGCACCCTGATACAAAGCGAAAAATGCAGGTCCTTCGACTCCGATCTGAATGCCAGATGATCGGGAGGGACATCCGAGATTCTCCGGATGGTACGGTAGGAACAGCGAGGAATCGATGGGGAAAAAGAAGAAGAAAGACGCGAAGAAGTCCGGTAAAGCGCAGGCAGTGCCGGTGCGAAAGAAGCTGAAGATCGATCCGGGCAAGCCGGCAAAGGTGCTGTCGTCGAAGATCGCATACGACGGGAAGCTGTTTCGCGTGATTGCGGAGGAGATTCGCGAGGCGAACGGGAAGAATGCGTTCCGCGAAGTGGTCCGGCACGGCGGGTCGACGGTGATTCTGGCGGTGGATGCCCGGAAGAACCGGAAGGATCCCCTGGTGCTGATCGAGCGGCAGTACCGGCACGCGGCGCAACAGTATCTGTACGAGATTCCGGCGGGCAAGCTGGAGCCGCATGAGGATCGGCTGGCGGGGGCGAAGCGCGAGCTGCAGGAAGAGACGGGCTACACGGCGAAGAAGTGGACGAAGCTGGCCAAGTATTATCCCAGCCCGGGATTTCTGGGCGAGTGGATGCAGGTGTTTCTGGCCGAGGACCTGACGCCCGGCGAGACCAGCCCGGACGAGGACGAGTGGCTGGAGCTGCAACTGGTTCCCCTCGCGGAAGTGCTGCGGCTGATCGATAAGGGCAAGATTCAGGACGGGAAGACGATCATTGCCGTGCTGAGTTACGCGCGGCGGCTGGGAAAACGGAAGTAAGCTCGGCTGGTGAGTTTGCGCGGCGCCTCCGGGCCCGGCGTGTTTTGCGCGCCTTGCCGGTGCTGCGCTCTCCGGCGTGCGCCGGGGCGCCCGCAGACCGAGGCCCTCGTCGAAGACACCGGCTGCGCGGCGCTGTTCCACAGCCGTGAACCCGCGCTCCTGCGAAGTGAATCAAACCCAGCAGCCATGCTGAATGGGCTGGCCCGCACGGTTTCACAGCCGGGGCAGCAAACCAAAGAGACGGGGGCAGCGTCTTTATGGGTTACAGGTTGGGAATCCCCACCTGATCCGCGCGAGAGGAAGGTTCGTGTTTGTGGCTCAGTACAAAGGGAAGGTGAAGTGGTTCAATAATGCAAAGGGATATGGATTCATCGGACGTGATGATGGACCCGATGTGTTTGTCCACTACAGCGCGATCCAGGTGGACGGATACAAGAGCCTGAAAGAAGGCGACGACGTGGAATTCGATATCATCCAGGGGCAAAAGGGTCCGCAGGCGGATCAGGTGGTGCGCGCCCGCGAAGTCGCCTGACCGGCAATACCGCAATCCTGAATTTTCATTCCGTTCCCTGAACAACCGGCGTACGTTACCCGGGCCGCAAGTGCAAATCTGCCAAAGGCGGCCGCTCGCCTGGATTCCGCACCGCCAGCGTGGTGTAATCGACTGCGATGGATAACCGCTCCATGGCGCAGTTGCTGGCGGATACGGCGGACCTGCTGGAAATCAGCGGCGGCGACCCATTTCGCATCCGCTCCTATCGGCGGGCGGCCGAGGCGGTCGAGTCCTCGACCGTTCAGCTGAGCACCATCGCCGACGATCCAAAAAAATTGCAGGAGATCCCCGGCATCGGCAAGGGGATGGCGGCGAACATCCGCGAGATCGAGCACGCGGGGACGCTGCCGCTGCGCGAACAACTGCTGCTGGAATACAAGCCGACCATGCTGGAACTGCTGCGGCTGCCGGGGATGGGCCCAAAGACGGTGGCGCTGCTGTGGGACGCGCTGCAGGTGGGCTCGGTCGAAGAGCTGGAAAAGGCCATTGCCGAGGGAAAGCTGGCGGGGCTGCCGCGCTTCGGCGACAAGCTGGTGGAGAAGCTGCGCAAGGGCATCGAGGATTACAAGCAGAACAGCGGGCGGTTCCTCATCGACGTGGCGGAGACGGCGGCGGAGAAGCTGATCGCGTATCTGCTGGAGTTTCCGGGGTTCACGACGATCTTGCCGGCGGGGTCGCTCCGCCGGGGGCGCGACACGGTGGGCGACCTGGACATTCTGGCGACGGGCCCGGCGTGCGCGGAAGATTGCGTCAGCGCGGCGGTGGAGCACACGGCGGCGTATCCGCCGGCGGCGACGATGCTGGCCAAGGGGCAGAACAAGGTGAGCTTCCGGCTGCGGAATGGCCTGCAGGTGGACGTGCGGCTGCTGCCGGAAGGATCGTACGGGGCGGCTCTGCAGTACTTCACGGGATCGAAGATGCACAACGTGAGCGTGCGGCAGCGGGCGCTGAAACGCGGCTACACGCTGAGCGAGTACGCGCTGGCGAAGGTGGAGGGCGGCGCCTTTGTGGCCGGCGCGGCGGAAGAAGACATTTACGCGGCGCTGGGGATGGACTGGATTCCGCCGGAGCTGCGGGAGAACAACGGCGAGATCGAGGCGGCGGAGCAGCATCGGCTGCCGGTGCTCATCGAGCAGAGCGACATTCGCGGCGACGTGCACATGCACACGCACGCGACGGATGGGAAGAACTCGATTCGCGAGATGGCGGAGGCGGGACTGGCGCGCGGCTACGCGTACATTGCGATCACGGATCACTCAAAAAACCTGGCGATGACGAACGGGCTCGACGACCAGCGGGCGCTGGAGCACGTGCGGCGGATTCGCGCCGTGGACGCGGAGATGGAGGGAAAGATTCGCGTCTTCGCGGGCATTGAGGTCGATATTCTGGGCGACGGCGCGCTGGATTTGAGCGACGAGGTGCTGGCGCAGATGGATGTGGTGATCGGCAGCGTGCACACGCTGTTCAATCAGCCGGAAGCACAGATGACGGAGCGGGTGCTGCGGGCGATTGAGAATCCGTATCTGAGAATTCTGGGGCATCCGACGGGACGGCTGCTGCTGCGCCGGGAGCCGTTTGCCATCGACCTGACGGCGGTGCTGCGGCGGGCGGCGGAGCTGGGCGTGGCCGTGGAGCACAACGCGTATCCGGACCGGCTGGATTTGTGCGACCGCGACCTGCGGCTGGCGAAAGAGCTGGGCTGCCGGATCACAGTGAATACGGACTCGCATCATACCTCGCATCTGGAGAAGATGCGGTACGGGGTGCGGCAACTGCGGCGCGCGTGGCTGGAGAAGAAAGACGTGCTGAATACGCTGGGGGCGAGAGAGTTTCTGGGTGCATTGCGGCCGCGGCCGGCGTAAGGAGACGAGGCGAGCGAGATGGAAGATCGAAGCGGACTGAATCCGGCGGTGGCGGTGCTGATCGCGATGGTGCTGGTGGGCGGCGTGGTGGGCGGCTACCTCTGGGCGACGTGGACGGGACCGGTGCACACGGGGCAGGTGGTGTCGATGACGGTGTATCCCATCCACCGCGAGATGTCGACGGGATCGGCCCTGGGCGGCGTGAACGGCGGTCCGAACGTCTACGACGAGACGATTGTGCTGGCCAACGTGAAGATCAAAAGCACGACGAAGTTGCCGCTGTTTCTGCAGGACATGTGGGGCGACCTGACGCTGCACAACGGGACGACGCAGCGGGATCTGGCGGCGGGCCAGGCGGATTTCGGGAAGGTGTTCGTGGCGTATCCGAAGCTGGAGGCGGCGGAGAAGACGCCCATCCCGAGGAGCATTACGCTCACGCCCGGGCAGGAGATCGACGGGCAGATGATCTTTCACTTCCCTGTTTCGAAGCAGGACTGGGACGAGCGGCAGAGCTTTGTGGTGACGGTGGAGTTCACGAACCAGCAGCCGCTGGTGCTGCAGACCGCAGGGGCGGAGACGACGACGGTCGAGTAACGCATATCGGCAAAATAGGCGTAAATAAAGATGACATCTCCGAAGGTCCGGATGAGGCAACGAGCGATGAAGAGTTCCCTGCTGTTATCGATCCTTGTCCTGTGCTCGGTAGCGTCGGCGCAGGGAAAGTACCGGCCCGGACAGTATCCTGTCAACCAGAATCCCAGCAGCTACACCATCAGGGTCCGTATCATCGCAACTCATTTCCGGCCGTGCGCTACCGTCGAGCTCCATACTGATTGCACCGACGGGCTCCATGTGGATGCAATCCTGGACGGGAGGAAGGTCGAGTTGTCTGGCGGCGTGGATAAGCACCAGTCGCTCCTGATTGCACCCGGCGACTATTGGGCCATGCTCTCCAAAAAGCCCCGTGCCGGCGTCCGCGATGTTCTGTTCCAGCACTATTACTTGCTTCTGTCGGATAAGACCGCATGGCCGTGTGAAATTACCGGTTTTTCCGAATAGCACGGCGAGTGTTGACACCGTTGGTCGCGGACGTGGTTTTATCATGAGCGCGGCAGAACGGAGGCGGCGCAGGGAGCAGCCTGGGCCGCGTGGTAGCTTCGACGTATATGTTCGCCAAGGCGCAGCGGGTTCACTTTATCGGGATTGGCGGGATCGGGATGAGCGGGATCGCGGAGATCCTGCTCAACCTGCATTACCCGGTGAGCGGGTCGGACCTGAAGCGGTCGGCGGTGACGGAGCGGCTGACGGAGCTGGGCGCGACCGTCTTCGAGGGGCACGCGGCGGCCAACGTGGTGGGCGCGGGCGTGGTGGTCGTGAGCTCGGCGGTGCACGCGGACAATCCCGAGGTCGCGGAGGCGCGGGCGCGGAAGATTCCCGTGATCCAGCGGGCGGAGATGCTGGCCGAGCTGATGCGGCTGAAGTACGGGATCGCGGTGGCCGGGATGCACGGCAAGACCACGACCACGTCGATGGTGGCGCAGGTGCTCACCGCCGGCGGCCTGGATCCGACGGTGGTGGTGGGCGGGCGCGTGGACGCGATGGGATCCAATGCGCGGCTGGGGCAGAGCCAGTATCTGGTCGCCGAGGCCGACGAGAGCGACCGGTCGTTTCTCCGGCTGTCGCCGATTCTGGCCGTAGTGACGAATCTGGACCGCGAGCACATGGACTGCTACCGCGACATGGCCGACGTCGAAGCCGCGTTTGTGGAGTTCATGGACAAGGTTCCGTTTTACGGGGCCTGCGTGGCCTGCGTGGACGATGCGCGCCTGGCGGCGGTGTTGCCGCGGGTGCGGCGGCGGGTGTTCACCTATGGGACGTTGCCGGAAGCGGACTTTGTGGTGCGGCCGCTGCCTGCCGGCGGCGAACGGAAGTGTCTTTCGCGGTTTGAGGTCGCGGCGGGTGGCGAGGTGTACGGGCCGCTGGAGCTGCACGTGCCGGGGATGCATAACGTGCTGAATGCGGCGGCAGCGGTGGCCATTGCGGCACAACTGGAAGTTCAGCCGGAGGCGATTGCGGCGGGGCTCGCCGGCTTTCGCGGCGTGGACCGGCGGTTCCAGACCAGGGGCTGCGTGCGCGGCGTGACCGTGGTGGATGACTACGGGCACCATCCCACGGAGATTCGGGCGACCCTGCGCGCGGCGAAGGAGTGCGGCTTCGGCGCGGTGCACGTGATCTTCCAGCCGCACCGGTACACGCGCACGCGCGATTTGATGGACGAGTTCGCGTCGGCGTTTGACGACGCGGCGAGCGTGGAAGTGCTGGACATTTACGCGGCGAGCGAAGAGCCGATTGCCGGCGTCACGGCGGAAGCCCTGGTGGAGGCGATCCGAAAATCGCGCGGCGACGATCGCGTGGAGTATGCGGCCACGACGGATGAGGCGATTGCGCGGGCGACGGGGCGAGCGCGCGAGGGCGACGCGATCCTGACGCTGGGAGCGGGGAACGTGTCGCATCTGGCGCCGGTGGTTTTATCGGAGCTCAGTGCACGGTGAGCAGCGCTCAGCGGGAAGTCTGGACCGTTCCGATTTGCCCGGTGGGAGTTATCATTCCAGACGTCATGGAAAGCTCTGCACGGCAGCACTCCTGGGCCTCGACATACAGGATGCTCGCTATCCTTCTTTTGGCGGCAGCCCCCGCACTGGCTCAGAAGCCGGCGGGCGCTCCGGCGGCGGCAGCGAAATCGGAGCCTGCTCCGGCACAGCTGGCCGACTGGACGAAGCTGATCGACGCGAACAAGTGCGAAGCGGCGCGACAGCTCTGCAACGGATATGTCAACGACCCGCAGATCGGGCAGCAGGTAGAGGCGCAAAAGTGCCTGGCCAACGTCGCGCTGTGCGGACACGATGTTGTGACGCTGCAGGGCACCGGCAATGGCGGCGGGCTGATCGCCGGGGGCTACACGGACGATGCGGTTAATGAGTCGCTCGCTCACCTGAATGCCGCGATGAAGCTGGCGCCGCAGGATCTTTCGATCCACGAGGGCCGACTGCACGTGCTGGAAGTTGCGATGCGCTACCAGGCGATGGTCAAAGCTCTGGACGAGAGTTGTTCCATTTACAAAGGCCCTTACGTGCCCGATGCGTGGCTGGCGTACGGGCCGGAACTGGAGGAAGTGGGGCAATACCAGACCGCTGTGGAGTTCATGCAGGTGCTGAACCGGCACTACCCGAACAATTCGGACATTCTGGGGAATATCGGCGCGTTTCTGTCGATGGAGGGCAAAGGCTCCGAAGCGATTCCGTATTTGCAGCAGGCGGTGAAGCTGGCGCCCAGCGATCCAATCAACACCTGGGACCTGGGTCGAGCCTATGACTATGCGGGCCAGGTGAAGCTCGCCGATGAGTGGTATCAGACGGGATTATCGCTGCAAACCGGCAAGGGCCAGCAGGCTGAAGAGAAGTGCCTCTATGGGCAGTTTGTGGAGCAGGAGCTGCACGATCGAGCGCGCGGCTGTGCCCTGGAAAAGCAGGGCTGCGCTGCCAAAGAGCAGACGGCGTGCGCCCCAGCGGCGCCGTCCACTGCTCACGCTCCGGGAGCAAAAGGCTCGTCCTGAGGTCACTCAATGGGCCTTCTTCGCCGATCTGGCTTCCGGCGCTAGACCTCGGTGCGGCCCAGGAGGAGTTGCGCCGCCAATGGAAAGAGCGGGAGGATGGCGAGGCGTTCGAGGATCGATGAGAAAACGTGGGGAACGGGACGCACCGGTCCGATCCCGATGGAACCGAACGGATGCAGCAGCAAATCGGGGATATGCGGCGCCAGCCACGGAACGTTGTGACGGATCAGTCCCGTCACGATGAGCCAGCCGATGAAGAAACCGAGGCAGAAGAGCAAACCCGCGGTGGAGTGATGAAAGGCGACGGTCCCGAGGTGCGCGAGAGCGAAGACCAGGGCGAGGAGCAGGAAGGCACAGAGAGCGTCCATGGCTGCGACTCGGACGGGGAGGGATGCCAGCGTCCAGGCGTGCGGCGTGGGAGGAGCTCCATTGGTGCTCGTCCCGAAGACGATGCGGAAAGCGTGCGATCGAATCATGATCCACAGGTCCAGAACGGAGAGGAAAAGCAGCGCAGCGATGGCAATTAGGCCCGCACCCCATTCGCTCCAGACATAGAACGCCCGCCGGACTGGGCGGGTGAGAACAAACGAGCCGGAACCTGCGCCAATGTCGCGGCCGACACCGTGGGTACCCAGCGCGGAAGAAATAAGCGCAAAAACCACGGTCTGCACGACGATGAAGAGGCCGACAGAATCGACGGCCTGGTCCGGGGTGGCGATGGTGGTCGAGAGGGTGTGCGCGCCTCTGAGCAGAACCCAGATGGCAGCAAGAAGCTGGAGCGCCAGCCAGCCGAGGCCGACGAAGAAAGTGATGCGCAGATCACGCCATGACTTCCACAGCAGCATCGCGATTCTCCTTTCCGACGAGGGTGAGGAAGATTTCCGAGAGGTTCATCGGCGAAATGTCGAGGATGACGGCGCCCTGGCGGCGCAGCTCGGCGGAAAATGCTTCGGCGCCGGAGCGGAGGACGTAGTCGCAGACGCCTTCTGTATCCGAAACGGTGACAATTTCAGGAGCGTTGCGCGGCAGGCCGCTGCCGGAAGCGCGAACGCGGGCGTAGTTGGCGCGGATGTCGTCGAGCTGGGCCTCGAGGAGCAGGCGTCCATTGTGGATGATGCCGACCCAGTCGGCGATCTTCTCGACTTCGGAAAGATGGTGCGAGGAGATGAAGAGCGTGCGGCCGGAGGCGGCGAAATCGTCGATGAGGACGCGGAGAAGCTGGTCGGTAATGACGGGATCGAGGCCGAGGGTCGGCTCGTCGAGGACGAGCAGCTCGGCGCCCTGCGCCAGCGCGAGCAGCAGGCAGAGCTTGGTCTTGTTGCCGTGGGAAAGCTTGCGGAACTTGCGGTTCATCGGGACTTCGAGGGCTTCGGCGTATTTCCGGGCGACAGCGTCGGACCAGGAGGGAAAGAAGCTGCGGTTGTAGCGGACGAGATCGTTGCCGGTCATGGAATTGAGCAGCATTTTCTCGATGACGAAGCCGGCGCGGGTGAGGATGGCGAGGCGATCGCGCTCCGGGTGAAGGCCGAAGACGCGGGCTTCGCCGGACTGCGGACGGGCCAGGCCGGCGAGGACGCGGATGGCGGTGGTCTTCCCGGCTCCGTTGCGGCCCAGGAATCCGTAGACCGAGCCGCGCGGCACGGCGAGCGAAAGGCCGTCGAGCGCGGCGACGCGGCCGTAGCGCTTGACGAGGGAATGCGTTTCAACCACGAGTTCCGTCATGGCTGTCTCCAAGATCGTTGAAGGATTGTTCGAGCAGGCGAAGAGTTTCTTCGCGGGAGAAACGGAGTTGGCTGGCTTCGACGGCGAGCTGCGTGGCGAGCGGCTTCAGGCGGCGGATCTTTTCCGCGCGCAGCAGGCCGGGCGACTGCTGATTGACGTAGCAGCCTCCGCCGGGCACGGTGCGGAGGACGCCGTCGCGCTCGAGATTCTGAAAGGCGCGGGCGACGGTGTTGGGGTTCACGCGCAACTCGGCGGCGAGGCGGCGGACCGAGGGGAGCTGGTCGTCGTGGCGGAGCGCGCCGGCGGCGACGGCATGGCGGACCTGGGACTCGATCTGAAGGTAGATGGGAACGCCGGAAGCGGGATGGACGCGGAAGAGCATTTCGTATCTGTATTAGTACAGTAGTACGGTTTGGAAAATTGTCAAGAGGAATTTGAATAAAACGAAGAAGCGGGATTCGTCGTGCCCAAAGGGGGATGATGCGGCTATGATTCCAGCACCGTGAAAAAGCTTCCCCAGAAGCTGTGGAAATGGTGTGTTCTGGCGCTCGTGGCGCCGGGCGCCTTCGTCTGCCTGCCTGCGAGCGGGAGGGCGCAGGGTTCCCCCGCGCTTTGGGGTGCTCCGCCGGCTCCGGCCGCAACGCAGGGTTCCGCAGCTCCGCTGGTGGTGACCGAGTTGGGAAAGGCCATGGTTCCGGTGGGCGGGCTGTGGGCGTTTCATCCCGGCGACGACATGGCCTGGGCTGCGCCGGGGTATGACGACACGGCGTGGGCGAGGATCCGGGTTGGGGAGACGTGGGAGCAGCAGGGATTCCGGAACCTGACCGGGTTCGGGTGGTATCGGCGCAGGATCGTCGTGGACGCCGGCGCGAATCCGGACTGGACGCTGACGCTGCTGCTGCCGGCTGTTGAGGATGCGGCGCAGGTGTACTGGAACGGGCGCCTGGTGGGAAGCTCCGGGAAGGTGCCGCCGAATCCGGTTTGGTACGAGGCTCTGGGAGTGGAGTTCCCGTGCCCGACCTGCGGACGAGGACAAATTGTGCTGGGGCGGCCGGAGTCGGGAGTGGTCGCAATCCGGGTATGGAAGGCTCCGCACATCTTCTTCAGCAGCGCGGAGCTGGGCGGACTGACGACGACGCCGGAGATAGGCAGCGCCGAGGCGATCCGCGACCACGTGGGGCGCCAGGCCGCCAAGTGGCTGGAGAGCAGCCTGTACGGGCTGGGGCTGGCACTGGTGGAAGGCCTTGTGGCGCTGCTGGCGCTGCTGGCCTGGCTGCGGGACCGGAAGCAGTGGATGCTGTTCTGGCTGGCTCTGTATACGGCGCATGCGGTGCTGTTGCTGCCGTTTAACGTGCCAGACCTGCTGAGCTTCCGGTGGGGCTACGGGCTGATTGCGCCCGTGGTGTGCCTGGAGGATGTGTCGCTGTGGTTCCTGCTGCTGTATCTGCTGAACCTGCGCGACGACCGGCGGCTGGTGCGGTGGACGGTATGGGCGACTGTGATCGCGGTGATCGGCAATTTTGGCGATGGCGCCCTGCAGCTCTTCCACTGGACGACCTGGCCGGGACACGTCTTTCTGGGGTGGGACATCGGGCTGACGATACCGTCGCTGCTCGTGGAGGTCTGGGTGCTGGTGCTGGTGGCGTTCGCGCTGCGCCGCAGGCTGGATGCGTCGCGCTGGCTGCTGGCGATTGCGGCGACGCTGGTGGACGTCGTTCAGGCGATCAGCGACTGGGGCGGCGCCGGAGAGCGGTGGACGCACTGGACCGTCGATGCCGTGATAGGGCGGCCGCTGTTCACGGTGGCGGGGAGCGCGTTCACTCCGGCCACGCTGGCGGACACGCTGCTGCTGGTGGCGATTGTGTACGCGGTCTGGCGCTATCAGTCGGAGCAGAGCCGGAAGCAGAGCCTGCTCGACGAGGAGTTCCGGAACGCGCAGGAGCTGCAGCAGGTGCTGGTGCCGGAGGCGCTGCCGGCGGTGCCGGGGTATCAGGTATCGAGCGCGTACCGGCCGGCGCAGGTGGTGGGCGGGGATTTTTTCCAGATCCTGCCGGTGGAAGGCGCGACGCTGGCGGTAGTGGGCGACGTGAGCGGCAAGGGACTGAAGGCGGCGATGACGGTGG
>Ga0335075_10010910_pt1 | contig 13767 bp, 11 predicted proteins | sample Lox_Sample_24_FD_206723 | JGI IMG/M metagenome (GOLD analysis project Ga0335075, IMG submission 206723) | Soil microbial communities from Loxahatchee National Wildlife Refuge, Florida, United States - Lox_Sample_2.4 | ecosystem: Environmental > Terrestrial > Soil > Wetlands | place: USA...
GGATTCCTCGAATCCATCGTTGACCGCTATGCCGACCTGATGCTCTTCCTCGGGCTTCTTGTCTACTTCGTTCGGGTCGACCGCTTCTCTTACGCCATCGTAACCGGCGTCGCTATGGCTGGCGCGGTCATGGTGGCTTATGCGAAAGCACGCGCTGCTTCGCTGGTCCCGGTGGAAGACGTCGGGTTCTGGGACAGGCCAGAGCGTCTCGTCCTGATGATTCTCGGCGGTCTCGTCAACCAAATGGGACTCGCCCTCTGGATTTTGGCCATTGGACCAAACATTACCGTGATCCATCGCATCGTCCACACATGGAGCCAGACCGAAGGTAGCCTTCATAAGGTCCCCGCGACGGGCCAGCCGAGCATCGACAGCCGCCAAGCGACTCCCGTGCAGCTCACCACGCGCTTGACGAACGATCCGCCGCCCGAAGGGCGCGTCCTAACGCGTTCCGCGGGACGAGGCGGTTGACATGCCCAAATTGCTAAGCGTGATTGGCGTGCTCGTGGTCTGTGCGGGCTTGGACCTTCTCTGGCAGTCGCGCCGCGAACTTCGTTTTTGGGCTTCGACCTACTTCAACGTTTTCCGCGCAATGCTGAGATTTGGCGAGCCTGAGCGCGTTGTTGCGATCAAGGCGGTTGCAGTTACTATTAACGAAATCTTGCGCCGGCAAACTGCGCAACAATTTCTGCTTGGCATGGGACTCGCGCTCGTGCTCGGTCCCACGCTCATCGCCATCGGCATTACTCTGACATTCTACGTTCATCTCTGACCTGCCTTGCGACCCTCCCTTATCGTTCACGGCGGTGCATGGGCAATTCCAAAGCAAAGTTTTTCTGCTTGCCGGAACGGAATTCGCAACGCGCTCGAAGCTGGATGGAAAATCCTCTCCGCCGACGGGAGCGCGCTCGATGCGGTTGAAGCCGCGATCGTCGTTCTCGAAGAAGACCCCGCGTTCGACGCCGGGTATGGCTCGCATCTTACGCTGGATGGGCGAGTTCAATTAGACGCGATCTTGATGGATGGTTCCACGCTCAAAGCCGGCGCTGTCGCCGCAGTCGAGCGCGTCCGCAATCCCATCCGCCTCGCGCGCTGCATGCTCGAAAAAAGTAAGCACATTCTGCTGGTCGGGCAAGGCGCGGAGCAGTTCGCTCAAGAGAACGGTATGCTTCTCTGCGATCCCGAGGAATTGATTACCGAGCAGGAGCGCGCAGCCTGGCGGATTTGCCGCGATGACTCGCACGCCGCCGAAAATCACGCGAGCCACGCGCAAGGCACTGTCGGAGCCGTTGCCGTCGATTCGCGCGGAGGGATCTTCGCGGGGACCTCCACTGGCGGGACCTGCTGCAAGCATGCAGGCCGCGTCGGAGATTCTCCGCTGATCGGCTGTGGCTGTTATGCCGACGCGGAATTCGGTGGCGTCTCCTGCACCGGAAACGGCGAAGGCATCATGAAAATCGTGATGGCCAAGATGGCCGTCGACCTCCTCGCGGAGCCGCCCGAAGCTCCTTATCGTCTTCAGCCGCGGCCGGAAGGCGCACAGCCCGAGCAGAATCACGCACAGTTTGTGGCCGATGCCTGCGTTCGAAAACTCGCTCACCGCTCGCGCACCACTGGCGGCTTAATACTGCTCGACCGTGACGGTCGCCCCGCCGCCGCATTCAATACCCCACAGATGGCTCACGGCTTCGTGAAGCCCGACGGAAGCTTCCACATCGCGCCGTGAAATCTGCCGCGTTTGATAGCGTCCAACGCGCCCAAGCCGTGCCCAGATGAAGTGATTTCGCCATCGACAGAGCTGGGGCTTTCCACCAATTCGCGCGCCCAAAAATCCGCTCCAAGGCCTTCTTTCGGCTTGACGCATAATATATCGCATGATATAGTTCGAGATGTTGTTTACGACACCCGATGGAGGAAGGGCAATGCATTGTGGTACCGGTACTTGGAGAACTTGGACTTGGGCATGCGCCGTCCCTTGGGCCGCTCATCGGCCTTGGAATCGTTGGGGCCGCTTTTTTGGCGGCGGCGAGGTGCGCCTCGCACTCTTGTCCCTGCTGGATGAAGGCCCGAAACACGGCTACCAGCTAATGAAAGACCTGGAGGCGCGATCGGGCGGCTTATACCGCGCGAGCGCGGGTGCAATCTACCCAACCCTTCAGCAGTTGGAAGATGAAGGCCTCATCGTGTCCGAGCAAGCCGAAGGTCGCCGGGTCTATCGCCTGACCGATGCCGGACGCGACGAACTGAAACGGTCTGCGGATTCAGTGAGGAAGATTTGGGAACGTGCCGAATCCTGGGGCGACTGGGCTCCCTGGATGGGACCTGCCGCGAGCATGGTTGCCGGGCCGGCGGCAAGCGTGATGAAAGCGGCCATGCGTGCCGCAACTCACGCGGCCGATAATCCCGAGCGGATCACCCGCATTCGCGAAATTCTCGAGCGCGCCCGAAAAGAACTCGAAGACATGGCGAAGTAGGCTGCGAGCTTGCCGGAAACTCAAGGTGGCCGAAAACTCTGGCGATTCGCCCGCGCTCGCTCTACGAGAAGCGAACTTCGACTGCCGGATGCTTCTCCAGGTGGACCGAATCCACGAAACGCACCTCGCCGCCTTCGGCCGTCATGATTAGCGAGTGCGTCCGGATGCCGTCGCGAAAGAAGCGGATGCCGTCCAACATGCCGCCGGGTGTCACGCCCGTGCACGCAAAGATGATGCGCTTGCCGGGCGCAAGATCGGCGGTATCGTAGATTTTCTTGCAGTCCTTGATGCCCATCTGGTGCATGCGTTCTTCATCATCGGGCTTCGTAAGCACCAGCCGCGCCAGAATCTGCCCGTTCAAGCAGCGCAACGCCGCCGCCGTGAGAACGCCTTCCGGAGCGCCGCCAATTCCCATCACAGCGTGCACCGCCGTGCCGCGAACGGCTGCCCTGATTCCAGCCGATAGGTCGCCGTCGCCAATCAACTGGATGCGCGCGCCGGCAGCCCGAATATCGTTGATCAGCTTTTCATGTCTGGGGCGATCGAGAACGATCACGACCAGATCTTCGACATCGCGGTCCAGCCGCCGTGCGATCGCTTGTAGATTGATCTTCACTGGAGCGTCCAGATCGATCGCACCTTTGCATGGCGGGCCAACGACGATTTTCTCCATGTAAATGTCGGGCGCGTGCAGCAGTCCTCCGGGTTCGCTGGCTGCCAACACGGTGATCGCGTTCGGTTCGCCCGTCGCGCATAGGTTTGTACCTTCGAGCGGATCGACGGCAATGTCGACCTTCGGGTAGTGCTCGTTCTTTTCGCGCACCGCGGCGCCCACTTTTTCTCCGATGTACAACATCGGGGCTTTGTCGCGCTCTCCCTCGCCAATTACGATCGTTCCATCCATCCCAACGCCATCCATTTCCGCGCGCATCGCTTCCACCGCCGCCTGATCGGACTTATGCCGCTCGCCCTGTCCCATGGTTCGCGCCGATGCGATTGCGGCCCTTTCGACCACACGCAGAAACTCGAGGCTCAATGCTCGTTCCATAAACTCGCTCCTGTAATTTGGGAAACGCGAAAAAAACTATGGACGGCTGACCAACTCACCCTCGCCTATCATAATCCAACCACTGTCTTTACGCGATTGAATCCAAGGCGTGCCCCAGTCGGCTGTTCTGGTTCTCTCAGCCACCCGTAGCCGTTCCTGCCGAAGTTCGAACTTTCAGGTCTTAATGCGACAAAAGACAAATTGGCTCTTTATGCGTATAATTTCAGCTATATATTGGCCCCAGGAACCAGCCAATGCTTCCGCTTCATTTACAACCCGAAAGTCACGTTCCGCTGTACGTTCAGTTGCGCGACCAGCTTCGTGCACTGGTCCACTCGGGCGAACTGAGATCGGGTGATCGCATTCCCGCTAGCCGTGAACTGGCTGTTCAGCTTGGCGTCCACCGCACGACCGTCGCGAACGCATATGCCGAACTCGAGTCGGAGGGTCTGATTCAGGGCCACGTTGGCCGCGGAACTTACATTTCAGGGCTGCCGCTGAAGCAGTTCACTCCGCCGCCTCGCACGAACGGGAATGGGCATACCAATGGCCATGGTGCGATCCGTTGGGAGGCGCTTTTCGCGGACGAACGCGGTGATGAAGGTCTTAGCCGGCTGATGCCGTCGGTGCCTTCCGGCACCATTGCGTTCACGAAGGCGAGCCCCTCGGATGAAGAATTTCCCATAGAAGATTTTCGGCGCTGTTGCAGCGCCGTTCTTCGCAGCGCCGGCCGCCGGATTCTCGAAATCGGCTCGACCGACGGCTACGAACCGCTCAAGCGCGAACTGCTCGACATGTTGCGCGGTGAGGGCTTGGCCGTCCGCAACGAGCAACTGCTCATCACGAATGGTTGTCAGCAGTCCATCGACCTGATTTGCAAGGCATTCCTGCGGCCTGGCGACTCCGTCGCTGTCGAAAATCCAGCTTACCCGGGCGCGATCGCGATTTTCTCGGCTGCTCGCATTCGCATGCTGGCCGTCAACGTCGAAGCGGACGCGTCCCGAACGGGCCATCTCGGACTCGATTTGGACGCCCTGGAAACCGTTCTCCAGCAAAATCGCGTGAAGTTGATTTTCTTGACGCCGGATTTTCACAATCCGACGGGCACGACGCTTCCTGTCGCACAGCGTCGCCGGTTGCTCGAGATCGCCGCGCGCTACCAGGTCCCGATCGTCGAAGACACCATTTACGGCCGTCTGCGCTTTGTTGGTTCGCCGGCTCCGTCGCTCAAATCGCTTGACCGTTTGGGCGATGTCATTCAGATCGACAGTTTCTCCAAAATTGCTTTCCCCGGACTTCGCGTCGGCTGGTGCATCGGTCCGGAGAGCGTGATCGAGCGCCTGCGCTTGCTGAAACAGTCGACCGATCTGCATACCGACCAGCTCGCGCAGGCTGCAATGGCGGAGTTTCTGAAACGCGGCTATTTAGCGCGCTATGCTGCGAAAATGAAGAAGATTTATCGCGCGAGGTTGGAAACCATGATGGAAGCGCTCGAAAGATATATGCCGGAGGATATGTCCTGGACTCGGCCGGAAGGCGGCACGTCGGTTTGGCTCACATTGCCCGCCGGTTTTGATTCCGCCGAGCTGCTGATTCACGTGCGCGAGCGTGGAGTAATATTCGTGCCGGGCCGCCATTTTTATTTTCAGCATCCGCAGCCGAACACGGCGCGATTGAGCTTCGCGGCTCTCGAACGAAAGGACATTATCCGCGGGGTGCAGTTGCTGGGTGAGCTGCTTAAGACGGAATTCCGGAAACGTCAGCGCGGCGCGCGCGACGAATCCCACGCTCGTGTGGCTCTCGTCTGATCGGATGCAGCTCGATCCCAATCCGACGAACGGGTGTTTTGGCTGCGGCGCGGCAAACGCCCGCGGGATGCAGCTCAACTTCGAGCAGGACGACCAGGCGCGTTGCATTCGAGGCCGCTTCTGTCTCGGCGATGAATACGCGGGAGGCCCCGGGATCCTTCACGGAGGAATCATCGCGGTGCTGCTCGACGAAGCCATGGGCAAGGTCGGCCGTTTCCGCGGGGTTCGCGCGGTGACCGCGGAATTGAAGATCGAATACTTGCGGCCAGTGCCGGTCGGACAGGAAATTGTCGTTGAAGCGCATGAAGTCGAAATGAACGGCCGCAATATGTTTCGCGAAGGCGAAATTCGCAGCGCCAAGGGAGTCGTCCTGGCGCGTGGCACCGGGCGCTTTGTTGATATCAGCAAGCCGCCCAGATAGCGGCGAGAGAGAATTTCGGAGTACGGGATTGAAGAACAACATACGAGGGGGCAATCCAATGCAGACAGACGCAACGAACAACAACGGCAATGAAAACAATCTGTGGCGCGTGAAGGTCGGCTTGGCCGAAATGCTGAAGGGCGGCGTCATCATGGACGTGACGAACGCCGAGCAGGCCAAGATCGCCGAAGAAGCAGGCGCGTGTTCGGTGATGGCGCTCGAACGCGTTCCCGCTGACATCCGCAAAGAAGGCGGCGTGGCGCGCATGGCCTCGCCTCGCGTGATTCGCGAAATCATGGAAGCGGTCTCGATTCCGGTGATGGCGAAGTGCCGCATTGGCCATTTCGCCGAGGCCAAAGTGCTTGAAGCGCTCGAAGTCGACTACATCGACGAGAGCGAAGTCCTTACGCCCGCCGATGAAGAGCACCACGTCTGGAAGCATAGCTTCAAAGTCCCATTCGTCTGCGGCGCGCGCAATCTGGGCGAAGCTTTGCGGCGAATTGCCGAAGGTGCGGCGATGGTTCGCACGAAAGGCGAAGCCGGCTCGGGCAACATCGTCGAAGCCGTCCGTCACATGCGCGCCATCGTCGGCCAGATGAAGAAGCTCACCACGCTCGGCGAAGAAGAGCTGGTCCACGAATCGAAAGAGCTGGGTTCGCCGCTCGATCTCGTAAGGTGGGTGGCGAAAAACGGCAAGCTGCCCGTCCCGAATTTCTCGGCCGGCGGCATTGCTACCCCTGCCGACGCAGCGCTTGTGATGGAGCTCGGAGCGGAAGCGGTTTTCGTCGGCTCGGGCATCTTCAAGTCCAGCGATCCGGCCAAGCGAGCTCGAGCGATCGTCAAAGCCACGACGCACTACAAGGATCCCAAAATCGTTCTCGAAGCCAGTGAAGAACTCGGCGAAGCCATGAAGGGCCTCGACGTCCGCCAGCTCGAAGAAAAAGATCTTCTACAGACTCGCGGCTGGTAACGATTTCATAAGAATCCTAGCGGCTGGTTCGACCTGAATGCTTCAAGAGATCTTTTGGTTTGCGGCCTCCATCTGCGCTCCGAGCTACGGTTCACGAACTGGCGAAGAGCGTCGGAGATGTTGGCCGACAGACCACCGCGCCCGGACTCCATACAAGTTCGTTCTTTTCGGCTGATCGGCTTAGCAAGATGATCCAACCATGCCAATTCGCCGAACGAAATTCAGCACGTAGCGGGAGGCTGCAAAGCAAAAAAGATCGGATGCATGCCGGCAAGCCCTTCACCGAGAACGCGGCTAACGCATTATGACCAAAATTGGGATTCTAGCGATACAAGGAGACTACGAAGCTCACGCCAGGACGCTCGATCGTCTCGGCGTCGAGCACACGTACGTCCGCCTGCCCGACGATCTCGCAGACGTTGCCGGTGTTATCCTCCCCGGCGGTGAAAGCACGACACACTTGAAGGTAATGACAGAGGAAGGCCTTTTCGGCGCGCTAAAAATCTTCGCCTCGGGGGGAGGCGCGTTGTTCGGCACATGCGCGGGAGCGATTCTGCTCGCCCGCGACGTTCACGGCCCCGCGCAGCAGTCGCTGGGCCTGCTGGATATCTCGATCCATCGTAATGCTTACGGCCGCCAGCTCGCCAGCGACGTTCACACCGGCAGCAGCAAAGTGAGTGACCATCCGCTCGAAATGGTCTTCATCCGCGCGCCGATCATCGAGTCGGTCGGTAAAGATGTGGAGGTTCTTGCCGAAGAGGGCGGCCATCCCGTGCTGGTTCAGCAAGGGCGCATTCTCGCCTCGACGTTCCACCCCGAACTCACTTCGGATACAACTATCCACAACTATTTTCTGAAGCTCGCCAACGGCAAGTCCTCCGAACGCGCCAAAAGCTCGGATAAGTGATCGCAAGCTCAGCGCGCCGCTATCGCGGCGCGTATGGCATAGCCGCCCTCGGCTGTCGGCGAGTGATCGCAAGCTCAACTCAGCGCTATCGAGGAGTGTGTGGCACAGCCCTATCCTGAGCGCAGCCGAAGGGCGCCCTCAGCTCTGCGCTCTGCCTTTGTGGCATGGGCGTCCCCGCGCGGTTCGTCTTCGGCCAATCAATCCGCCAGCGTGCCAACGATATTGGCGCCCAAACCAACGGCTTCGGCAGCGTCCCGCGCATGTGGTGATACAACACCGCCGTTCTTTCGTAGAAACCGCGCGTATGCCACGAATTCCCGAACCCAAACCGTTTGAAGTCGAGGTGGTGGCAGAACTCGTGACATAAGGTGCTCAAGAACGTTCCGAACGAGGTCACTTCCTTTCGTACCGCTGTCCGCATCCAGACGCGGACCATCATCGTGTCGGGGTGATAATCGCCGAAGAGTTCCGTCGTGCAGTTCCGGCGCACTCGCAGCGGCCGCGCGGCAAGGACGCGAATATCGCACGTCGGAACGTTGTAGAACTCAGCGGCGATGCGAAGGAATTCCCCGCACGCGCGCCGCACGTCCGTGCTGTTACCCGATTTCATCGCCAGCTCGATCGTTTGTGATAGCGCTGGAAGGCTGCCGTTCGCCGGCAGCTCCAGCCTCTTCATCCGATCGCTCTCGACGAACGCCACCCTGTTCTTTTTCCGTGGCGGAGCGTCTGTAATCATGCCCGACAAGGCGCCCTCCTTCTTTAGGTCTCCAGTTCTGGGAGCGCACCCACAGTCGACGTCTACTCGATACAGCGTTCGAATAGAAAACGCTACAACTCTCTTGTAGTCAGCAACATAGAAAATTCTACTCGATACAAAATACACTTTATCGGCTTCGCCCTATCTTCGCCTTTTTCGTGTTTTTTGCAAGCCCACTCGGCCTCGCTATCGTCCCGGCCCGACCGAAATCCTTCCCGCCGTGACATTCCATCCCCGAATCCCCAGTTCGGGCGCGCTCTTCGCGGCATCTGAAGGATACTCGATCTCGATCTCTCGGCTCTCTCCTGGCAGCAGCGAAACGTAGTTATCGCTATAATATGCGGGAAGAATTCTCGACCCGTCCGACGCATTCAGCAGAGTCAGCTTGGTCTGCAACGCAACGTCGCTGCCGGCATTCCTCAGCTCGACGTGCACTGTCGTCGTATCGCCTTTAGCGCTCGACGTCGCGCTCGCCGAAAGCTGAGCGGGCGCGAGCCGGTCCAGCGCGCGATAATCCGGGCTGCTCGCTGCCAGCCAATATAGGTTCTGTGACAGGATCTTGCCGGTCCCATCTCGCAACACTAACTTCACGAGCACCACGTCGTTCGATGCAAACAGCTGCGCGACATCCAGCTTGAACGCATTGGTGACTGTGTCCGCCGCCGCATCCTTCGTTTCCGCGCGATGTGCCAGCATCTTGTTTGCCAGCGAATACACGCTCGCATCGAGGGATAAGCCATTCAGCGCCGCCCGCGACGTGTTCACCACCGCGACTTCGTAGTTCGACAGGTCCATCTGTATGTGTACCGGCTCGCACGCCTTCTTCACTCCGTAGAACGACGACTGCGTGTCGTAATCGTGGCTGATGATCTGCCACATCGTGCTGGGCCACGCGGGCTGCGACATCCAGAGTAGCCGTCCGCTGTTCGGCGACCATAGATGCGCGTTCATGCCCTCGAAAATCGCGCGATGATCGACATAGTCGAGCATCTGCGCCTTGCGATCGAAATCCTCTAGGCCTGTTGACGCGCCAAATTCCGCCTGGATTTCCGCCATGAATGAAGCAACGTCGCCGTTCCCGCTCTGATGCCAGTCGTGGTAGGTCCACACATCGTCGATCGGCCATTGGTCTGCCTTCGGAATGAAGCTTTCAAATGACTCGAGCGTGGGAAACGACGCCGTGCCGGTCTCGACCGAGAAGCCGTGGTTCAAACGCGTGAAATAAAGCTTCGGATCCTGATACGAATATGGACCGCTGTTTTGCAGCTCAACCTGGTTCGAGCTCGGGGAGTAATAACGCGTGCCGTCGAGCCTATTTGCCAGTTTCGCGAGGCCCTGGTTGACGATCGGTTGCGGCACACCTTCGTTGCGTCCGCACCACACCGCAATCGACGGGTGATCGCGATCGCGCAGGATCACGTCGCGCGCGTTGGCGAGAAAGAGTGCGGGATCTTCCGGCTCAAGATTGTAATTCTGCGTCGTCTCCCAAAAGTCGTTCCATATCAGAAGGCCATATTTATCCGCCAGATCGTAGAACGTTTCTTCCGTGTTCTGGCCCATCCAGTTGCGGATGATGTCGAGTCCTGCATCGTGCTGCAGGCGGAAGTACGGTTCCAGATGCTCGCGCGACACGCGTTTCATGAAATCGTCCATGCCCCAATTGCCGCCGCGGCACGCGATTCGGACTCCGTTCACCTTTATGACGAGATATGGACTCGTAGCTGTGTCGTCACTAGGCCCCACGGCGGGCGAAGATTCGCCATCGGGCGCAAACGATTCGACCCATGAATGCCACGATGAGCGCCACTTCTTCGGGAAGTCAGCCGGCATGGGATCGGCCGCGGGGATTTCTCGAATGCCCTGATGCGTTACATCAATGACGCCTTCAAGGCCGACCTCCCCGAGCGTCGGATCTATTTCCACTCGGCGCAAATGTCCTGTGCCGTCCAGTAGGCTGAGTTCGTATGTAATCTCGCGGATCCCAAACTGAGTTTCTTCCGAGTCTGATTCCTTACCCGCCACCTCGACGACGACCTTCAAGTGGTACAGGTTTTGCTCGCCGTAGCCATTCGGCCACCACAATCGCGGATTTTCGACGGTGAGTTGCTTGAATTCGTCCGGTGTGAGCAGCACCGTCGTTTCGCCGGGCGCAAGCTCGACGGTTTTTGTCACACTCACGCCTTCGAACGACGCTTTAAGTGTGCCGCGGGCCGACTTGTCTGAGACATTCTCGACCGGAACATGAATTTCCACATTGGCTCGGCTCGTATCGGGCAGCGGCAGCTTCGTGATCACTTGCGGGTCGCCGATTTTTACCGGACCCGTTGCGCGCAGCACAACCGGCTCCCAAATTCCCGTATCGCGGTCGCGCACTCCGGGGATCCAGTCCCACCCCTCGGTTGCCATGAATGTCGGCCCGTCGAACACCATGATCCCGCCGTTTTCGCCGGGTCCAGCCTTGATCGATTCCTCTTCCGGTATTCCCGGGTGCGGCGGAGGCGAGACGCGAACGGCCAACACATTTTCCTCGCCGCCGGTTTTCCAGATTCCAGTCACGTCAAAATTGCCCCGGATGAAGGCGCCCTTGACTTTTCCGAGTTCGTGCCCGTTCAGCCAAACGTCCGCCGCGTAATTGATCCCGTCGAACGTTAACGTGAGCCGTTTTCCACCCACCTTTGCCGGCGATTTCAGTTCCACCCGATACCAGTAATCGTGCTTGTTGAGCGTTTCGGGGATGGCCATGTCGTTCAGGCCGTAGGCGGGATCGGGATAAACGCCGCGAGCGACTAGAGTCGTCAGCACCGTTCCTGGAACGACGGCTGGTAGCCAAGTCGAAGCGTCGAATCCGATCTGCGAAACGCGCGAATCGCCGGCATTCGCCTCGGGAGCGGCGCTTAGCCGCCAGCCCCCAACGATCTGCCACGCGTTATCGTCTTCACGTTTCCACGAAGAACGAAGAACAGGAACGGGCTGAGCAATCGGCTTTGAAAACGGCGCCTTACTCTTCGGCAGTGTCTCGGGATTCTGTGGAGCGTCATAGCCAGCTTGACCGCGCGTTTGCACCGGCCAATGCTTCGAGCCATCCTCAAACTCGATCAGTGCAAAATCTTCGCGCTTGCTATAAAGACGTTTGATCTCCTCGCTGGTCAGTTCGCGCCGCTCGATTGTGAGCCCGGCTATTTTTCCGCCGAAGTGCATCGCATTGGCGATCGGAGACGCAGGCGGCGCCATTTCCAAAACGGGATTGACGGAACCGATCAGAAGCGATCCATGTGTCAGCGGCTCGCCATCGCTGTAAACGTGAAATTGCCGCCCATCGAACGTGACGGCCAGAAAGTGCCACTCGTTCACCGCGAGCGTCACCGACGCGGTGATTTCATTTTCCTTGCCCATCCAATAGAAAATGTGCCGCGAGTCCGCGCCGAGATAGCGCGGGTATTCTTCGTCGGGATCGCCCATTCCCGCGATGAGCGTTGGACGGCCGAGCGGCTCGCGGAATCGCACCCAGCAGTACATCGACCACGGCGACTGCGCGAGCAGAACCGTATCGTTCTGAACCATGTCCTTCGTCAGACCGTCGCCGCCGTAGAGAAATACGGCGTTGTATGGACCATATTCCGGCGGATCGTTTGTCTGCGGCGCTTGTGCTCGAACAGGTAGGGTTGCTGCCGTGAAAACCCAAATAATGCAGATGAGAAGAGTACGTGTAAATCGATGGGCAGCGAATGTAGACGGCCTCATGAGCATCCTTTCGCAGCACGAATCGCGCACTACAGGCGGTGAGCCCGCAAAAGTTAACTGCTCGCGTAATCGAAAGTCAAAGAGTTTGGCGATAGGCGATGTTCCGACGTGGTAGCATTCGCACGGAATGCAATCATGCCCCGTTTGCCGTGAGCGGCTAACTTGTCCAGGCAATGCTGGTCATTCTGAAGGCTTCAGGTGTCCAGCTTGCCGGGCTTCGCTACAGCCGGTGCTGAGACTAACACCGTTATTTTTGACAGTCTTTGCGGCCTTTGCGGTCATGTTGCGAATGCTCACGCTCGTCGTGAACCCAAGGTTGAATGCGGAAAAGACCTCAAAGCTGCCCCTGATTATCGAAGGCGGTTTCTTACGCTTGCTGCGGCAGACGCGCTTGGTGCGCCTGGAACCGCGCAGTTCTTCAAATTCTAGAAATGAATCGGACTGAACATATGCCCAAAATCGATCACTTCGAATGCTCGCGGTGCAAAGAAAAGATTCCCGCGAACGGGCCGCAGACGCTATGCCCGAAATGCGCCGGCTCGCTTTACGTTCGCTACGATCTCAACGGCGTTCGCCGCACCACGAGCCGCGATGCGATCGCGAAGGACGCGTCGCACTCACCGTGGCTGGGCATGTGGCGCTACCAAGCGGTACTTCCCGACGCTCAACCCGTCACCCTCGGTGAAGGCTGGACGCCCATGATACGCAGCCGACGCCATCCCAATCTTTACATCAAGGAAGAAGGCGCGAATCCCACGGGGTCGTTCAAGGCGCGAGGATTGGGTCTTGCTGTCACGATGGCACGGCATTATGGGATTCGCAAAATCGCAATTCCGTCCGCGGGCAACGCCGCAGGAGCGCTGGCCGCATACTGTGCTGCCGCAGGGATCGAGGCGCACATTTTCGTCCCGCGCGACGTTCCCTTCGCGAATTACGTTGAGGCGCTGTCGTACGGTGCCAAAGTCACGCTCGTCGATGGATTGATTTCCGATTGCGGCCGTATTGTCGCCGAGCGCAAAGAGAAGGAAGGCTGGTTCGATATCTCCACCCTGAAGGAACCTTTCCGCGTGGAAGGAAAGAAAACGATGGGGTACGAACTGGTCGAGCAGCTTGGCTGGGAATATCCAGATGCCGTGTTTTATCCCACGGGCGGCGGAGTCGGCCTGATCGGTATGTGGAAAGCGTTCGGCGAACTCGAAGAATTGGGCTGGCTGAAAGGCAAGCGGCCGAAGATGATCGCGGTGCAATCCACAGGCTGCGCGCCGATTCCACGCGCGTTCGACCAGGGCGCGCAGACGAGCGAAGCCTGGAAGAATGCGGCCACGTTCGCGTCGGGCCTGCGTGTGCCGAAAGCCTACGGCGATTACATCATCCTCGAAGACGTCCGAGCATCCGGCGGAACGGCCGTCGCCATTCCTGACGACGAAATTCTCTCGTCGCTCAAAGATTGGGCGCAGAACGAAGGAATTTTTCTTTCGCCCGAAGGCGCAACGGCCACCGCTGCATACGACCGTCTGCTCGCGAACGAATTTCTCAAACCAAGCGATCGCGTGGTGCTGTTCAACACGGGCGCCGGCCTGAAGTACGTCGACGTGATCGCGGAAGCGATGAAAATCCAACGGCCATCCGCGGCGGCTTAAT
>Ga0335075_10010911_pt1 | contig 13766 bp, 11 predicted proteins | sample Lox_Sample_24_FD_206723 | JGI IMG/M metagenome (GOLD analysis project Ga0335075, IMG submission 206723) | Soil microbial communities from Loxahatchee National Wildlife Refuge, Florida, United States - Lox_Sample_2.4 | ecosystem: Environmental > Terrestrial > Soil > Wetlands | place: USA...
ACCGTGAGCAGGGTCATTCCAACATCATAAGGCTAGCTTATGGCAGACCCCGGGAAATCCGTTTGTGACCCGGCGGGCGCCGGACGATATCTCCATCTGTGAAATGGAAATGGAGATAGCGATGTATTCGGAGTGTTCTTCGTTGCCGCGAGGCAGGGCTGCGGATCGCAAATGGGCGGATGAATCCGGCGAACAGTTCGGCACGGTGGAGAAACTCGTCCTCGCCGCGCTGGCTGTTCTCATCGCCGGCGGTACCTTGTTCCTGCCCATCGTCGTTCTGCACGTAAAATGAGCGCAGCCGGGTCCGGGGAGCGATGCCTGGGGCCTGCTCCCCGATTTCCCGCGATGGACGCCTGTTTGTTCTTTCCGGACGGAAGTGCCATTCCATGACGAGCCTATCCATGAAACGGAAGCCCTCGGCCGCAGCCTCCGCACGCAATTCGCCGATGCCGCAAGGAAGATCGCGAAGAACAGCAATGCGAAACGCCGTGCTCATGTAAGACCTATTTTGTGCAGGGTCGGCAAGGAGAACTGCCAAAGATAAGATAGCCTCATCGATGTGGAAATTCCATCAGGCCGTGATTTCGCGCGCGCCCTTTTCATGCTACGGGGAATTGGATCTTCCGTGGAGACGCCTGATGTCGGACCTCGTTAGTGCGGAGGCGCGCGATCGCATCGGCTGGATCGTGATGAACCGGCCGCCGCTCAACGTCGTCAATGCCGAGATGTGCCGCCTCATGCGTCTGGCAACAGAAGCCTTCGACGCCGATGACGTCACCAATGCCATCGTCATTACGGCAGCGGGCGAGAAGGCATTTGGTGCGGGCGCCGATGTGGGCGAGCACACCCAGGAAAAGATCGCGCAATTGTCGGACGAGATGTTCGCGCTGTTCGAAGTATTGCGGCGGCCGGACGGCAAGCCGCGCATCGCCGTGGTGAAAGGCATCTGTTCTGGCGGCGGCAACGAAGTCGCCCAGGCCTGCGATTTCGTCATCGCGCGCGACGATGCCCGCTTTTCGCAGCCTGAGATCAATATCGGCGCCTTCGGCATCGTGGGCTGCATGATGATGACGCGCGATGCTCCGCGCGGGAAAATGCTCGAGCTCGGCCTCACCGGCGACTGGATCGGCGCGGAGGAGGCGCGCGGACTTGGCATCGTGGCGCAGGTCTTCGCTAGGGACAGCTTCGACGAAACGCTGAACGCCTATCTCGACAAATATCGCAGCAAGAGCATGGCCGCGCTGCGCATCGGCCGCGCCGCCTATCTGAGGAACTGCGAAAAGCCGCTCGACGAAGCGCTCCCGGCCGTGCATGATTGGGTGCTGAATGAGGCGATCCTGATAGAGGATTACGAGGAAGGCGTGCACGCCTTCCTCGAAAAGCGCAAACCGGTGTGGAAGAATCGGTGAGAGATAGAAGTCGGCTAAAGTGTCTTGCCCGGCTCATCGCGCGCTGTCCGGCGGCCGACAAACCTTGCCCCATGATCGCCTTGGAGCGCCAATACCATCGGCACCGGTAAGGCTTGATCCGGGCACATTGAAGATGGTGATCGTTCCGTCAGCGGTGCCCACAAAGCGCTGTAACCATAGTTGTTGACGTAGACGGTTCCGGTGATCGTCCCTGCATCGTTGATGCTTATCTTGTAGGTGTCGAGCGCGCCAGACGCATCAAAGACGGTGACGGTTCCATCGCGTGTCCGCAGAAAACCATGGTACTCGCCACCATCGCTGGCCTGGCACCGCCCGGTGATGGCGCCGGCGTGGTTGATACTTTCCGAATGGGTGAAGGTTGCGCCGGGGCGCTTCGAAGCTGGTAAATGTTCCATCAGGTGCGCGCAGGAAGCCCTGTTCCACGTCGCTGCTGCCGCTGTCACCAAATTTCAAGGAGTCACGGCAAACACCACGCCGCAGCCGGCTACACACTCATTGCTTTCGCCTGCACCACCGACATAGGTCGTGCTGTACAACGTGCCGCCTACATCGACCAGACTGCCGTTAGGTTGCGATCCGTCGGCGCAATTCATTTCCTTGCAAAACGAATAGAGCACCTGTTCCACGCGATTCTGCAGCCCAATCGAGAACACCGTCCCGCAGCCGTTATCGTTGCACGTCCTGTCATTGGCGCCTCCATACACGGTTGTGCCATACAGCATGCCGCCCACATCGATCAGATTGGCAAATGGATTGGCGCCGTCCACGCAGTTCTCCTGACTACAGAAGGCGTAGATCTGCGACTCGGTGCCGGTCTTGAGGTCGAACGCAAACACGGTGCCGCACCCGCCAGTACCGAGGTAAAAGCAATACCCGGTACCTCCAGCCGAGGTTGTGCCGTACAGCTTGTCATTCACTTTGATCAGACTGGCGTAGGGCATCCCGCCGTCCGGATCACCGGCAAAGGAATGCAGCACCGTTTCCGTACCCGTCGTCGGATCGAGTGCAAAAACCGTACCGTAATTATCGGCGCCGCCATATCCTGTCGTTCCATAAAGCATTCCCTTCACCTCGACCAAGCCGGCATAGGCGTACTTGCCGTCCGTACAGTTTTGCTGGCTGCAGAAGGAATAAAGCACTGTTTCCGCGCCGGTCCTGGGGTCGAGCGCAAAGACCGTTCCGCAACCGCCGTTGCTCTCGCAGTTTGCGCCGCCATTTGCCGTAGTCCCATATAGCGTTCCCTTCACGTCGACGAGACCGGCATAGGGGTCCGCGCCATCCGTGCAGTTCTGCTGGCTGCAAAACGAATAAAGCACTTTCTCCCTGCCCGTCGAAATATCGAGCGAGAAAACTGCTCCGTCGTCGGCGTTTCCGCCAAAGCCTGTCGTTCCGTAGAGCTTTCCATTCACCTCGATCAGATTGATGTCGGGGAACGAGCCGTCACTGCAATTCGTCTTGCTGCAGAAAGAGTAAAGCACCGTCTCCGCGCCGGTGCCCGGATCGATGGTAAACACCGTACCTTGATCATTGGCGCCTCCGCCCGCCGTTGTGCCGTACAGAGTTCCATTTATATCCAGCATGCCGGCGTCGGGATACGAGCCGTCGGCGCAGTTCGCTTGGCTGCAAAAAGAATAGACCGTTGTCTCGCTGGCGGCGCCGTGGGCGACACCCGGCAGGCAACATGCCAAGCCTATCCCGCCGGCGCACAGACCGAAGATCAGGCGGCTCATCGGAATTCCTCCTTTGCGTAATACTTGCGAAATTAACATGTCGCGCGCTTCCCGCGCAATGAGGTTGGTCTGACCTGTTGCGCCGCGCTTCGAAGGGAACAACGCCGCTGTCACCGAATTTTCTGGGGTCAACCAAGAGCTTGCCGCGATCCCATCGATTTTGACGCTGACTTTTTGTCGTGAACGTTCCACCGAGGGCGGTTAGTAGAGCTTTGGCACTTTGTTCTCGCTTAACCCGACAAACCGCGCCGAGCAGGTGCTTTATAGCTCTTGCGGCCAAAAGAAATGCAAGGACGGGCCGGCCCCAGAAGCTGGCCTCATGAATGTGAAGGGCGCGCTAGACGGAACGATGATGGAGGGCGGCGCTCACCGCCGCGGCACTGTGTTCGTGATTGACCGGAAGATCCGCGGGGAGAGGGTGCTGTATTCCTTTTGCGGCCAGGAAAAATGCGCGGATGGCGATCATGCTGTTGCCGGGTTGATCGATGTGAAGTGCATGCTTTATGGGACCATGGAAGATGGCGGCGCTTCCGGCCACGGCACAGTATTATCGCTTGATCCAGCGACCGGCACCGAAACCGTTCTCTATTCCTTTTGCAGCCGGAGGGAATGCGTGGACAGCGCGTGGCCCAAGGCCGGTCTGATCGACGTGAAGGGCTGGCTTTTATGAGACAACTTACGGGGGCGGCGCTTACGGCTGCGGCACGGTGTTCGCCATTATTCTCTAAATCGGCCCGAAGCGGGCCTGATCGACGTAATCGGCATGCTTCTGCTCCGTTTTTCTTGCCACCCCGGTTCCAGATAAGCCAGATAAGAGGGCGTTGAGCCAGCCCAATCGTGCATTCTTGCAACAGTCTGTGTCTCGGCTACACTCACCCCGGTTTGCAACAGGTGCCGACGGTCGGCGGGTGGGGTTTACGGCAGGCCTGAATGGCGACAACGAATTTGGCCGAGGCGCCTGAGCGCACTGGCCTGTGGCAGGTGATTCGGGCCGCGTCGCGCCCGTCGCGGCTTGCCGGCGCGGTCGGGCTGCTGGCTGTCGCCTCGGGCATCGTCACCTACGCGACCGTCAGGGGCCTCGTGCCCTACCATCCAACGTCCGTCGGGCTGATCGCGCTCCTGCTCAGCAATCTTGTGCTGGTGCTGTCGCTGGGCGGGTTGATCGCCTGGCGGCTGACCCGATTGTGGATCGACCGCCGCTCGGGCATTGCCGGGGCGCGGCTGCATGTGCGGCTGGTGGTGATCTTCAGCGCCATCGCGGTGATCCCCGCCATCCTCGTCGCCATATTCGCGGCGGTGTCGCTCGATCTCGGCCTCGAAGCCTGGTTCTCCGCGCGGGTGAAAGCGGCGCTCGGCAATGCCGTGCATGTGGCGAACCATTATGTGCAGAGCAACGAAAGCCAGATCGTCGGCGACGCCTATGAGATCGCCAACGCGATCGAACACGACCCGGAACTGTTCGACGCGAACAACCGCGTGCGCGCCGACATGCTGTTCACCAAGCTCGCCATTCTCACCAAGGATCGCGGGCTGCAAGCCGCCTACATCATCGATTCGCATGGCCGCGTGCTTGGCAGCACCAAGCAGCGCTTCCTCCCCGATCTCGCGCCGCCGAAACCCGGCGACATCAAGCAGGCTTCGCATGGCACGATCGTCATCGATGCCAATTCCAAAGTCGGCGTGGTGCGCGGGCTCATCCGCATGCAGGCGCTCAACGATGCCTATCTGCTCGTGGTGCGCACCGTCGATCCGCAGGTGCTCGCCTATTACCAGCGCACGGTTTCCGCGGTTTCGGAATACAAAAGGCTGGAGCAGAACCGTTCCCAGGTGCAGCTCGTCTTCGCAGCACTTTACGGCGCGGTGTCGCTGCTGATTCTGCTCGCGGCGATCTGGCTCGGTCTGTGGGCGGCGAACAGTCTGGTGCGCCCGATCTCGCGGCTGATCGGCGCGGCCGAGCGCGTCAGCCATGGCGATCTGAAAGTGCGGGTCGAGGTCGAGCGCGACGATGACGAGATGGGCAAGCTCGCTTTGGCCTTCAACCGGATGACGACGGAACTCGACACCCGCCGCAACGAACTGGTCCGCGCCAATCAGTTGATCGACGAGCGCCGGCGTTTCACCGAAGCGGTGCTCGCCGGCGTGAGCGCGGGCGTTATCGGTCTCGATCCCGACGGAAACATCACCATCGTCAACCGCGCGGCGGCGCGACTCCTGAACGCGGAACCCGAAGAGCTGGAAGGGCAGCATTACGCCGAGGCCGTGCCCGAACTCTCCGCCATCATCCGCCGCGCGCTGCATGAGCCGGTGGCGCGTGCGATCGGAGAAGCGACGGTCAAGCGCAGCGGCAAGATGCGCAGCCTGAGCGTGCAGGTGGCAAGCGAGGCGGGCTTCGAAGCCGGATTTATTGTGACATTTGATGATATCACCGATCTTGTCTCTGCCCAGCGCACGGCCGCCTGGGCGGATGTTGCGCGCCGCATCGCGCATGAGATCAAGAATCCGCTGACGCCGATCCAGCTTTCGGCCGAGCGGCTGAAGCGCAAATATGCCAACGAGGTCGAAACCGATCCGGATGTGTTCCGGCAATGCACCGATACGATCATCCGGCAGGTCGGCGATATCGGCCGCATGGTGGATGAATTCTCCTCCTTTGCGCGCATGCCGTCGCCCCGGATGCGGCCGGAGATTGCCCAGGAACTCGTGCAGGAAACGGTGTTCCTGCAGCGCACCGGCCAGCAGCAGATCGATTTCGAAATCGCGGGCGAGGTGCGGCCCATCCGCTTCGATTGCGACCGGCGCCTTGTGTCGCAGGCGCTGATCAATGTGATGAAGAACGCCAGCGAGGCGATCGAGGCGCGCATGGCCGCGGGCTCCGACGAACGCGGGCGGATTGTTGTAACAACCATCGCGGAGTCGTCGCGGGTGGTGTTTTCTGTTACGGACAACGGAATCGGCTTGCCGCAGGCGCAGCGTCACCGGCTTACCGAGCCGTATGTCACCACGCGGGCCAAAGGCACGGGCCTCGGGCTCGCCATCGTGCGCAAGATCGTGGAAGAACATGGCGGCGAGATCGCGATACTCGACCGCGAGGATGACGAACCGGGCGCGGAGGTGCGTCTCGGTTTCCCGTTGAAGCAGAAGCCGTCACGCGGAGTGGAGCTGGGTGAAAGGGATGAGCAAGAACGGATCGCTGATCGCGCCTGAATTGCTGATTGTGGACGACGAGGAGGATATCCGCGAGCTGATCGCGGGCATCCTGCATGACGAGGGCTACACGACGCGGGTCGCCGCCGACAGCGACGCGGCGATCGCGGCGGTGCGCCAGCGCCGCCCGCAACTCGTCATTCTCGACATCTGGCTGCAAGGCAGCCGTCTCGACGGCATCCAGGTGCTCGACGTCTTGAAGCGCGACCATCCCGATGTGCCGGTGGTGATGATCAGCGGTCACGGCACCATCGAAACGGCGGTCGCCTCCATCAAGAAAGGCGCTTATGATTTCATCGAGAAGCCGTTCAAGGCCGACCGGCTGATTCATGTCACGGTGCGCGCGCTCGAAGCGGCACGGCTGAAGCGGGAAGTGCAGGAATTGCGGCTGCGCGCCGGCGACGATACCGAGCTTGTGGGCCAATCCTCCGCCATCAGCCAGCTCAGGCAGATGATCGAGAAAGTGGCGCCGACGGGCAGCCGGATCATGATCACCGGCGCCGCGGGCGCGGGAAAGGAACTCGTCGCGCGGCTGATCCATGCCCATTCGCGCCGCGCCGGCAATGCTTTCGTCGCCATCAATTGCGCCACCATGGCGCCGGAGCGGATCGAATCCGAGCTGTTCGGCGAGGAAGGACCGGATGGTCCGCGCAAGATCGGCCTGCTGGAACTCGCGCATAACGGCACGCTGTTTCTCGACGAAGTGGCCGACATGCCGCTCGAGACGCAGGGCAAGGTGCTGCGCGTGCTGGTCGAGCAGAGTTTCCTGCGGCTTGGCGGCTCGACGCGGGTACAGGTGGACGCGCGGATCGTGTCTTCGACAACGAGCGATCTCAGGCTCGAAATTTCATCAGGGCATTTCCGCGAGGATCTCTATCACCGGCTGAATGTCGTGCCGGTGCGCGTGCCCTCGCTCTGCGAGCGCCGCGACGACATTCCGCTCCTGGTGCTGCATTTCATGAAGCGGCTTTCGGTCGCCTCGGGCCTGCCCATGCGCGAAATCGGCGACGATGCGATGGCCGTGCTGCAGGCGCATAACTGGCCGGGCAATGTGCGCCAGCTGCGAAATATCGTGGAGCGGTTGTTGATACTTGCAAGCGACGATGCGGTGCAGGCGATCTCCGCCGATCTCCTGCCGGCCGATTTCGGCGGCGGCGCGGCCTGGGCCAATGGCGCCACCGGCGATCTAGTCATTTCCCTGCCGCTCAGGGAGGCGCGCGAGATTTTCGAGCGCGAATATCTGGTGGCGCAGATCAACCGTTTCGGCGGCAATATCTCGCGCACCGCGGCGTTCATCGGCATGGAACGGTCCGCCCTGCATCGCAAGTTGAAATCGCTCGGCGTCGGCCCCAACGGCCGGGAGCAGGCAATCAATGCGTAAACAGCTTTGCGACTTCGCAGGCTGGAATTGTTGGCACGCGGAGGCGCGGAGTTCGCGGCGTGAAGGCATAAACCACAAAGAGCACAGAGCACACGAAGTACGGGATTGCGCGCCGCAGGCGCGCGGATTTGCTTTCAGTGCCGTTGTGCTCTTCGTGTTCTTTGGGCTTGAGCCACTCCGCGTACTTCGCGCCTCCGCGTGCCGAATTGTATCGGGGAGCTGACGGTCCATGCATGAGAGCCGCGCGCCGGTCGGCCGCATTGCCTATGTGAACGGCCGCTATCTCCCGCATGCCGAGGCCGCCGTGCATATCGAGGATCGCGGCCTGCAATTCGCCGATGCGATCTACGAAGTGTTCGGCGTGTTTGGTGGACAGATCTACGACGAGGAGGAACATCTCGACCGCCTCGAGCGCTCACTCGGCGAGATCGCGCTGGAAATGCCGATGGGCCGTGCGCCGCTGAAATTCGTGCTGCGCGAGATCGCGCGCCGCAACCGCGTCACCGACGGGCTGATCTATCTGCAGATCACCCGCGGCGCATTCCGCCGCGATCATGCGATCCCAAGAATGCGGCAGCGTCCTACAATCATTCTCACGGCGCGCACCACCGATGCGGCCGGCTTCGAGCAGCGCCGCGCAGCAGGGATCGCCATCGTTACACGCCCCGACGAGCGCTGGGCGCGTTGTGACATCAAATCGACAGCGTTGCTGCCCAATATCCTCGCCAAGACGGCGGCCCGCGACGCGGGGGCGTGGGAGGCGTGGCTGATCGACCGCGACGGCCGGGTCACCGAAGGTTCTTCTACCACCGCCTGGATCGTGGACAAGGACGGACACCTCGTCACCCGCGATCTCGATCGTGCGGTGCTGCCCGGCGTGACGCGCCGGGTTCTCGCCGAAGTGGCCGCAAGCGCGCAGATTCCCATTGTAGAACGGCGCTTTACGAAAGACGAAGCCCTGGCGGCACGGGAGGCGTTCATCACCGCGGCCACCATCGGCGCGCTGCCGGTTGTCACCATCGATGGCCAGCCGGTGGGCGGCGGCAGGCCGGGCCCGGTGGCGCGGCGGCTCCAGGAACTCTACCGGCACGCGGCCGCGCGCAAATCCGGGGACAGTGCCGAGACCCAACTTTAGGTCTTCGCGCAGCCGCAAAATGCAACTATGATCCGCCGTTTTCGGCGAGGGGCGCTGAAGCTGATGAAAGATAACAGTTCAAAATGACCGAGAAACAACAAAACCTACAGGACACTTTCCTCAACGCTGTCCGCAAAAGCAAATCTTCGGTGACAATCTTTCTGGTCAACGGGGTCAAGCTGCAGGGGAATATCACCTGGTTCGATAATTTCTGCGTCCTGCTGCGCCGCGACGGCCATGCCCAACTTGTCTACAAGCATGCGATTTCGACGGTGATGCCCCTGGGGCCGATCCAGCTTCAGGACGTCGAGCCCGCGGCTCTGGAAACCGCCTGAGCCCCGGCCGACGCGCAACGGCGCCGCGAGTCGGGCGCGGCGTGACGGCGTTCGTTCTGCATGTCGAGCCCAGACGGCGCGACGGCACGCGTGCGATCCGCAATGCCGAGGCGCGGCTCGCCGAAGCCGTGGACCTGGCCGAGGCGATCGGGCTTGAAGTCGCGGCGCGGCATATCGTGCCGCTCGGCGCGGCACGTCCGGCCACGCTGATCGGCTCGGGCAAGGTGGACGAGATCGCGGCCGAGGCCCGCGCGCTCGATCCGGAAGTGATTGTCGTCAATGCAGCGCTCTCGCCCGTACAGCAGCGCAATCTCGAAAAGGCCTGGAACGCGAAGGTGCTCGACCGCACCGCGCTCATTCTGGAGATTTTCGGCGAGCGGGCGCGCACGCGGGAAGGACGGCTGCAGGTCGAACTCGCGCATCTCACTTACCAGCGCAGTCGCCTGGTGCGCAGCTGGACGCATCTGGAGCGCCAGCGCGGCGGCTTCGGTTTTCTCGGCGGTCCGGGTGAAACCCAGATCGAAACCGACCGCCGGCTGATCGGGGAACGCATCGCCAAGATCAAACGCGGGCTCGAAGATGTCCGCCGCACCCGCGGGCTGCATCGCCATGCCCGCAAGCGCGTGCCTTATCCGGTGGTGGCGCTGGTCGGTTATACCAATGCCGGAAAGTCGACATTGTTCAACACGTTGACGAAATCCGCGGTCGAAGCGCGCGACATGCCGTTCGCGACGCTCGACCCCACCATGCGCGGCATCCGCCTGCCGACCGGGCGGCCGATCGTGATGTCCGACACGGTCGGGTTCATCGCCGATTTGCCGCATGAACTCATCGCCGCGTTCCGCGCCACGCTCGAGGAAGTGCTGGAAGCCGATGTCATCGTTCATGTGCGCGACATCGCACATGAGGAAACCGAGGCGCAGAAGGCGGACGTGATGAGCGTGCTCGCCGAGCTGGGAATAGAAAGCGATGGCGGCCGGCGGAGTCTCGAAGTCTACAACAAGATCGATCTGCTTTCGCCGGCGGAGCGCGCCGGGCTTAGATCGCGCAATGGCGGCCTGGCGGTGCCGGTCGCCATCTCGGCGCTGACCGGGGAGGGGATTGCGGATTTGCTTCAGCGTCTGGACCGGATGCTCGACAGCCAGTCGCTCAGGCTCGAATTGCGCCTCGATCCGGCCGACGGCGCCGGTCTTGCGTGGGCCTATGCCCATGGCCGCGTCCTCGCCCGCAAGGACCGCAGCGAACGCGTGCAGCTCACCCTCGCGATCGAACCAAAAGACCAGACCCGCTTCGAAAAACGCTATGGCGACCGGGTGAAAACACAATCGCCCGTGTAATACGCCTGCCATTCCCGGCGAGCCGCGCAACGGCGAGGGAAGGAAACACAGGCCTCGGAGACGCGCGAGATTCCGACAATACGCAAGCCCGACCAGTGCAGTGGCCCGCGACTCGGTTTCGGCGAATCGACGCGGACGTTCTTTGCCTCATCAGGTTCCGCTGCTTCGGATATTTTTTGCTGATCCAGCGTCACTTGCGGCGCATGATCTCGATGTCGCAGCCCGTTGGCCGGGAACTTCGATAGAAATATTCGCAATTTCAATGTGTTCGTGGTTGTTCTGCTTTTTTGTGACGATCCCGAACGCACATTCTTGGCGAACGCATTGTTTCGCCATGCAGCGCGCGAATGTCATGTACATGTCATGGGATCGCAACAGTACAAGCCCAGTGTTGCTCGCCGCGACCTGAAATGCGCGGCTGACACCAATCCGTGAGCAATAGGGGAAATTTCCGATGCAACCGACACGACTTTCCTTCAAGTCGCTTCTGCGCTGTGGCGTGGCCGCGCTGGCCACGCTGCCAATGATCAGCACGGCGGCTCTCGCCGTCGCAACCTTCCATGGCGAGAAACCGGTCAATCCCATGGCCGCGCCGCCGGCGCATGTCGCGGCGGCCCATGTCAAAACACCACCCGGCAAGAACGACAACAATACGACGACGCCGATCACGCACCTCATCGTCATCATCGGCGAGAACCGCAGCTTCGATCACTTGTATGCGACCTATGTGTCTCCGTCAGGCGATTCGGTGTTGAACCTCCTCTCGGAAGGAATCATCAACTCGGACGGCACGCCGGGACCGAATTTCAGCCAGGCCGCGCAGCAGACGGCCTCCGACACGACGACCTACAGCATCAGCCCGTCGACCACGGGAGACTACACCACGCTTCCGCCGCCCAACCTGAACTACACGCCCGAATACAAGAGCTACGCGGGCGCGCCGTGGATCAACGTCAAGGTCGCCGCGGAGTATGATTACGGCCTGCTGCGCAAGGATCTGGTGGCGGCGACCCAGGGCGCGTCGGGTCTGCCCTATCAAACGATCGACACCCGCATCGACAATGTCTACGACCTGCCGTCCGGCCCCTTTCAGCTTTCGCCCGGCGTAGGCTCGGAAGATTATGCCAACAGCCCGGTGCATCGCTTCTACCAGATGTTCCAGCAGCTCGACTGCAATGCGTCCTACGCCACCGCGACGAATCCCAGCGGCTGCCGGGCCGATTTGTTTCCGTGGGTCGAAGTGACGATCGGCGCCGGGTCCAACGGCAATCCTCCGCCACCGAACTGGAACGTCGAATCGACACATGAAGGCGCCACGTCGATGGGCTTCTACAACATGCAGCAGGGCGACGCCCCCTACTTCAAGCAGCTCGCGGACAGCTATACGATCCTCGACAATTATCACCAGGCGGCCAAGGGCGGCACGGGCGTCGATCATCTCTATCTCGGATTCGCCGACGACCTCTGGTACAGCGACGGCAACGGCAATCCCGAGACGCCGCCGTCGGATCAGATCGAGAATGTCGACCCGTACTCGGGCTCCAACAATTGGTACACCCAGGACGGCTATTCGGGCGGCACCTACAGCGAATGCTCCGACCCGACGCAGTCGGGCGTCGCCTCGGTCGACGCGTATCTTTCGAACCTCGGCATCAACCCGAACTGCGAATCCGGATACTATTACCTCCTCAACAACTACAATCCGGGCTATGTCGGCGACGGCCAGGAGGCCGAACAGATTGTCGGACCCTACACCATTCCGCCGTCCTCGGTGCCGTCGATCGCCGATGTGATGAACACCTACGGCATCTCGTGGGCCTATTACGGCGAAGCGTGGAATGCCTATGTCAACGACCCGAACTATTACGCGGAAGGTGCGGAATATTGCAACATCTGCAATCCGTTCCTCTATGAGACCAGCATCATGACGGGCAACAACCAGTACGGTGTTCCCTATCGCATCGCCAACCTCCATGACACGACCGACCTCTATGATGATATCCAGTCCGGCGAACTCCCCGCCGTCTCCTATGTGAAGCCGAGCGGCGTGAATGATGGACATCCGGAATCGTCGCAGCTGGCGGAGTTCTCCGGCTTCGTTCAGAAGATCATCACCGAGGTGCAGAAGAACAAGAAGCTGGCCGCCAGCACTGCCATCATGATCACCTGGGACGAGGGCGGCGGCTATTACGACTCGGGCTATGTGCAGCAGCTCGATTTCTTCGGCGACGGCACCCGCATTCCCATGATCATCGTCTCCCCATACACCACGGGCGGCCATGTTTCGCACATCTACAGCGATCATGCCTCCGTGCCGAAGTTCATCGAGGCGAATTGGGGCCTGCCGACCATCACCTATCGCAGCCGGGACAACATGCCGAACCCGGTCACCGGGACCAATCCCTACATACCGACCAACGGACCTGCAATCAGCGATCTGATGGCGGCGTTCAACTTCCCGAAGTAACATCCTGTCTGTGAAAGACGAAAAGGGCGCCTTCGGGCGCCCTTTTTGATTCGGTGGCCAGGCGCGCCCGACCGACGCGTGCGCCGCCGACAATTACTCCTTCGCTTTCGCGGCCTGCCAGAGGTCTTCCATTTCGGCGAGCGAAGCGTCGGAAAGTGTCCGATCCTGTTTCGCCAGCGCGCTCTCTATCTGGCGGAAGCGCCGCATGAATTTGGCATTGGTGGAGCGCAGCGCCGCCTCGGGATCGACACCCATATGGCGGGCGAGATTGGCCACGGCGAAGAGCAGGTCGCCAATTTCGTCTTCGAGTTTTTCGGGTGCCGCGCCGCCGTCGCGCGCTTCGGCGATCTCGGCGGCTTCCTCGGCGATTTTCTCGACCACCCTGGTTGCGGAATCCCAATCGAATCCAACCCTTGCCGCGCGTTGCTGAAGTTTCAGCGCCCGCAGGAGCGCGGGCAGGGCGGCGGGCACGTCGTCGAGCAATCCGTGCTGCTTCGCGGCCCGTTCGCGCGATTTGTGCTCCTCCCAGGCGATGGTCTGGGCCGACGCCGTGTCGATGCCCTGCGCAGCGGCGAACACATGCGGATGACGCCGCCGCATCTTGCCGGCAATCGCGCCGGCGACATCGCCAAAATCGAACAATCCGCGTTCGTCAGCCATTTGCGCGTGAAAGACGACCTGAAACAACAGGTCGCCGAGTTCTTCCTTCAGCGCCGGCCAGTCTTCGTCTTCGATCGCGCCGGCGAC